>ERZ827520.4608-NODE-4608-length-10198-cov-6.018338_pt1 | contig 10198 bp, 7 predicted proteins | sample MGYA00519581_ERZ827520 | MGnify/ENA primary metagenome ERZ827520 (study PRJEB31778, sample SAMEA3449339) | human gut metagenome | biome: human gut; feature: human-associated habitat; material: faeces | place: United Kingdom | collected 2010/2012 ...
AGTAGTCTATTCTCTACTATACCGTATTTGAACGACTCTCCGCCTGCAAACGACCACGGTTGGGCCGGTAAAATTATAAAGTGAGTGAGTTTCAGGCGTTATTTTGCGATGCTTTGGACGAAACCTCGCATTGTGGACGATACCCTGTTATCGTCCAAAGTAGGGTGCATTTCATGATAACTCTCTGATTTCGACCCCGAAAAGCAGCCATGAGCAGACTAAAAAAGGGTGGAAAGTGGAAACTTCCATCTGACAAAATGACGAAAAACAGCCCATTTCTTGCGTCTATAGCCCATATTTGGTAGTTATAGCCTGTATTCTGACGGTTTATCAGTCTATAAATGCAAAAAGAAGCCCTCATGCTTTGTATCAAAACATGAGGGCTTAGTTGGCTAATCTGGCAGACTATGATACAAGGGGCGATGCGCCTTTCAGGGTGCAACAGCGGGTGCATTTGCACCCGACGCTTACAGAGCAATTATGGCTCTGTGCAGATGCACCGATGCAGCAAACGGCCAAATGCTTGATGTTTTTTAGCGCTACCGAAAAGAAAGGGCGGCTGGTCAAGTCACCCGCAACTATGCATACTTTTCATATCTTTTTACGCCTGTGATTTGCCGCCCATCTTCTCCTTCAGCCATACCACGGTATCCCGTATCGTACTGCTCAGCGGCCTGGGCGTATAGCCGAGGGCCGTCGCCGCAGCGCTGCGGCTGAATGCGCCGTTGGAATCCAGTACCGCGATGGAATAGGGCGTAAAGTAAAGCGGTTCCCGCCTGTGCAGACTGATCTTTTCAAAAATCGGCGCGACCAGCTTCGCAAAGCTGATCGGCAGATAGGACACGCTGCGCCGCAGGTTCACCGTCTTTTTCACCAGCTCCAGTATATCCCGGATGGTGGCGTAATGACCGGAGAGAATGTAGCCGTGCCCGGGCAGGCCGTGCTCTGCACAGGCGATGACGCCCGCAGCTACGTCCCGCACGTCCACGAAATCATATCCTCCCTTAACCGCCAGCGGCAGCTTTCCGGCAAGGAAGGACAGCAGCATGTTCGTGATGCTGCCCTTTCCCAGATCGCCCGGCCCGATGATGCCCGAGGGGAACACGACGCTGGCATTCAGCCCTTCCTTCGCCGCCTGCAGCACCAGCGCCGTGGCCATGGCCTTGCTCTTTGCGTAATCGCCCCTGACAAGCTCCGGGGCAAAGGTCGTCGTCTCCGCAATTTCCGTGCCCTTCGGCTTTTCCGGAATCGCATGGACGGAGCTGACATGAACCAGCTTTCCAACGCCGCATTTGCGGCAGAATTTCAGAATATTTCTCGTGCCGTCCACATTAACCCGGTAGATTCGGTCGCCGGGATGGGTGGCCACGGAGATCATCCCCGCGCAGTGAATGACGCAGGTATGCTCATCCGCGCCCGCGAAGAAGCGTCCGAGCGCGGCTTCGTCGCACACGTCGCCCGTTATGACGCGAACATTCTGAGGAAGCTCCCGCGCCAGCGGATCACCCTCCATCACCAGTGCACGGATTTCTGCCTTCGTGTCCCGCAGCTGTGCCAGCACAGCACGTCCCAGAAACCCCGTCGCGCCTGTAATCAGATATTTTTCAAACATCCTATCGCCTCCAAAATGAAAGACAGATGTTGATTATCTTTCATATTTATAGTATAATAGAGACAGCCATAAAGGGCAACCGTCAATGCGCCGCCGCGTGAAAGAAAACCGACACACATGGCGCAACTGTCGCCAATAAGTGTGAATTTTTTGTGAAGAGATGATATAAATGAGCAGGACAGACGCGAGAATCCGCTACACGCAGGGCGTGCTCAAGCAGGCGCTTTTATCGTTTCTGCAGGAAAAGCCCATCAACAAGATCACCGTCAAGGAGGTCTGCGAACGGGCTGAGCTGAACCGGGCGACATTCTATGCCCACTACAGCGACTGCTTTGCACTGCTGGAGAGCATCGAGGAGGATCTGCTGGAAGCGTTTCAGCAGTCGCTGAAGCTGGTGGCTTCCTTTGACGTGACCGCACTGATTGAGGCTATCTATACGATGATCGAGCAGCATCAGGAGGCCTGCCGCGTGCTCATCTTTCAGAATGTCTGCCCGAACGTGCTGCGCCGAATGATCAGCCTTGCCCGGGGCAAAAGCATCGCCTACTGGAAACAGCACCTGCATCGCGTAACGGAGGCGGAGCTGGAAATGCTCTACACCCATCTGTCCAACGGGCTGATGCACGTGGTTGTGGAGGGCTATGAAAAATACAGCCGCGAGGAGGTCGTTCGCTTCGTCAACCGCATCGTTCAGTGCAGCCTGTCGCAGTTTCAATAACGAAAGGACAGGCCGTTTTCTCCCTCCTGGCAGCGTTTGATTTATGCGGGGGAAGCTCCCGACCGGCGCGCTCGCGTCGGCAAACAGACGGAAAGCGCAGCAAAAAAGCCTGCGAAGACCATCGCAGGCTCAGAAGTATACGGGCGGGAACGTCCGGAAAATTTACGGCGCACTATACGCAGTCGCTCTCGTCGAACGGATCGCCGCATTCCGGGCAGAATTTCGGCGGATGCGCCGGATCGGCGGGCTGCCAGCCGCACTTGTCGCAGCGGTAAACCGGCGCGCCTGCCGGGCGCTTCGCGCCGCATTCGGGGCAGAACTTGCCGGTGGCCGTCGCGCCGCAGGCGCACTTCCATGCGTTCGCGCCCGGCTGAACCGGCGCGCTCTGCTGCGGAGCCTGCGCCTGCTGCTGCGCGCCCATCTGGAACAGCTGCGCGGCATTGATTCCACCGCCCTGCTGGGCCATATTCATGCCCATGAAACCGGTGAACGCGCCGCCCTGATTTTTCGCGGCGTCCTGCATGGCCTGCGCCTGCGCGCCCACCAGATGCGCCGCCGCCATGTTCGCATTGCGGAAAACGGCGTTCTTTTGCAGCTCCTTGATCATCGCCTCGTCCTCTTCAGAGGCCTTGACGGAGTTTATGCCAAAGGATACGATCTCCACGCCGCGCAGATCCGCCCACTTTTCGGAGAGCACGTCGTTGAGCGCGGCGGCGATCTCCGTGGTATGCCCCGGCAGCGCGCTGTAGCGGACGCCCATCTCGGAAATCTTTGCGAACGCGGGCTGAAGCGCGGTCAGCAGCTCGCTCTTGAGCTGGCTGTCGATCTGCTCGCGCGTGTAGTCGCCCTCCACATTGCCGCAGACGTTCGTGTAAAACAGCATCGGGTTAGTCAGGCGATAGCTGTATTCGCCGAAACAGCGAATGGAAATATCCACGTCCAGGCCGATATTGCCGTCCACCACGCGGAAGGGAACCGGGCTGGGCGTTCCGTATTTGTTGCCCAGAATCTCCTTGGTGTTGAAAAAATAGACCCGCTGATCCCTGCCGGCCTGACCGCCGAAGGAAAGGCGGTCGAAGGTGGTTTTCAGAACGGCTTTCATCTTCTCGCCATTGAACGGGCCGTAGAAGATGCTGGGCTCGCCGCCCTGCTGAAAGACATACTCGCCCGGCTCGGCGCAGAAATCGACGATTTTTCCCTGATCCACGATCATCATGCACTGGCCGTCGGCCACGGCGACGACGCTGCCGTCCGAAATGACGTTGTCGTCCTCACGCCGGCTGCCGCCGAAGCGGGCTTTTACCTTTTTCTCCGCTTTCGTCGCCAGCACGTTGTCCGGCAGGGAATCCACATAAAAATACTCTTTCCACTGGCTGGCCAGCGTGCCGCCCGCCGCGTTCAATGCAGCCGCAATCAATCCCATAGCGATTCCTCCAGTTATTTCTTCTGCGTGTTGTTCTCAATCTTCCGCTTCGCCGTGCTTTCATAGAGAAAATGGTCGGCGTTCACATCCAGGCGGAAGGACCCCTCCCGGACATAGCCGCCCGCCGCGCTCTGCTGCGCCGCCTGCTTCAGCTGCCCCTTCAGCGCGCCGACGACCGCCAGCGCGATGATGATTGCAGCGATAGCGCCGATCAGCAGCGAGCCGCTGCCCAGCGCATCCATCAGCGCAAGGATCAGCGCCGCGACGCCGAAAACGCCGGCGAATACGCCGCCGCCCCACAAAAGCGACTTCTTCTTGTCGGCGGGCACGTCGCACGTCAGCTTGCCGGTCTGGCCGTTGACGGCGAAGGTATAGGTTTTGCCTTCCTTTACGGTCGTCATCAGCCACACGGGCAGCAGCGCGGGTGTCGCGCTGCCGCGCTCCGTAACGATGCGCCTGCTGCGTTCGTTGACCGTGTCATAGTCCCTCACGGTATCGAGCATGGTCTGTTCAACGCTGCGCTCCACGCGCTCCACTGCGCGCTTTTCGCACGCGTCGCAATCCGCGTCCGCGTGATCCGCCATGGCTCCGGCCAGAACGGCGCTCTGGAAGGGAATCGCGGCGCTCAAATCGTAGGGCTCGAGCGATTCGGTGAGCTTGTCGTCCATCTTGACGCTGCCGTCCACCGGAATGTTTTCAAAGCGCATGCCGCCTTTGCGACGCACAAGATAGTGCTTCGTGCGGGTGATTTCCCACTCGCCCTTTTGCTCCGTGCACACCTTTTCCGCGTCGTACACCATGTCGGCACACGCGTCGCAGCTGAAAAGCCAGTAGGGAACGTACAGCCGGCGCATCTCCGAAATGCGGTTGCGACTGTTCAGAAAGACGTTTGGCAGCAGCTTTTTCCCCTTGAAGTAGTCCTCGAACTGCTTCTGCGCCTGCTCCTTCGTCACGACGAAGGGAATCACCTTTTCGGGCTTCACGCCGCCCTCGATGCGGTCGGGCAGGATCGTGGGGCTGCCGCAGTAGGGGCATTCGGCGGCGGTGGTGGTATCCTCCGTCATCAGCTCCGCGCCGCAGTTCTTGCAAAGATAGGCCCGCATGCCCGCCTCGCCTGTGTCGAAGCGTTTGGCGTCGTTGGCGAAGGTGATCTCGTCGCCGCTTTCCTCGTGAGTCATCATCTCCAGCGCTTCCGGCTCGTAGCTGTTGCCGCAGGCGGTGCATTCCAGCTTGCCGCTTTCGCCGCTGAACTTGAGCGGGCCGCCGCAGCAGGGGCAATTATAGCTGGCAGTACTCATGTTTCATCCTTCTTTCGTTCAAAATTATTCCGTCCGGGCCGCGTACACCCTGCTGCACAGAACGACGCACTGATTGCGCAGCAGCGTCTCGATGTAATCGTCCACATTCTCGACCTCCTGCAGCTCCAGCGCAATCCGCTGCTGCTCCAGCCAGAGCGTGAAGAACGCCTGAGAGGAGGCCACGGCGGCGCGATCCTTCTCCATAGAAAGGTCGATCCACTCGTTGTAGAGATCGTTGAGCTCGTACTTCCACTTTTCCAGCCCTGGCATCGACTGATTTGCGTCCAGCTGGGCATGGAAGCTGCACAGCTCGTTGTGCTCGTCGCCCGCATCCGTCGTGTAACGATGGCAGTAGGCCGGGTAGTCGCCCTCGCCGTACGGATTATACCCCGGCACGAAGCCCGCGGTCTGGGGCTCCATTTCGTCGCCGGGCACGGCGTAGCCGTTTTCCTCCATAATCCGGAGCCAGCAGGCATAGAGCGAATCGATGGTTCTGTCATCGACTACGCCGGTCTGCTCGAGCAGCGCATATTCCTGAAACCACTTCACGGCCTTTTCAGTGTTGCCGCCGAATACGCCGTCCGGCTCTTCAAAGATGAATCCGGTATCCCAGAGCATCTGCTGAAGCTGGCGCACTTCCTCGCCGCGGTCGCCCCGTCTGAGATCGGCCAGGGCGGAGGCGGGAAACAGAAACATGAGAACCAGCAGGATGCCGATGATTCTTTTCATGGCTGCACTTCCTTTCGTCAGGTCGCTGAGGCAGCGCCGCGCAAATGCGGCTGCCGGATGGCAAATGTTTTTTTGTCGGATGCAAATGCAGATTTCGAAGGCTTCCTGGAGGGAAATCGAGAAATCTGTATGCCGCAGGCAGCGGAAAAGACAACGCCAGACGCGCCGCCGAATTGGGCGGCGCTGCCTTAATGGTCGAGTTTTCCATCATTGCCCGCGCGGCTGGTCGCAGTATCTGCAACGCATGGGGGCGCCTCTTCGGGTGAGGTTTTTCGCGCCGCAGCCCGGACAGACCCACTGCACGAGAGCGCCCTCGGGCATATACAGTCCTACCGTGCGATTTTCCGAATCGATCCTCAGATTCTGCAGATATCCCTTGCCGATGAGCGATTGGAGCTGCTCAAGAGCCTTGCCGGAGGAGAGGACGGTTCCAAGCCGGTCAAAGGTCAGGCTCTCCTCCGTCAGCGGGAGCAGCGCGCCCGCGATGCGGTGCGCGCAGGCTCTGCGGTATGCGCGGCGAAGGATGCGAAAGACCGGCGTCGCGAGCGCGGCGAATATGAGAATACCCATCACGCCGGCCAGCGTTTTCCCCTGCGAAAACATCTTGACCGTCGAGGATGCGGTCGCTGCCGCAAAGATGGCGCAGACCAGCGCAACGGGGGCATCCGTTTTTTTCCTGGCGGCGGCCTTTGCGGTCAGATACGGATTCTTGCTGTTCGTCATTGCGCGTTCACCGCCGCCTGACAGGCTTCAAACGCCTCGTAGGGATCGCCGCCGTCGAGCACCGCCAGGATGCCGTCGCCGTAGTCCTCCATATAGCTTTGCGGCATGGCGAACAGGTAAAACAGCTCGTTCTCTCCGGGGATCACATCCTCCACCAGATTGCAGGAGCGGCAGGAGACGTAGACCTTGTCTGCGTCGAGCTCAACGCGGAACTGCGCATAGTAGATCTCGTTGTTGGCCAGCGTGGTGAACACCGCCATCTTTTCAAAGATATCCCCAGTTCCCTGCACCGGCGCGTCCGCGGACACGGCCAGCATGTCGTCGTAGATGTAAACCGTCATGTAGACATATTCCATCGAGTTCTCGACGGCAAAGGGCACCGTAAACGTATAGTCGTCGTATTCATAGGGGAATTCATTCTCTTCCAGAAAGCTCTTCACCAGACCGACCATTTGATCCTCCTTGCTCATCAGAGCGGAATCGGCGAGGGCGGCGCCCGCCAGGGTCAGCATCATCAGCAGCGCCAGCAGGAAAGCGATCGTTTTCTTCATGGGGATAATCCTCCTCTTTTTTTGTCGTTCAGCATTCAACAGCAGCGTTTTCCGCGCCGCCGCGCGCATTTGCGGCGGCGCGGATGAGAAAGGCCGTCAGGCCTCGGGCGCAAAGTGCATCAGCATGGTGCCAAAGTAATCCATGTCAAAGCCCTGCTCCGTGGGCACAAGGTACAGCAGCTGGCCGGGATATGCGATCACAATGCCGTCCGCCTCGCCGCTGTCCGTGGGCACCTTGCCGTAGCTCCATGTCAGGCTGGGGATGTTCGCGCCGGCCATCACAAATTCAACATTGCCGTCCTCGCGCAGCAGGATGGAGTACTCAAAGCCCCCCATCATGGCGGCGGACATGTTATAGCCGCTTACATCCGCGTCGGTCATGACGAATTTTCTGCCGACCATGGAGGCAGCGCCGGGGGCGGCGGGCGCGGGCACCGCAGTGGGCTCAGTCATGGGCTCTGCAGTAGGCTCGGGCATGGGCTCCTGCGTGGGGATGGCGGGCGCTTCGGGCGCTTCGCCGGTATATTCGTACCAGACGGAAGCCTCTTCCAGCATCAAGGAAAGCGTGCCGTCGGTATGCCTGGTCACCGCGCATTCGCCGTCCAGCAGCGTAAAGATCAGCCGATGGCCGTCCATATGGCAGGGCAGGCCGTCCAGCAGGTAGCCCGACAGGGTCAGGTCGCAGGTATCGCCGTAAACCGTCAGCGTGTCGCCCGCCATGTCGGCGGCGGCAGCGGGCAGCGTCAGGCCCTCCGCAGAGACCCGGCTGGCAGTCCACACGCCCTTGAAGCTGTCCAGCGTGGCCGTTTCATCCACGGGCGCGGGCGCTTCGGCGGCGGCCTCCGGCTTTTCGCGGCTCATCAGCATGGCTGCGCTGTCCTCGGAAAGCTGGAGCATGCCCTCCTGCAGGGTAAGCGTTTTCGCCCCTGCCGTGAGCGCGCCGTCCTGCACCGCGCACTGAAAGCGCTCCACCTCGCCGTTCGAGTTCATTTCCGCCGCGCCGTCCGCGGCGATGGTGACTGTGACCTCCATGCCCAGATCGGCCAGCGGATAGAACGTGCCGCCAATGTCCAAGCTTACGCCGTACCACGTGCCCAGGTATTCCCCGGGGATGGCGGCGCTCTGCGCCTCGGGGGTGTTTTCGGGCGCTGCGGTGGTCTCGGGCGCGGGTTCGTCGGTGGGTTCCGGAGTCGTTTCGGGTTCAGCCGTCGTTTCGGACGAGAACGTCGCAGCGGCTTCAACGCTCGCGTCCAGCTTCAGCTCCGGCAGCAGCGTGGTCACATCCGGCAGAGCGGGCAGCGTGTGGGAGCATCCTTCGGTGCTCACGGTCACCTCCACAGGCGAGCTGTTCCAGCTGACGCACTTCTGCGCGCGCTTGAGGTTTTCCCCGCTCATATCCGCCGGCACGCGCACGGTCAGCCTGGACGCGACGTTCATCATCAGCCCCATGGGGGACGTGGTCAGATCGCAGCCGTCAAAGCAGATCTCGGCGAGATTCGGGCAGTTGATGATGCAGTTTTCGCCAAAGAGCCTGACCTTGTCGGTGAAGTGCAGGCTGGTCAGGCTCTGGCACTCGGCGAATGCGCCGTATTCGACGCTCTCCGCATCGGCCACGAAGGAGATCAGCCCCGCGAAGTTAAACGCCTGCTGGCCGATCTTCACGAGATGCTCGCCAAAGTACAGATTGCCCAGCGGGCCGGCGCTGTCAAAGGCATAGTTGCCGATCTCGCGCACGCCGTTGACGAAGATCACATTGTTCAGACTGCGGCAGAGCATGAACTGATTGCCGCCGGTGCTCTCCAGGGGCGCGTAGCAGACAAAGGTTTCCAGCTGCTGGCAGTAGGCGAGCATCATGTCCGGCAGCTCTTTGATCGTTTCGGGCAGCACCAGCGTGCGCAGATGCACCCACTCGGTGCGGTTGGTCTCCACAGAGGAATCGGTGTAGTCCTGGCAGGAATCAAAGGCGTTGTAATTCTTGAAGCCCACCACGGTCACGCCGTCGATCTCGCGCGGCACGACAACGTCCACATCGGTGCCGATGTAGGCGGAGATCAGGCCGGTCTCCGGATCGAACTCGAAGTTCTCGGCGGGCGTCGGCTCGAAGGGCATCTTTACGAATTTGCTCACTTCGCCCTCGCGCAGCATGGGATCGTACCACGGGCGCTCAAGCGTCTCGTTCCACGCGGCAAGCTGCGCGTCGGTCGCGTCGGCGGGCAAGCGCAGCTCGACGCTCGTGCCCTCGACGGCGGAAAGCGGGAAGTTGCCGGCGGTGGGAATGACCAGCTGTTTCAGCTTTGTGTTTGCAAAGGCTCTCTCGCCCACGGAGGCGGCGGCGCTCAGGCGCACGCTCTCCAGCGCGGAACCCTCAAACGCACCCTCCCCAATGGCGGCGGCCTGCGGCAGTTCGACGCTCGTCATCGCGGTGTTGGCAAACGCGCCCGCGCCGATGGCCGTCACATGCTTCAGGTCGGCCGCGCTCAGCAGGGTATCCGCAAAGGCGCTCTCGCCGATTTCGGTCACGCCCGCGCCCAGCGTAAGCGCTTTCACGCCGCTGCCCGCGAACATATGCGCCGGGACAGCGCCGCTCTCAATGGTCACTTCGCTCAGATTGGGCATATTGGCGAACACGCCCGCGGGAATGAGCGCAGGATCGCACTTGATCACCAGCTTTTTGAGCCCGGTCAGGCCGTCCAGCGCACCCTCGCCGATGGTGGTCAGCAAATCGGGCAGCGTCAGCTCCTCCAGCTGCGCGCAGCCGGCAAACGCCCGCGCGCCGATGGTGGTCACCGAGTCGAACAGATCCACTTCTCTGAGAGAGCTGTTCATGAAGGCCTCCGCGCCGATGGTGGTGAACTCGTCGTTGTGAGCGACGGAGAAGTATTCAATGTCCTGGCTGTCCTTGAACACGCCGTCGCCCAGGCCGACCACCGGCTCCTTCGAGACGGTGAGATGGGGGTGAATGCGCGTCCTTGTGCCGGTGTATTCGGTCAGCACGCGGTTTTCATACCGATACGCGCCCTTTTCAGGCGATTGCGCAGTCGGGTCCTGCGCGCGCCAGACGCGGCAGGGAAGCCCCAGCGCGTCCACATACGCCTGCCACTGCTGCATCTCCTGACGGGTGCCGTGGGCGTTCAGGTCGATGTC
>ERZ827520.4613-NODE-4613-length-10193-cov-5.711186_pt1 | contig 10193 bp, 10 predicted proteins | sample MGYA00519581_ERZ827520 | MGnify/ENA primary metagenome ERZ827520 (study PRJEB31778, sample SAMEA3449339) | human gut metagenome | biome: human gut; feature: human-associated habitat; material: faeces | place: United Kingdom | collected 2010/2012 ...
CCCGTTCAACTGACCTAATCTCGGGTCGATTTCTTTTCACTCTGCAAAGTTAAAGCTTTCTCTGTTTCTGAGAGCCAGATCATCGGGTGTCAGCCCTGTGACGGACAGCTGACGATGTGCTCTATCTATTGAGAAAAGCGTATATTTGCGCTGTGATTGGTTCGTCCTCTCTTGATTTATACTCTCTAGAGGTGTCCAAACCATTACCGAACTAGCGTAATCAACACAAAACTTATAGGCGATATTATGAGAAAACTAATGACCGTCATTCTGCTCGTAGCGGCAGTTATCGTGGGCTATCTAGCAGTCATGAGCATCTTGACACCAGAGCGATTCTCCCAGATTCGTGTTGCTCGTGAGGCTCCTATCCAAGCACGTCTGAAGCAGATAGCTCTTGTGGAGAATGCTTTCCACGATGTCTACAACCGCTACGCTCCCGTGGATGAGCTGCGTCAGTTCCTCACTGATGGTAAGCTCTTTTACGTTCGCTCTGAGGGCGACTACACAGACGCTATGCGTGAGGCCGGTATGAATGAGCGCCAGGCTGCTGCCAAGGGGTTGATCGTACGTGATACCGTATGGCTGAGCGCACGCGACTCACTACTCAAGGGTGGCATGACGCCTGAGGAATTTCTACAGGTACCTGGCTTCCCTGAGTCTATCATAGAGATCGATACAGCATCTGTCGCTCAGGAGATCGGCGATGATGTCGTGATGGTGCCCGTCTTCCGCACGGCTGTACCTCTATCAGTCTACCTGGCTGATCAGGATCATCGACTCCTCAACGTAGCTATCAAGGAGGCAGAGGCTCGCTACCAGGGCACTGGATATCCTGGTCTAGCTCTAGGCTCTCTCAAGGAGGTTAAGAGCACGGGCAACTGGGAGTAATTCCCCTTTGGAAAACTCTCTGTTCCTACCGCCACACCGTTAGATACTGTGACACGGTTCTACAGATTCAGGCAATAGACTTCGAGTACAGTCTGCTGACTCTCATCTCGCTCCTCGTATGAGGACAGGAGAATCGCAGAGCTTGAAGTCTGTTGTCTGACTCTATATTATATATAGCTACTATGCAGCAGCCTCCAGCACTACCTACAGATACATTAGCATCTGCAGTCCCATCGCTCGCATTGCGACTGACTGCAGATGGCTTTGCCTATCTATATGGTCTCTCGGGCGAAGAGAAAGAGGCGGGTGCACAGGAAAGCTATCACACTAAGATTCAAAGCCAGTTTGTACCAGTAGAGTGGTCTCGTGTCTCTGCTCTGTGGGGAGACATCATCGCACAGCACCCTCTCCTCAGTGATCCTGAGGGAGCGGTCCGCGTGCTCTACCCCGCCTCTCACTATGTGGTCATACCGAGTGGCATGAGTGGAGAGCAGGATGTACACTGGTGGCGACTGACGGCTCCTATCTTTGCAGATGAAGAGCAGTACTACAGCAACTCGTACACACTGGGCGATGGTAAGCCTAGTCTAGCTGTAGGCTTTAGTCATCTAGTCAAAGGCTTCCTACAGCGTAGCTTCGTAGCTTGCCAGTTTATTCCGACGATCCTACCCTTTGCCCAGCGGGTATTGCGACAGTCGTCCCTTCAGACGGGGCTCTCGCTAGGTGTCGAACTAGTGGAGGGTGGTTGCGATCTGGTACTATGTCAGTCGGGGAACTTGCTTCGGGCTAATCATTACAGTTGGCCTCGCTACCGCTCCTGGCAGCATCATCTCTACCAGGTCCTCTACTTCTTAAGTAAAGTATACTTGGACAGCTCCGTAGATCATGCGGCTCCCGTATCCATCATACTATCTGACGGGACGGCTGGTGCAGATAGCTTGGTAGGTGAGCTCCTACAGGCGCTTTACCGACAGTTCACGACTGCCGACTGGGACGTGTCTGTCATGCCGACAGACTATTGGTACGCTTGATAGAGTTATCGCGATGCGCATTATAGCAGGCAAATATGGTCGCCGTCGTCTCTCCCCGCCGAAAGGGTTGACGCTCCGCCCCACGACAGACATTGCCAAGGAGGCGCTCTTTAACAGTCTCTCGGCACAATATGATGTGGAGGGTATGCGGGTGTTGGATCTCTTTGCGGGTATCGGAAGTATTTCCCTCGAGTTCGTCTCTCGAGGAGCAGCCTCGGTGACATCAATCGAAAAGCATCCTAAGCATGCAGCCTTCATTAGGTCAGCCGCTGACACGCTAGACAAAGAGATCCTCTTGAGCAAGCAACTCCTCGTCCTCAATCGCTCCGTAGAGCAGTACTTACGTCAGTACGATGGGGAGCCTTACGACCTGATCTTTGCCGATCCACCCTACAACTTGCCGTGGATAAAGGATATACCCGACTTACTCTTCGCCAGCAAAGCGTGGTGTCCTAGCTCTATCTTCGTACTAGAGCATCCCGACACGGTGGACTTTGCTGAGTCCGCTCGTTTCGCTTGGCACAAGTCCTACAGCGCCGTACAGTTTACCTGCTTCGCCCCGACAGAAGAATAGCTATGCAGATAGGCACCCTTGACTTAGGCTCTCGCCCGCTACTGCTCGCACCGATGGAGGATGTGAGCGATGCGCCCTTTCGCCTGCTCTGTAAGCAGTTTGGCGCGAGCCTCGTCTACACTGAGTTCATCAGTGCCGATGCGCTTGTGCGCTACGTTCCCAGTACAATGCGCAAGATGCGTATAGACCCAGCAGAACGTCCCGTAGCCATACAGATCTACGGTCGTGATGTGGAGACGATGTGCGAGGCGGCTCGTATAGCCTGCCAACTGGAGCCAGACCTACTCGATCTCAACTTCGGTTGCCCCGTCAAGCGGGTAGCGGGCAAAGGTGCTGGCAGTGGTATGCTTCGTGAGCCCGAGCTGCTCCTAGAGATCACCGCTGCAGTGGTTGCTGCGGCTAATTGCCCCGTGACGGTCAAGACACGTCTAGGGTGGGATCACAACAGTCTTATCATTACCGAGCTGGCGCCACGCTTACAGGCTTGTGGCATCGCAGCTTTGACCATACACGGGCGTACGCGCAGCGATATGTACAAGGGGAGCGCTGACTGGACTTTGATCGGTGAGGTGCGCTCCAATCCTAAGATCCAGATCCCGATCATCGGCAATGGCGATATAACGACTGGCGAGGAGGTACGTCACGCTTTTGACACCTATGGCGTCGATGGAGTCATGGTCGGACGAGCATCTATCGGACAGCCGTGGATCTTTGGCGAAATGCGTGCTGCCGTCGACCCAACCTTTACAGCACCAAAGCTAAGCTCTCAGCAACAGCTGGAGATTCTAAAAGAGATCGTTCACAAGAATATCGAGAAGCTGGACGAGCGCAGAGGCATCCTGCATAGTCGTCGCCACCTAGCCGCCACACCACTCTTCAAGGGCATCCCCAACTTCCGTACGCTACGCATAGCGATGCTCCAAGCCCCTACCCTAGCCGACCTAGACGATGTGCTAGCGCAGGTAGAGCCTCTGCTTCCTCAGACGGAGGGCTAGCTAGGCTAAAGCATCAGGTGCGCCATAACGATAGCGCCGGCGACCGCCACGTTGAGCGACTCGCAATGGCTATCGACGGGCGACGGGATCGTAATCCGCTGAGAGACTAGAGCAGAGAGCTCGGGCGAGATACCATTACCCTCATTGCCTAGTACCAATATATAAGGTTGCTCAGGTGCCAGTCGTAACGTGCGAAGCGGTGCGCCATCAATGAAAGTACCTATCACAGGTATCTCCGTCTGCGTTAGCATCGTAAGCAGAGCCGCCCTGTCGGTGTAGCGATAGACTTGTACACGAGCCAGAGCACCCATAGTCGCTTGTAGCACCTTGGGCGAATAGATGTCTGCGCATCCCTCGGTGCAGAGAACTTGTCTGATACCCATCCAGTCGCAAGTGCGTAGGAGCGTCCCGACATTGCCAGGGTCCTGCACATCGTCCAGAAGGAGCGTGGGTTGTAGCAACGCTTGGGGAGCCTCTATGGTTGGGATCTCGCAAAGAGCCAGTAGCGGACGAGGGCTCTTCAGTCCGCTCACCCGCTCTATCTGCTTCGGGTCAGGCAGGGTTACAGCCTCGGCAATGCTCGCTGGGCATCGCTCTAGCAGAGGCTCGACTAGCTCCGCTGTACCAACGAGTAGCTGGCAGCGATAAGCTGGTAGCATCTCGCCGATCAACTTCTCACCCTCAGCGATAAATAGGTTGGACTGCCGACGATACTTCGCCAGCTGCAAGCTTTTAATCAGCTTCACCTCTGCATGGGTGAGAGGGCGGTGCTCTATTTTCGTGCGCTCAGACATACTCTTATATTATAGGTAGACAATCTCTTTGAAGGCGTAGCGTCGCTCCTCCCCCGTAGTGGTCGTTAGGACGAGCTGTCCCTGAGGGCTTACCTCCTGGATCGTTGCTTCAAACGGCTCCTCCGTGGCGACATCACAGTAGCGAGCCCGAATGCCTCGCTGGTAAAGGAGATCGTTGTACTCTGCGTGCAGTGCCGCATAGTCTTGACGAGCAAGCTGCTCTCCTAGATGACGGAGCATCTGGCGGAGGAAAGCTTTCACATCATAGGTCTGCCCCGTCACAAGGCGCAAAGAGATCGCTTGCGGGAGCTCAGGCGGAAAAGCCTCCTCGTTGATATTCATTCCAATCCCAATGATCGTCTCTGCGACCGAGCCCTCGGCCAGAGCGTTGTGGATCAGGATGCCGGCTATCTTGTGGTCATTGACGAAGAGGTCGTTCGGCCACTTGATCGCAATGGTATCCTCGCTAGAGAGCAGCTCCTCGTAGCTCTTATAAACCGCAAGGGCGGTCGCCTCACTGATAGACCAGATCTGCTGCAAAGGTCGATCTAGGCGAAGGTATATAGAAGGGAGCGCATTGAGCCGAGGACTACTAAACCAACTATTGTTTAGCTGTCCTCGTCCTGCCGTCTGATAGTCCGTATGTATGACTGTCCCCGAGGGGAGGCTGGGCCTCTCCTGTAGGAGCTTGACCAGGTAGTCGTAGGTGCTCTCTATCGGGTGGCCTAGTTCGGTTATCTCAAAGGAGATCTTGCTCATTCTGTGCTTGGTTATAGATTTCTATTCCGAGGGGCAGGAGACGCTGCTGGATCTTCGGGAGCTTGCGCCATACCTGCGCATAGGAGTGACGTAATAGCCGAGCGATCCACTCCTCAGACTCACTAGTCGGCAGCTCCAGCTGTATCCAGTGCTTCTTATTAAGGTGAAAGGCGGGCTGCAGGTCACTATGCCGATCCAGCAATGGCTCTATCAAGTCTGGGTTCACCTTGAGCGACACCATGCCTGGGTCATGCTCCAGCCATAGCAACGCAAAGATGCGTCGCGATAGACGGTAGGTCACCACCTCTGGACCAAAAGGCGCATCCACCTCGCAGTAGGGCAACTGACGACAGAGCTCATCTATTTGGCTTATCCCATTCATTTCAGTACTTTTGTAACCAACCTTATGTAGAACCTCCACAAAGTTACATGAAAGTCCTTTACCTTGCCACACACAACGCTCACAAGCTCCTCGAAATCCAGTCAATGCTCGGAGATACTTGCGAAGTGCGCTCAGCCTCTTCGCTAGGACACTACACAGCTCCCGACGAAAGCGCCTCCACGCTCCTAGGCAATGCCACCATCAAGGCGCAAGCGCTCTACGACCTCTACCACAAGCCCTGCATTGCGGACGATACGGGGCTCTTTGTCGAGGCACTAGGCGGAGACCCAGGCGTGCACTCAGCTCGATACGCTGGTCGTGACGGTGACGACGTGGCCAATAGGAAGCACCTCCTGGACTCCTTAGCGTCACACCCCGAGCCGTGGCGCGCTTACTTCGAGTGTGTCATCGTACTGATCGATAGTCAGGGCGAGCAGCACCATTTCGTAGGTCATGTCGCAGGACGGATCATTGACCACGAGGAGGGCGCCGAAGGCTTTGGCTACGACAGCCTCTTCGTACCAGAGAACTTTGACAAGACCTTTGCCATGATGAGTCCACAAGAGAAGAACGCCATCAGCCACCGCACACGAGCCGTTGACCAGCTCCGCACATACCTTACCCAGCACAACCTATGAAAGCCTCCATACACCTACTCCTCCTCCCGCTCCTTCTGTGCCCCCTCCCGCTAACAGCTCAAGAGCCACTGTGGCAGTGGCATCTAGCCGTAGGAGATGTAGAGCTCGTCGCTGATCTGCCCGAGCAGGTGCTCTTCACCACCGAGGGCGTCATCGGAACCGTCTCTCCAGAGCATCCCAATGAGATCCACCTCCTCGATGGCTTGACCCCTATCAGCGACCTCGACGCTCGCATGATCCGCTACTCGCCTAGTCACAAGGTCACCACCGTCTACTACGCTTCGGGGCGTATTGACCTCATCTACAGTGACCACATCTACAACCTTGTAGGCATCAGCGACAATAGCAACCTCAACGACAAGACCGCCACGCGCATCTTCTATTATAAGGAGTACACCTTCATAGCTGGTCACTTTGGGCTCATGCAGATCGATCTCAACAATCATCAGATCGTTGCCACAGCCTTCCTAGGCAAAGAGGTGCTAGACGCCTTTGCTCTAGACGAAAAGCTCTATGCGCTAACCAAGGAAGGGCTACGCTCTAGTACCCTCTCGCAAAACCTCCAAGACCCCGCCTCATGGAGCCTCATCAGCGGTCTACCAGCAAAGGAAATGACTTCCATCACCGCCCTACCCGATGGCTCGCTCTGGTACATAGACAGCCTGAAGAACCTCTATCGCACCACGCTAACTCAAACCAGTGCCACCCCCCAGATGATGGCGCAGAGTGGCTGGGCACAGCGTCTCTTCCCGCTAGCCGATGGGGTCGCTGTCGCAGGTGCCGACTCACTACTCGTGTGGCGATCTGGAGGCGAACGCATACGCATCGATCTACCCGCCCGTCTGCAGAGTCTCTCAGGCGACAGCTCAGCAGATCGGCTATGGTTCACAGCGGGGGGCTCTCTCTACAAAGCCAATCTCGCCTCCGCCTCCGAGGGCAAAGTCTCTCTCGAAAAGCTACCCCTCGAAGCCAATGCCCCAAAGGTCAATAAGCACTTCTACATCACCTTTCAGCACGGCAGGCTCTACTCCGTCAGCGGAGGGCGTAACTACAACGCCTTCTGGATACCAGGTCACATCCAGATCTACACCCCACCGCGATGGGACAACTGGACCTACTGGCAGATCGTCGAGCAGACCAACTACATCCCCGTCTACGACCTCGTCTCCATCGCCGTTGACCCGCATGACGCTAACCACTACTTCGTTGGTTCTTGGGGCGAAGGACTCTACGAGATCCAAGGGCGCTTGATCCTCAATCGATACACTCCAGACAATGCCCCATTCGTCAGAGCTTGGGACAATGACTCACCCACAGCACACAACGTCCGTGTCGGCTCGCTATGCTACGACCATAGGGGCAACCTATGGATGGCGCAAGGTCAAGGGTTGGTAGCCAACCCCCTCGTAGTGCGCACTCCTGATGGCACGATGAAAGCTATCTCGTACCCAGACATAGAGTTGGTCAACGCTTTCGGTCCTATGCTGGCGCTACCCAATGGTGTCAAGTGGCTACTCATATACCACCGCAGTGCTGATGGCAATAACGGTGTCTTCATCTTTGACGACAAGGGTACACCGCTAGATCAGTCAGACGACGAGTATCGCCTCGTCTCTAAGTTTGTCGATCGTACTGGCAAGGAGATTGCCGCCAAGCGCTACTACGACCTAGCTCTAGATCCATCGGGTAGCCTTTGGATAGCTACTGACAAAGGACCCATCTGCGTCGCCAATCCCAGTAGCTTCATCTCGCAAAGCACCCCGCTAGCCTCTAGACCCGTAGGGGGACAGGAGCCCAACCTTTACTACGTCCTCGACAATATGCCCATCACCGCCATCGCCATCGATGCGCTCGGCAATAAATGGTGTGGCACCGGATCAGACGGGCTCTACCTCCTCTCCTCCGACGGCACTCAGCTCCTAGCACACTACACTAAGGACAATAGTCCCCTACTCACCAACGACGTCCTCTCCCTCGCCATTGACAAGGAGCGAGGAGTCCTCTACATCGCCACCTCAGCAGGGCTCGTCTCCCTCTATATAGGTCAGACGAGTGACTGGTCCGCACAGAGCAAAGAGGTTTACATCTACCCCAACCCACTACGCCCCGAGGATCCAGACCTCATCACCCTCACCCAGCTCCCCGCAGGTACCACCGTACGCATCTTAGACGGTGCGGGCAATCTGATCTATCAGGAGGTAGCGCAGACAGGCGAGCTCACCATCACCACCCGCCTACCGAGCGGTGAGCGCTACCCTTCAGGCATTTACCACGCATTACTATCCGACAGCGAGGGCAAGCACAGCTACTCCATACCCTTTGCCGTCATATAAACTATATCGCTTTTATGAAGAAACTTCTCTTTCCCTTACTCCTATTACTATCCAGCGTCATGCTACTAGCACAGAGTGAAAGCTCCAACCGCAGCGAAGGTGCCATCACACCCAAGCTCCTACAGAAGCTCCAGCAAGCTACTCCAAAAGCTCCAGCTGAGCGAGCCCTCCACAATAGTATCGTACAGAACGGCATGGTACTCGCCAATGCCGAGCTTGCGACACCGCCCGATGACCACTTCACCTACCGAGTACCCACGAAGGGGATTACCGATCAGAAGAGATCTGGGCGCTGCTGGCTCTTCACCGGCTTAAACGTCCTAAGGGCTAAGTTCATCAAGGACAACAACCTCGGAGAGTTTTACTTCTCCCACTGCTACTCCTTCTTTTGGGATCAGCTAGAGAAGGCCAACCTCTTCCTCGAGGGCATCCTCGAGACCCGCACGCTCCCCATCACTGACCGCAAGGTGGAGTGGCTCTTCCAGCACCCGATCAATGACGGCGGGCAGTTCACCGGCATCTCGGACAACCTCCTCAAGTACGGTGTCGTGCCCAGTGACGTGATGCCCGAGACCTACAGTAGCAACAACACCTCACGCCTCTCCTCACTCATAGCCAAGCTCCTCCGACAGGGTGGTATGGAGCTCCGCGCCAAGACCGAGCAAGGCGCCACACTGGCTGATCTGCGCAAGGTGAAGGAGACTACCCTCCAAGCCATCTACCGTCTCCTCTGCCTCAACCTTGGCACACCGCCCACCACCTTTGAGTACACCCTCAGAGATGCTGACGGCAAGGTCCTCTCAACTAAGGAGTACACCCCGCTAAGCTTCTACAAGGAGCATATCGGTCTCAATCTCAAGGATGACTACGTGATGATTATGAACGACCCCTCGCAGCCCTACTACGAGACCTACGCTATCGAGTATGATCGCCACGCCTGGGACGGCAAGGACTGGACCTACATCAACCTCCCGATGGAGGAGATCAAACAGATGGCCATCGCATCCCTCAAGGATGGCAGCATGATGTACTACTCTTGTGACGTAGGCAAGGAGCTCAATAAAGAGTCTGGCCTACTCACCCTCGGCTACGATGACTACGAGGCTATTACGGGCGTTCCGATGACTATGACAAAGGGCGAGCGCATCGCATCCTTTGACAGTGGCTCCACACACGCTATGACGCTCGTAGCAGTAGACCTAGACAAGTCGGGCAAGCCGACCAAGTGGATGGTCGAGAACAGCTGGGGCGCCACCTCTGGACATCAGGGGCATCTGATCATGACGGACGCATGGTTTGACGCATACACCTTCCGTTTAGTAGTCAATAAAAAGTACCTCACGCCACGTGCCAAGGAGCTTCAGGGCAAGACACCCAAGCTACTACCCCCGTGGAGTCCTATGTTTCGTGCCGAAGAGTAGTCGTCAAGTAGTGCCCTCCGCCTCAGCACATCGGATAGCACGCCTATCGCACTAATCGCTATCTAACTTCAGGCACACAGAGCAACTAGAGCAGGCTCAATCGCTTCGTCGAGGCGGTTGAGCCTGTTGATTTATCTCTGAGTGTCAGCTGGAGTCACCCTAAGAGGAAACTTTGCCACCCCCCTATGACAATTTATTTTCATGCCTATGAAAATGGATTTTCTCCCGCATGAAAATGGAGTTTCTCCCCCATGAAAATGGAGTTTCATCTAGGTGAAAATGGATTTTCATCTGATTGGAATTACATTTCCTCGTATTTATGGTGTCCTCTTCCTGAAAAAAGTACACAGTTGGGAAGGTGTTACTGAGATGGTACTC
>ERZ827520.4615-NODE-4615-length-10192-cov-2.960343_pt1 | contig 10192 bp, 11 predicted proteins | sample MGYA00519581_ERZ827520 | MGnify/ENA primary metagenome ERZ827520 (study PRJEB31778, sample SAMEA3449339) | human gut metagenome | biome: human gut; feature: human-associated habitat; material: faeces | place: United Kingdom | collected 2010/2012 ...
GCTTACGTCGGCCGCAAGCTCAAGAAGCGCGACTTCCGTCAGCTGTGGATCACCCGTATCAGCGCCGGCTGCAAGATGAACGGCATGAACTACTCCACCTTCATGCACGGTCTGAAGAAGGCCGGTATCGATATGAACCGCAAGATGCTCTCCGAGCTCGCGATCCACGATGCCGCCGCTTTCACTGCTCTGTGCGAGAAGGCCAAGGCGAGCCTTTAATTTCACACAACGATAAAAACACGCTGCTTTTTGACGAAGCGGCGTGTTTTTTCGCTGTTGCTATTTCCCGGTTCCTGTGGGATAATAGAATAAATGAGGGAAATAAGGAGGAATCCGTCCATGGCATTCTGCACGAACTGCGGTGCAAAGCTCGCTGATGACGCGAAATTCTGCACCGAATGCGGTGCAAAGGTTGAACCCCTGCCGTCCGAACCGGTCACCGAACCGGTAACGACTCCGGCGTCCGCGAGCGGCGCGGCTCCGGCGAACGACTATACCCGGCCTGTGAGCGACTATACTTACACTCCGCCGTCGAACGGCTATACCTATACCCCGACCGGACAAAACACCGCTTCTTCCGGCTCATACTCGCCGGAAATACCACGCAATACCTATTCCTATGACCCCGCCGCGGCCAGCACCGGCGGCACGCAGCCGCCGCGCCCGCCGCACGATATTCCCGGCGGCAGCCAGCCGCAGAAGAGAAAGATGTCCTTCCTGCCGTTTTTGCTCATCGCCATTGGTGTTGCGGCGCTTGTGTTCCTGCTGATCAGCTTTTTTGGGAGTGACAGTGATGCGGACGATCCGACCTATGGCGTATATGTTGCTTCCTACGGAACCTTTGCGGGAAGCCGTATCGAGATCGAGGATATGTGGCCGAACGGATTTACCATCGAGCTGCTTTCCAAAAATAAATGCCGCGTGGCAGTCAATGGCGAGACCGAAACTTGCCGGTATAAGCTGGAAAACAACGGAGAGATCGAGATTGATCTTCGGGGCGATGAAGACCTAGAGGGTCGGCTTGTGGATAACCGTCTTACGCTCGAAGACGTTATGGATTCCGGCGTCGATCTGGTGTTTTATAAAGAGGGGACGGTTGCCCCGGCGGTCGAAGTGCCTGCCGTGACGGAGGCTCCGGCAATCGATACACCGGTCGCTACCGCAGCACCGATCGATTCGGACTATGCCTGGTGGGATGGCGACTGGTACGGCTGGTGGGTCATCTATGAAGGCGGCGGAGAATATGCCGATCTGGAGTCTTATTGCTACGATGCCTGCGCCACGATCTCCGTATATGGTGACACGGGCCTCGTGGATCTCTGGGACGAGGACTGCGCGGAAGGCATGAACATCGGCTATATCGATGTGGCCTTTGAGCCGGGTACGACGGACAAGGGCCGCATGGTCTCCGTAAGCGGGGATTTCTACGACGATGAGATCGCCGCGAGAGACTGGGTCGTTGACCCCGGCGACTCGTTCGTCAGCCGGTTTGACTCCATGATCCTGATCGACGGCACGTACTATGAGGACGGCAACAGCTCGAACTGGATCCATTATTTTGTGTTTCTTCGCCCGTGGGGCATGAGCTGGGAGGACGTGCGCAGCGACTCCTGCTATGATATGCCCTATGACAACATGATGCCGCTCGGTTACGATAGCTGGTATGTGCCGCATATGAACGACGCCATGCCGTCGTATATCGATCTCGATCGCGGCGAAGCCGCCTGACAGAACAACACGCAAAGACGGAGCAGGGAAGACCTGCTCCATCTTTTTTTTACCGGTTGTCATCCGGCGCCGGACGGTGTAAAATGCCGGATATGGAAACAACGGAGAAAAAGAGAATAACGCCCCGGTCGCTCTGGAGGCTGTGTCCGGCGCGCCATGCGGTGCTGCTCATTTCGCTCGCGTGGCTCGCGGCATACTTTCTGCTGCGCGAAAACAGGGCGGTGATGAACTTTCTTTGCAAAGCGCTCGTGCGCCCGTGGCACGCCTTTGCGGGAAGGCTCTTTTCCGCCGTGCCGTTTTCCGTAACGGAGTGGGTCATCCTCTTTCTTGCGGCGCTCGGCGTCGTGCTGCTCGTCCTTCTGATCGTGCAGCTCATCCGGCGTCGGTGGGCGAAGGCTTACCGCACGGGGATGACGATCCTTTCCGTCTCGGCGGCGATGTTTGCGCTCTTCTGTCTCTGGTGGGGCGTGCTGTATTATTCCGACAGCTTCACCGAACAGGCGGGGCTGGAACGGCGCGATATCTCCGTGCAGGAGCTGGAGACCGTTACCCGATATTTCGCTGCACAGGCGAGCTCGGCGGGTGAGCATGTAGAGCGCGGCGAAGACGGCGTGTTCCGTGCCGACAAGAGCGACATCTTCCGCCGTTCCCCGGATATTTACGGGGGCGCGGAGCAGATCTTCCCGTGCCTTGCTGCCCCGGCGGTGCGGGCAAAGCCCGTGCTGCTCTCGCGGCTTTTGAGCTATATCCGCTATACCGGTTTCTTTTTCCCCTATACGGCGGAGGCAAATCTCAACGCCGATTCGCCCGCGTGCCTGCTGCCGTCCACGATCGCGCACGAGCTGGCGCATCTGCGCGGCGTTGCGCGCGAGGACGAGGCAAACTTCTGCGCCGTCGTCGCGTGCATGGAAAGCGGCGATGAGGATTACCGCTATTCCGGCGCGCTGCTTGCCTATATCTATCTCGGAAACGCCCTCTACAGCGCCGACTACGACGCCTGGCGCGAGGTATATTCCACGCTCAGCGAGAACGTGCGCGCCGATCTGCGCGCGAACAACGACTACTGGGCGCAGTTTGAAACGCCCGCGGCGGACGTGTCCGAAAAGGTGTATGAATCGTTTCTGCAAACCTACGGCGACGACCGCGGCATGCAGAGCTACGGCGCGTGCGTCGATCTTCTGACGGTATATTACTTAGACACGGAATGAGGGGCTCCTTTGTGCAAAGGGAGCTGTCAGCGATGCTGACTGAGGGATTGCAAACTCCGAAACTTTGGGAAACTTATAGAAAAAGGCTTCTCCCCAATTGAGGGAGAAGCCTTTTATAGAGTCGCCTTATCAAATATCGAGCCTGCAAGAGCCATATAGAGTCGCCTTATCAAATATCGAGCCTGCAAGAGCCAGCGCACTTATGGCAATGATAACAGCTATGCCAGATCCGATCAGTCCAATCAGGCTGCAGACGAAGCCACCTGTCCGAATTCCCTCCGTGTTACCAGCTTTTTTTGCCTGACCAGCCAATACGAGACCGATTATGCCGAGTATAATGCCAACCAGAGCTCCAACCCCAAAAAACCAGCAGACGATTGCACAAATTCCTAAAACAAGCGAGGCTACGGCTTTGCCGTGCATGACAGAAGTTTCCATTGCGATTCTCTCCTCTGTTTGTATTGCGTTTACATTATACAGTTGAGAACGGTAAAAAACAACTGTGCAATATATATAATATATATAATATATATATATATATATATATCACTTCTTGTGCAGAGTGATGAAAATGCCTCTCCTACAAGGATGAAATTTACCTTGTCAAGAGAGGCCAAAATGGGTTTATTCCAGCGCTAAGCCCCAGTAGATCGGCTCCGCGCCGTTGAGCCCCATGAGAAACGGTTCGTCGCCCGCGCGCGCGGGGAGCGCCTCACACACCCGTCCGCCGTCCACGGCGTAAATATCGCCGTGCTCGCCGCAGAAAAACTCCCCGGTAACGGAGAAGAGCTTGAGAACCCCGTCGCTGTACTTTGCGTGGGGGATACCGTCAAGCCACACCTCGCGGCGTGCGCGGAATTCCTCCGCCGTGATCTTCCGGCGGACGGCCGGAAGCGGCACGCTTGAGCGGTAGGATACCGTTCTGGCGCGCATCGTGAGCGCGTACCAGCACCGAAGCGTCGCGCTCGCCGGGCAGAGATACGCCGGCTCGCCTCCCGCAGCGGCGAACACCACCGCGCGGCCATAGCCCCGGCCACGATACTCCGGTCTTGTCGCTACGGCGAAAATGTACCGGACGGCGCCGAACGGCACGGCGTACGCCGCGGCGACGACGGTACCGTCTTCCTCGATCACGCTCGCCATGCCGGGCTGGTAGACATTCTGAAAGAACGCGTCGATATATTCGTCCGTATCGCCGAACACCTCGCGCCAGAGCGCCTTGAGCGCATTCTCGTCGCCCTTGCGGGACGGACGCGGCGTCATGCTTCGTCCTCCTGCCAGAGAGCGGTGAATTTATCGATCATGAACATCGGAAACCATTCCTCTTTCGCTTTTCGCAGACCGGGGATGCCCATATCTTCCTCACGGTTGAGATACAGGATCTCCGGGAAATCCTTTTGCAGATGGCGGGCAAACTCCCGCGCGATCATCGGATACGCGCCGGGAAGATCGTCGAGCGCTTTTTCAAAATGGACGTCGATCGTGTCGCTGCCGAGCCGTTCCCCGGCGGTGAACGCTGCCGGCCTGCCGTCGGCATAGAGAATGCCGCCGGTCATGCCGAGCCCGTCCCAGTACTGAAACATCCGCTCGATCGCCTCGTTTTCCTCTGCATTGCCGCCGTTCTTTTCGGCGTCCCAGCTTTGGAGAAGACTGCGGCAGTCGTCAAATCCAGCGGGAGAAAGCGCTTCATAGCGCCAGTCGTGCGCTGTCTCAAAGCGGTTGCAGAAATTGCGCTTACCGTGGAGCTTCTTTCCGGAGAGCGTGGCGAACGATTCAACGGAATAGATATAGTCCGCGTCGTCCCGGGCCTCAAAAAACCGGAACCGTCCCGGCAGAGCGGCCTCGAGCGCGGCGCGCTGCGGCGCGGTCACGCCTTCCAGATAGAGCGGCCGCCCCTGCTCCGCGGCACGCGCGCGGAGCGCGTCAATGGCGGGGACGAGATCGCCCCGGCCGGAGGGGTAGGCGTAGAAAGCGCCCTTGGAGCAAAGGTATTCAATGCCCAGCCGCTCGCCGAGAACGGCAACATTGCGGCGGCAGAGAATGTCCCAGAGAAATACGTTTCCGAAGCTGTCCGAGGAGCTTTTGGAGTTTTCCCGGGAAAGCGCTTCGTCAAAAAGAGGCTTGTGCTGCAGCCCGATGGGCTGAAATTCGCTCATAAAAATGACCTTTCCGTTTGTTAGTTTGTTATTTATAGAGCCGCTCGCAGACGCGCTTTGCCTCGCTGCGCAGGGATCGCAGGTCGGCGAACGTCTCCGGGCGTTTGGTGATGTCGCGCAGCAGCGCGGACGGATGGTAGATCGCCATGGCGCGGGCGCTTTCAATGTCGAACCACTGCCCATGCTCGCGGGTGATGCGAAGGTCCGGCTTGATGACCGCCATCGCGGCAATGCGCCCGAGACAGACAATGAGCTTCGGACGGATCAGATCGCGCTGCGCGTCCAGCCAGTGACGGCACGCCGCCTGCTCTTCGTTGAGCGGGTCGCGGTTGTGCGGCGGGCGGCATTTGACGATGTTCGCAATATATACGCGCGAACGGTCGAGATCGATCATTTCAAGCATATCGTCGAGCAGCTTACCGGCGGGGCCGACGAACGGCTCGCCCTGCAGATCCTCTTGCTCGCCCGGACCCTCGCCGATGAACATCAGCTCGCTCTCGGGATCGCCGACGCCGAAAACGACGTTGTGCCGCCCCTGTGAAAGCGGGCAGTCCCGGCAGGAGAGACATTCTCTTTGCAGTTTGTCCATCGCTTCCATGATCATCACACTCCATATAGAAGCATGTTATCACGCTTCGATAGAAAAGGCAACGCCGGATTCGCTCTCACGAAGCTGACGGTACGTTTTTTGATCAGAACGACGGAAATGACGGCGGTGAGGATATCGGATGCCGGCATGGAGTAAATAACACCGTCCGGCCCAAACCAGACGGGGAGCAGCGAGCGGCAGCCGCCGAAAAAGCAGAGCGGCGGCACGGTAAAGCCCGTCCCGCCGCTTGCCTTGTTAAAAAGGCAAAGAGAGACGCCGTGAGGCGTCTCTCTTTGGGGATGCGGTTATATTAAGAGAGGCGGAAACATCACACTTTGAAGTCCACAGAGGTGGAACCCTTGTCTTCCTGCACGAACTCGTAGTCCTTGCCGGGCAGGATGGCGTTGAGCGCGATACCGACGATGGAGGCGACGGCGAGACCGGAGAAGCTCACGATGCCGATCTTGATGGGGGCGGTGTAGGTGATGCCGATCGCGAGGACGAGGATGAGCGCGGCGATGATGATGTTGCGGGTGTTGGAGAAGTCCACGTTGTTTTCTACAACGTTGCGCACGCCGACCGCGGAGATCATGCCATAGAGGACGAGGGACACGCCGCCGATCGTGGCGGTGGGCATTGCGGAGACGAGAGCGGCGAACTTCGGGCAGAAGGACACGACGACCGCAAATACCGCGGCGATGCGGATGACGGCGGGGTCGTATACACGGGTCAGGGCAAGAACGCCGGTGTTTTCGCCGTAGGTGGTGTTGGCCGGAGCGCCGAAGAGCGCGGCGAGAGAGGTCGCAAGACCGTCGCCGAGGAGCGTGCGGTGGAAGCCGGGGTCGACCATGTAGTTTTTCTCAACCGTAGAGGAGATGGCGCAGACATCGCCGATGTGCTCGACCATCGTGGCGAGAGAGAGCGGGACGATCGTGAAGATGGCGCTCACGAGAAGACCGGCGTTGAAGTCGGCGCAGTAGGCCGCTGGGCAAGCCACATTCTGGACGAGAACGGCGACGTGATCGAAGCGGAGTGGAGCGAAGTGAAGAAAGCCATCGATTTCGGCGCAGCACTCGGCGCAAAGCATTATCTGTGCAGCGTTGCGTATGTTCCGCAGCTTTCCTACTACAAGAACATCACCGCGGCTATTAAGGTTCTGAACCGGATCGTTTCCTACGCAAAGGAAAACGGCATGAAGTGCGGCATTGTCAACTGCATGATGGGCGGCAACTACATCCGCACGCCGGAGCAGTGGAAGCTTGTTCTGGACGAAGTTCCCGGCCTTGGCATCAAGTATGATCCGTCCCACAGCTTCGTACATGGCGGCGACAAGGGCGCATACCTCAAGGAAGGTATGGAATGGGGCGACAAGTTCGTATATTGCCACGTAAAGGGCGTTATCCAGTACGGCGACTCTCACGAGCCGTCAGAGTGGAAAAACCGCGAGTTGATGGTTCGTCACCCGGAGCTCAAGGACGAGCTGATGGGCGACTTTGCGGCAGACAGACGTTACTACGACAACCCGCCAGCAGGCATCGATTCCATCAACTGGCGCGCATTCTTCGCGGTGCTGTATCAGCACGATTATGACGGCTACCTCGCAATTGAACCGCACTCCATGACTTGGCAGGGCGAAAAAGGCGAGAAGGGCGTTAAGTACACCATTAAGTACATCCGCGACCTTATGTTGTAATTTTAGCTTAATAAACGCAGACGGACACCGGGCATTCGGTGTCCGTCTTTTTTTGATGCAACGCAAAAACGGCAGCCCGCAGGCTGCCGTTTCGGACACATGTGAAATTACTTACCCTCGTTCTCTTTATCGAGCTTCACGTTGCGGAAGTAGAGAAGCATATCGATGGTGATCTCGATGAAGTTCAGGCAATAGAAGACCCAGCTCAAAACGAAGATCGGACCGCTCTTGCCGATGACAAAGAACTGGATGCACTTCATCACAATGCCGGCGATGTAGCCGAGCCAGATGAAGATCTCAAACTGCAGGCTCTTGCCCTTAGCGGTTCTGGACTTTACGGATTTGTAAATGGAAAGCGGCCAGGAAAGACCGAATGCAAGGATCATTACGGTTTCCAGTATTTCAGCAATCATTTCAGGTGTCATGCGTTTATTCCCCTTAAACTAAATTTTCGGAATGCACTGTGCAAAAAATTCTGAAAGCTGTGCGCGGCACATCCTGTTTAATATAAGCAAGAGCGGAACCTAACCCATAGTTCCGCTCCTGTTATTTTTACAACTTAAGCGTTCTTTTCCGCTTCGTGTGCCTTGTGCTCTGCAAGGTACTCTGCGCGGCCTTCTTCGTAAAGGTTGTTGCCTTCGCTGTCGATGATGACGACGAGCGGCATATCCTCTACATACAGCTTGCGCAGTGCCTCGGCGCCGAGATCCTCATACGCGATGAGCTCTGCCTTCTTGATGCACTTTGCGAGCAGCGCGCCTGCGCCGCCGATGGCACCGAAGTAAACGCCGTTATACTTCTTCATGGCTTCTACGACTTCCGGCAGACGAGCGCCCTTGCCGATCATGCCGCGTGCGCCCACGGACATCATGGTCGGAGCATACGCGTCCATACGGCCGCTGGTGGTAGGACCTGCGGAACCGATGACATGACCCGGCTTTGCCGGGGTCGGGCCTACGTAGTAGATCGTAGCGTCCGTAGGATCGAACGGGATCTTCTCGCCGCGTGCAAGTGCCTCGCACATTCTCTTGTGGCCGGCATCGCGGGAAGTATAGATGGTACCGGTCAGCAGAACTCTGTCACCGGCATGGAGCGTCTTTGCGAGCTCCGCAGTCAAAGGCAGTGTAATACGCTTTTCCATTTTACAGCACCTCCGTCTTGTGACGCGTTACATGGCAGTTGATGTTGACAGCGCACGGCATGCCGGCAATATGAGTCGGCATGGTCTCGATGTTGAGGCCGATGGCCGTCGTCTTGCCGCCGAAGCCCTGCGGGCCGATGCCGAGCTGGTTGACCTTTTCGAGCATCTCTTTTTCAAGGTCAGCATAGAACGGGTCCGGGTTCTCGGAATCAAGCGGGCGCATGAGCGCCTTCTTTGCAAGCAGCGCTGCTTTATCAAACGTGCCGCCGATGCCTACGCCGACGACCATCGGCGGGCACGGGTTCGGGCCTGCGGTCTCTACGACCTCAAGGATGAAGTCCTTGATGCCCTGCAAGCCGGCGGACGGCTTGAACATACGGATCTGGCTCATGTTTTCGCTGCCGAAGCCCTTCGGGCCGACGGTGATCTTCACCTTGTCGCCCGGGACGATCTCGGTGTACAGCATAGCCGGGGTGTTGTCGCCGGTGTTGCCACGGCGAACCGGGTCCTTAACAACGGACTTTCTCAGGTAGCCCTTGTCGTAACCGCGGCGCACGCCCTCGTTTACGGCTTCCGTAAGGTCGCCGCCGACGAAGTGCACGTCCTGGCCGATCTCAAGGAATACGCAGGCCATGCCGGTATCCTGGCAGATCGGAACGCACTCGTTATCTGCAATTTCAAAATTTTCGATGATGTTGTCCAGAATGCCCTGTGCGATCTGGCCGTCTTCGCAGGCGCGGCAGGAGCGGATGGCGCACTTTACGTCCTCCGGCAGGTGCTCGTTTGCCGCGATGCACAGCTTCTCAACAATGTCTGTGATCTGGCTGACTTCAATTTCACGCATGGATCTATCCATTCCTTTCCGGAAAAAAATTATCTCTCGTGACGAGCGTAATGCGGCAGCAGCAGCGGGGAAACATCCTCGGATTCGATGCCTGCGCTCTTCAGCTCTTCTGCATAGTCCTCAATATGCTTGAGGGTAAGGGTGCCGAGCTCGGTCTCCTTCGCCTTTGCGGCAGCAGCCTTACCGGCGTTGCGGCCAAATACGATGATGTCGAGCAGGGAGTTGCCCATCAGACGGTTGCGGCCGTGAATGCCGCCGACAGCCTCGCCTGCAACAAGCAGGTTACTGATAGCCTTTGTGAATCCGTCGCCGCCGATCTCGAGGCCGCCGTTCTGGTAGTGGAGCGTCGGGTAAACGAGAATCGGGCTCTTGCGCATATCGATGTCATAGTTCATGTACATGCGCAGCATAGCCGGGATACGCTTCTCAATGGTGCCCTCGCCGCCGATCTGCTCGATCATCGGGGTATCGAGCCAAACGCCGGAGCCCAGCGGGGTGGTAACGCCCTTGTGGCGGTCTGTGCACTCACGGATGATGGAAGCCGCAGCAACGTCGCGGGTCTCCAGCGGATGCATGAACGCTTCACCGTCTACGTTGACGAGCATTGCGCCGAGGGAGCGAACCTTCTCCGTTACGAGTGCGCCGTAGATCTGTGCCGGGAACGCAACGCCGGTCGGGTGATACTGAATGGTATCCTGATACAGCAGCGGAGCGCCTGCACGGTAGCCGAGCACAAGGCCGTCGGCCGTTGCGCCGTAATGGTTGGAGGTCGGGAAGTTCTGGTAGTGCAGACGGCCCGCACCGCCGGTGGCGATGATAACGGTCTTTGCACG
>ERZ827520.4629-NODE-4629-length-10163-cov-16.138108_pt1 | contig 10163 bp, 8 predicted proteins | sample MGYA00519581_ERZ827520 | MGnify/ENA primary metagenome ERZ827520 (study PRJEB31778, sample SAMEA3449339) | human gut metagenome | biome: human gut; feature: human-associated habitat; material: faeces | place: United Kingdom | collected 2010/2012 ...
CCCGAGACGACTATGCGGGCGACCGCAAGGGTCGCCCCTACCCAACCACCGATACCCCTCCGCATCGACTGTCGACAGAACTTCCGTAGGGCGGCATGACTACATGCCGCCGCCCAATACGCCGCGGCATCCCTTGCGGCGGGGTGTGGTCACCCCGCCCTACAACATTTGCCGGCCGCCGCCCCACCACCCCATGAAGGAGAACCTATGCGCAATATCGCCCTGACATTGATGTATAACGGCAGCGCCTACCACGGCTGGCAGGTGCAGAAAACGGAGGTCTCCGTGGCCCAGACGCTGGAGCGTGGCCTCAGCATGGTCTGCGGCCACGGCGTCAAGCTCACCGGCTGCGGCCGCACCGACGCCGGCGTCCACGCCGAGCACTATGTGGCCAATTTCCGCACCGATTCCCGCATCCCGCTGGATCGCCTGCCCTTCGCCGTCAATACCCACATTCCGGAGGATATCGCCGTCAAGGCCGCCTTTGAGGTGGCGGACGATTTCAACGCCATCGGCTCCTGCGTCAAGAAGGAATACACCTACCGCATCTATAACTCCCGCATCAAGAACCCGTTTTATGTCAACCGCGCCTATTTCTATCCCAAGAAGCTGGACGAGGCGGTGATGGACCGCGCCGCCCGGATGTTCGAGGGCACCCACGATTTCGCCGCCGTCCGCTCTGTGGGCACCAATGTCCGCAGCACAGTGCGCACCATCTACTACTGCCGGGTCACCCGCAGCGGGGAGCTGCTGGAGCTGAAGGTATGCGCCGACGGATTTTTGTATAATATGGTACGGGCCATCACCGGCACCGTGCTGTACGCCGCCGAGGGGAAGCTGACGCCGGAGGATATCCCCGTCATTCTCGACAGCGGCAACCGCACCCTGGCGGGACCGACGGCGCCGCCGGGCGGCCTGTATCTGACCCGCGTCTGGTACGACGACGAACGCCTGGAACGCTGACATCCACCGTGAAAGGGAGGGAGACCATGAAAAGAGACACCCAAAAAATTTATGATTTCCAGCCCGGCGACGTGCAGGAGGAGCAGCCCCGCCGTGTGGAGCAGCGAAAAAAGCCCCGCAAATGGCTGTGGCTGACGCTGGCGGTGGTGATCGTGCTGGGCGTGGTGGCCGCCGCGGTGCTGTGGGACGCCAACAGCTTTGACGGCCTGCGCCGCAGCATCATCTATGCCCGGGCCGAAAAGGACGAGACCGGCTGCGCCAAGCTCTATTACTATGAAAATGACGCCACCAGCCGCTTTGCCGCCCTGAACGGCAGCCTGGTGACGGTGGCCGCCAATCAGGTGCGGGTGCTGGACGAGCGCAGCCAGGTGCTGTATCAGAACAGCGTCCGCTTCCTGCACCCGGATCTGGTGTCCGGCGGCGACGTGGCCGTGGCCTATGACATCGGCGGCACAGTGCTGTACGCCCTGGACAGCAAGGGCCTGCGCTGGCAGCAGGAGACCGAGGGCGAGCTGCTCTCCGTCACCGTCAACCCTCACGGCTATGTGACCGCTACCTATAATAAAAGCGGCGCCAAGGCCGCTGTCACCGTGTGGGACAGCAGCGGCACGGCGGTGTTTACCTATCTCTCCGCCCAGCGGTTCGTCATGACCGCCGCCCTGGGCCGGGACGACCGCACGCTGGCGGCGGTGACCATGGGACAAGAGGACGGCGGCTTCCAGAGCTTCCTGGTGCTGTACCGCACCAACAGCGATAAGGAGGTGGCCGCCACCGCCATCAACGGCGGCGCGGTCTACGCCCTGGAGACCATGCAGAAGTCCTTCTGCGCCGTGTCGGAGCAGGGGCTCTATCTGCTGGATACCGACGGCGCGCTGCGCTCCAGCTATTCCTACGGCGGCCAGTATCTGCGCCGCTGCGCCACCGGCGACGGCGACTGGGCGGCGCTGCTTCTCAGCCGGTATAAGTCCGGCGGCTTTGCCAGCCTGATCACCGTGGACAACGACGGCAACGAGCTGGGCGGCTGCGACATTGACGGCGAGGTGCTGGATATGTCCACCGCGGGCCGCTATGTGGCGGTGCTGTTCAGCGACCGGCTGACCATCTATGACAAGTACCTGACGGAGGTAGCCACGCTGCCCGACGTCAGCGAGGCGCGGGCCGTCCTGATGCGTGAGGACGGCAGCGCCGTTTTGGCGGGCGCCGCCGGCGCTTCGCTGTATCTGCCGTAAGGGCAAAAGGAGTTTTTATGAGTGTTTCCCTGATATTAGATGTGGTCATCGCGGCGATCCTGCTGCTGTGCCTGGTGATCGGCGGCAGCCGGGGCTTCGTCAGCAGCCTGCTGAGCGTGGTGATCCTGGCGGTGGCCCTGGTGGGCAGCGGCATCGTGGCCAATCTGCTGGCTGACCCGGTCACCGATTGGGTGACGCCCCGGGTGCAGGAGCGTATCCTGGACCGGCTGACCGACGGACACAGCCAGGAGGCCGTCACGGCCGCCGCCGCGTCCGACAATGAGGCGCTGGCCGGACTGGTGGACTTTGACGCCATCACCGGCATCGCCAAGAGAGCCATGGACAGCGCCGTGGAGGCGGGCAAAAACCTGCTGGAGGGCGCCGTCACCGGGCTGGTGCGGTCGCTGGTGTACGGCGTGCTGTTCGTGGTGTCGTTTCTGCTTCTGTCGCTGCTGCTGCGGCTGATCACAAGCCCATTGCAGCTGGCGGCCCGTGCCCCGGTGCTGGGCTTTCTGAACCGCCTGGGCGGCGCGGCCCTGGGGTTGTGCCTGGGCATACTGGTGATGTTCGCCGCCGCCAGCGTGGTGCAGTGGACAGGACTGGTGGACGCCGCCACCCTGCAAAAGACGCACCTTCTGCAATATTTCGCCCAGCACAGCCCCATGGATCTGATCGCCATGCTGTGGTGAGCGAGCGTGGGAGAAAAACATAAGGGGTACGCCCCATCGTTGTAGGGGGCGGCGTCCCCGACGCCCCGTCGTTTACCGAAAATGCCGTCGTATACCGTGCGGGCCGTCGAGGACGCCGGCCCCTACGGACGGTGATAAGAACCCGCTGCGTGATACGGCGGGCCGATGTGGGCATCGGCCCCTACGGATTTCTACCGATGGTGCGCCGCGAACAACGCATGTGATTCTGCCGTTGATACGATCAGCGGCAGCGGCGCAAAACGAAGGCCAATGCGTCATACGCAGCGAAATCAACCGTGTTCTGCGAACGCGTGGTGAACGGTTGAAAATTTGCACCGGAAACAGCGCGAGCGGATCCTTAAACCGCAGGTTTAAGCTGTCCTTTTGGGTACTTTTGGGACAGCGGCCAAAAGTACCTCGCGCCGGAGCGCGAAATACCCTTTGTTGAGCGACCGCGAGGGTCGCCCCTACGGATTTCTACCGATGGTGCGCCGCATTTACGGCGGGCCGTCGAGGACGCCGGCCCCTACGGACGATTATCGGACCTATTGCGATCAGCGCGAAAATCACCCCAAAAACCGCAATTCTATTGGCTATGGGCACAAAACGCTTACGCCAGTTTCTGATTTGGAGGAACCATATGCAGCCTACCCTTTGTTCAAGATGTAAGAAAAACGTGGCGGTGGTGTTCATCTCCCGCCTCAACGAGAAGAACGAGCAGGTCAACGAGGGCCTGTGCCTGAAGTGCGCCGCCCAGCTGGGTCTGCCCCAGGTGGACGAGATGATGAAGCGCATGGGCATCACGCCGGAGGATCTGGACAACATCTCCAACGAGATGATGCAGGCCTTCGGCGGCGCGGAGGAGCTGCCCGAGGCCGAGGACGGCGACGAGGACGACGAGGAGAGCGGCAAGACCGCCACCTTCCCCTTCCTGAACCGGCTGTTCGGCAATAACGGCAGCAATCCCCCCGCACAGCCCCAGCAGCCCTCCGGCGAGGGCAGCGCCGCCCCCAACAACGGCGGCGGCCGCAAGACGGAGAAAAAGCGGAAGTTCCTGGACAACTACTGCATCAACCTCAGCCAGCGGGCCCGGCAGGGCAAGCTGGACGCCGTCATCGGCCGTGAGCAGGAGATCGAGCGGGTGGTGCAGATCCTGAACCGCCGCCAGAAGAACAACCCCTGCCTCATCGGTGAGCCCGGCGTGGGCAAGACCGCCATTGCCGAGGGACTGGCCCAACGCATCGCCGCCGGGGAGGTGCCCTTCAAGCTGCGCAATAAGGAGGTCTATCTCCTTGACCTGACGGCCCTGGTGGCGGGCACCCAGTTCCGCGGCCAGTTCGAGAGCCGCATGAAGGGCCTGATCGAGGAGATCCGCAAGGCTGGGAACATCATCCTGGTCATCGACGAGGTACACAACATCGTGGGCGCGGGCGACGCCGAGGGCAGCATGAACGCCGCCAATATCCTGAAGCCCGCTCTCAGCCGCGGCGAGATCCAGGTGATCGGCGCCACCACCTTCAACGAGTACCGCAAGCACATCGAAAAGGACACCGCCCTGGAGCGCCGCTTCCAGCCGGTGACCGTCAACGAGCCCAATGTTGAGGACACGCTGAAAATTCTCCGTGGCATCGCCCACTACTATGAGCAGTTCCACGGCGTGTCCATCCCCGACGGCGTGCTGCGCCAGGCGGTGCAGTTGTCCGAGCGGTATATCACCGACCGGTATCTGCCCGACAAGGCCATCGATCTCATCGACGAGGCCTGCTCCGACATGAACCTTCACGACGCGGACATCAACCGCCGCATGGAGCTGGAGCAGCAGCTTGCCGCCATCGCCACCGAGCAGGAGACCCTGTCCTCGGAGACGCCGGAGGAGGAGCAGACCCCGGAGCAGATGGATCAGCGCTATGCCCGCATCGCCCAGCTGCGCAGCGAGCAGATCAGATTGCAGCAGGAGCTGGAGGCCATCAAGGCAAAGGGTACGCCCACCCTGACCATGGACAACATCGCCCGCGTCATCGAGATGTGGACGAAGATCCCCGCCAGCAAGATCAAGGAGGAGGAATTCCAGCGGCTGAGCCAGTTGGAGAGCCGCCTGAAGAAGCACATCGTGGGCCAGGACGAGGCCGTGGCCGCCGTGGCCGCCGCCATCCGCCGCAACCGGGTGGGCATCAGCCCCAAGCACAAGCCCGTCAGCTTCATCTTTGTGGGCAGCACCGGCGTGGGCAAGACCGAGCTGGTGAAGCAGCTGGCCGACGACCTCTTTAACGCGCCGGAGAGCCTGATCCGGCTGGATATGTCCGAGTTTATGGAGAAGCACTCCGTGTCCCGCATCGTGGGCAGCCCTCCCGGCTATGTGGGCTATGACGAGGCGGGCCAGCTGACGGAGAAGATCCGCCGCAAGCCCTATTCCGTGGTGCTGTTCGACGAGATCGAGAAGGCCCATCCCGACGTGCTGAACGTGCTGCTGCAAATTCTGGACGACGGCCAGATCACCGACGCCCATGGCCGCAAGGTGAATTTCGAGAATACGGTCATCGTCATGACCTCCAACGCCGGCTCCGACAAGGCCGCCGGTTCGGTGGGCTTTGATAAGTCCGCCGGTGATCAGGGCAAGGAGCGGGTCATGAAGGCCCTGCGGGACTTCCTGCGGCCGGAGTTCATCAACCGCGTGGACGAGGTCATCTATTTCCACCAGCTCACCGAGGAGAACTTCCGGGATATCGCCCGCATCATGCTGGACGAACTGAAGACCTCCCTGGCCGACAAGGGCTTTGGCTTCATGTACGACGACGGCGTGGTGGACGTGCTGGTGAAGAAGTCCTATTCCGCCGCCTACGGTGCCCGGAACCTGCGCCGCTGCATTCAGAAGGAGCTGGAGGACCCCATGGCCAACCTGATCATCGACGCCTTCGAGCATCCTGTCACCCAGCTGAAGGCCACCGCCGAGGACGGCCAGATCAGACTGTACAGCCTGTAAGACCGGCAAGAGAGAGGGAGGGAACCATGAAGCTGTTCCGGAAGAATATCGAGCCCCGCTGCGCCTACTGTGCCCGGGGCAGCCGCATTGACGCGGAGCATATAGCCTGCGTCAAGCGGGGCGTGGTGGAGGATACGGAGAGCTGTCCCGCCTTCCGCTACGATCCCCTGCGCCGCGTGCCGCCCCGGCCCGCGGAGTTGAATACGTCCAAGCTGTCGCCGGAGGACTTTCAGGTCTGACGGCCCGTGTGAGAGAAGGAGGGGTCACCATGTCCATTGCCGCCGTTCACGCCGTGTATTTCAGCGGCACCGGCACCACGGAAAAGACCGTCCGCCGCATTGCCCGCCGTCTGGCGGACAGGCTGGGCGCGGCCTACACCGAGTATAGCTATACCCTGCCGGAGGTGCGGAAGAAGGTGCTGACCATCCCGGCGGGCGATCTGGCGGTGGTGGGCTGTCCCACCTACGCGGGCCGCGTGCCCAATCTGCTGATGCCCTATCTGCGGGATATGGTACGCGGTGCAGGTGCATTGGCCGTTCCGGTGGTGCTGTTCGGCAACCGGAACTATGACGATGCCCTGATGGAGCTATCGAAGCTGCTGGCAGCCGATGGCTTTGCCTGCGTGGCGGGCGCGGCCTTTGTGGGAGAGCACAGCTTCTCCCGCACGCTGGGCGCGGGCCGTCCCAACGATGCCGACATGGCGGAGATGGACGGTTTCGCCGACCGTATCGCCGCCAAGCTGGCGGCAGGGGACACCACTCCCGTCACCGTGGGCGGCTGCGACCCCATCCGGCCCTACTATACGCCCCGTGACCGCCACGGGAACCCCATCAATATCCTGAAGGTGAAGCCCAAGACGGACATGACCAAGTGCAGCGGCTGCGGCTGGTGCGCCGCCCACTGTCCCATGGGCAGCATCGACCCCAACGACCCGTCCCAGGTGCCCGGCATCTGCATCAAGTGCTGCGCCTGCGTCAAGGGCTGTCCCACCGGGGCCAAATACTACGACGATCCCGGCTATCTCTACCACAAGAGCGAGCTGGAGGAGGTCTACGCCCGCCCGGCGGAAAACGATCTGTTTGTGTAAGGACATACCTATATGAAATATCCCTACTTACTATTCGACGCGGATAATACTCTGTTCAACTTCGACCGGGCCAATCAGGAGGCATTCCACGCTGTCTGCCGCCAGTTCGATATCCCCAACAGCGACGAGACGTTTGCGCTCTACGAGCGCTGCAATAACGAGATGTGGGCCGCCTTTGACCGGGGCGAATATACCAAGGAGTTCATTGTGGTGCAGCGTTTCCGCAACTTCCTGGCGGCCATGGGCCTTGACCGGGACGCAGAGGGCTGCAACGCCCTGCACCTCGCCACCCTGGGCCAGTGCGCTTTCATGCTGCCCTACGCCGAGGAGGTGTGCCATACCCTGGCCCGCAGCCACAAGCTGTATCTGGTCACCAACGCGGTGGCCTCCGTCCAGCGTGGCCGTCTGGCGAAAAGCCCCATCGTCCCCGACATCACCGCCGCCTTCATCAGCGAGGAGGCGGGCGCGGCCAAGCCCTCCACGGCGTATTTTGACTATGTGTTCGCCCACATCGACGGCATCACAAAGGACAACTGCCTGGTGATCGGCGACAGCATCTCCAGCGACATCCGGGGCGCCAACAACTACGGCCTGCCCTGCTGCTGGTACAACCCCAAGCACACCCCGCGTCCTGCCGATCTCCGCGTCGACTACGAGATCGACGACCTGCGGGTGCTGTATGATATTGTATAAAAAAAGGATGCAAGCGAGAGCTTGCATCCTTTTTTTATCATTGTTCATCCCCAAAATCGGCTCTGTACGCCGCGGCCAGCTTCTCCGGCCAGTCGCCGATGGCCTTCAGCACGCCGGTGAAGAACCGCAGCGTGGCGGGCTCGTGGACGAACCGCAGGCCACCCACCAGATCCCGGTGGTCAAACAGCCACTTCACCCGGTCGATGACGTACTCCGTCTGGGACAGGGTGAATACCCGGCGGGGGAAGGCCAGGCGCAGGAGCTCCATGCTGGCGATGCGCTCGGTGCCGTCCGGCTCCCGCTCCTCGGACAGGGTGCCCCGCTCCATGCCCCGGATGCCGCCGCAGATGTACAGGGCGCAGGACAGGGCGCAGGCGGAGTACTGGCTCTGGGGCACATGGGGCAGGAATTCCTTCACGTCGATGTGGGCGCCCAGACCGCCGCCGGGGGTGATCACCGGCACGCCGTACTCGTCCAGCCGCTTCACGCAGTAGTCGATGAACTGGGGCCCCTGGGAGATCACGTCCATGTCCATGGTCTCCTCAAAGCCCACCGTCATGGCCTCCATCTCCTTCACGGACATGCCGCCGTAGGTGAGGAACCCCTCAAACATGGGGATCAGATCCTCCATGGAGTGGAACAGCTCCTCGTCCCGCACCAGGATGGCGCCGCCCCGGGCGAAGCCGAACTTCCGGGCGGAGAAGTAGATGATGTCGAAGAGGTCCGCGATCATGCGGGTGATCTCACGGATGGACTTGTCCTGCATCCCATTCTCGCGGGTCTTGATGAAGTACAGGTTGTCCTGCAGAAGGGAGGCGTCCAGCACCGTCAGCAGGCTGTGGCGGTGGCAGATGGCGGTGGCGGCCTTCATGTTGGCGTAGGAGATGGGCTGGCCGCCGATCAGGTTGGTGCCGGCCTCCAGCCGGACGAAGGGGATGTTCTCCGGCGTTTCACGCTGGATGCAGGCGGCCAGCGCGTCCAGATCAATGTCGCCCTTGAAGGGCAGGTCGCTGTGGCTCTCCAGACCCTCCTTCTTCACCAGCTCCTCCACGCGGCCGCCCAGACGGGTGATGTGGGCCTTGGCGGTGGTGAAGTGGTAGTTCATGATGACGCAGTTGCCGGGCTTGACGAACCGGGTGGCCAGGATATTCTCGCAGGCGCGGCCCTGGTGGGCGGGCAGGCAGTGCTCGATGCCGAACAGCTCCTGCAGCTTGGCCTGCATCTTGTAGAAGGTCTCCGATCCGGCGTAGGCGTCGTCGGCCATCAGCATGGCGGCCTGCTGCCGGTCGGACATGGCGTTGACGCCGGAGTCCGTCAGCATATCCAGAAAGATATCCTTGTTGTGAAGCTGGAAGGTGTTGAACCCGGCGGCCTGCATCCGCTGCAGCCGCTGCTCCGTGGGCAGCAGTTGAAGCTGCTGGACAATCTTTACCTTGTGCATCTCCATGGGGATGGGTTCGTGCTTGTAAAATGTAATGGCGGGCATAATGCGCTCCTCCTTGAAATTCAAAATTATTTGTGCTGTGCGATAGCCGCCACAGCCCGGTGTTTTCCTCAGTGCTTATTGATGATCCCGCCGCCGCGGGTATCGCCGTGTGTGGATGTATGCCGTCATATGTCTCGCTCCTTTGCGTAATCTGCAATAAAAAAACGCCCTCCGCGTCCCAAAAGGACACAGAGGACGAGTCAAACCCGTGGTACCACCTCAGTTTACCGCTTGCGCGGCCTCATAGGATACAATCATATCCGCAGCGCGATATCGGGCGCACCCGGCGCCGCCTACCACTCGTCAGGAGCTTCGGGGCGCGGCTCAGGACGGTAATTGGGACGCTGTATCTCCGCGGTCTTGCACCACCGGCCGCTCTCTGAAGAAGATGATCACAGTGTCTTACTGGATGTCCATCATCGCTGTTGAACTTTGTTGCGGATACTTTACTACTTTGTGGGACGAAAGTAAATAGGGAGAATCCACAAGATGCGGCGGAAAATGGGAAGGGCACTTGTGCAAAACAGAAGGGGGAACTGAATTTTGACATAAGGTGAAGTTATGGATTTTGAGTTGCCATCAAACATGGAAAAATAGAGTAGAAAAGCGTTGACAACCCTGGAAAGATGTGGTAATCTAACCTAGCTGTCCGCGAGAGACAGCGATCCGGTCGAAATCGAGCCGACGAAAGACATCGAAAAAAGATGAAAAAAGTAGTTGACAAGATGGCTGACATGTGATAAGATAATGACTGTTCCGCGGTTGTGGAGCGTGTACCTTGTAAATTAAACAACGAACGAAACGAAAAGCACCAGACGGGAGCGTGAGAGACTGCGAAAGCGGTCTGGAACGCAACTGAAGCTTGCTCTTCACGGGTTGAGTCAATTACCGGGGAGAGTAAGGATAAAAAGTTTTTGAAGCTATGACAAATAGCTCTGTAAAGATTTGAACGGTGGAAACATCGTTTAGATACAATTTATAGAGAGTTTGATCCTGGCTCAGGACGAACGCTGGCGGCGTGCTTAACACATGCAAG
>ERZ827520.4632-NODE-4632-length-10154-cov-3.930587_pt1 | contig 10154 bp, 10 predicted proteins | sample MGYA00519581_ERZ827520 | MGnify/ENA primary metagenome ERZ827520 (study PRJEB31778, sample SAMEA3449339) | human gut metagenome | biome: human gut; feature: human-associated habitat; material: faeces | place: United Kingdom | collected 2010/2012 ...
CCATTATATCAATTTTTTCCTGTTTGTACAGGCGAACTTTTTAGCAGTCTTTCCTGTCGACTGCTAAAATTCACAGTCCGTTCATAAAAACATGCAGATTTGTTCACAGGCGGGGCTTATCATAAGACTCGTAAACAAGAGATGAGCGAGGCGCTCAGCTCCGGTTTCCCAAAACCATATATACAAGACTCAAGGAGGTCTTTTCCATGTTAGTCCCGTATGCACGTAAAAATCACACCGTTTCCAATTTCAATCCGTTCCACGACTTTGACGAGCTGGAGCGTGCCTTCTTCTCCGACAACGCCCTGAGCGAGTTCAAGACCGACATCCAGGAGGACGGCGACAACTTCGTCCTCGAGGCGGATCTGCCCGGCTTCAAGAAGGAGGACATCCATGTCGACGTGGCCGACGACCGTCTGACCGTCACCGCCGAGCGGCATTCCAACTTCGAAGACAAGGACAAGAAGAACAAATATGTCCGCTGCGAGCGCTCCTACGGCACCTACGCCAGAAGCTTTGATATCTCCGGCATCGACGCCAAGGCGATCAAGGCCGCGTACAGTGACGGCGTTTTGCGCGTGACGCTGCCGAAGCAGAAGGAGGTCCCCGCCTCGTCCAGACGGCTGGAGATCGAATGATCGACAGGTCCAAAGGGTCCTGCGCCAGAGGCGCAGGACCCTTTTTCTATGGAAACCAGCGCCCCGCACGCAGGCCGCGTGCGGGGCGTTTTACTTGGTGCTTATTCTTCCTCGGTCTCGGGGAAATCTTCCTTCACGGCGGCTTCCGCGGACTTGTAGCGGCTGTAGGCCACGACAATGCGGCGGTTGGGCTCGGTGCCGGTGGAGAAGGTAGTCACGTCGGGATGATCCTGCAGGGCCGCGTGGATGACGTGGCGCTCATAGGCGTTCATCGGCTCGAGCGTGATGTTGCGGCGGTAGCGGGTGACCTTGCCGGCGACCTTCTGGGCCAGACGCTGCAGCGCCTGCTCGCGCTTGAGGCGGTAGCTCTCAGCGTCGACATTGATGCGCACGCGCTTGTTCTGGCCGCGGTTGATGGCGTAGTTGGTCAGGTGCTGGATGGCGTCGAGCGTCTCGCCGCGGCGGCCGATGAGGATGCCGAGGTTGTCGCCCACGAGGTCAACGAGGTACGTGTCGTCGCTCTTTTTCATGGCGTGCGGCACGGCGTCGGAGCCCATGTGCTCCAGAAGGCCCTTGATGAAGGTCTCGATGCGCTCTTCAGTCGAGCCGGGCTCCGCGGGAGCGTAGACCTTCGGCTCTGCCGGGGCTGCGGGCTTTTCGGCCTGCTGCTGGCGGGGGGGGCGGAAAAACCGCGCAGATCGCCGTTCCGGAGGAGCCGGCAGCGAAGGCGCTGGAAAAGCGGTATCACTGCGCCCGGCGTGCAGTGACGGAGTATACGGTGCGGACGGTGGACGGGGATTTCGGCATCGTGTTTCAGCACCTTGCGGATTTGAGCCGGGAGGAGTGCGTTCTGCTGGCCCGTCTGCTGGGGGAACAGGCGCAGAACATTTCACGATCATAGGGAAGAAGACCAAACCGGGACATGACCCACCGCAAGGCAGTCATGTCCCGTTTTTTTCAATCCTGAATGTTCCCGATCTTTGTCAGGTTGCCGATATGCACGCCCGGCGTGACCGTAAATTCAGGGGCATTGCCCGTTTCATTTGTCCGGAAAGGAGAATATGTTCGGCACAGCACCGGTTCCGAAGGTTTTCAGCGCCATCCGGTACATTGCCTTGGCGTGAATCCTGTCGTGCCAGATGAATCTGCGCAACACCTTTCGCAGCGACCATTCCTCGTCGTAGCTTCCGAGAAAAACCTGATTCTCCAGAAAATCCCGCTGCCGCTCCAGCAGGGCAAACCCGCGTTCTCTGCATTCCGCAATGGTTCCGTTATTGTCCGCCTGAACGCCGATCTCGCCAAAGTAATAGGTATTCACATTCTTTGTATGTTTATATATTTCCCGCGCCGTGCGGGGAATCTCGCCGTAGAAGGTGGCTCTGGGCGGCAGGGCGCTTTTGTCTTTATCCGGTATTGACCTGTACAGCGCCAGAAAGTCCCGCGCGGATTTCATGGCAAGGGATTTCAGCGCTTCGTATTCCGCCGCAGTCAGCTGCGCTTTCTCGCCGTTAAAAAGCACATCCGAGTCCGCGTCGGAGACGGTAAGCGCCGACGCTTTTTCCTGAACGATCTCCGGCTCCAGAGCATCGGGCGGTGAATCCCCCTTCCACATCAGGTAGGACCGAATTTCAGAAGGCATTTTCTGAATGGCTTCGCCCTTCGATTTCCCTCTTGTAAACGCGCCGACAAAATTGGCAGAATACAGGATGCTGTCGTCGCCATTGTGTTCCCACACGCATTGTATTTTCATAGAAACTCCCCTTTTGCTTAGACCGTAAGCTCGATCAGATTACCCTCGACCGCGGCGATGCAGCTTTCGTAATAGCCGTCTCCTGTTATGCGGGGGCCGCTGGTGAATTCGTAGCCGTCTGCTTTCAGCCTTGCGGTCAGTGCATCCACCGCTTCCCTGCTGCCTGTGCTGAACGCAATGTGCGCGTATCCGGTGCGGGCGGGTTCTTTGGGGGAATCTGCTAGTTCCGGCTTATACGAGTTTTTAATAAAACGCTTAAAAGCGTTTTATTCGGCCGCAGGATTGCGGCCAGCGGCCACTGCCGCTAAAAAACGAAGTCAATACATTTCTTACCGCCGCCCAGGCGGTCTGCCGTGAAACGGCAGAATAAAATGATGAAATCATTTTATTAAGAAATAGTATTATTCATGATCTCAAGCCGCGCGCTGCCCTCAAAGGACAGAAAATACGACCGGAAACCCGTCCTCGGATTGTGATAGCCGTCGTTTGATTCTGCGCCCAGATAGTTCACAAAGAAGCTGCGCGCCTTTTCCAGATCGTTCACATACAGCGCGGCATGTTCGATTTTCATAGCGTTCCCTCCATCATTTCCGGGTCATTCCAGTATAACATACACGGGAGGGCTTTGCAAGAACGTACAAAACTTCACCGCCGTGAAACGAACGTTTCACGGCGGTGAATTCTTATACTTCCTTATACATGGCGGCGGCATCGTCCTTGCGGACGGTTTCCGCTACCTGAAGAACCTCCACGGTCACCGTCCGGGCGCCCATGGAAATCTCGATTTTGTCCCCGACCTTTACGTCGTAACCGGCCTTGACCACGCGGCCGTTGACGCTGATGCGGCCGTTGTCGCAGGCTTCGTTGGCGACCGTCCGGCGCTTGATCAGGCGGGAGACTTTGAGATACTTGTCAAGCCGCATCGCTTACTTTGCAACGTTGTCCTTCAGAGCCTTGCTTGCCTTGAAGGCGGGAACGCGGGTAGCAGGGATCTCGATGGCTTCCTTGGTGTGGGGGTTGCGGCCAACGCGGGCTTCCCGCTCCTTGGTCTCGAAGGTGCCGAAGCCGGAGACCTGCACCTTGTCGCCCTTTACCAGAGCCGCGGTAACGGCGTCAATGGCGGCGTTGATGACCCGCTCGGTGTCCTTCTTGGTCAGGCCGGCGCCCTCGGCGGCGGCAGCAATCAGTTCAGTTTTGTTCATGTTTATATCCTCTTTTCTGAAAGTGAAAATATTTTGAAAGCGTTGTTTAGATTAACATAATTCTACCCAAATTGCAAGAGATTTTTCAAAAAAACTCACAGCTTCAGGATTTTTGCGATTTTTTCGCCCTTGGGCAGCAGCAGACAGTCCTCATGGGTGATGACTTTGAACTTTACGGCGGTAAAGAAATAGCTGACGACGCCCACCAGAACCGGCACGGCGCACAGAATCAGGCGGCCTGTGCCGATCTCCCGCACGCCGATGGCTTTCAGCGCCCACAGTGCGCCCCATGCTAGGATGCCCATCACCGCCGCGGCGAAGAAGGAACGCAGAAGGTTCGGCAGGATCGCGGGCGGCTTCGGCAGCAGGCGGCGCATGGACAGGATGTTCAGGATACTGATGACCACATAGCCCATCAGCAGGCCGGTAGGCGTACCCAGAATGTTGATAAGCGGCATTCCCGCCAGCACGTACACCGCCACCAGATTCACAACGCCGCCGATCAGCATGTTGATGACCGGCCGGCCGGCGTGGCCGTGGGCCTGCATGATGGCCGTGGAGACCAGCACCAAAGCGTTAAAGATGATGGTAAAGCCCAGAACTGTCATCAGCCGGGTAGCCATTGCCAGATTTCCGCCGGAATATCCCCCCAGCAGAGCGGTAATCGGCTCGGCCAGCAGGGCGAGGCCGAAGGCACAGGGCATGGCGATCAGCCCGGTGATCCGCACGGCGGATTCCTCCGTGGCCTTGGCTTCATCATCGCCGCAGAGGGTCAGGTGGGAAGTGATGGCGGGAATGATACTGATGGTAATGGGGGTGATGAAGGCGCAGGGCATGTTGAAAATGGTCAGGCACATGCCGTAAACGCCCCGCATGGTGTCGGCGGCGGACTGGGTGTAGCCCAGATTCAGCAGCTGTCCCATGTAAATCTTGGTTTCCAGCATGGTCATCAGCTGCAAGGCGGCGGAGCCGAAGGTGATGGGAATGGCGATGGCCAGCAGCCCCCGGGCAGTCTCCCGGTAGGAGCGGGGCTCTTCCTCCGTCTGGGGCAGAAGAGCGTAGCTCTTCCGGAAGCGGCTGAACAGATAAATTGCCGAGACAAGGCAGCTTGCCGTGACACCCAGAATCGCGCCGCCCGCGGCCAGCGGAATTTCGTTGGTCATTTTCAGGATCGCCAGCGCCGCGCCCATACCCACGATCAGCTTCACCACGGCCTCCAGCACCTGAGAAACGGAGGTGGGCAGCATGTTCCCCTGCCCCTGAAAGAAGCCACGGTAGGTGCTCATGACACAAATCAGCAGCACGCAGGGGCCGAGGCACCCAATGGCCGCCCATGCGTCGGGCTGGTTCTGGAAGGCGGCCAGCTGGCGGCAGAACACCGTCATCAGCAGACTGCCCGCAATGCCCAGCGCCAGAAAAATGCCTCGTGCGGTATGGTAAATCCGCCGCACCTGATTGTAGTGGTCAAGGGAGCTTGCCTGCGAGATCATCCGGCTCATGGCAACGGGCAGTCCGGCGGTGGAGATCATCAGCAGCACGTTATAGATGTCGTAGGCCGTGTTGAAGTAGCCGAAGCCCTGCTCGCCGATGATGGCGTTGAGGGGAATTTTGTACAGAGCGCCGATGACCTTGACAATGGCCGTTGCCATTGCGAGCAGCGCGGTGCCCTGAAGAAAATTCTGCTTTTTTTGCATATCAGACATGGTTTCATCCTTTCTGCGGGGGAATGCGGGGTCACTTCGTTTCTTCAAACAGCCGGGGGATGGCGTATTCGGTCAGCTCCTCCACGACCTTCTTCATGTCGATGGTGGGGAATTGGCCGTTTTCGTAGAGGATTTTGCCCCGCACCATGGTCATGGCCACGTCGCCGCCCTTGGCAGACCAGACGAGACCGTTCAGAACATTGTGGCAGGGGATCAGATGGGGGGCGGAAAAGTCGATGAGCGCGATATCCGCGTCCATGCCAACCTGAAGCATTCCGCATTCTTTTGCGCGTCTCTGGGCCTGGGCGCCGGAGACGGTGGCCATCATCAGCGCGGCGGGAGACGGGAGGGCGGCGGGATTGCCGCTTTCCTTCCGGGCGGACATGGCGGCAAAGCGCATGACCTCAAACATGTCCAAGTTGCCGCACTCGATGGCGCCGCCGGTGCCGAGGGCTACGTTCATCCCCGCCTTGACGGATTCCAGAATAGGGGTGGAGGACTGGCCGTTTTTGTAGGCGGACACGGGGGTCGCTACGGCGCAGACGCCCTTCTTCCCCAGCAGTTTACGCTCGTCCTCGGTTAAATATGTACAGCCCGCGGCAGTGGTGGGGCGGCTGAATACATTGTGGCAGTTTAACAGCTCGCCGGGGTTCATGCCAGTGCGCTCCAGGCAGGAGTCCACTTCGCTCTGAGTCTCCGCAAGATGCAGCTGCATTCCCAGATTCTGCTCTGCGGCGTAGCCCACCAGACCTTCCCAGAGCCGGTAATTGCTGATGTACTCGGCGTAGATCCCGGCGTCAATTTTGATACGGCCGCCGTCGAAGCCGTTCCACTTCTCCGTGACCTTTACCAGCTCCCGGCACTGCTCGTCGGTCTCGAAGTCGAAGTCCTCGTTCTCGTCGATGAAGCGGTAGCTGGACAGCGCCAGATTGGCCTTGATGCCGGACTCCGCCACGGCCTCGGCGGTGGCGTTGGGGTAGTAATACAGGTCGGAAACCGAGGTGACGCCGAAGCGCAGGCACTCGGCGATGGCGAGAGATGCCGCCGCTTTGGCGCTGCGGGAGTCCATTTTCGCTTCCTTTTGCAGCAGCGCCTGAAGGGCTTCGGTGTTGCCCAGATCATCGGTGAAGCACCGCAGACTGGCAGTCGCCAGATGGGTGTGGCAGTTGATAAGGCCGGGAATGGCCACCATGCCGGTGCCGTCCACAATGGCCTTGGGCGCTTCGGCAGGGGGCTTTCGCTCAATAGAGACGATCTTCCCGTCCTCGATGCCGATATAAGCGCCAAAAATGACCTCCATCCGGGGGTTCATGGTCACGGCTGTAACATTGGAAATGAGGGTGTCCAAATTGGCACACTTCCTTTCGTGTAGCGTGGGCGTTATTTTGCCCCATCCGCCATGAGGCGGAACAGCTCCTGCTTCTGCTCCAGCACGCCCGGGAGCATTTCGATGTACTGTTCGGGGAATTTTGGGTTATGGAACCGGCGGAGGGTGCCGTCGGGGAGGTTTACCTTGTTCATGCCTCCGCCGCCAAGAGAGAGGATGGTATGCACTTCCTCCATCATGTAGATGTTGTACAGGCAGTCCAGGTTGTCCCGGCTCCAGCCTACGTTCTCGAAGCTGCCGGACATGTATTTCTGGCGGTAGAGGTAATAGGGCTTGTAGCCCAGCGCCCGGAGGGTCTGCTCCCCGTAGGCCACCATTTCGGCGACGTCCCCGGCGGAGGGAAGATTCTCCCGCTTTTCAAACAGGTCGGCGCCCTTTTTCAGGGCGAGGGTGTGGACGGTGATGTTGGCGGGATTCAAAGTCGCCACGGCGTCCAGACTGCGGCGGAAGCCCGCCGTGCTGTCCGCGGGAAGACCCGCGATCAAATCCATATTGATGGCACTGAAACCTGCATCCACCGCTTCGCCGTAGGCGCGAAGCACATCCGCCGCCTTGTGGGGCCGCCCGCAGGCGCGTAAGACGGCGTCCTCCATGGTCTGGGGGTTGATGCTCATGCGGTCAGCGCCGCCGGAACGGATAACTTGAAGCTTTTCCAAATCCAGCGTATCCGGGCGGCCGCCCTCTACGGTGAATTCCACGCACCGGGACAGATCGAAATTGTCCCGGATGACGCGCAGCAGGCGCTCCATCTGAGGGGCGGAGAGGGTCGTGGGGGTGCCGCCGCCGATGTAGAGGGTGCGGACGGTTCTCCCGGACTGCGCCAGAAGTCTGCCCGTGACCGCAATTTCCTGTTCCAGCGCCCGCAGATAGGGTTCCAGCAGTTCCGTTTTCCTGCCGATGGTGCGGCTGACGAAGCTGCAATAGGTGCAGCGGGTGGGGCAGAAAGGAATGCCGACGTACAGCGACAGATCGCTGGGCTGCAGCATATTCACCGCCCGGACCGTGGAGACCGAGCAGTCGACGGCCAGCCTCCGGCGGTCGCCGGTGACGTAATACACGTCCCGCAGCAGCTCGTCTGCGGACTTGGGTGTGCCGCCCTCCAGCAGATGCTTGGTAGTGATTTTCGTGGGTCGGACGCCGGCCAGTGCGCCCCATGGGGGCGTAACGGGCAGCAGCTGTTTCGCGGCCAGATAATAGCTCTGCTGCAACGCCCGGCGGCGCAGTCGGACGGTTTCGTCCGCCGCCTTGATCCGCCGGGTGGCTGTGGCGGTCACGCCGTTCACGGTGATTTTCGTGACTGCGGTAAGCCAGACCTTTCCCCGGTGGAGGGACGAAACCGCCTCCCCTTCCGTGTTGTCGGGAAACAGGGACAGCTGCAACTGCTCCACGGCATAGCGGTCGTCATGACCGTGTAGTGTCAGTTTCATAAGAACCTCGATTATCGTAGATAAGGGTTATACCGCTTTTCCTCCGCCAGCGTCGTATCCATGCCGTGGCCGGGGTAGACCCGGTAGTCGGTGGAAAGCCCCGCCAGACGGCGCAGAGAAGTCCGCATGGCCGCGTCGCTGCCGCCGGGAAAATCGGTACGGCCGCAGGAACCGGCAAACAGGGTATCCCCGGAGAACATGGCGTCGTCAATGAGCAGGCACACGGAGCCGGGGGTATGGCCGGGGGTGCGGATGACGGAGATCGTCAGCCCCGCGAGGTGCAGGGTGTCCCCCTCGCCGTAGGTTTTGGTATAGTAGAGCGGCCCCGCCGTCATCTGGGGCGGCAGGGTCAGCTCGTCGGCGCAGAGATAGACGTCGCAGCCGGTCTCGGCGGCGATCTCCTTTACGCCGCCCACATGGTCAAAATGTCCGTGGGTCAGCAGGATCGCTTCCACGGTCAGCCCCAGAGCCTTCACCTCGCTCAGCACCTTTTCCGGGGTGTAGCCGGGGTCGATGACACAGCAGGTCTCCGACGCACTGTCGTGGACGATGTAGCAGTTGGTTCCGTAAGCCCCAAGGGTCAGCGTGTGAATGTTCAGCATACGATCACCTATTTTCTTCTGGGGGTGTCCATCAGCTGCTCCGTGTCCAGGATCAGGGTCACGGGACCGTCGTTGACGGACGCCACCTTCATGTCCGCGCCGAAGCGGCCGTGCTGAGGGGGATACCCCAGACTGGCGCAGTCGGCAAGGAACTGCTCATACAGCCGCTCCCCCAGTTCCGGGTTCGCGGCGTCGGTAAAGCTGGGGCGGCGGCCCTTGCGGCAGTTGCCGTAGAGAGTGAACTGGCTGACTACCAGCACCTCGCCGCCCACCGCGTCCAGTCCCAGATTCATTTTGTCGTTTTCGTCGGTAAAAATCCGGAGTCCCAGCGCTTTTTCCGCCAGATACCGGCATTCCTTTTCGGTATCGTCGGGGCCGACACCGAGAAGGATGAGGAAGCCTTTTCCGATTTTTCCCACCACCTGGCCGTCAATGGCGACGGAGGCGGAATTGACTCTTGTCAGTACAGCGCGCATAGCGTCTCTCTCCTTAATTCTGTCCTCTGCGGGAGCCGACCACGTCCCGGATGTTCAGCAGCTTCGTCCGCACGGATTCCAGCTCCGCCACGTCCTTGACCTCGAAGCGGATGGTAATGGCGCTGCGGCCGCCGGGCAGGTCTTTGCCGCTCATTTCCTTGACCCGGACGCGGGCGGTGGACAGCACCATGGCCACGTCCAGAATCAGCCCGTCCCGGGTGATGCAGTCCAGCTCCAGCGTGGTCTCAAAGGGCTGCTCTTCCTGCGTCGCCCAGCGGACGCGCACCCAGCGGGCGGCCTGACGGGGATCCTCCCGGTTCTGGGCGTTGGGGCAGTCCGCCCGGTGGATGCTGACGCCGAAGCCCTTGGTGATGAAACCCACAATGGGGTCGCCGGGGACGGGGGTGCAGCATTTGGCGAACTTGATCATGCAGGAATCGATATCCTCCACAATGACGCCGTTGACCGCGTGGCGGTTCTGGATGACCGCTTCGGAATCGGGGCGGAAGCGCAGGGGGCTTTGGGGCAGCTTTTCCGCGGTCTGCTGCTTCAGCGCCTTGTTGATATCGTCCCGGATGCGGCCGACGGCCTTGGCGGCGGTCAGTCCGCCGTAGCCGATGGCGGCGAACATATCGTCCCAGGTGTCGAAGGACAGCTTTTTCAGCAGCTGAGCTTCCAGCTCGGGGTCGGCGGCAGCGGTGAGGGGCAGCCCCACCCGCTTCATTTCGGACTCGAAGGACGCCCGGCCGTGGACGATGTTCTCTTCCCGCTTCTCCTTCTTGAACCACTGCTTGATCTTGGTTCTGGCCTGATTGCTCTTGCAGATGGTCAGCCAGTCCCGGCTGGGGCCTTTGGCGGATTTGGAGGTCAGCACCTCCACAATATCGCCGTTTTTCAGGGTGGTGTCGATGTTGGCGATGCGGTTATTGACCTTCGCGCCGATCATGGAGTTGCCGACAGCAGAGTGGA
>ERZ827520.4638-NODE-4638-length-10140-cov-4.987804_pt1 | contig 10140 bp, 10 predicted proteins | sample MGYA00519581_ERZ827520 | MGnify/ENA primary metagenome ERZ827520 (study PRJEB31778, sample SAMEA3449339) | human gut metagenome | biome: human gut; feature: human-associated habitat; material: faeces | place: United Kingdom | collected 2010/2012 ...
TGTGCCTGCCGTACATGAGCGATCTCGCCCAGTCCCTGAGCAACGTGACCATCAACGTCACCCCGAACTACATCGTTGCGGTGGATCGAGACCTGCGGATCGTGGAGTTCAACCAGGCCGCACAGAAGAAATTTGGCGTCTCCCGTAAGGAGGCTCTGAAGACCGAGCTGTTCGAACTGATGGACCCCGCCGATTTTGAGGAGGTTCTCGCCACCCACCGCAATATCGTGAATAAGAAGACCCACCTGGAGTCCCGGGAGACCATCATCGAGGAAACGCTGGTCTATGTCCCCGAGCAGGATATTGTGATCGGCTTCTTCTCGGATATCACCGAGGAGGAGCGGCGGAAGGAAGAGACCCGCCGCGCCCGGCTGGAGGCGGCGGAAATGGCCCAGAAGGTCATCGACAAGCAGATGACGGTGGCGCAGGAGATCGCCAGCCTCCTCGGCGAAACCACGGCCGAGACCAAGGTGACCCTGGTAAACCTGAAAAATCAGATTCTGAGCGAGGGCGAGCAGAAATGAGCGTGTATTACGACGTCACTTCCAAAAGCCTGAACAAGAAGAACGAAGAGCTCTGCGGCGACAAGGTGGAAACCGTCAATGTGGAGGACGGCGTGATCGTCGTCCTTTCAGACGGGCTGGGGAGCGGGGTGAAGGCCAATATCCTGGCCACCCTGACATCCAAGATCATCGCTACGATGATGAAATCCGGCGCGACGCTGGAGGACACAGTGGACACCATTATCCATACCCTGCCGGTGTGCAAGGTGCGCCGTGTTGCCTATTCCACCTTTTCCATCCTCAAGCTGACCACCGACGGCAAGGCCTATCTGACCGAATTCGACTGCCCCGGCTGCATCCACGTCCACGACGGGGTAGCCTACCCGATCGAGTATACCGAGCGGGAGATCGGCGGCAAGACCATCAAGGAAGCCGTGTTTGACGTGGAGGTGGGGGACGTTCTTACCCTCATCAGCGACGGCGTAATGTACGCCGGCATCGGCGCGGTGATGAACCTCGGCTGGAACTGGGAGAGCGTACGGGATTTTCTGGAGGACAATTGGCAGGAGGAAACCACCAGCGCGCGGATGACCTCCGCGCTGCTCGGAGCCTGCGAGGATTTGTACATGCGGCAGCCGGGGGACGATACCACGGTGGCCACGGTGCGGGTGATCCCGCAGCAGGTGGTCAGCCTCTTCTCCGGTCCGCCCCGCTTCAAGCAGGACGACGAGCGGGTGGTAGTGGACTTCATGTCGCCGGAGGGGACGAAGATCGTCTGCGGCGGCAGCAGCGCCAACCTTGTGGCCCGGGTGCTCGGGCGGGAGGTCACCACCGACCTGAATTACGACAACGACCTGCCGCCGATCGCCCATATCAAGGGGATCGATCTGGTTACCGAAGGGGTGCTGACCATCCGACAGGTGAACGTGCTGGTCAAAAACTCACTGGAAAACCCGGCCGACCCGGAAAACATCAAGGCGCTGGACGAGGAGAACGGCGCGGCGATGATCGCCCGTATGCTGATCGAGCATTGCACCCATTTGAACATGTTTATCGGCAAGGCGATCAATCCCGCCCACCAGAATCCCAACCTGCCGGTGGATCTGAGTATCAAAATCCGGCTGCTTGAGGAGCTGGCCGACACCCTGCGCGCGGCGGGCAAGATCGTCCGCATTCGTTATTATTAAGAATATAGAGAACCTCCGCCGCGGATGCGGCGGCGCATTATACAAGAGGCTGTCCCTCCATCCGGGGAAGGACGGCCGGAAAGGCACGGCTATGGACAACATCACGGATATCGTACAAATCAAACACGAGGTGCTCCGCCGCACGGCGAAGCACGCCTTCGACGGCGACCTGTACGAGGAATACGATAAAATTCCCTATGAAATGATCGAAGGAATCAAGCCGAAGTTCCGTTGCTGCGTCTACCGCGAACGGGAGATCGTCCGCCAGCGTGTCCGCATGGCGATGGGCAAGCTGCCCGTCGACGTGCTGTACACCGACGCGGACAGCGCGCAGGTGGTTCACGTTATCCCCTGCGCCTGCGAGGGCTGCCCGATCGCGAAAATCACCGTTACGCAGAATTGCCAGAACTGCCTTGCCAAGAAATGCGTCAAGGCCTGTCCGTTCGGCGCGATCACCAGCACGCCGCATGGAGCGGTGATCGACCAGTCCAAATGCAAGAAGTGCGGGAAATGCGTCGCCGCCTGTCCCTATCACGCGATCGTGGAAATCGAGCGGCCCTGCATCCGGAGCTGTCCGGTTAAGGCGATCAATATGGATGACAACGACATCGCCACGATTGATCCGAAGAAATGCGTCAACTGCGGCGCCTGCGTGGTGGGTTGCCCGTTCGGTGCAATTTCCGATGTGTCGATGCTGGTCAGCGTGATTGACGCGTTGCGGACGGAGGGCAAGGAAGTCGTCGCGATGGTCGCCCCCGCCATTGAAGGGCAGTTCGGCGCGGCCACCCTGCCTCAGATCAAGCAGGCGATCCGGAAGCTTGGCTTCGACGACGTGTACGAGGTTGCCCTCGGCGCGGATATGGTCGCTTACAGCGAGGCGGCGGAGCTGGCTGAGCGACGGGCCGCCGGCGAGCCGATGACCTCCTCCTGCTGCCCGGCGTTTGTCAACCTGGTGCGCAAGCATTTCCCTGCGCTGGAAAAATATGTGTCCACCACCGTTTCTCCCATGGTGGCGGTAGAGCGGTATATCCGCAGCATCCGCCCCGGCGTCACTACGGTGTTTATCGGCCCCTGCATCGCCAAGAAAAACGAGGTAATGGGGAGCTATGTTGATGAGATTGATTATGCCCTGACCTTTGAAGAGCTGTACGCCATGTTCTGTGCGAAGGGCATTGAGGTGGAGGAGACCGATGAGGCCGCCGATGAGGCGACCCGTTACGGCAAGGGCTTCGCCCTTTCCGGTGGCGTGACCGGCGCGGTCACGCAGGTGCTGACCGAGCGGGGAGAGGACGCCAATGTGAACGCGCAGAAGTGCAGCGGCGCGGACGAATGCCGCAAGGCGCTGATGCTCCTGAAAGCCGGTAAGCTGCCGGTCGATTTTGTGGAAGGGATGTTCTGCGTAGGCGGCTGTATGGGCGGCCCTGCGACCCTGGCGGAAATCCAGAAATCGAAAAAAGTGTTCGAGACCCGCCTCGGCAGCGAGGTGGGCGTGGTCGAAAACGTCGAGAGCAAGGGCCTCGACAAGGCCAATATCCATCGCCATTGACGGCGTTAACTTCGGAAGATGAAAACGGAGGCGTAGCGTCTCCTGAAAAACAAAATGCGGCCCATCATGGATGTGAAGTGGTAAGAAGTGGTAAAAAGATGGTAGACACTTTCGTGTCTACCATCTTTTTGTGCTATGATAAAAGCCAAGGAGGAGAGCAAATGCCACGGAAATACATTGTTCGGAGCAAAACAGTATCTACGGAGTCTCACGAAGCGGCTACTACAAGTGGCTGCACAGGCAAGGAAAACCGAACCGCTATGAGGTGTCCCAGCAACTCCTGGATACCTGTGTCCGCGATATCCTGGCTCTGCAATTCGGGTGGATCGTCAGCAATCCCAGCGTGTGGAAGTCTATGACGCGTTTGGGCATCCACGGCTATACCCGATGTCGGAAGACGCCTTCCTCCGGCAGCGGCATGGAGCACATCCGATATCCAAACCTGATTTTATGCGGGCTTGCGGCCCTTATTACTTCGCTTCGGACACAGCAACCGCACACGCAACGGTCGCGCCAACCATCGGGTTGTTGCCCATGGCGCATCGACTTATCAAGCTATTATTATGTTACCTTTATGTTTCTATATTTCCCCCGTTCATTAGGAGCTAACCCGAATTATTGAATCCTATGTTCTCTTTATTTCACCGTAACTTTCTCATCAAATGCGAAGGCAAGGGCAGCAAAATGGCAGCATGAAAAATATTCTTACCCACCCATTTCAGAACACCTTTCGGTTACGCAGTTCACTGATTTTGTTCGGATCTGTCAAATCCTTACCTTCGTTATCCTCCAGAAAACGAATCAACGCTTCTTTCCGGATTTTGTAGGAACCCAATTTCAGGACGGGCAGCAGGCCAGCCTTGATTAGCGAATACACATAAGCATGGTTCGTATGGATGAGCTGAGACACCTCCTTTACGGTATAGAGGACCTTATCCTCTGGAATGAGTGCCATGAAACATCACCTCCTTCTCACAGCTTCATCTATAGTATGACGGATTCAGCCGAGAATGGTCGGGGATGCTTTTTGGAGGACTATAAGAGTGTAAAAATAAGGACGACTAGTAGTCCCTTATTAAAGAAACGATTTGTGAGGAGACTGAATGGATGAACTTTTCAATAGCCGTTTAAATTATATGGCCGCAGAGCAGCCGGTCGTACCTTTGCTTCCGAAACGATTAAAACAGTTGCGGGGATTTCATCTACTGACTCAGAATGAGGTTGCGCCCGTTTTGCATATGGATCGCTCCACCTATGCGTATTATGAGACGGGGAAGACCCAACCGGAAATAGAAACACTGATGAAGCTCGCTCGATTCGATTCCGTTTCGGTGGACTTCCTGCTGGGCATGGACAAAGCGGCATAAAAACCGACAGGCTCACGACGATGTTCGTGGGCCTGTTGTTTTGTATTATACCAATCAGCCTTTTAAATTCTTGTTTTGGCATTCGAAAAATATTCTGCTGGCGAAAATTATAAGTATCGCTTGATGTAAGCCGCAAAACATAGTAAACTGGGATATGTAAAATTATGGATAAAAATGAGGCATATATTTCCATCAGGGGGCCCGCGCTATGCAATTGACGCCATTTCATGCGTATACTATGGCGCGAACACTGGAAAGTTTGCCAGATGGAACCCGCTTTCTTTCCGCGTTTGCATCCTCCGACATCCGGGTGTATCCGTTTCAAATCGCGGCGGCGGCGTTTGCGCTGCGTTCTCCCTATCAAAAGGGCGTCGTTCTCTGCGATGAAAGCGGGCTGGGAAAAGGCCATGAGGCGATGCTGATGATCACGCAAAGATGGCTCGAAGGGAAACGGCGGCTTCTTCTGGCTGTTCCCAACGCCGACCTGCTGAACCAGTGGATCGACCTCATTCAAACGCAGTATACCATTCCCTATGTGGTTCTCTCCAGTCGTGAAGATTGGGAACAAAATGTTACCGATGAATGCCCTCATGCGTTTTTACAGGATGCTCTCGTCCTCACCACCTACGACTTTTTAGCGAATCAGCAGGCCGCCGCGCGGGAGGTGAAGTGGGAGCTCACCGTCTTCGAGGAGGCCACCGCCCTGTCCTCTGTTTATCTGGAAGACGGCAGGCAGGCCGCCGTTCTCAAAGCGATCGCGGAGGGCTCCTTCAAACTGCTCCTCACCGGCACGCCCATCGAAAAGAACATCATGGACTTGTATGGGCTGCTTTATTTTATTGATGAAACGATCCTTCCTGACGCAGACGACTATATGAAGCGGTATCTACGCCGACCGGAAAATTATCCGGAGTTGAGGGAGCGTGTGAGCAAATACTGCTTTCGCACTCTGCGCCGTCAAGCGGAGCCGTATGCCAAGCTCCCGCACCGCGTTCCGGTGACTCTGGAATATACCCCATCGGAAAGGGAACGGGAGCTGTATGACCTGCTGTTCGCCTACATCAATAAACCGGGCAAGCGTGCGTTTCCTGAAATGGAACCGTATGATCTGGCCCTCCGTCTGCTGGGCCTTCTCAGTTCCTCCACCGCCGCGATCCGGCAGACAATCGGGGGGATTATCAAGCGACTGTAGTCCATGCCGGATGCCCAAGAGGAGCTTACCGCATTCCGCCGCATGGAGGCGGTCGCGGATAGTGTGGAAACCGACGAAAAGGCGCGACTTCTGCTTAGCGTGCTGCATAAGGTGTTTCCAATTCTGAAAAAGCTGGGTGCCAACAAAAAGATCGTGCTCTTCACGGAAAGCGTGGAAACGCAGAAGTTGCTCTTTTCCCTGCTCAAAGACACATACAAGTGCGGCCTTTACAACGGTTCCGCTGACTATTCCGTGATACAGTGGTTTCAGGACAAAGGCGAGCTCCTCCTCTCCACCGACCATGGTGCGCGGGGCTTCAATCTGGAGGAAGCGGCCTGCGTCATTCATTACGATCTGCTGTATAACACCCTTAAAATGGAACAGCGTATTGACCGCTGCCATCGCCTGAACCAGCAAAACGATGTCATCACCATCGCCTTCATCGACAAGAACAACTTCGCTGATGTGCGTAAGCTGGAACTTGTAAACAAACGGCTGCTGGTATCGGACGGGGTGTTCGGCGTATCCGACGCAGTGATGGGTGGATTTACGCACAACCTCGACACGGCGCTGGAGGAGGTCATATCCCACGCCAGAACCAAGGAGCAGGTGGAGGCCGGCTACCGGCAGACGCTGGCGGTGCATGAGGCGGAGAACCAGCAAATTGTTTCCAGCGCCGAGGATATCCTTTTTACCACCTTCATGGGGAAGCTGGCCCGCAAGGTGGCCGTCACGCCGCAGTATGTGGAGAAACAGACGAAAGCGCTGAATGACCGGCTGTGGGAACTGGTCAAGTTCTTTTTTGGGCGGTATAACGAAACGTATGAGGACTGCGTCTACGAAATCGACGACACTGGACGGACGGTGACCGTCACCCAATATAAAGCTCTCCCCTGTCTCTTCTATTATTGGTCGGGAAGCGGAAGCCGAAAGTACATCAGTCAGAAGCGCTACGGTATGGCGGCGGATTTCAAGCCCCGCCACGGCCGGATTACTCTGACGAGTATCTTGGGACAAGGCATTCTCCACGAGCTGGAATGCGCCGACAGCGGCGAGCTTGTGGTAGAGGCGGATATCGAGCCATGCACCATCGCCCTGTACACGGTGGAGCTGAAGTCCTCCGGCCGGGAGGCTCCTCTGCTGACGGGAAAAACTGCGTCCGGCGCCATCCTGTCCGATGAGCAATGCCGGGAGATTCTGCGTTTGCCCGTGATAAGCTTTACGGAGAGTGCGCATAAAGCGCCCCACTGGCTGCGCGCATCCAGCGGATATCACGAACTGGACCGTTTGGTCCACACGGACGAGCTGTTGGAGCAGGAAAGCGCTGCCCTCAGTCCGGCACAGGCGGAAGAAATCGACCGGATGAAGCTGCGGGCCAAAGCAGGGAAATCCGCCCTCAGCCGTGCGCTGGGTGAGCTGGAACAGCAGGTAAAGGCGGCACAGCAGGAGCTTCAGGCTGTTTCCGGCGACCGGATGAAAACCCTGACTCTGAGCAGGAAGCTCAGCCTGCTGCAGCGGGAGCTGGGGCAAAAGAAAGAAACGCAGTTTTTTGAAGAGATGCAACTGGATTTGGAACTGAAGAAACAGGTTGATGCGTTCTTGGGAAAGCAAAAGGCAACTGCCAAAGTGGTACGGCAGTTCGTGATTGAGGTGGAGGAACGAAAATGACGGATAATCAAATCTTTGAAACGAAACGCAAAGAAGAGATTGATAAACTAGCGCGAGAACTGCAAAACTTATTGCCTCTTGTTTTATCAAAACACCAATTCAATACAAATAAACCTGGTGATTTAAAAGCGCAAGAACTGTCACTGCATGCCAAAATAGGCGGAAAACATAACACATATTTAAATATTACAAATGATGTCATTACTTCACCGGATCAACTAGTTGCTATGTGGTTTGATGGAATGATTCATTATATTGAAACCGTGGATAAAGGTATGGAAGAAAGACGCGCGGCATACAACTTTCAGAAGCTCTTGACAGAGGATGAAGATTTATTAAATTACACGGTGCTGTTTCTGAAAAGAACCTATTGGAGAAAGTATTATTCCATTTCAAAGGTACGACCAAAACCGGAAGAGGCTGAAATATGGATCGGCCAAAAAAACGCAACATATGGGATCATGATAACACCTCGGTTTAAAAACGGAAATTGGGAAAACGATGTTAGCGAAATCCGAAATTTTCGCAAAAATTATTACACGATCGAACATATTTTAGAAACAGGATTAGTTATTCCATATCGTGAAGATATCATTGCATTTTCATCCATTAACCAGTATTTGTCCTTTTTTCTGAATTCAATGGTTCGTTTGTCCGGGTCACCTTATGAAATGCAGATTGCAGAAAAATATTGTGAATTTGTAAAGGCCAGTAAGAACCCGTATAAGATCCCGTTATTAATACCTGAATTAAGATACGCTGGTATTGAAACAAGTCATATTTATCGCTTGGATTTTACGATTATTAATCCGTTCACTTTGCAAAAACAAGGTTTTGAGCTTTCCCCGTGGTCTACTCATGGTTACATTAAGGGTGTGAAAAACAAGACACAATTCGAAGTTAACGAGGAAGCAAAATCAAATTTTGAGAAGGAAATGAGAAAACATAAAGAATACTTCCGCAAATTCAATATTTTTACATTAATATATACTGATGAAGACTTAAAGGATACACAAGCAATATTTGACGAAATGAAAGAATTTCTTATACCAAAAAGAGAAAATCCACAGTTGTTAGCGACAGCGCTTGAGCGATTAAAGACGTTCAAATTATAACAATGAATCCAGGGGGAAAGAGAAAATGGATAGCAAGATACATGGCCTTTCGTTAGATATAGAGCGAAGCAATCAGGACAAGCTGCGCGCCGTATTTCCCGAATGCTTCACGGAAGAAAAGCTGGACATCGACAAGCTGCTGAGCCTGTGCGGGGAATATATTGACAACGACTTTGAAAAGTACAAGTTTGAGTGGAAGGGAAAGAGCGAGTGTCTGCGTCTGGCGCAGAAGCGCTCCACCGGCACACTGCGACCCTGTCCGAAGGTTGAAAAGTATATCCGGAATGTGCAGGCGTTTGCGGATTTTGTCAGCGGTAACGCCGTAACAAAAGAAACCGTTATCGCCTACAACGATAAGCTGGTTTCCAAAAACTACGCGGTGCGTGGCATTAATTCCATGCTGGCGGGGATCAGCAACTATGTCATTTCAAAGATGAACAAGGGTGAAAACATAACCGTGGATAACGTGGGCAGGATTTGCAGCGCGTTGGACTGTACGCCGAACGACATCATGGAGTTCAGTAATGACAGCAAGTAAAGGGAATTTTTTATGAGCAGTATTTTAACAAAGATCACGCAAAGCGTTGATTTCAAAAAGAAAGACAGAACTCCTTATATAAGCGCTGTTATCCTGATGGGCTTATTCGCCTTTCTGTTTTTGGATGCAGAATATTTATATGTGAATATGCTTGCCCGTGTGGTATCAGAGGACAAAACCTTGCTGGCACAGAACTATGCGCTCGTCCCGAGGATGTTCCCGAGCACACAATGTTCGTTATAACAACCGACAGATATGAAAACGCGAGCCATATTTACGAGAGCGATCAAGCGAAAGAAATGATTGAAAGGCAGAAAGAAAAATATGGCTGGGCATTTCTCTTTATCGGTGCAAATATCGATGCTGTTGAAACTGCAAAGCATTTCGGTATCGGTGCGGACAGAGCCGTGAATTATTACGCCGACGAAAAAGGTACTGCAGTTCTTTATGAAACGGTTATCGAAGCCATCTGCAATATGCGAGCTTCCATGTCGATTAAAGCGAATTGGAACAAGAAAATCAAAATGGATTTTAAGAGCAGAAAATGAATTACAATAAAGGAGTAAATGTAGGATTGCGAAAGATGTTGGGCATCGAACTCAGAAGGAGAGAGCCCGTTGAGAGGTTTCATGGGGAAGGTGTTGGAGCGGTGATTATGGACAGCGATCTGCGTTACAAAGTCGTCCAGAGAAAAGAAGGAATGACAAGAATAAAAGTGCTTCTGGTCCTCGCGATGGCTGCGTTCCACTTTGCCGTTGTGACGCGGAGTGTAAGGACGGATAAGCCTGTGGCGAATACCGAGCTGTGAGGCGGTGTTTTCAAACAGGATGGGCAGGTCCCGCTTGGAGTTGGAAAAGCGGTTGGTGAACTCAAAACCGTTGTCGGTCTGGACGCACTCGACTGTGATACCGCGGCGTTTGAACAAGGCAGTCATCTTCTGCAGGAAGTCAGCGGAGGAGTAAGTACTCTGTTCCTCATAAGCGGCGAGGAAACGCAGGCGGGTGAACTCATCAATGGTGTATTG
>ERZ827520.4666-NODE-4666-length-10072-cov-4.155236_pt1 | contig 10072 bp, 8 predicted proteins | sample MGYA00519581_ERZ827520 | MGnify/ENA primary metagenome ERZ827520 (study PRJEB31778, sample SAMEA3449339) | human gut metagenome | biome: human gut; feature: human-associated habitat; material: faeces | place: United Kingdom | collected 2010/2012 ...
GTAAAGCGGAGCATTGGCCCCGCGAGTGGCCGACGAAGGGTTTTTTCCAATCCCGTGTATGGTTTTCATTCACGCTAATTCCTCCATTTCGCCCATACAGGCAGTGCAAAAAGAATGGAAAGAAGCGTGTCTCCGCTGTAAAGCGGAGCATTGGCCCCGCGAGTGGCCGACGAAGGGTTTTTTCCAATCCCGCGTATGGTTTTTTTCACGCTTTCTACAGCTCCTGCGGGCCGGATTCGTTATAGATGATTTCGTTGGGCGATGTCCCGGCTCCGGACATGTTTTCGGGCAGGGGGGTCAGGTCCACCGGCTGGATTGCCAAGATTCCCCCATATAGAGGAACGTGGTTGTTCCGCACGGTGAAATATCCCGGCTTGCTGACCTCAATGGTATAGGAAGTGTAAGGATGGGCGACTCCCGGCGTCTGAGAATATTCAGCCGGAACGGCGGGCAGCTCGACGGTTTCGGTGCTTCCGTCGGGATTGGTGGAGAGGACCTTGCACAGCGCTTGCTTGCCGTCCTCTCCTTCCTGACAGACGATTACCTGCGCTCCTTCAATCGGAACCGCCTGCCGGGCGGTGGTCACCCATACCCGCAGACGGGCGGTGCCGGTAGAGGGCGGCGCCGGCGAGGGCTGATCGGGGAGAGAGGGGCTTTCACCGGCGATGTCCGCCCCGGCGGCCAGGGAAGGCGATTCCGCCAAGGGTTCGGATGCTGAGCCGTTCGGCAGAATGGGATACGCCGTTTCGGTATCCGCCGCTTCCGTTCCGGCTTCGTCCGGCTGTTCTTCTGGGCGGACAGACACATTTTCCGGATTTTTCACTGCCGCGGAATCGTCCGCTGCCACGGAGACATCCCCTATCGCGGGGGCGTTCCTTTCTGCAGTGCGTTCGACCGTTCGGCCGGGAAAGGCGAGAATGGCATCGTCTCTGTCATCGGGAGCGAATTCACCCTCTTCCGGTGGTTCTACCACCATAGGGGGGAGGAACGCCTCTTCCTCCGGCGCTTCTGAAGTTTCCGGCCCGGGTTCGGCGGGCGCTTTCTCCTTTGGAGAAATAGGTTCCTCCTCGGTAGGAACCGGGAGAGTGGGGCGCAGGGTAATGCCGGGGTTGGGATGTGCGGAGCGGTCCGTTTCCTGTCGGGAGGCAGGGGGCGGAGCCGGCCGGATCGGTTCCCGGAAAACCGGGGAATCCACCGGAAACAGCGGCCAGCGGGGCGGTTCTTCCACGGAAGAGACCGTCGGCGGCGCGGCCGCTTCCTCCGACAGGGAGCCCCTTTCCGGCGGGGCGGGCGGGATTTCCCCGCGTATGGGTTCTTCCGGTATCAGCGGGGCGGCCGCCTCCGAGGGCTCCGGCGCGGTTTGCGGGTGTTCCCGGGCGGAGGGGGGGCGGGAGGAGAGGGAGGAGGAGGGCGGATTCTGCCGGCGATATGCCTGCATCAGTTCCTCGGCATATTGGCGGATACGTTCGTCCATATTGCCGGACGGGGATTTGCGCGATTGATCCATGGTACTCTATCCATCCTTTCCGGTTCCGGCGCCCTCCGCGGCGAGAACGGACGGGGCCGGAACAGCCGATAGTTTCCCGGCGGACCGAAAATATCCGGCCGGGCCAAAGGCTCGCTTCTTATCTATATGCGCGGGAAGGGGAAAGAATGCCGCGTTTGCGGCTGCCCTGTCTGCGGCGTCCGTATGGCGATTGCATTGCGGGAAAAAGTGGTGTACAATGGAACGGACAGTTCAGCGGATAGAAAAAGGAGGAAGCCGATGCGGTGCATTCAGTTTCCTGTAGATGTGGAGGCGCTGATTCATCTATGCGGCGGATTTGGGGAATATTTTCGGGAGCATCCGGAGGAGGAAGCGGCATTCCCGCGCTGTAACCCGGGAAAGCCGTTCCCTCCCCTCGCGGACGATCGGATGTTTACAGGGGAGAGGACGCCGCTTTTCGACCGGCTGCTCGACCAACTCTCCATCCATGTGGACAGTCGGTATCTGGAAAAGGAATTTTACCTGACGCCGCCCGGAGAGGGAAAGCTGTATTTTTACCGCTCCGGGGAAAACCGGAATTGTCTGCTGTTCGATTTTCAAATTGACCCCACGGTGCAGATCGAGGTTGTTTCGCTCATCCTCCGGTATGACGCGATGCTGGAACCGGAGATCACGGCAATCGTCCGGGAGCTGCAGACGATAAACGGTTATCGCTTCACTCCTGCGGCAAAGGGGAATTTCCGCTGGTTCCTGTTCAGGAACCGCCGGCGCCTGGTTGAGCCGCAGAAGAGCAAGAGACCCTGACCAGGCGCGCAAAAGCAGAGTAGAAACAAGGAGGATGACCGGTATGGCGGTTACGGCAGTCACCGTGAAAGAAATCCAAAACTGGCTGGATCAGGTCGCGCCCCCTTCGCTGGCGGAGGATTGGGACAACGGTGGGTTATTAGTGGGCGATCCCGGCGCGGCGGTCACCCGGGTGCTGGTGGCGCTGGACCCCTCTCCTTATGCGGCGGCGCAGGCCGCTGCCATGGGCGCGGAGCTTCTGCTTACCCACCATCCGGTGATTTTCAGCGGGCTGAAGCGGCTGCCGGCGGACGAGCCGGCTTACCTGCTCGCGCAGGCGGGGATCGCCGCCCTTGCCGCCCATACCAACCTCGACGCGGCGCAGGGCGGGGTGAACGATGCGCTGGCCGGCGCGCTGGGGCTGTCGGAGGTGAAGGCCGCGCCGGATGGGATCAGCCGGATCGGCCGCCTGCCGACGGCGCTTCCGCCGGCAGCCTTTGCCGCGCTGGCGATGGACCGGTTGGGGGCGCCTGCCGTGCAGTGGCGGGCGGGGGAGCGGCCGGTGGAGACCGTCGCCCTCTGTTCCGGGGCGGGGGCGGAGTTCATGGCCCCGCTGCTGGAGCAGGCCGACGCCTTCCTGACCGGAGAGCTGAAATACCATGACTGGCCCCGCACGACAGCGACGGTAATAGCCGCCGGCCATTTCCACACCGAGGTCGGGATCGTCGCTCCGCTCGCTCGTCGGCTGGCGGAGGCGTTCCCCTCCCTGCGGGTGGAGACGGCGAAGGAAAGTTGTCCCTACAGCGTGCTGGTGCGGCGGAAATAGGGCGGAAAATACAAAGGCCGGAACCCTTGTGGTTCCGGCGTCTCCATCGGAGCCGAGCGTCTCCTTCGGAGCCGAGAAAGGACAGGGATTGTTATGGCGCTGGACGGCGCATTTCTGCATTGCCTGCGGGAGGAGCTGGCCGCCTCTCTGCCCGACGCGCGGGTGGACAAGGTGCATCAGCCCTCCCGGGAGGAACTGATCATCTCGATGCGTACAAGAGGCGGGAGCGGCGCTTCCGCCGGAGTGAGGAAGCTCTATCTTTCGGCCCGCGCCAATTCGCCGCGGGTGCATTTCACCGATATCCCGCTGGAAAACCCCGCATCCCCGCCGATGTTCTGTATGCTGCTGCGCAAGCGGCTGACCGGCGGGCGGCTGGTCGGCATCCGCCAGCCGGGGCTGGAGCGGGCGCTGTATTTCGAGCTTGACTGCGTGGATGAGTTGGGGGATATCGTCCGGCTCACCCTGGCGGTGGAGATCATGGGACGGCATTCCAACATCATCCTGATTGGCCCGGACGGGATGGTGATTGACGCGATCAAACGGGTGGATATGGAGATGTCCTCGGTGCGGCCGGTGCTGCCCGGTCTGCCCTATTCCCCGCCTCCCGCTGAGGCCGGGCGGCTCGACCTGTCTCTCTGCGCGCCCTCCGACCTGCTGGGGGCGGCGGAGCGGGGGAAGGACGGCCCGCTTTCCAAAGCGTTGCTGGGGGCCGCCCACGGTCTTTCCCCCCTGATCTGCCGGGAGGTGTCCCATTACGCCACCCGGGGACGGGATACCGCCGTTCACGCCCTGTCCGGGGAGGAACGGGACCGCACGCTGTTTGCCCTCTCCCGGGTGAAGGCGGCGGTGGAGACGGGAGAGAACCGCGTTCCCTATATCCTGTATAAGAGCGGGGGCGCGCCGCAGGATTTCAGCTTCCTGCCCATTACCCAATATGGCCTGTCGGCTGTCGGGCGGGAAATGGAGAGCTTCTCCGTCCTGCTGGATGCGTTTTACGCCCAGAAGGATCAGGCCGAACGAACCCGCCAGCGGGCGCATGATATCCTCCGGGTGCTGACCAACGCGTCGGAGCGCACTGCCCGCAAGCTCGGACACCAGCGGGAGGAACTGGCGAAATCAGGGGATCGGGAGAGTCTTCGTATCTACGGCGACCTGATCCACGCTAACCTTCACGCCATCCCGAAGGGCGCGTCCTCCGCGGAGCTGATTAATTATTATAATCCGGACTGCGCGACCCTGACGGTGCCGCTGGACCCGGCGCTGTCCGCCTCCCAGAACGCGCAGAAGTATTATAAGGAGTACCGCAAGGCCCAGACGGCGGAGCGGGTGCTCGCCGAACAGATCGCGCAGGGGGAGGCGGAGCTGACCTATCTCGATACGGTGTTCGATGCGCTCTCCCGCGCGGTCAGCCTGCGGGAGCTGAATGAGCTGCGGGAGGAGCTGGCGGCGGGAGGATACCTCCGCCTGCAGCGGGGAAAGCAGAAGCCGCCCGCGCCGCTCGGGCCGATGGAATTCCTGTCGGACGACGGCTTCCCCATTCTGGTGGGGCGGAATAACGTGGAAAACGACCGCCTGACCCTCAAAACCGCCCGGGGGAGCGACGTGTGGTTCCACACCAAAAACATTCCCGGTTCCCACGTCGTGGTGGTGACGGGGGGGCAGGCGCCCCCGGACCGTACGCTGGAGCAGGCGGCGGTTCTTGCCGCCCTGCATTCCAAGGCGGCGGAGTCCCGGCAGGTGCCGGTGGATTATACCGAAATCCGCAACGTGAAGAAGCCGGCCGGCGCCAAGCCCGGCATGGTGATCTACGAAACCAACCGGACGGCCTATGTCGCGCCCGATCCGGCGCTGGCGGAACGCCTGCGGAAGAAGTGGTAAGCTCGCAGCCCCCTGTTTGCAAGCCGCCCGGGTCGGACAATATCGGAAAAAACACCTCCCGCTGCGAAACAGAATTCGCAGCGGGAGGTGTTCCTATATGCGGAATATTTAAAAGCGAATCTTTTCAAAGGATAACTCTTTTAGAAACGCCGCGTATGCGTCGAGTGCGTCTCCCTCATACGGCATACGACAGGAATAATCGCCTATTTTCCATGTGTAAAATCCATAATTCATTTCCAATAAAGCATCGTTAGCCGGAACCGTATCCTTGATATGGTCGTGGACAATGGATAAACCGTGCAGATTGGTCATGCTGCTCCTCTCAGAGCTTTCGGGAGACCACGGCTCCTGCTTACTATGCCAGCAGGTGAAACGAATGGAATTCCCATCGGACAGCGTTACATAAAATTCCGATGTTCCGTTGCACAGGAATTCAGCCTTTGACAGGGTGCTGCCGGCCGGCAATACGGGCAGGAGGAAGTAATGATCGGTAAGCAGCATTTCAAATTCGCTTTCGTCCAGTGACAGATTACTGACTTTCGATGACTTCCGGAACGCCTGATATAACGACTCTTTATTGGAGAGAGGAAGGAGCGCTTCCTTATACTCCGCCAGCGTAGAAAACGTCATGATGGATGCCGAACCATAAAAGCAGGTGGTTGGCGTTGTTTGTCTTTCACTGGCGGTATTGGGAAGGGCTGTTTCCGTCGTTGTGCGGTTTTGGGGCGAGGTCGTGCCTGTTGTGACTTCTACCACGGAGGGTGCTGTTGCGATCTCCGTTCCATAGCGCCGTTGGAGCTCGCGCAGGCTTTTTTCGGTGATGATCCCCTTTTCATAGGCTTCCTCTATTTCATAGAAGGAGGAGCCGCTGTGCAGGCGGTATCCCGGATAAGGCATCCGGAAGGAATACCCGGCGATGGAAAAGTCCTCGAGCACACAGTCAAAACCCGTTTCTGTCTTTGCAACAAGGACAAGCTCCGCCCCCTCATAGGTTCCGCGATAATCATAGATCGTGATACCTTCAGGGGAATCGGGACGTTCTTCTCCGGGGAGAGCGTTGAAATAATCCTCCTTGATCTTCCGCTGCTGTTCTTCGGCAAGAGCCTCTGATTGATGATGCTTTAAAGTATAATACCGGTCAAGCAAATTCAGAAGCTCCGTCCAAAAGCCGCTGCTGCCGCTTCGGAGATATAAGTCCTCCCATTCCCCGCCGGTGATCCGGAGAGCATCCTCTGTGCACAGGCTTTCCCAGCAATCGCCGGGAAAAATATATTTTTGAGTATTGACCGGCTCATCTGTGATTTCGATGGAGGGGGTGAAGGGGTTGAAAAGGGTATATTGGTTTTCCCGCTGAGCGTCGCCGGAAATCATCCCGCCGTCGGACAGGAACAAGACATAGCGATGTCCTTTTTTCAGGGCTTGATACAGCTTTCCGTCCATGGTGTAGCAGGGAACCTCCACTTTCTTTGGAGGAGCGCCCGTACCGCCGCCGATTTTCCCGTATGAACGAGCTTCCAAAGAATATACCAGGCTGGTATAAGGAACGCCGAAGCTGTCGGTGCGGGTCACGAACTCTCCGTCGATCACGACGGCGTCGATGATAAAATCAGCGTTTATTGCATCGGTTTCATGAAACAGCAGGATGTCCAGCGTCTCAATGGGAATCCCTATCGCTCCCTCCGGCAGGACGAATTCCCCGCCCTCCGGCAGCTTGAGCTCGCTGTAGGCGACCGTCCCTTCCGCCGATGGAGCCTCCGGGGCGGAATCGGAATCCGGGGAAAGCATGGAGGAGGAAGCGTTCAGGGGGACGTTTCCCCCCGAAAGGGCGGAAAACAGGGTGGGCAGGACGACCACGGCCGCAACGGCGCAGGCGGCAGTCCCGAGCAGCACCGGCCGCAGGGAGAAACGCCGCGGGGAGGAAGCGGAGGGATGGCGGTTTCCTCTTGCACGTCCGGCTCCCGCCGCTTCCTTTGTGCGGGCGATCAGGTCGTCACCGGGACGAAGCTGGGCGCTGATCCGCTCCCATACGTCCGGCGTATTCTTCGTATTCATCCGGGTAGTCTCCTTTCAGTTTTTCCCGCAGCATGGCGCGGCCCCGGGTGAGCTGCATCCGGACGGCAGCGGGGCGGCTGCCGGTGACTTCCGCGATCTCATCGGCGGAGAAGCCCTCAAAATAAAAGAGATGCAGCGCGGTGCGGTATTTGGCAGGCAGGGAAAGCAGCGCGGCGTGGACGGCGCTTTCCTCCGGCATTTCGAAGGAAAGGCTTTCGTCCAGCGGGACGGTGCGCCGGCGGAAAGGGGCGGACCAGAATTTCCGGCTGCACAGGATGGTCACCCGAAGCAGCCAGGCCTTGCGGTGCTCCTCGTTTTCAAACGTCCGTTCCTTTTCAAAGTATCGAAGGAACACCTCCTGGAATACGTCCTCCGCGTCGGGAACCGTTCGCACACGGGTCAGGGCGAGCCGGTAGACCATCGCCGCGTATGCGTCCACCACGCCGTCTACGGCGCTGCCCCCCTGATAGGGCGAATCGAGCATCCGTCCCGCCTCCTCTTTGAAAGATCTTTCATACTAACTCCCGAAAGATGGGGAAAAAGCAACAGGGTTTCTTGAAATTTTTTATTGACTGAAAAAACCCTCCTGCAAACTATACAGCCGCAAGAGGGTTCCGTATCTGCCGGTTATTTCCGCCGCAGTTTTTCCTGCAGGCGGAGGATTTCCTCCCGGCGGCGGGCGGTTTCTTCCGGCGCGGGGAGGAACGCGTCGCCCTGGCGGACGAATACCTCGCCGGGGCGGGCGTCGGCGGGGAGAAGGGCGCGGGGGAGATTGTGGACAGTCTCGTCGTCGTCCTCCAGCACCGCCAGCTCCTGTTCAAACCGGACGAGAGAATAGTACAGGACATCCATGGCATTTCCCTCCTTTGCTTTACTTTTCAGTGGTGACGGTGACGGCGCTGCCGTCGCTCACCGCGCGGATGGTGCCGTTCAAATCGCTGCGATAATACGTCACGTTATATTTTTCCAGGGTTTCCAGCGTTTCCGCGTGGGGATGGCCGTAAGAATTGCCCGCCCCGCAGGTGAGGGCGGCGTACCGCGGGCGGACGGCGGCGATCAGCGCTTCCGACGAGGACGAGGAGCTGCCGTGGTGGCCCGCCTTGAGAAAATCGGCCCGCAGGTTCTGGCCGGAGGCCAGCAGCGCCGTCTCCGCCTCCTTCTCTGCGTCTCCCATGAACAGGAAGCCGGTGGCGCCGAAATCCACCCGGCAGACCACCGACATCTCGTTGGTGTCGGTAAAAATCCCGGCCGGCCCGAGGATGGTGAGGAGGGCGCTGCCGAGCGGGTAGGTATTTCCCGGCCCGGCCTCGGTGATGGCAAGCCCCTGCGCGTCCAGCGCCTGCAGTAACTTCAAATAGGTTTTGGTGGTGGGGGTGGCGTCCTCCGGCATGGTCGCCATGATAAAGGTGGTGATAGGGAAGGTGCTCACCACGTCGTCCATCCCGCCGATGTGGTCGGCATCCGCATGGGTGGCGATCACATAATCCAGCCGGTCCACCTTTTGGGAGCGGAGATAGGCGATCACGGTATCGGCGCTTTTATTTTCCCCCGCGTCGATCAACAGGGACTGCCCGTCCTTGGTCACCAGGATGGAGTCGGTGTTTCCCACGTCGATCACGTGGACCTGGAGCTCGCCGCCGGTCGCAGTGGTCGAGGCGAACGCAGGCGGATCGAAGACCGCGCGCAGCTCCTCGCCGTACTGGCTGACGGCGATCACCGCGGCGGCGCAGACCAGAAGGGCGGCGCAGACCAGCGCGGCGATCTGCTGGGGACGGGAGAGGGCGGGCTTGCGGCGGGATTTCCGTCGAGCGGCCATAGGGATTACCTGCCTTTCCTTCTGCCGTTGTTTTTATGCGGGCGGTTTTCCCGCGAGGGAGGCTTGTTGCTGCCGCGGCCATTCCCGCCGCGGGCCTTTCCGGTCCCTTTTCCGGAGAATCCCTTGGGGACGGTCCCCTTTCCTCCGTTCGGTTTCCCGGAATAGGCGGAGGCGCCGCCCCGCGCGCCTCCCACCGCTTCGGCCGGGGCGCGCAGGAGGCAGTCGGGGCCATTCCCGATCAGGTCGGTGCGGCCGGCGGCCTTCAGCGCGGCGAGGACGGTTTCCCGGTTCTCGGGGCGGAAATACTGCAACAGCGCCCGCTGCTGGGCCTTTTCCTTCGGGGTGCGGGGAACGTACACCGGCTCAAGGGTATAGGGGTCCAGCCCGGTATAGAACATACAGGTGGAGACGGTGCCGGGGGTGGGATAGAAATCCTGCACCTGTTCGGGATGCAGCCCCTCCCGCTTGAGGAAAACGGCCAGTTCGATCGCATCCCGGATGGTGCTCCCGGGATGGGAGGACATCAGGTAGGGGACGAGGTACTGCTTTTTCCCCACGCTCTTGGTCAGCTCGTAGAAACGCTTCTGGAACCGTTTATAGGTCTCGATCGGCGGCTTGCCCATGCATTGCAGCACTGGGGCGGAGCAGTGCTCCGGTGCGACCTTGAGCTGTCCGCTGATGTGATGCTCCACCAGCTCCTTGAAAAAGGCGTCGTCCTTGTCCTCCATCAGGTAGTCGAACCGGATGCCGGAACGGATGAACACCTTTTTGATCCCGGGCAGCTTCCGCAGCCGGCGGAGCATGTGGAGATAGTCGCTGTGGTCCACCTGCAAAGCGGGGCAGGGCTTCGGCGCGAGGCATTTTTTCCCCTTGCACAGCCCTTTCGTTTTCTGTCCCTTGCAGGAAGGAAGACGGAAATTGGCGGTCGGGCCGCCTACATCGTGTATGTATCCCTTGAAGCCGGGCATCCGGGTGATGCGCTCCGCCTCCCGCACCACCGAATCCTCGCTGCGGCAGGCGATCTGCCGCCCCTGATGGTAAGCGAGGGAGCAGAAATTGCAGGCCCCAAAGCAGCCCCGATTATGGGTAATGGAGAACTGGACCTCTTCGATCCCCGGCACCCCGCCGAGCGGTTCGTAGGAGGGATGGTATGCCCGCATATAGGGCAGCTCGTATACCGCGTCGAATTCCGGGGTAGAGAGGGGCGGCATCGGCGGGTTCTGCACCACGA
>ERZ827520.4667-NODE-4667-length-10069-cov-10.756641_pt1 | contig 10069 bp, 9 predicted proteins | sample MGYA00519581_ERZ827520 | MGnify/ENA primary metagenome ERZ827520 (study PRJEB31778, sample SAMEA3449339) | human gut metagenome | biome: human gut; feature: human-associated habitat; material: faeces | place: United Kingdom | collected 2010/2012 ...
AGCTGCCGGAGCGGTGCTTAAGCCGCAAGGCGGGAATTGTGCGGTGTTGCCCTAATATTTTTGAGCGGCATGTTTGTGCCGCGGTCCACCACAATGATTCACTATTCTTTTTTAACTCAACGCTTTTTCCAAGCGAAAAACGCCTCCCGGCCTGGACCCACGGTCCGCCGGGAGGCGTTTTGAAACATTAAATCAATCAGTTATTTTTGTAGTAGTTGATCAGGCAGCCATCGGCCAGGATCTGGCGCTCGGCATCGGTCAGGGCACCAAGCTTTACGGTGAACTCCTTCACACTGCCATCGGGCTTAACAGCCACGGCGGGCATGGTATCGGCAGCTTCCAGCAGAGCCTTGCGCACGCCGGGCAGGTAGATGCAGTCGCCCAGTTCAAACACGCCGGGGTCCTCCACCAGGAAGGGCAACATGCCCCAGTTGATGCAGTTGGAGCGGTAGCGCTTGGTTGCATACTCCTTGGCAAAGTTGGCCGCGCCGCCCAGCACGCGCTGGCAGGAAGCCGCCTGCTCACGTGCGGAGCCATCGCCGGGCTTATTGGCAAAGATGGCGGAGCCAATGTTGGTGGCTGCGGCGTTCGGCTTGTAACCGGCCTTTTCCAGCGCGGCATACACAGCCTGTACTTCTTCCGGCAGAGTGCCTGCGGTGCGGGCTTCGTCCAGAGCCTTGACTGCCTTGGCGCGGCCGACATAGGCCGGGTCCTTGCGGGACAGGGTGAACTCTGCCAGGCGCAGCGGGTTGGAGCGGAAGGAAGAAGTCTCACCGGAGGGGATCAGCTCATCGGTGGTGGTGACAGGGTCGGTGATGTAGCTGACAATCTTGACCAGCAGGTCATCCGTCAGTTCCGGTTGCTGCGGCCAATCCTTGATGTTGGGGCCAAAGCGCAGGGCGGTTTCCGGTTCGGGGCTGCCCCAGCCGTTATAGATACGCTTATCGTACACACCCCGGTCAAAGTGATACTTGGGTGCGGTGTAGTCGTGGTCACAAACCTCGCTGGCTGCGGTCAGAATGCCGCCGTTGGCTGCGGTAGCCGCAATGGAGCGGGCATCCATCAGCGCCACGCCGGAGATTTGACCCTCGCCGGGCTTGGAGCCTTCGCGGTTGGGGAAATTGCGGGTGGTGTGGCGGATGCTGAACTCGCCATTGGCTGGGGTATCACCTGCGCCGAAGCAGGGGCCGCAGAAGCATTCGCGGAAGATGCCGCCAGCGGAAACGATATCGGCCACCACGCCGTTCTTGACCAGCTCCAGGTAGGTGGGCATGCTGTCCGGGTAAGCGCTGAACTTGAACTCGCCGTTGCCGCAGCTCTTGCCGCGCAGGATGTCAGCCACAGCGCACAGGTTCTCATAAGTGCCGCCGGAGCAGCCAGCCACAATGCCCTGATCCACATAAATGCTGCCGTCGGCGCGCACCTTGCTGACAAGATCCATCTTGACCTTGCCGCTCAGCTGCTCATTGGCGCGGGTTTCGATCTCATGCAGCAGATCCTTGGCGTTTGCCTTCAGTTCGCGGATGGGGTAAGCATAGCTGGGATGCATGGGCAGTGCGATCATGCACTCGATCTTGGAAAGATCCAGCTCGATGCAGCCATCGTAATAGGCAACATCGGCGGGCTTCAGCTCTTTATAAGCATCGGCACGGCCATGGCCTGCGAGGTATTCCTCGGTCACACCATCGGTCTGCCAGATACTGGACCAGCAGGTGGTCTCGGTGGTCATACAGTCAATGCCGTTGCGGCAGTCTGCGGAAAGGCTGGCAACGCCGGGGCCAACAAATTCCATGACCTTATTCTTCACATAACCGTTGGCATAGGTTGCGCCAACCAGGGCCAGCGCCACGTCATGCGGGCCAACGCCGGGGTTCAGCCTGCCGGTCAGGTAAACGCAGATCACGCCGGGCATGGCCATATCATAGGTACGGCCCACCAGCTGTTTGGCCAGCTCGCCGCCGCCTTCGCCCACGGCCATAGTGCCCAGTGCGCCATAGCGGGTATGGGAGTCAGAGCCCAGGATCATGCGGCCGCAGCCTGCCATCATCTCGCGGTTATAGCTGTGGATAACTGCCATGTTGGGCGGAACATAAATGCCGCCGTATTTATGCGCAGCGGAAAGGGCAAACTGATGGTCGTCCTCGTTGATGGTGCCGCCCACCGCACACAGAGAGTTGTGGCAGTTTGTCAGCACATACGGCAGGGGGAACTTTTCCATGCCAGAGGCGCGCGCCGTCTGGATGATGCCCACATAAGTAATATCGTGGGAAGTCATCGAATCAAACTTGATGCGCAGGTCTTTCATATCCGGCGCAGTGTTATGGGCTTTCAGAATGCCGTAAGCAATGGTGCCCTTGCGGGCCTCTGCTTCGGTCACATGGGCCGGTGCGGTATCGGTCAGCTGGCCGTTGACCAGGTACACGCCGTGGTCGTGCAGTTTCATTTTCATGCTCCTTCCTGCAAGACGGCTTTATTACAGCCGTGCCGCAACAGCGTCAGTAAATTCGGTGGTGGTGGCGGTACCGCCAATATCCGCGGTAACAGCCTTACCCTCGGCAACCTGTGCCAGAATGGCGGCGTTCAGCCTGGCGGCCTTATCCGTCATGCCCAGGTCGTTCAGCATCATGGCAAATGCCATCAGGATGGCACTGGGGTTGGCCTTGTTCTGGCCTGCAATGTCGGGGGCGGAGCCGTGGACAGCCTCATAGATGCGGGTCTTGGCGCCAATGTTGGCAGAGGGGGCAAAGCCCAGGCCGCCCACCAGACCGGCGCACAGGTCGCTGATGATATCACCGTACAGGTTGGGGGCAACCAGAACGTCAAACTGCTCCGGCTTCTGCACCAGCTTCATGCACAGGGCGTCAATAATGCAGTCGTCTGCTTCAATGGCGGGGTAATCCTTGGCGACCTCGCGGAAGGTGGACAGGAACATGCCGTCGGTCAGCTTCATGATGTTGGCCTTATGGACTGCAGTCACCTTTTTACGGCCGTTGGCGGCAGCGTAATCAAAGGCAAAACGGCAGATGCGCTCGCAGGCGGGCTTGGTGATGAGCTTTACGCCGTTGGCGATCTCATCGTTCAGCATGTACTCGATGCCTTTATACAGGTCCTCGGTGTTTTCGCGTACAATAACAAGGTCCACATTTTCAAAGCGGGTGGGCACACCGGGCAGGGTGCGCACGGGGCGCAGGTTGGCGTAGGTATTAAAGCGCTGGCGCAGCTGCACGTTGATGCTGCGGAACCCTTTGCCGATAGGGGTTGCGGTGGGGCCTTTCAGCGCCCAGCCGTATTCTTCAATGGCATCCAGTGCGCCGGGCTGCAAAAGCTCACCATGCTCTGCGGCGTACTCTGCGCCGGCGGCGTATTCTTCCCATTCAATACCGGTTGCCAAAACATCCGAAATTTTGCGCACGCTCTGCGCAATTTCGCGGCCAATGCCGTCACCAGGAATCAAAACTGCCTTCATATCGGTTTGCCCCTTTCTAAAAAAGCGGCAGGGGTGCGGCGTGCCGTGGCCGTTTACCCCGCCCTGCCGGACTGCTTTTTGCCGGTGGGCCGCGCCTTAACGCAGGACAAACCTGCCAAAAGCTGAACCACACCTGCAAAAAATTTGTTTTAATAATATTACAGTTTGAGTATACCCATTTTGGTCAGCCTTGTCAACGTAATTCATTAAAGTTGCACCTGTATTTTGCGGATTCAAACTTTATTTTATAAAGTCATGTTTCGTTCATATTTACAATTCTTTAAGATTCATGCTTGACTACAGCGCTCAAATACTATAAAATTGTAACTGTTCAGCACTTTGAAGCGTTTTTGGCCCGCATGGCGGCGGGCAGGGCGCACTGCGGGCGCTGTGCCCGTTTTTTGCACGTGCTGGTAATAGAGTGCAGGCAAAAGCCCCCAGCGGCGCTTTTGCAGGAAAGTAAGGAGGGCGCATCTGATGTATTACCCGGATGTTCCGGCGCTTGACCCGGAAGATATTGAACTTTTGTGCAATGAGTATATTGCGCACAACAAGCATCTTGACCCCCACATTGCGGACCGCCTTGGCGTTAAGCGCGGTCTGCGCAACCCGGACGGCACCGGTGTTCTGGCGGGCATTACCAATGTTTCCAGCGTTATTGGTTACGAAAAGCTGCCCGAAGGCACCATCCGCCCCATTTCGGGCCGCCTGGTTTACCGCGGCATTGATATTGACACTCTGGCCGCCGAAGCCGACAAGAACGACCGCTTCATGTTTGAGGAAGTGGTGTGGCTGCTGCTGTTTGGCGCACTGCCCACCCAGGAACAGTATGCCCGGTTCTGCAAGCTGATTGATGAGCACCGAGAACTGCCCAAGGGCTTTGCGGACGACATGATCATGAACTCGCCCTCCCCCAACATTATGAATAAGATGGCGCGCAGCGTGCTTTCGATGTACAGCTATGACGAGCACGCCGATGATCTGAGCCTGCCCAACATCCTGACCCAGAGCATCAACCTGATTGCCGAGCTGCCCACCATGATGGTGAACGCCTACCAGCTCAAGCGCCGTGTGTATGACCACGAAAGCATGTACTTCCATTACCCCATCGCCGGGCAGAGCACTGCGGAGCACATTCTGAGCTCCTACCGTGCAGACCAGAAGTTCACCCACGAGGAAGCACGCCTGCTGGATCTGTGCCTGCTGGTTCACGCAGACCACGGCGGCGGCAACTGCTCCACCTTTACCACCCGTGTGCTGTCCTCCTCCGGCACCGATACATACGCAGCCATCTCTGCGGCCATCGGTGCCCTGAAAGGCCCCAAGCACGGCGGCGCCAACCTGAAAGTTATGCACCAGCTGGATTACATCCTGGCCAATGTGGAGCACCCGGAGGATGACGGCGAAGTGCGCGAGATGCTGCGCAAGATCATCCGCAAGGAAGCCGGTGACGGCAGCGGCCTGATTTACGGCATGGGCCACGCGGTGTACACCCTGAGCGACCCGCGCGCCCAGATCCTGAAAAACCACGCCCGCAGCCTTGCCTACAAAAAAGGCTACGATGAAGAATATAACATGCTGTGCAGCATTGAGCGCCTGGCCCCGGAGATTTTTGCCGAAGAAAAGCACGGCCCCAAAAAGGTTTGCGCCAACGTGGACCTGTTCAGCGGCCTGATCTACCGCATGCTGGGCATCAGCGAAGATTTGTACACCCCGCTGTTTGCCATTGCCCGTGTACCCGGCTGGTGCGCCCACCGCGTAGAAGAAGTTGAGTACGCCAACCGCATCATTCGCCCCGCTTACAAATACCTGGGCGAGCCGCAGGAGTACCTGCCGCTGGAAGAGCGCTGATTTCTGCTTATATCATCATGAACTGGCACCCGGATTTTTCCGGGTGCTTTTTGTTTTGGGGTGGCGCAGGAGGCAGTTATCTGATATACTGGAAAAAAGCCCCTTATTCCATTGGAACATGACCAGAAAGTGAGAGAAACATGGAAAAATTCAAACAGCTGCTCTTCTCCGAAAACGGCATTAAAATTGTAAACATGCTGTTCTTCTTGGCGTTTCTGGCCCACAACCTTGTGTTTCTGGTTGTGGCATACCTGGTCTGGATCCTTTTTCTGGCGTTCTGCATCAAAAAAGTTGCGAGTCGAACCTCCAGGATTATTTACGGCTGCTTTATTTCTTTTGCTGTTGTTATGGTCGTGCTGAATGTTGTGCCGGTACTGCTGGGGCTATAACTCAGCGGGCGTCCGCCTGTTTGCCGCACAGACCGTTTGATTTTGTTGGGAGGTCGATGTTATGCCATGGTGGTACCCTTTCGGCTGTATTGCATTTATCGTTGGCGGTATCCTGATTTTCCTGAAACCGGAATGGCTCTGGGCGCTGACAGAGCAGTGGAAGTCCTATGCGGCAGACGGACCGTCGGACTTCTATATCCTGAGCACCAAAATCGGCGGTGTGCTGTTTGCGGTATTTGGGGGCGTCGCACTGGTTCTTCCGCTTTTTCTTACTTGATGGTTCCGGCTTTGGGCAATACCGCATAATTCTAAGTGCCGATACGGCGAGCGAGGTGCGGCAGCTGCTAAGCCAAAAGCGCAGATAATACTGGATGTCTTATCGAGCATTTTGGCAACGCAGTTGCCGTGCCGCAGCCGCCGGAGCAGTGCTTAAGCCGTCAGGCGGGAATTGTGCGGTATTGCCTTTGCTTTTTCACAAAATAACAGCATCCGTATGGTGCCCCCTGCCCGTGGGCCGCCATGCGGATGCTGTTTCGCGTTTGTTATGCTTTTCTGGTAGTGACACCGTACAGGCTGTTCCAGGTTGCGCGGCCCAGCATGCCGTCCGGTTTCAGGTCATGCACTACCTGCCAGGCCAGAACCGCTTCCCGCGTGCTGGCACCGTAACGGCCATCGGTGGTCAGTTCCGGCACCAGGGTTTTCAATTTCTGCTGGGCACTTTTCACGGTTGCGCCCCGGCTGCCGCGGCGCATGGTAACACCGGGCCAGATCTCCCCTTCCCCGTTTTTATCCGCCCAGGCGCGGTACAGGGCATCCCAGGTATCGCGGCCCACGTGGCCGTCAATTTTCAGCCCCTGTTCCCGCTGGAACCGCCGCACTGCGGTTTCGGTGCTGGTGCCGTAGCGTCCATCCACATTCAGTCCGCCCAGCCAGCGCTGTACCAGGGCAATATCCGGGCCGGATGCCCCCGGCCGCAGCACGGTTCCGCCATATTCCGGCATTGCATTTGCCATAAAAAAGCCCCCTTTGCTGTGTGTTGCAGGCTTGCCGCCCGCCCTCATTTCACACTATGCAAAGGGGGTTTGTTTTGTGTTAAGATATTCTGTATTTTTAAGCAATATAGCCGCCGCTACGCAGAACAAAGATCCAGAACGTCAGCGATAGCGCCGAGAACAGCGTGGTTGCCGCCACACAGCTGGCCGTCAGCACACCCTCATGGCCCATGTTCTTGGCCATAACGTAAGAGCTTGGCGTGGTGGGGCTGCCCAGCATGATGAGCAGGGCAATCAGCTGCTGGTCCCGGAAACCGAGCTTGACGGCAATGGGGATAAAGATCGTGGTCAGCACCATCAACTTGCAGCAAGCCGCCACCAGGGTGGGTGCCAGCTTTTTGATGGCCTTGGCTCCCTCAAACGAAGCGCCGATGGAAAGCAGCGCCAGCGGGGTGGTCAGGCTGGAAAGGCTGGTCAGGGTTTTCTGCGCCAGGGTGGGCAGGCCAAAGGGCAGCAGGCTGTACAGCGTACCCAGAATAATGCCGTCCAGAATGGGGTTGGTCAGCACACCGTACAGCAGCTTGGAGGGGGTCACTTTGCCATGCTGCTGCGGGCTTTCCACCGTCAGGATAATGACCGCAAAAATGTTGAACAGCGGCACACTGCCCAAAATCATCAGGGGGGCCATGCCGGAAGTGCCGTAAATGTTCTGGATGAACGCCACGCCCAGAATGGCCGCGCTGCTGCGGTAGCTGGCCTGTACGAACTCACCCACCAGGGTTTTATCTTTCAACAGGCGGCGCGCCAGCACCCAGATGACCACAATGGCAATGGCCGTTACCGCAAAGCAGAACAAGACAAACTTTGCATCAAAGCTGTGGGCAAGGTCCAGGGTTGCCATATCACAGAACAGCATGACCGGCAGCGTTACCTTGAACACCAGCTTGTCGGCCACGGTGCAGAACTGCTTTGGCAAAAAGCCTTTTTGCCCCAGCGCCCATCCAATGACCATCACCAGAAATACCGGAAGGGTCGCGTTCAGGCTGAACATTAAATTATCCACATTGATCCCTCTTTATATTACGTCCTTACATTCCCGCAGCCATGCTTGGGGCAGGCCCGCAGGATTGTTTTGATGATATGATTATACCATATCATTCCGGCAAAAAACATGCCGAGAATGACCACATTTGCACGGCTTTCCGCCGCACTTTTTGCGCAACTGGCCTTTAATTCGTACCCACTCTCACATCACCGCACAAGCGCGCCGTTACAAGGTCTTTGCAGCGCTCACGGTGGGCAGCGTGCAGCGGATGCTGCTGGAAGCATTGCAGCGCCTGTTCATCCCGCAGTTCTGCATAGAATATCAAGTCATAGTCCCCTCCGGCCAGGTTGAGGCCAATTTCAATGCACAGCAAGCCGTCGATCCTGCCCCGCATGGTGGCAACGGAATTTTGTAAAAACTTCAAAGCTTCAGCTTCTTGATGCTGTGCTTTTACAGCGTCGGTATATTTCCAGAACAAAATATGGCGGATCATCTCAGCTGCCTCTCTTTCGCCGCTTTTTATTTTTAAATTATACCATACCGCCAGGCAAAAAGCACGCTGTGGAACCTGACACTCCCGGCGAACAAAATGCGGCCGTATTTGGCAGTTTTTCAACTTGTGTTTTACTGTCGTTTCTGGTAGACTAGATAAAGTATGTGTGTCTTTTTGTCCGGCCGGTTTCTGTTTGCGGCATTCTGCACGCCGGCCGCACACACATGCACGGTAAGGAGGATTCATTTTATGAACAATCCCATTGATTATTCCCAGGGCATTTACGATGCCAAAAAACTGGGCACGCCCCGGATGCTGATCCTGGGTGCGCAGCACATGTTCGCCATGTTTGGCGCAACCGTGCTGGTTCCCCTGCTGACCGGCCTGAGCGTTTCCACCACGCTGCTGTGCGCCGGCCTTGGCACGCTGCTGTTCCACATCATCTGCAAGGGCAAGGTTCCCGCATTTTTGGGTTCCAGTTTTGCCTACCTGGGCGGCTTTGCCATTGTCAGCAATGACGGTGCTAACCCGGAAAATTTGCCCTACGCCTGCGCAGCCGTTGCGTTCAGCGGCCTGCTGTATGTGCTGGTCAGCGGGCTGATCTCGGTGTTCGGCATCCGCCGCATCATGCGGTTCTTCCCGCCTGTTGTCACCGGCCCCATCATCATCTCCATTGGCCTGATCCTGGCCCCGTCCGCCATCAACAACTGCCAGAGCAACTGGCTGCTGGCTTTTGTGGCGCTGGCCGCCGTTATCGTCTGCAACATCTGGGGCAAAGGCATGGTCAAGATCCTGCCCATTCTGATCGGTGTTCTGGTCAGCTATGCGGTTGCCCTGGTAACTGGTGCGGTTGACTTTGCCGCCATCGGCGAGGCCTCCTGGATCGGTTTCCCCATCCACAAAGAGGCCATGGGTCTGTTTTCCATTGACGGCAGCGAAAAATTCATCAGCGCCCTGTTCACCATCATGCCCATTGCCATTGCAACCATGATGGAGCACATCGGCGATATTGCCGCCATCAGCGCCACCACCGGCCGCAACTATATCCGTGACCCCGGCCTGAACCGCACCCTGATGGGCGACGGCCTGGCAACCGCCATGGCCGGCCTGCTGGGCGGCCCCGCCAACACCACCTACGGCGAAAACACCGGCGTTCTGGCCCTGACCAAGATCTATGATCCCCTGGTCATCCGCATTGCCGCTGTATTTGCCTGCATCCTGAGCTTCTGCCCCAAGTTTGAAGCCATCATCAACACCATTCCTTCCGGCATCATCGGTGGTATCAGCTTTGTGCTGTACGGCATGATCTCCGCCATCGGTGTTCGCAACGTAGTGGAAAATCAGGTCGACTTTACCAACAGCCGTAACCTGATCATTGCTGCCGTTATCCTGGTGTGCGCTCTGGGCTTTAACTCCGTGGGCGGCATCACCTTCGGCATCGGCGGTGTCAGCGTTACCCTGTCCGGCCTGGCCATTGCTGCCCTGGCCGGCATCCTGCTGAACGCCATCCTGCCCGGCAATGATTACGAGTTCGACTCCAACCCCGGCACCGGCGAAGGCACCAGCCTGCGCGTCTGATCCTGCGCTTATCTGACGGGTGTGTTTGACACCTAAATAGCATCCCAACCATGATGGTGGCCGCGGCCCCGCGCCGCGCACGAAATTTGCTTTTTTCCGTTATCCCAACTTCGTAAAGATATGGTATAATGGCACTAAGCCAATTTCCCACCATCATTTTTTATTTGTGTTGGAATTCCGCGTTCCCTATAATTCCTAACTCCTAAGGCAACACCGCACAATTCCCGCCTTGCGGCTTAAGCACCGCTCCGGCAG
>ERZ827520.4668-NODE-4668-length-10069-cov-2.702516_pt1 | contig 10069 bp, 7 predicted proteins | sample MGYA00519581_ERZ827520 | MGnify/ENA primary metagenome ERZ827520 (study PRJEB31778, sample SAMEA3449339) | human gut metagenome | biome: human gut; feature: human-associated habitat; material: faeces | place: United Kingdom | collected 2010/2012 ...
CGCCAAATTGATGGCGCTGATGGCGGCTATCTCGAAAAACCCCCGCCGGGCGTATTCCGCTGCAGTATAGTCCGCCGGCAGCAGACCAGCAAAGCCGGAGAAGAAATAAGCCAGCTGCGAGACCAGGTAGCAGACATAAAGCCCGCAGATTACGCCCAAAAATGCCGCCAGCGCCGCTGTTTCGATCCCCCGGTGGGCCGGGGACGGAAGCGCCTGTCCCGCCACATGCTGCTCCGGCAGGCAGAAGCTCTGGCCAAATAGCGTGAGAAACAGCGCAGTACCCAGCCCAGCGTCAAGCAGCAGCTCCAGCACAAGGGCCGCATTGATCCGCTGCAGCGCGCCGTCAAAGGCCGCATCGGACAACGCCAGGAGCACGACCAGGACGGCCAGCACCGGCCCGGCGCACAGCAGGCCAAGCAGAATGCTGCCGACCCGCCGCTTTTCCACCGACCCGTCCGGCCCCTGCCGGTGAAACAAGCCGTAGCAAGCTGCGCCCCAGTGGGTGATGCCAAACCAGGCCAAGCCGAAGGCGTCTGCCAGCGCGCCGATACCGCGCCGCCGCCGCAGAGACAAGGCGTCGCGCAGCGCCAACGTCGCCAGAAGCAGCCCTAGAAGCAGCGCCAGGCATTTGACGCCGCCGTCGGCCGTCCAGACCAGGCTCACAGCAGCGGCCACCGCGCCGATGGCACAGAGGGTGCCAAAGGCGCTGATCTTGCGCCGCCTGGGCCGGAGATAGCAGGCCGTCAATGCCAGGAGGGCCAGCATCGTGGCGCTGAGCGCCAGGTTGGGGCCATACCAGATAAGCCCATCCGCCGCCAGGAGGCTTGCCAGGAAATATCCGGCGGCATACCGCAGATCCCGGGGCTCGGCCACGGGGCGTGGGGGCCAAAGCTGTGGGGCCGCGTTCTTCCCGTCTTCCATGCTCATTCCTCCTCCCGCTCCCAGCGCAGCAGATCGCCGGGCTGGCAATCCAGCGCCTTGCAGATGGCCTCCAGCGTTGAAAAGCGGATCGCCTTGGCCTTGCCTGTTTTTAAGATGGAGAGATTGGCCTGGGTGATCCCCACCTGCGTCGCCAGCTGGCCGGAGGTCATCTTCCGGCGGGCCAGCATCACATCCAGATCTATACGAATCGCCATGGCTGCCCCTCCTAGATCGTCAGGCGGTTTTCTTCCGCCAGGTCCGCCGCCGCCCGGAAGCATGCCGCGACAATCTGCAGGACGAAAAACAGAAACAGCATCGCCGCCGTCACCAAAAACAGCGGTGCGTACCGCACGCCGCCCCCGGCGCAGACCAGCGCGCAAATCAACGCGCACCAGCCAACCCGACGAATCCGGGCGCAGTTGGCACTGCAAAAGGGTGCGCCCACCCGGATGCCCGCCAGGAGCCGCCAGAGCTGCCACAGGGCCAGCGCCGCCGGGGCGGTGCAGCCGTACCAGCTCACCAGCAGCGCAGTATATACCCCTGGCTGCATCGGCCGCAGCGCCACATACCAGCGCGCCACGCTGGGGGCGAGGCCCGCCATCACCAACAGCACAGCGGCAAAAATCAGGATAAAGATCTGCGCCGCCAGGGCGCTTCGTTCTTGCTTCATTGCACGCACCATCCTCCGTTGTTTTGGCTTAGTATAGCTCTAGTTTTATTGTTTGTCAATAAATATTTTTTGTTTTTCAGAAAATACAAGTAAAAAACACCGCCGCAGCAGGCCGGACGTTTTATCCGGACTGCTGCGGCAGCAGTTCTCTTTCTATGCAGAAAATTTTTATCCAGCGTTCGTCGTTTCCGGGGTGGCCTGCTCCGTGTCGTCGGGGACGGCGCCGCCGGTGGTCTCCGTCTCGCCCTCTTCGTCCGGCGGGACGGTCTCGCCGTCGGGGAGGGCCGGGAGCGCGGGCTGGGTGATCACATTGCCGTCGTCATCCGTGATGATAAACTCGTGATGGAAGGCAAAGTCATAGTACGACGTATTCAGGATCGCGGTGGAAATAGTGAATCGGTTCTTGACGTAATTGATCAGGGCGTTGAGATACTCCTTATCCGCCGTCTTACCGTTCTGCCAGATGGCGTCGCCGGTCGTGGAGTTGAACCAGACATCGTCCGTCAGGAAACTCTGGTTTGCCAGGACGGCGATGTGCATGGAGTCGGACAGGATGTCCGTGCCCATGACCAGGCGGGAGTCATACTCGAAGCCAAAGAGATTCATCAGCGTCGGCAGGATATCCATATTGCAGCAGTACGCATCCACCTGCACCGGGTCCATGGCGGAGTTGTAGCAGATGAAGGTGCCCTTATACTTGTTGAAAGCATCGAGCTGATAGCCCACCAGCTCACTGTACTGGCTATTGGTCAGGCCGTAGGGGAAATGGTCGCCCGTCAGGACGATGACCGTCTTATCCAGCACGCCCGCTGACTGCAGGCGATTCATCAGGTACGTCAGGCCCTTCTCCAGCTCATAGTTGCAGGAGAGATAGCACTTAGCCGCCTCGTTGTACGGCATATCCTTGACGACATTGTAATTCCGGGCGCACATGGGGTTGATCTCCGTGTCATATTTGTAATGGCCGGAGAAGGTCATATAATAGGCGTGGAATTGGTCCTGGCTGAGGTAATCGTCCACCGACTGCTCAAACATCTCCAAGTCGGAGGCGGGCCAGTTTGTTGTAAAGTGCATGCCGTTGCCAGCGGAGAAGAAGCGGTAGCCCATATTGGGATGGGTCTCGTCTCTGTGGTAGTAGCTGCCCTTGTAGTTGTGGTACGCGTAGGACTGGATGCCCAACTGCTCCGAGAACAGGTTGCCCATGCAGTAGGGCAGGTAGCTGTTGCGGGAGGCGTAGAAGCTGGCGTTGGACTTGCTGCGGGTCAGGTCCGGCAGCAGGCCGGTGCAGAAGGTGTACTCCCCGTTCGTCGTGACGTTGGGGAAGGTGTTGTAGTAGTTATTGAAGACGAAGCCACCATTGACCAGCTTATAAAGCGTCGGCGTCAGGTCCTTATCAATGGCCGCCGGGGAGAAGGACTCGGCGCAGATCATAATGAGGTTATACCCCTTGAATTTTCCGGTGTATTCGTTCTTCTTCGTAGGAATTTGGTCATTGAAGTAATAGTTCAGTGTCCGGTAGGCGACATCGTCTGTCAGCTCGTTCAGCGCAGTGAAGTCCAGAGTCGGGTCGACATTGTATTTGTCGGCCGTGTAGGTGGCCTTGCCAGCCTCAGCCTCAGCTTCTGCGTCCTCCTTGACGGAGCCTTCGTCAAGGACTTCGATGTCCTCCTTCTGGCGCTCGCTGCCGAGGTACATGTGCTGCAGCTCCAGGCGGGCCGTCGTCAAAAAGCCGAAGCATTCGATGCTCTGGTCCGTGCCAATGTCATCACTCCAATAGTAATCATAAGGCGTATAGAATTTCGTCCCGCCAACGAACAGCAGCAGAACCAGTACAATATGGCTGACCGCCAAAAGCCCCAGTACCTGCAGCCCACGCCGCCAGGACAGCTGGGTAAATGCCCGGGGATTGATTTTCTTTGCAAAGAAGGACGCGATCACTGGCACCAGCATGGCCAGCAGCAGCAGAATGTTCTGGATTACCGTCGAACTGGTCTCCTTCCAGAAGGACTGCAGCGCCTTGCCACCCATCTGCATCATCGAGACGGAGTAGAACGAGCCGAAAATCCGCAGATAAATCAGCTGGCTGGTATAAAGCACAAAGGCGGCAATCAGCAGGACAGTAAAGACAATCCGGTTAATTCTCCGGGGAAACATCGTGCACAGTAGGGATGCCAGCACAGCGATGAGCGCTGTGAAGCCCAGCATATAGAAATTCCGCCAATGGAAGCCGCCAAAGGCGACAACGTGCAGCAGGATTTCCCAGTAAAGCAGGGCCACAAACCACATCAGAACAGTAAAAGCCGCTGGCGACGATTTGGCGCGCAGCCCATAGCTCCGCAATTTGGATTTCATTTTCTTGCCTCCTCGTAAACAACAATGATCCATTCCGGCACGGGCGATTCAATCGTCCGTGCCAGATTTTTCTTAAAAGAAAAATCTCCCCGCCCGCAGGCAGAAAGGGTCTGCGGAGACTAATTATAATATAATTTCCGCGAAAGTCAAAGGATATTCCAAATTATTTACAAAAAAATAAGAATTTGTTAAGTTTTCGTAATGTCCCCCCAAAATTCTCAAGAAAACCAGTCAAAATGTCACATACTTTTTCATTTTCCGGGGTTTTGGCTGGGTTTTTGCATAGTTTGCGCCGCAGCGCAAAAAATAATTCCACGCAGCGGCGCTTGACAAATACCCCTGGGGGGTATATACTCAAAATACCCCCCTGGGGGTATCTTGACCGGAGGTGATCGTATGGACAGACCGGAAATCGGGCCCACGCCCGGCAGCTGCTGCCATAAGACAAAGGAGCGGGCCGAAGCAGAGCGGAAGCGCCTGTGCAACCGGCTCAGCCGCATTGAGGGCCAGATTCGCGGCATCCGCGGCATGGTGGAAAAGGACGCCTACTGCACGGATATTCTGGTGCAGTCCGCCGCGGTCAATGCCGCCATCAACGCCTTTAACCGGGATCTTCTGGCCAACCATATCCGTACCTGCGTCGCCCATGATATCCGCGCGGGAGATGACAAGGTCATCGACGAGCTGGTGGCGACACTGCAGAAGCTAATGAAATAATCCGCCGCGGCGGATTGCGCAAAGGGGGCAAACCAAGAAGATGCAACAATATGAAGTGACCGGGATGAGCTGCGCCGCCTGCAGCGCCCGGGTGGAAAAAGCTGTGCGGAAGGTCCCAGGTGTCACAGAGTGCAGCGTCAGCCTGCTGACAAACTCCATGGGCGTCGAGGGGACGGCAGACAGTGCGGCCATCCTCGCCGCTGTCCAGGCGGCGGGCTATGGCGCGGCGCAAAAGGGCGCGGGCGCCCAATCGGCGGCCCCGGCGCCTGACGCACTGGCGGATCGGCAGACGCCCGCTTTGAAGCGGCGGCTGCTGGCATCGTTGATTTTCCTGAGTCTTTTAATGTACCTCTCCATGGGCCACACCATGTGGGGTTGGCCGCTGCCCAGCTTTTTGGCGGAAAATCATATCGCCATGGGGCTGATCGAGCTGCTGCTGACGGCAGCGGTGATGGTCATCAACCAGCGTTTTTTCGCAAACGGCTTCCAGAGTCTCTTCCGGGGCTCACCGAATATGGACACGCTGGTAGCCCTGGGCGCAACGGCGGCCTTTGGCTACAGCACGGCGGTGCTCTTCGCCATGACCGACGCGCAGCTCCGGGGCGATGCGGACGCCGTCATGCACGCAATGCACGAGCTCTATTTTGAATCCGCCGCCATGATCCTGACCCTTATCACCGTGGGGAAAATGCTGGAGGCCCGCTCCAAGGGCAAGACGACGGACGCACTGCAGAGCCTGATGCAGCTGGCGCCAAAGACGGCGACAGTCGTGCGGGGCGGTGCAGAACAGGAGGTCCCCATCGCCCAGGTCCGGCTGGGCGATGAATTTGTCGTCCGCCCCGGCGAGCACATCCCGGTGGACGGCGTCGTCCTGGAGGGCGGCAGCGCCGTGGACGAGTCGGCTCTCACTGGCGAGAGCATCCCGGTGGACAAGGGCCCCGGCGATCTGGTCAGCGCCGCAACGGCCAATCGCTCCGGCTTCCTGCGCTGCCGCGCCAGCCGCGTCGGCGAGGACACGACGCTGGCGCAGATCGTTCAGATGGTCAGTGATGCGGCGGCAACGAAGGCGCCGATCGCGAAGGTCGCAGACAAGGTCTCCGGTGTGTTCGTCCCGGTGGTCATCGCCATCGCAGCGGTAACGACGGTCGTCTGGCTGCTGACGGGCCAGACCGTCGGCTACGCGCTGGCCCGGGGTATTTCCGTACTCGTCATCAGCTGCCCCTGCGCGCTGGGCCTGGCCACACCGGTGGCCATCATGGTCGGAAGCGGTGTCGGAGCCAAGCACGGCATTTTATTTAAAACCGCCGCCTCCCTGGAGCGCACAGGGAAGACGGAGATCGTCGCCCTGGACAAGACGGGCACCATCACCGTCGGCGCGCCTCGTGTGACGGACCTTTGCCCGGCACCCGGCTTCACGCCGCAGCAGCTGCTGCAGCTGGCCTGCAGCCTGGAGCAAAAGAGCGAGCATCCCCTGGCCCAGGCCATCACCATCCGGGCCCAGGCCGACGCACTGCCGACGGAGGAAGTCACAGACTTTGAGATCCTGCCCGGCAACGGTCTGCGCGCCCAGTACCGGGGCCGCCCAGCCCTGGGCGGCAACGCCGCCTTCATCGGAAAATTCGCCTCGCTGGACGATAAAACAACGCGCCTTGCCGCCCAGCTCGCTGCGCAGGGCAAGACCCCGCTGTTCTTCGCCCTGGACGGCAAGCTGGCGGGCCTGATCGCTGTAGCCGACGTCATCAAAGATGACAGCCCCGACGCCATCCGGCAGCTGCAAAATATGGGCATCCGCGTCGTCATGCTCACTGGAGACAACAAGCGGACAGCCCAGGCCATCGGCAAACAGGCCGGGGTTGACGAGGTCATTGCCGGGGTCCTGCCCGACGGCAAGCAGGCCGCCATCCGTGATCTCATGCGCCAGGGCCAGGTGGCCATGGTCGGCGACGGGATCAACGATGCCCCGGCCCTGACCCAGGCCGATACCGGCATCGCCATCGGGGCCGGGACGGACGTCGCCATCGACGCGGCGGACGTCGTCCTGATGAAGAGCCGCCTGAGCGATGTCCCGGCGGCCATCCGACTCAGCCGGGCGGCGCTGCGGAACATCCACGAGAACCTCTTCTGGGCGTTTCTTTACAACACCATCGGCATTCCCCTGGCGGCAGGCGCGTTTATCCCCCTGCTGGGCTGGCAGCTCAACCCGATGTTCGGGGCCGCAGCCATGAGCCTTTCCAGCTTCTGCGTCGTCTCCAACGCGCTGCGGCTGAACCTGTTCCAGCTGTATAACGGCCGCCATGACCGTAAAATACAACACCACCACAAAAAACATGCAAAGGAGCAAAGCGCTATGACAAAAACCATGAAGATCGAAGGCATGATGTGCCAGCACTGCGAGGCGCGGGTCAAAAAGACGCTGGAGTCCATCCCGGGCGTCGCGGCAGCTGAGGTCAGCCACGAGGCCGGTACCGCCGTCGTCACCCTGGACGCCCCGGTGGAGAATGATACGCTGAAAAGCGCCGTCGAGGCCCAGGATTACAAGGTCACTGATATGGCATAACTGCGCAAAACGCGCCCAGGGCCCGGCAAAAGCCGGGCCCTGGGCGTTTTTCCGCTTTTCATGCAGTTTTTTATTCCGGCAGGGGGCCTGCCAGGTGCAGGATGACATCGCCCGCCAGCATCAGGCCGGCGCAGGAGGGCACCCAGGAGACAGAGCCGGGCAGGCTGCGCTTGCCCTCCGGCGGCGCTTCCAGCGGCAGCGGCGTGCGGACGGGCTCCGTGCTGTAGAGCACCCGGTGGTGCATGATGCCCCGGGCCCGCAGCTCCCGGCGCATGACCCGCGCCAGATGGCAGCTGTTCGTCTTGGAAAGATCGGTGATGACAAATTTCGTCGGATCCAGCTTATTGCCCGTCCCCATGGCGCTGAGGATGGGGATACCCCGAGCCATAGCCTCTTGGATGAGGCTGAGCTTGCTGGAGACCATGTCGATACAGTCAACGATATAATCATACTGGCTGGTGAAAAACGTGGCCTTCTCCTGCTCGCAATAGAGTTTTTCCAGCACATGGACCCGGCAGGCGGGGTTGATCTCCGCGATGCGCCGGGCCATGACGGCGGCCTTCCCCTGGCCCAAGGTCGAATGCAGAGCGCAGAGCTGGCGGTTTAAATTGGAGAGGCTCACCGCATCGTGGTCGACCAAGGTCAATTCCCCGACGCCGCCCCGGGCCAGTGCCTCGGCGCAGAAGCTGCCGACGCCGCCAATCCCGAACACCGCCACATGACTCTCTGCCAGCCGTGCCATCGCATCCGCCCCCAGCAGCATCTCTTCCCGGATCCATTGCTCCATTATGGTCTCTCCTTCCTTCACCAAAAGCGGGGCGCCTTTCGCGCCCCGCTCTGTCTGCTTCAAAAATTGCCCGCTTTTTTAAGACTGGCTGCTGGTCAGGGTGATGTCGGTGTTGACATATTTCATGCCGCTGCCGAATTCATAGGTGTACTTGCTCTGATAGCCCTCGTACCAGGAGGTGTAGGCGTCGTTCTTCAGATCCGTGCGGATCAGGTTGGCGCGGCGGTTTTCGCCGGGGCCAACGTAGTAGAGAATGGCGTAACCGGAATCGGTCTTGATGATCTCACAGTCACCGGGCTTGCGCTGGGTATCATAGCACCAGGCGTCGCGCTCATCGCCAAAGTTGTTGTGGGACAGGTTCTCGACCAGGCCGCCGTTGGTACTGGTGGTGCTGTCAGCAGAGCTTGTCTTGGCCAGCTCACCGAAGCTATCTTCCGTCGCGTCGCCGTCGCGCCACTGCTGGAGCAGCTCGTCAGCCTTGTTCTTGGCGGTCTGCCAGGCTTCGTCAGAGATGGTGTCGTTCGTGCCATCGCCGTCGGAGTCTGTGTCGTTCGTGACGCTGACAAGAATCTGGCGGGCATTGACTGTTGCATAGTCGTTATCCGAAGTGGCGATGAAGTAATAGACATAATAGCCGTTTCCGTCAGCTTCGAAATAGGCCGTATCGCCTGCCTGGCGGTCATCGGCATAGAGCCAGTCGCGGCCATAGGAAGAAGCATTGTCGTAGCTGGACTCAGTCGTCAGCGTGGCATCGTCATCGGCGTAGGTTGCCTGGCTCGTCTCGGGGACGATATCCCGCGCCCACTGGGCAAAGGCGGCCTCGTCGCCCTTGCAGGCTTCCGTCATTTCCTTTGCCTTCTCCTCGGCCTGGGCCAGGGCGGCTTCATCGGCAGCGGTCTTCTCCTCGTCCGTTGCGTCCTCCGCCGTATCCTGGGCGAAGTAGGACTTCGAGACATAGAAGGAGCGGTAGGTCACGGCGGTGTACTTCTGCGGATCTGCCTGGTAAGTGTCGTTGACCTCTTCATCGGAATAGGTCAGGCTGTCGGTATAGTCGGAGCTGAACTGGCTGGCCAGCAGCTGGACCTGGCGATACTGGCGATAGGCATCTTCATCGCAGCCCTTACCGTAGGTCTTGGCGAGATAATCGTCAAAATTTTTGAAATTCTCATTGCTGGACAGGGCGGATTTCAGGTTTTCGATCTCCTTATCCAGCGACGTCTTCTGCTCGTCCGACAGGCTCATCCCCTGGGCGACGGCGTCGTCATACAGGGCGTAGCTCGTCGCTGCGTTTTTGGCGGCCTCTTCCTGGAAATGGTCTGCCCAGGTGATGTTCTTATCCTCGTCGTAGTACTGCGCGTCCAGAGATTTCGTGGTGTCCAGGACATAGCTCAGGTAGCTGCCATACTGGTTGTAGAACTGATAGACCGTGTCCATATAATAAAAGCTCATATCGACCGGGGTCAGTGCATGGTCGCCGACCTGCAGGGCCGTCGATGTTTTCACAGCGCGGTTGGGCTGAATCAGGCCAAAATAGACGCCTGTCACCGCGACAGCCAGGACCAGGACGATCACGATCGCCGCAATGGTCCGGTTCTTCCGGCGTTTCTTTGCCGCCGCCTGAGCCGCCAGCTGCTGGGGCGCGATCCCCTGCTCTTTTAACACCTGACGCTGTTTCTTTTCACGCGAAGCGCTCATGTTATTCTTTCACTCCTTGCTGGTAACGCCCCTGGGGGGGCAAAACTTAGATGGTTTTTATTATACCGGAGGAGAACGCCCGTTGCAAGTAAAATCTGGATTTTCCCTGGTTTTTACAAAAAAGTTTACAATTTTGGTCCCCGCACAGATCGGGATAGTAAAAAAGCAGCGTTCTGCCAAAAACGGCAGAACGCTGTAGCACGCTTTAGTCCGCTAGCGTCCACTCCTCATATTCCCCGCCTAGGACAATGCCCGGCTCTAAAATCAGCCTGTGGCCTCGGTCTCTGACATAGTAGTGGAAGGACTGCGCAAACTCCGGAATATAAATTGCGTCCGCCCCTTCATACTCATAGGCGTACTTTCCGCGGCA
>ERZ827520.4674-NODE-4674-length-10062-cov-4.080544_pt1 | contig 10062 bp, 8 predicted proteins | sample MGYA00519581_ERZ827520 | MGnify/ENA primary metagenome ERZ827520 (study PRJEB31778, sample SAMEA3449339) | human gut metagenome | biome: human gut; feature: human-associated habitat; material: faeces | place: United Kingdom | collected 2010/2012 ...
CCTTGAAGTCCGCATAGTTCGAGGGAAGGCCCTGCGACGGGGCCGCGTGGCCGGGCGCGACGGAAAGGGCGCAGGACGCCAGGCAGATGCCCGCACTGAGCAGGAGCAGGGCGATGGTGCGGAAAAGAGAAGCTGTCCTCATGATTCTTCCTTAAGGATGGCTGTTAGTTCGAGCACAGGAAGGAGCCGAGATACTGGGCGATGGCATCCGACGACATGGAAACGGCCCCCTTCTGGGCAAAGATATGGGGCTTGAGGGCCTCTCCGGCGGGGAGCCGCAGCTTTTCACAGGCTCCGATCTTGGTGCCGGATCTCAGGGCAAAGATCGCCGTTACCTCCCGTGTGGACACCTTGTCCCAGAGATCCAGATCATCCCCGGCAAAAGCATAGGCATTTTTCTGGCATCCCACACACCAGACATGGTTGATCTTTGCCTTGATGGCCGAACCTCCCTTGATGACCACATAATTGTCGATCTGTTCCATGATGACATAGGCGGAGGTCATGAATTCTTTTTTCTTGTCGAACATGTGCGAGCCATCAAACATCTTTTCACACTTTTTGATGGGACTTCTGGTCTTCAGCATGAGCCATCGGGACTGCTGGAAATTGGGGTCCTTGTGCTGGACGATCTTCCCGTCGAGCGTGTCGGGAGCGAACGTGAAATACCGTTTGCCGCACGACCAGCACATCCACTCTATGACAGGGATGGTACGTTCCTCACCGGAGTCGGCCGCCAGGCTGACGCCTGTACCGCCCAGAAGGAAACAGAACAGCAGGGCCACGGCCGGCAACGTCATGCATCTTTTCATGGTCATCCACTCCCCGGCATACACGCGGGATCTGTTGTTGGCCCATCCGTCCGGCGAGGTCAGGCGATCCGGTCCGGGGATGGCGGGTGTTTGTCTTTTCGAAGGAGCATGGGGCGTCGCTGGCGACACGGCCCCATGCTCCCTTGTCCTGACCCCGGACCTGTATCATCCGATGTCCGTCCGGAGCGGTCATCTGCCGTACAGGGCTACAGACCCTGCATGCGGTGTTCGTATTGGGCCATCATATGCAGCGAACCGCCACGGAACTGCAGATCCGCCAGCGAGTTGGCAAACTGAGCTCCCCAGGCCTTTTCCAGACCAAGCGCCACGGCGTAGGGGAGGAAGCGATGGAATTCTTCCGGTGTCCGTTCCGGCGGATTGAAAGTGTTGAGGCGCGATGCTTCCGCTGTTCCGAGATACAGGGCAAGGCCTTCGATTTCCGCCATGAGCTTTTCGGCCTTTTGGGCAGGGCGCTTCATGAGGGGCATGAAGAACATGGGCAAAAGCAGCATGCCCATAAAGGCCAGATTGCCGCTGCCCATGAAGCTGTTGGCGACGAAGACCATACCGCCCACGACAAAGAAGATCAGGAGGAACCCCAGGATCTTCAGGGGGATGAGAAAGACGGCCTTGATGTCTCTGGTCAGCCAGAAGAGATAGGCCGTCAGTCCCAGCCAGAGCAGGGAGCGCGCCGCCTGCCAGCTGTGCATGAACTGGTACAGGAAGAAGTCCGCCATGCTTGCGTCGAGGATGGCGTCATACACCAGCATGACAGGCCAAAGCAGGACGTAGATCCCCAGAAGGATCATGTTGATGACGCCCATCTCCTGCCAGCGGACCCAGATGCTGATGCCATACTGTGACCAGCGATGGACCACATAGGTGAAGCCGAGCGTCAGGCAGGTGACGGCCAGGACGGCGGCCATGTCCGCGGCGCCCTCCGGGCCCTCGTACGTCTTGGAGAGCAGCGCGCTCGCCCAGAAGCCGTGCTCCGCGTAGAGCCTCTGCATGGCCTCGTAGAGGTCCAGGCCCCTCGCCTTCCAGTGGGCGGCGAGCTCGCAGACGAGCACGGACGACACCACGGCATCCTTGTCGCGGGCGTAGGTGCCGGCGAGATAGCCGTAGGACTCCTCGAAGCCGAATAGGAAGTCCGCCTCACGGCCCTGGGACTCGAGTAGGCCTATCTGCTCGCCGACGAACTTGAAGCCGGTGAGCGTGCGACGCAGCTCCAGGCCGTACGCGCGGGCGAGGTCGTCGGCCATGGGGGCAGAGACCACGGTGGTCACGGCGACTCTGCGCGAGAGGTCCTCGCCGCTCCCGGCGGCCCGCTCGGCCAGCATGTCGAGCAGCAACAGCCCCACCTCGTTGCCGGAGAGGAGCACGCACTCGCCCCCGTGGGGCACGGCGATGCCCAGGCGGTCGCAGTCGGGATCGGTGGCGAAGAGGAGGTCAGCCTTCGTCTCCTCGCAGAGCTCGAGGCCGAGCTCAAGCGCCTCGCGCACCTCTGGGTTGGGGTACGGGCAGGTCGGGAACGCCCCGTCCTGCACGGCCTGCTCCTCGACCACGCGGATGTCGGTCACGCCGATCTTGGCGAGGGCCCCGGAGACGCACTCCAGGCCCACGCCGTGCAGCGGCGTGTACACGACGCACAGGCCCGAACAGTCCACGCCGGTCGCCTGGGCGGCCGCCAGGTCGACGAACTTCTCGATGACTGCCTCGTCGATGGTGAGCGCAAGGCCGCTTGCCACGGCTTCGTCGTAGGGCATGGCCCTCACGTCTTCGAACGGGTCCACGGCGTCAATGGCCGCCTGGATTGCCTCGGCCGTCGCCACCGTGATCTGGCAACCGTCCGCGCCGTAGACCTTGTAGCCGTTGTAGGCGGCCGGATTGTGGCTCGCGGTGATGTTGACGCCCGCAGAGCACCCCAGCTCGCGCACGGCGAAGCTGAGGGCGGGCGTGGGCTCCACGCGCTCGTACATGTATGTCTTGATTCCGTTGGCCGCCAGCACCGACGCCGCGCGGCGCACGAACTCCTCGCTGCCGTGGCGCGTATCGCGGCACAGGGCAACCGTCGGGCCCTCAAGGTTCGCGTTAAGCCAGTCTGCGAGGCCCTGCGTGGCCTTGCCCACGGTGTAGGAGTTAATGCGGTTGGACCCCAGGCCCAGCTTGCCGCGCAGGCCGCCAGTGCCGAATGCTAGGTCGCGGTAGAACGCGTCCTTGCGCTCGGAGGCGGACATGGCCTCGATAGCGTCCCGCTCCCCCGCAGATACACTCGAAGCCCAATCATCAAAATTGCAGATGGTTGATTTCATCTTTCAATTTCCCTCTCATTATTTGAATTAAAGCGTTCAAGAATTTCGTTCCGAATATTTTTTCCTCAACATCAAAGCGACCGAATACCTTTCGTTGCGATTGAGGGCAGCCAGAATGTAAATAGGAGCACTTAGAACTCCACACAAAAGGACGCACAGAATAAAAGACGCCCAATTCACTGGTGCTGCAAGACAGGAAACGGCAGAGAATGCGAAACTCATGAGGACACAAGCGAGAAAACTCCTAGCGAAAGTGGGATAAAAAGTCATGTGCGAAATCCCGAGAACATGAGTCATGTAAAGTGGATTCGTAACGATAGCGATCAAGCTGGTGACTGCCGTCGTGGTTATCGCGCAGCCGTAGACACCCAAATCCGTAAACTCGAGGAGTACAACTGTTCCGATGACACTTACCACCCCGCCGATAACGGTAATGGCGGTAGGAACCTTGTTTTTCAGCGTCAGTGTATAGATGTAGTAGAGGGGGTTGACTAAACCCTCGAAGAAGGAACCCACAATACCGATCATCGTGAGGCTGTAAACAAGTGAGATGTCTTGACCCGGGATCCAAAGCTCGAAAAAGGGAATACCGAGAGCAAAAAACCCAGCGAAGACCAAGCTGGCAAAATAGCCCGACATCTTGCTTGATAGCTTAAGCCGAGACAGGAGAGCTTCTCTGTTGTCTGAGGAGTAGCTCTCCAAGAACAATGGCTGGAAAGCCTGGGAGACAAGCTGGTAGAGCCTGCTGAAGACACTGCTGAAAGTCCGCGATAGCGAGAGTTGGCCCATCGCGACCGCGCTTAGAAGCACATTCGCAAGCAGAAGGTCAATCCCACTGATAAGCAAATTTCCTAAATTGTTAATCGAGTTCCAGATCCCGTTCACGAACAGGGTCTTCATTGCGCCTAACGAAAATAGGCTTGGACGAAGCTTTATGTCAGGAGTCAGCCGCCTATATATGCACATATTGCCGGCGAAGAGAACGAGACCGGCAGCCAGCAGTCCAAGCCCATAGAAGTAGGCGTGAGCATCGAAAACAGCATAAAGAGCGACGAGGATGGCGGCCTCGACAACGTACGAGGCGACCTGGAACAAGCCGTAAATATCCAATCTATTCTTCGTGTAGGCCGCTGAGGAGAAGGAGTTTGAACCGTTTGTTACAAGGAAGTTGACGAACACGAGCACGAATAAGTACTGAACGTCGGAGACAAGTCTGGCAGGGACATCAAGTACGCCATCAATGTTCGCTATGACCGGCAGCATACAGAGGAAGATAACAAGGCTAACTGCCGCATTAGCAAAGAATAGCGAAGTAAAATAAGTGCTTGCGGCCTTCTTGTCACCCCTCTGGTACTCGACGGCAATGAAACGGGTGGAGAATGAGTTGAGCGCAGTCATGGCAATCATCGCATAGCTCACAAACGTGTTCGCGAGCGTTATGAACCCGTATGCCTCGACGCCGAGCCTCTCGGTAATATAGGGTGTCAGTAGGAAATTGATTGCGAAGGCCAAAAGCGTAGCAACACCTGTCGTCAACATGGTGACAACCAGCCGATGTGCGCGCGAGGGGCTATTTCCAGTCTGCATGGCTACCTCCTAACGCCATGTGTCCATTCCGCAAAGGAGATGCTGGGCGACGCAAGGGAAGATCAGGGACGGCTTCAATTGCCCCCTCGGCTCTCAACTCATCATCGATGAGCATGCTTTCAAAGAGCAGGAGTAGGACCCAAACGATTTTCATGCCAAGTATTTGCTCCAGGAGCATATCTACGAGAAGCGCCAGTATCGCGAGAGTGGTGAAGTCACCGGCTCTCGAAGATCGGCATTTTCTAGAGGAATGCAATATGCAGACAATGGGGGCAGACGAGATCAGCAGGAAAAGCAGGCCACCCTCGACAAGGGATTCCAGAATCTGGTTGTGCGCGTTAACAAGATCCCATCGGCCATACAGAATCGACGCCGAATCAGGGTCATAGTAGCCCCAGCCAGACAAGGGCCGCTGGGCAATCAGCGCCAATGCTTTTCTCCAAACGTCTGCGCGGCCCGTGAACGTTAAATCTTTCCCGAATGCTTGTTGCACAAAGTCACCGAGAAACCCGACGTTCCCCACAATCATCGCGACGGCAAAAGCCAGGTAGACCCCGGCGAGGACGTAGCCGTTGACTCTGGGCAAAGGAAGGAGCTCCGGCCAGATTCCCATGAGGACGCCACATGACATGATAGAAAGAGCGACAATCGAGGTGCTTGACTCCGAAATTGCCGCACCCATCAGGGAAACGACACACAGGGCGACGAGCCCAAGACGCGAAAAGAAGCTCGGAGAGAGCCTATGGCGCCAGTAAGCCACGGTAACGAGGGCCATGTACCAGTACATGCGGTTGTTTTTGTTGCCAAGAACCCATTCAGAATAATAGTGTTCGTAGCCGACCCCATCGGTAGTGTTCACGCCATAAGAAAGTCCGTCGGGAAACAAGACGAGCGAGATGAAGTCTGCAAAGACCGCTAGGGAGAGCATGAAAAGGAGGAGGCCGAGGGTAGACCTCTTTTCTCGTCGCAGCATGAGGTCGACAAGACAGACAAACACAACAGTCCTGCCCCTCGAAACGACAAAGCTCAAGCCAAAGCCCGGCGAAGAGTGAAGCGCGCTAGCCGTCACGAGAAAGAGGTAGAAGGCTATGGAGCAAATGGCAACACGAGAGGGCTTGTATCGCTGAGCTACGAGATAGATAACCGTAGCCACAAGCGCGAGATTTCCGGTCTGATAAGTCAATGAGGTCGCGAACATGTCGGGCATCATGAAGGAGAAGCCAAAAACAACAAGCAGGACCGTTCCGAAGGTGATCTTGGTGTTAATGAGACTGCTTGTGGAGAAGGAACGAGACATCATATGCCCACCGCCAAAGCAAAGACCCGGTTAGGAAAGGCCTTGGCGTCCGCTTCGAAGGAGAATGATCCGCGCATCAAGCCCCTCGCGGCGCAGCTGACACGGTCGCGAAGGCCGGGGTTATTGGCAAGCGCCGTGATTGAGCTTGAATAGTCCGAAGGCGCCTCGCAATGAAGGTAGCTGACGCCGTTCTCGGCGGGAATGCCCTCGATCCCGATGTCGTTCGTGAGGACGGGAAGCCCTGCGGACATCGCCTCGAGAACCTTGACCTTGATGCCGGCGCCCATGCTCAGCGGAGCAACAAGGCAAAGCGCACGGGCAAAATAGGGCTCGACAGAGTCAACAAAACCGGTGAAGGTCACGCCCTCGCGCACACGAGAGGTTAGCTGCTCAGGAGGGTTGGCACCAACGACGGTGAAACGGTAGCCATCGCCCTCGAGGCTGGGGAAGACCTCGTCGAGGAACCAGAGCGCGGCAGACCAGTTCTCGCGCCTGCGCATGGCACCGTAGAACACAATCTCCCTCCGACCGTCATATGCTCGCTCGCTTCCCAGAAGCGACTGGTAATAGGGGCACCAAACCCAGAAATCGGTCTTGACACCTTCGCCGCGCACGAGTGCAAGGTCCTTGCGGTTGTTGAGGATGACGAGATCCGCGTCACCAAGTGCGGCGAGCTCGGCCTTCTTTAGAGTCGCGGCTCTTCCTCGCAAAAAAGAACTCCCAGATATATCGGCGGCGCGTTCGGCGCCCTGGTAGGCGACATCCTCTTCAATGAGGACGAACCTAGCCCCCGGGAAGATCGCTCTCACCTTGTCGACGAGCAGACCCATCTGGGTCCACTGCAGGATGACGATGTCGGGCGCATAGCCAGAGCCAGCGATGGCCCTGATCGCGGAGAGCGCTTTAAACGCCTCGAAGTTATACGTCAAACCTCCGTAGCGGTTCCAAGGGTTCAGTCTGGTCTCCATGTTCAGTCCGGCCCAGAGGGCATGAGCGAGGCCCTCGGTCTTATGCTCGATTATCTCGTGCTCGATCCCGTAGCCGGAGAGATCGTCATTCGCCTCCCGATAGAACAAGGAGTCGGCGAACGTGACCAGCCTTACGTCGAAGCGGGGGTCGGCGTGCAGCGCCTTGAGGTAATAGTTGTGCACCTTGCCGCCCGCATGTGGGACGTTGTCATACGGGGCCGTCTTCGAGACCCATAGGACGTTTATCCTGTCAGCCATATCAGATATCCATTCTGCCGAGAATGAGGGTGATGGCCCCGAAGGCCCGAATGCGCACGAGCGTCACGAGCCCGACAACAGATAGGGGCATGCCCTTCAGCTCCATTCGTTCGAACGTGGGGGCATAGAAGGGGGCGCCAGCGAGGCGACGAGCGGCCTCCACGCGTTGCTGGCTTGTGAGAGGGCTTTCGGGATGGAGGTACTGCCTCTTCAGGCACTTCGCGTACATCTTGACTACCTTGAAGTCGAATTCACCCTCGAACCACGAGTATCCGTTCTCGTCGATGAGGTCCCTTATTGACGAGAGGATGTCGTCGGTTATAGAGTCGAAGTCGGGGAGGTACCTGTTGCAGACAGAGCCCTCGTTGACCCGATAGTGGTAGACGGCCCTCGGGACCCTCCGCAGGTGATTTACGCGGGAGATGGCGTTGAGGTTGAAGAGAACGTCCTGCTCCTTCTTGAGCCCGGGCTTGAAACGCAGCCCGTTTTCGTCGAGGAAGGACCGAAGGTACAGCTTGCCCCAAGGCGACCCGAGGATAACGTCGTTAGCGGACTCGAAGCCCCTGCCGTTGAGGGCGAGCGCCATGAGGCGTTGTCTATCGTTGCTGTCGAAGTCGCGCTGATCGCAGTTGATCATGGGAATCAGTTTGGTCTGCCCGTGTTTTTCCAAGAGGCAGTCACCAACGCAAATCTCGACGCCGTCCCCCATCCCCGAGAGAAGGGTCTCGAGCGAATCGGGCTCAAGCCAGTCGTCGGGGTCAACGAACATGACATAAGGACCAGTCGAGCTGGCAAGCCCGTTGTTCCGGGCGACGGAGACGCCCGCGTTCTCCTGATTGACAAGGGAGATGCGCGCATCCGCCTCGGCCCATCTTCGGCATCGCTCTCCGGAGTCGTCGCTCGATCCATCGTTGACGAGGACCATCTCCCAGTCAGGGAGGGTCTGGCTGAGGACGCTGCGGACGCAGTAGTCGACGTAGCTGCCGACGTTGTAGACGGGAACTACTATGCTTACGGTAGCTGGCAAATTATTCCACCTCAATCGCGCGGATTATCTCATTCGTTTTGGCGTCGAAGGTCTCGACGCAGGGGTGATCCTCGTAAGGTCTCGGGATTGCGGGTCGCCCATCAAGGCGCACCGCACGCCCCAGAGCTCGGCTGCCCCGTCCTCGCCCCGAGCGTTTTGACGGTCCCGCCGCTCAGCTTATGACCTCTTCCTCGTGAGGGAGAAGCAAGACCTCAGTGCGTTGCCGAAGGTCGGGAAGTCGAAGCCCAGTGAATGCTGGCCCCGGCATGGCCACTCCTCCTCGCGGAGGCTATACCCACAGTAGGGCCTGAGTCGAAAAGGCCGACTATGGCCGCAATGGGATCGTCCCAAAAATCGCATCCGGGTTGGCGATGTAAACGTAGTCGCAGCCCTTCTCCTCGATGAGTCAGCGAACCTATGTTGATGCCCGCCAAATACCCGCCGTTCACCTAACTCTTGATGTAGCGAATCTTCGGGTTGGAGAAATCCCCAGCGAAGTCGTCCGAAGCAGCATCGTCCACCACGCAGACGTAATCCACGTTCGGGAACGTCGCCGCACGCTCCGCGAGAGCAAGCGTCAAGTCGTGCGATTTGTAGTTCAGGATCACGATTCCGTTGGCGGAGCACGTCATATGCGACCACCTCGGTAATAATCCGAGAACTGATCGTCATGTTTCGGCACACGGCAATCATGCAGCCCCACCACACGGTTCCTTTGCGGCGGGATCCCGATTGAGAAAACCATGTATGCTGTAGGCAATCCTGTACTCCGCGCTGCCGAGGGCCGTGCAGAGGCGGAGGAGCGCAAGCCCAACCGGCCCAGCAAGCCGGAACCTCTCGAAATAGAGGACGATTGAGCGATGGTCTCTCTCGAAGGTGTCGACACTCGAGAAACGCCCACGAGCGTGATCGTGCACGTATGTCGCATCGCAGACAACGGCCTCCCTGAGGCCCGCTAGTTCGACCTGCTTGCCGAGGATGCGTTCCTCGCCATAGAGAAATGTACTCTCATCGAGGTACCCATTGTCGACGAGGAAGCTTGAGCGCATCCCGAGGAAAGCGCCGGGGACGGCGTCAACATAGACGACCCCTCCACCAGCGACCTTATCGTTCTGGGCAGCCAGTCTGCGTCGTTCGGCGCGTCTCCGCGATACGGCGAAGCAAAAGCCAATCGCGTCCTGAAGGCTCGGCAGGTCGTACCACTGCATGACTCGTGCCCCGTCATGGCCGAAGCGCCGCGTGGCAGCGACGGCTACGCATGGGTCGCTGTGGAGAACCTCGGAGACGGCCGAAATCGCATCGTCTCCGAACTCCACATCCGGATTTGCGATAAAGACATATTCGCAGCAGCGCTCTTCAACGAGCCAACGGAGGCCAATGTTGTTCCCGGCGGAGTAGCCACCGTTCTCTCGGCTCTTTATGTAATGGATATTCGATTCCGAAAACTCTCCATCGAAATGGTCGCCCGACGCATTGTCGACAACGCAAACAAAATCGACGCTCGGCAAGCTAGCAGTACGCTTTGCAAGCGCAAGAGTCAAATCATGCGAGTTATAGTTCAATATAACTACGCCGACAGTTGGTTTCGACACTCAATCACCACCTTAATAATAGTTAGGAGAGCTGTAAGCCGCTAACAAAGAAGAACGCCGCATGTAAGCGACGAGGCGCTCCTCCCAGTCGGGCATGGAAAAGCCCGTCGCCTCGAGCTTCGCGAGGTCGAGCGCGGAGTGGGCCGGGCGAGGTGCGACGGGGCCCTCGGCGCCGGCGTAGTAGTCGGCGGTCGACACCGGCACGACCT
>ERZ827520.4675-NODE-4675-length-10062-cov-3.686719_pt1 | contig 10062 bp, 9 predicted proteins | sample MGYA00519581_ERZ827520 | MGnify/ENA primary metagenome ERZ827520 (study PRJEB31778, sample SAMEA3449339) | human gut metagenome | biome: human gut; feature: human-associated habitat; material: faeces | place: United Kingdom | collected 2010/2012 ...
AGAGCAGAGAGACGGCGCTTGTGCGTCAGCTCCGCAAGCGGGTTCGTCTGATCCATGAACTGAGAGAGCGGAGAAGAGCCGAAGAACTCCTTGATCGCCGCGGTGACGGGGCGGATGTTGATGAGACTCTGCGGGGTGACGATGTCAAGATCCTGGATCGTCATGCGCTCGCGAATGACGCGCTCCATGCGGCTAAAGCCGATGCGGAACTGGTTCTGCAGCAGCTCGCCCACGCAGCGCAGGCGGCGGTTGCCGAGGTGGTCAATGTCGTCCTTAAAGACGATGCCGTGCGCCAGCGCGTTCATGTAGTTGATGGAAGCGAGGATATCGTCGACGAGAATGTGCTTGGGCACAAGGCGGTCGGCGTTGTCGCGAATGGCTTCCTTGAGCTCCTCGCCGCTGTACTGCTCGAGCAGCTCCTTGAGCACGCTCTCGCGCACGCGCTCCTTGATACCGCACTCGGCCACGGGGTCAAAGTCGACAAAGCGGCCGAGATCGACCATGTGGTTGGAGAAAACGCGCATCGTGCGGCCATCGACCTCGATGGTCACGTCGTTGACGCCGATAGCGTCCATCTCGCGGGCCTCCTCGTCGGTGACGATGTGGCCTGCGTCGAACAGGATCTCGCCCGTGCGCGGATCGGCAACGGGATAGACAAGCTTCTGCCCGCGGATACGCGCCCACAGGGAGAGTTTCTTGTTGTACTTGTAGCGACCGACCATGGACAGGTCATAGCGGCGCGGGTCGAAGAAGAGGTTGTTGATGAGGGTCTCGCAGGCCTCGACCGTGGGCGGCTCGCCCGGGCGCAGCTTGCGGTAGATCTCGAGCATGGCCTCTTCATAAGTCTTGCAGGCGTCCTTTTCGAGCGTGGCGGTCACGCGGTCGTCGTCGCCGAACAGCTCAAGGATCTCCGCGTCGGTCTTAAAGCCGATGGCACGGATCAGCTCAGTGATGGGGAGCTTGCGGTTCTTGTCGATGCGCACCCAGAACATCTCGTTGGCGTCGGTCTCGTATTCGAGCCATGCGCCGCGGTACGGGATGACGGTGGAGGTCAGCAGCGGGAGGTCGGTCTTGAGGTCGATCTCCTTGCCGTAGTAAATGCCGGGGGAACGAACGAGCTGGGAGACGACCACGCGCTCAGCACCGTTGATGACGAAGGTACCGGAGTCGGTCATCAGCGGGAAATCGCCCATGAAGATCTCCTGCTCCTTGATCTCGCCGGTCTCCTTGTTGTAGAGGCGCACGCTCACCTTCAGGGGAGCGGCATACGTCGCGTCGCGCGCCTTGCACTCGAGCACGTCGTACTTGGGCGCTTCGTCCATTTTGTAGTCGATGAAGCTCAGCTCAAGGTTGCCCGCGTAGTTCGAGATCGAGGCAACATCGGAAAAGACTTCGCGCAGACCCGTATCGAGGAACCACTGGTAGGACTTTTTCTGAAGCGCCAGCAGGTTCGGCATCTCCACGATCTCCTCGTGTCGGGCGAAATTCTTGCGAAGGGTTTTGCCATACATCTTGTCTTTGGCCATTTTGCTCTTCACGCCTTTCTTTTCTTCAAGCCCTGTCCGCTTGAAGGAATGTATTGCGGCGGCTGCTTTCAGCTCGATACACCCGGCCTTGTTGTAAAATAAGGCGAACTGCATCTTGCTTTTTTTGCCGCGTTATGCTATTCTTTCGGTAATGGGTGGGGAATTGTCCTCACCTTTTCCCGTTTATAAGCGCTTAATTTTACCAAATGGAAATGGAAAAGTCAAGGCTTTTTTTGTGAACATCTGCGGTTTCCGCAGATGTTTTTTTGTGCGCTTCGACGGATTTTGCCGCGGATTGCAATATATTTGTCGCTGTGGTATGATGTTCGCATAGTTTTGCGCGCTTTGCGCGCAGCCGATGAAAGGAGCTTGTGCCATGAGACCCATCGCCATTGATGATTTCTGCGCCGTTCGCTCGCTGGCGAACGTGACGTTTTCCCCCGAGGGAACGACCGCCTGCTTCACCGTGAGCCAGGCAAAAAAAGAAAAAAACTGCTATGATTCCCGCCTCTATACGCTCAAAGACGGCGTCGTCCGTGCGCTGACCAGCGGCGGAAAGGAATCCTCCTTCTGCTATCTCGACGAAAACACCGTGCTCTTTGCGGGCGACCGTGAGGGCGAGAAGGAGCCCTCGCTCCAGAGCCGCTTTTATCGGATCGCGCTCGACGGCGGCGAGGCGGAGCTTGCCTTCACCTTCCCCATTCCCGTGTCCGCCGTCTATCCGCTTCCGGGCGGCGATCTACTCGCCGTTGGCTCGACCTTCCCGGGCTTTGAGGAACTCTACAAGGGCGACAAAAAGCTTATCAAGGCCTACCTTGACGACAAGAAGGAAAACGAGGACTATGAGGTCATCGAGCAGCTCCCCTGGTGGTGGAACGGCGGCACCTACACCCGCGGCGCGTATGAGAGCCTTTTCTACTACGACGCGAAAAAGAAGTCCCTCACCCGCCTGACCGCCGAGGGCATGAGCGTGAGCGCCGTTGAGCTCACGGAGGATAAGAAGACCGTTTACTACAGCCTTCTTGACGTCTCCGGCCCCCGCCCCGCGTACTTTGGCGGCGCGGACCTTTACCGCATGGACCTTGCCTCGCGCAGGGAAGAGCCCGTCGCCAAGAGCCGCCCCGACTTTGTCATCGCGGAGTACGCGCTCGGCAGGTCCTTCCTGCTCATCATGGCCGCGGACGGCAAGTTCGGCATGAATACCGACTGCGACTTCTACAAGCTCGACTATGAGACGCTCGCCGTCACGCCCTACGCCGTCTACGGCGAGGCCATCGGCTCCTCCGTCGGCTGCGACGTCCGCCACGGCGGCGGTCAAGCGTTCAAGATGGACGGCGACGTGCTGTACTTCATCTCGACGCGCTTCGACGGCGCGGGGCTCTACAAGCTCGAAGACGGCGCCGTCTCCCCCGTCCTCGTGCGCGACGGCTCGATCGACAGCTTCGACCGCAAAAACGGCAAGATGCTCCTCTGCGCGCTCTGGGACATGAAGCCGCAGGAACTCTATAACGAAGAAGGCCGCCGCGTCACGCGCTTCAACGACGCGGCGCTGCGCGGCAAGTACGTCGCCCGGCCCGAGGCCATTTGCTTCACGCGCGGCGACCACGAGGTGCACGGCTTTATCCTAAAGCCGATGGACTTCGAAGCGGGCAAAAAGTACCCCGTCATCTTCGACATTCACGGCGGTCCCAAGACCGTCTACGGCCCCGTTTTCTACCATGAGATGCAGTACTGGGCAAGCCGTGGCTACTTTGTCATCTTTTGCAACCCCACCGGCAGCGACGGGCGCGGCGCGTTCATGGACATTCGCGGCAAGTACGGCACGGTCGACTTTGACGACCTCATGGCCTTCTGCGACACGGCGCTCGCGCGTTATCCCGAGATGGACGCAGACAACCTCTTTGAGACCGGCGGCTCCTACGGCGGCTTCATGACCAACTGGATCATCGGCCACACCGACCGCTTCCGCGCCTGCGCCAGCCAGCGCTCGATCTCGAACTGGACAAGCTTTTACGGCGTGTCCGACATCGGCCCGGACTTTTCTGAGGATCAGTGCGGCTCGACCATCTGGCCGGACGTCGAAAAGTTCTGGTGGCACAGCCCCATGAAGTACGCCGATCAGGTCAAAACGCCGACGCTCTTCCTTCACTCGTTTGAGGACTATCGCTGCCCTGTCGATCAGGGCTATCAGATGTACTCCGCGCTCGTTGCGCACGGCGTGGAGAGCAGACTCGTCCTCTTCCGCGGCGAAAACCACGAGCTTTCGCGCAGCGGCAAGCCCAAGCACCGCCTCCGCCGCCTGAACGAGATCACGACCTGGTTCGAGCAGCACAAGGCGTAAGGAGTTTCCATGGAAATTCGCAAAACCACAGCAAACGATATTGACGCCATCATGGACATCTTCGCCTCCGCCAAGTGCTACATGAAAGCAAACGGAAACGCCTCCCAGTGGGACGACAACTACCCCGGCCGCGACACACTGGACAACGACATTGCCAACGGCAACAGCTATGTATTTATCGACAACGGAGAGGTTGTCGGAACCTTTGCCTTCATCTGCGGCGAAGATGAGACTTACCGCGTGATTGAAAACGGTGCATGGCGCTCGGATACCCCCTACGGCACCGTCCACCGCCTCGCCTCCAACGGAAGCGTACGCGGGCTTTCCAAAGCCTGCTTTGACTTCTGCACCGCAAAAGTCTCTTACCTGCGCGCCGACACACATGTGGACAACCGCACGATGCAGCAGTTGCTTGAAGCCTATGGCTTTCAAAAGTGCGGCACGATCCACTCCTTTGACGGCCTTGCGCTCGTCGCATACGACTACATCGTGCACAGTTGACCGCTTTTGGAGCATTGGCAGCGCAGCGTGGCAGCAATACTGTAGAAGCGCCCGCTTACCAAAAGGTAAGCGGGCGCTTTTTTGGTGCTCTTTCAGATCTCAGGGCCGTTGTAGTAATTATAGTCGTCGCCGTCGATGAAACGGTCATCGCGCGCGAGCTTTTTGATCATGCGGTACGCCGCAAGAAACAGCACAGCGACGAACGCGACGAAAAACCACGCATAGCCGTCGTACTCATAAGTCGCAATGTAATCATACGCACCGTGCAGCAGCACCGGTATCACAACGGCGAAGCGGCGGCAGCGCAGGCAGCGATCCGCATCGCCGATATTGTCGTAGCGCTTGGCAAGGCCGTAAAACGCACCCATGAAAACACCAAAGCAGGCATGTCCCGGCACGGCCGTGATAGCGCGTACCAGTGCTGTGCCGAGACCATACATCAGCACATAGCTGATGTTCTCCCACAGGGCAAAGCCAAGCGAAACAAACACGGCATAGACCACGCCGTCAAACTGGCAGTTGAATTCGCCCGACCACCAGGTGCGCTTTCTCAGCAGCAAGTATTTGAACCCCTCCTCTGAAAGCGCGACCACAACGAAGTAAAGCAGTACGTTGTACGCGGTCGAGTTCCGCGGCAGAAGAATGCCGAGGATCGCCTCGCCGATCTGCTCGGTAACGATGGCGGCAAACGTTGCAAGGATACCAAAGACCATAAGTGAGAGCAGCAGTCCCGGTGACTCCGTATCGAGCCGATCCTCCTTGTAGACAAAGCGCAGCAGGACAATGGCCGGAATGACCGCTGCGGCGATCAGAATAGGGTTTACATAAAAAAGAAACATGCCGTCTCTTCCCTTCTCTCTTGGTGTCATACAGCATAACAGCCGCGGCAGGATTTGTCAACGCAGCCGGTATTTGGATATTTTCCCGCTTGACTGGAAGGAAAAGCGTGAGTATGATAATTGCATTCACTTTACTTGTGTAAAGGGGGAGAACTCGATGGAACGCCAAAAGCAGTGGCTCGGCGAACTGTGCGTAATTTTAGGCGCGGTGATCTTCGGCAGCATGCCGCTGAGCGCCAACTTTCTCTATGCACAGGACGTGACGCCAATGATGCTCGTATTCTTGCGCAATACCCTCTCTCTCCCCGTTCTCGCACTGTTGGGGTGGAGGCAGGGAAGCCTTCAGCTGAGCCGCGGCGCGCTGATCGAAACCGGGCTGAGTGGTCTTTTCGGCTGTTTTCTCGCTCCTGTCTTGCTCTTTAGCTCCTATCGCTATCTTGCCTCCGGCATGGCCGCAGTATTTCATTTTGCTTATCCGGTCATTGTAGTGTTGGGCGGCCTTCTGCTGCGTGAACAGGTGAAAAAGCGCGCGCTGTTTTGCGCGCTGCTCTGCTCGCTCGGCATTGCACTGCTCATTGATCCCCGCGGCGCAATCGACCCTCTCGGTGTGATGCTGGCGCTATCTTCCGGTGTGACCTATGCCGTCTATATCCTGCTTCTCGGGCATTTCCGCCACCGTGAGGTCTCTGGCTTCCGCCTGAGCTTTTACATGGCGTTCATCAGTTCGGTCTGTACGCTGCCCCTCTGCCTGATCACGCATCAGTTCCGCCTGCCGCAGACAGTGGGCGGTTGGGGCGTAGCAATCTTCTTTTCCCTCACCCTCTGCGTCGGTGCAGTCGTGCTCTTCCAGAAGGGAACATCTTTGATCGGCGCGCAGCGCGCGGCCATTCTCAGCACATTCGAACCAATCACGAGCATCTTTGCCGGCATTCTCTTCCTGCACGAAACGCTCACGCTGCGTATTCTTCTCGGTTCGTCTCTTACGCTGCTTGCAAGCGTGCTCATCACCACAAGCGGCAGCGAAAGCACAGACGATCCGGAATAGAGTGCCGCAGTTTCACTTTCACCAAGGAGGTCTCTCTTCCCATGCGCAGCAAATCCCCCGCGGGCGCGGCGCTGAAAGCGGCATTCCCGCACACCATTCCCATTTTAGCAGGTTTTCTCTTCCTCGGCATGACCTATGGGGTCTACATGCGCACGTCGGGCTTCAGCTTCTGGTATCCGATGATCATGAGCATCGTCATCTTCGGCGGCAGCCTTGAATTTGTGACCACGAGTATGCTGCTCGCACCGTTCGCGCCGGTGCAGGTCTTTCTGATGGCGGTCATGATCCAGGCGCGTCATCTGTTCTATGGCATTTCGATGCTCGACAGGTATAAGGGCACAGGTTGGAAAAAGCCTTATCTCATCTATGCCATGTGCGATGAAACATTCAGTGTCAACTATACAGCAGAGATCCCCAAAGGTGTGGATCACGGTTGGTTCTACTTCTTCGTCTCGCTGCTCGATGAACTCTACTGGTTTCTGGGCGCGACGCTCGGCGGCGTTCTCGGCGGACTGTTGCGCTTCAATACCGATGGGCTTGACTTTGTGATGACGGCAATGTTTGTTGTCATCTTCATAGACCAGTGGCTCAAGGAAACGCATCATTTCAGCGCATGGATCGGCCTTGCTGCGAGCGTCGCGTGCCTGCTTCTCTTCGGTGCGGACAACTTCCTCATTCCGACAATGATCTGCATTCTCATTGTGCTGACCGCGCTGCGCAAGCCCATCGAAGCAAAGACACGGGAGGCGGCAAAATGACAATCTTCCAACAGGCCATCACCATTGTTCTCTGCGCGCTCGGTACGCTGCTCACGCGCTTTCTGCCGTTTCTCGTCTTCAGTCCGAAAAAGCCGACGCCGAAATACATTCAATACCTCGGCTCGGCACTGCCGGGAGCGATCTTCGGTATGCTCGTTGTCTACTGCCTGCGCAATGTCGACGTGCTGCACTTTTCCCACGGGCTGCCCGAGCTCATTGCCATCGCCGTAACGATCGGCCTGCACCTGTGGAAGAAACAAATGCTGCTCTCCATCGCGGGCGGCACGGTGTGCTACATGCTGCTGGTGCAGTTCGTGTTCTGATTTTGATTTCAACTTCAACAGAAAAGGAAGGTCTTACCATGCGCGTTATTGATCTCACGCACACCATTTCCGAAAATATGCCGGTCTACCCCGGCACGGAGCCACCCGTTCTCGCCGGCGCGAACACCTATGAGAAGGACGGCTTCAAAGAAACCAAGCTGACCATGTACACCCACACGGGCACGCACATGGATCCGCCCGCGCACCTTTTTGCCGGCCGCACGACGCTCGACGCCTTCCCCGCCTCGCAGTTCATCGGCAAGGCGCTCGTCATCGAGTGCAGCGACCTAAAAGAGGGCGAGGCCATCACGCTTGAGCGTATCCTCGCCTATGGAAGCGACGCGGAAGAGGCGGATTTTCTGCTCTTTCACCTCGGCTGGGACAAGCGCTGGAGAACAGACGCCTACTTTGGCGACTATCCCTGCCTCGACGACGCGGCGATGGATTACATCATCGCGGGCGACTTTAAGGGCATCGGCTTTGACGTGATCGGTCTTGACCCCATCGCGGATGAAAACCTGACGCGGCACAAAAAGCTTTTCGCGCACAAAGACATCGTCAATATCGAAAATCTCAAGGATCTCGACAAATGCGGCAGCGGTCTCTTTTCCTTTAGCTGCTTTCCGCTCAAGCTTGAAAACTGCGACGGCTCGCCCATCCGCGCAGTCGCGTGGTTCGAGGACTGATACGATACGCTTTGACGCAGCAAATGAAACGTTCAGGAGAAATACCATGGCAGAGAAGCAGGCCTTGACCGCACTTTTTGAAAAATATATCCGCTCGATCAGGTGACCGAATCGCTGATCGTGAATTGTTTTGAAAAAGGCTCGGCGGCAAGCAACTTTGCCTATGAGCAGTTTTTTACGACGCTTGAGCAGACCGTGGAAGAGCTTGCCAAATGCTTCTTGCTGGAATTCGGCGAAAACAAAGAGCTCTCCTACGGGAGATGCCGTCAGGAAAAGTCCTTCAACGATCTATATGACGGTCTGAAGAACATCGAGTAACAACAGATTTCTCCGTCTCATTATGGACAACAATTGCCCCTCCGTATTCAAAATACGGAGGGGCAACTTTATGGTTCTTTTTATCGCTCAATGAGTTTCTGGCCGCTGCCGTAGAGATAGTCGTAGTTTTCGCGCATGATGTTCTTGATAAACGGGATACACAGCACCGCGTCCGCGGCGATCCAGGCGCAGGGGTCTGCCACGCACAAACCGTAGACCGCAGCCTGCGGCGCCTGCGCGCTGACCATGCCGCCCGCGAGCGCGGCGGGCAGCAGCAAACAGACCGCCACACGCGCGACAAGCTCGGCCACACCCGCGCCCAGCACGAACTGCGGCTTGCCGATACCCTGCACACAGTTGCGTGCAACGAAGATAAACCCGAGGAACCCGTAGAGGGAAAGGTCGACATAGAGATACGAATTGCCGAAGCGGATCGTTTCCGCCGTCACCTTGTCCGCACTGAGGAAAATGCGCAGATAAGTGCCGTCAATGGTAAGCAGCAACCCGATCAGAATGGAACATGCCGCCATGATGAGCATGATGATAATCGACTGGACCGTGCCCTTTTTGATGCGCTTTGTGTCACCCGCGCCGAGATTCTGCGCCGTAAAGCTGGTCATCGCAGAGCCGAGACCGTTGAGCGGCGTCATCAGCAGACTGTTGACCTTGTTTGCCGCACCGAAACCGTTCTGCGCCGCATTGGAGACCATCGCTCCACCCAGCATATCAAACTGAACAACGATGCTCTGCACCACGATGATGCCGATTGCCAACACCGAAAACTGTAAGCCGAGCGGAATGCCCTGAATGAGATGGCGCACAATGTCATGCCGCTCAATCTTCCAGTCCTCACTGTGCAGATGCAGTTCAGGGTACTTGAAAAATGCGTAGGCAAAGCAGCCCAATGTGCTCACAAGCTGCGCGCTCACCGTGGCGACGGCCGCACCGGCAACGCCCCAGCGGAACACAACGATAAAAAGCAGGTCAAGCCCCACATTCAGCAGCGTAGAAAAGAGCAGGAAGGCAAGCGGTGTCACGCTGTCGCCCATGCTGCGCAGGAAGGAGCAAATAAAATTATAGAACAGCTGCGCGCCGATCCCGGCAAAAATGATGGCACAATAGGTGTAGGCCGCGCGATAGACTTCCGGGCTGTCAGGCGTTACATTGATCCATGCGAGCATTGGATCAAGCAGCACAAGCGCCAATGCCGTAAGCACCACTGTGAGAACACTGGAAAGGACGATCTGCGTTGTCAGCGAGCGGCGCACGCCAGCAGGATTGTGCGCGCCGACATTACAAGATGTGACTACGCAGAAGCCCGCGCTGACGCCAAAGGCAAACTGCAAAAAGATAAAAATGAGCGACGACGTATCGTTGACACCAGCAACTTCCTGCGCCGTCAATGTCTGTCCAACGATCGCCGCATCGCTGATCGTATAGACCTGCTGCAACAAATAAGAAACAATGATTGGGAAAGAAAATGCCAGGATCGTTTTCCAGCATTCCCCTTGTGTGAGCTCCACCGGCCGGAAGAGCGAAGATAAACCTTTTTTCTGCATCATAAAAATCTCCATCATTTTTTAACTGGGCGATTATAGTCTCCCAGGCGAAACTTGTCAAGGCAAAAAATAAACAAAAAAAGAAGCCACTCGCATGAGTGACTTCTTTCGTGTTGGCGCTACCTATCTTCCCGGGCCGTCTCCAGCCAAGTATTGTGGGCAGAAG
>ERZ827520.4678-NODE-4678-length-10057-cov-2.791542_pt1 | contig 10057 bp, 10 predicted proteins | sample MGYA00519581_ERZ827520 | MGnify/ENA primary metagenome ERZ827520 (study PRJEB31778, sample SAMEA3449339) | human gut metagenome | biome: human gut; feature: human-associated habitat; material: faeces | place: United Kingdom | collected 2010/2012 ...
GCTCCCGAAAAGCGCCCGTCTGTGACCAGCGCAGTAGTATCCGACAGGCCGGTACCTACCATAAGCGTAGTCACAAGCTGCATCTCCCTCATGCCAGGCCCCCCGACTGGACCCTCGTTGCGGATCACTAAGACGGAACCCTTTTCTATCCGGTTATGTTCGACCGCCTCAACCGCGGCTTCCATATTTTCAAAGACGACCGCAGGACCTCGGTGTCTGCGCATATTCTCTGCCACGCCAGACTGCTTGACGACAGCCCCTTCCGGAGCCAGGCTGCCCCAAAGGACTTTCAGCGAACCGGAGTTATGGAAGGGCCTCTCTGCGGGGCGGATGATCTCTTTATCGCTCCATTCAGCCGAGCCGGCAACCTCGCCGACGCTTTTACCGCTTACAGTCCGTTCCTCTCCGTGGAGCAGGCCGCCAAGCGACTGCATTATCGCCGGCACGCCGCCAGCTTCGTTCAGGTCGTTGAACGGTACCGTACCGGAGGGATGTATCTTTGATATGTAAGGCGTAGAGGCGCTTATTTCATCCATCTTTCCCAGAGATACGGCGATTCCCGCCTCTTTTGCGATCTCGCTCATATGCAGCACAAGATTGGTCGAAGAGCCGATGGCAAATCCAACTCTCAGCGTTTTCTATCGAGTTCTTACCAACGATATCCCTGGGCCGTATGCCGTCGTGAATCAAACCGACGATCGTCCTGCCGGCCTGCACCGCCTCCTGTTTTTTCTGCGAAGTAAATGGAGGGGTCGTAGCCGTCATGGGCAGCCCAAGGCCAAGGGTCTCCACGACGCAGCTCATCGAATTCGCCGTGCCTAGCATCGCACAGCTGCCCTGTGTCGGCATCGCGCGCTTTTCTATCTTTTCCAGTTCTTCTTTGGATATTTCCGATTCAAAATATTTTCCGGTATATTCACGCAGCGACGGCATGGATAGCTTCTGCCCCTTATAGCAGCCATTCTGCATCGGGCCGCTCTGCACAAAAATAGAGGGGATATTGACGCGAAGCGCCGCCATGAGCATACCAGGTATTATCTTGTCACAGCTGCCGAGAAAGACCGCTCCGTCAAAACAGTGCGCTTTGAGCATTATCTCTATCGAATCAGCTATGACCTCCCTGCTTGGGAGAGAATAGGACATTCCACGATGTCCCTGCGCCAGTCCGTCACACACGCCGATCGTACAGAATTCAAAGGGGAGGCCGCCTGCCTCGGAGATACCTCTCTTTACAAAAGAAGCTATCTCTCTCAGCGGAGCGCATCCAGGAACAATTTCATTCCAGCTGTTAACGACTGCGATAAATGGACGCGACATTTCCTCTTTTTCTATGCCTAGAGAATAGAGGAGCGCCCGGTGGCCGCCGCGGTCGACGCCGCATACGACTTCGTCGCTGTTAAGGTTTCTTTTGGGGATTACAAACAAATCTTTATCTACACTTTTGTTAGAGGACATATCACACAACTCAACTTTTTCAAAATTTTATTTAAAAACCCGGATAAAAATCATATTGCCTGAAAACTATCTCACCGGCTTTTATTACCATTTGCGGTACTATCATTTTGTTATACTCGCGCTCCAGCCCTTTTGCATCTTTGAACTTCACCTCCGCCTCTTTAATTTTAACGATACAAATATCAGCCTGAGCGCCTAACCTTAAAGTCCCGATCTTGCCATCCATACCTAATATTCCAGCCGGCATCAAAGTAACGGCCTTAACTATTTCATTAAAATCAATGCCCAACGACATGTATTTCGACATAAGATACGGCAACCCAAAAGCGTGCGTCGTCAGAAAAGTTTTCTTTGTAAGGTCCGTACTGATCAAATCAGGCATAAAACCATTTCTGAGCGCCGCCTTTGCCACGTCAAAGGAAAAATGGCTGTATCCGTTTGAAGCGTCGAAGAGCACTCCTCGCCGGCGCCCTTCCCAAACAGCTTCGTCCAAAGCACCTCCCCGTTCAATTATGGTAGGTTGCTCCCCTTGGAATACGTGACAAAATACATCTCCCTCCCGCAAAATCCTGATAATCTCTCTGACCTCGCATGGGGGATCCGTAATATGCGCAACTACACGGCAACCAATCTTATCGGCCAGTTTTACAGCGGCTTTCAGCGGGGAGACGCCCAGGCGGCCGACAATCTGCTTGCTGATCCTAATTTTCAAAGCTACAGGCGGCCATTCTTTATTGTTAAAGATTTCCTGAATTTTATCCTCATCCCAGAATTCAGGAGCAACATTTTCGTGATACCTAAGCGTTGATAGCCCGGTAGGAGATACATTCAACATAGCTCTGATTCTTATCGGCTGAGTCGTGGCAAAAGTTTTAAACGCAGCGTAGCTTGTGCTGCCGGCTGAACCGGCATCAATGACGGTCGTCACTCCTGAGGCCAGCAGAGAAGGCGGGACGGCAAAATCGCAGGCGGGCGTAAAAACATGGGCGTGATAATCAATCAGACCTGGCAAGACGTAGCAACCTTTTGCGTTGACCTCAACGTCAAACGAATCATATCCGCCATGCCGTCCATCCACAATTATTCCTTTAGAAACGGCGACATCACCTACTTCATTGTATTGCCTTGCAGGATCTATAATTCGACCGCCTTTGATACATACGTCGCCTTGCATGTTCAGTAAACCTCCAACCTTTTAGTTTCTGACATATTTCTTTATTGCGTCCCTATTTACCTCTACGCCTATTCCCGGTTTATCAGAAATCGAAACACGTCCAGCTTCGTTCAATTCCAAATTCGGACATATAAGCTCGTTGCGGAACGGATGATCTGACTTATCATACTCCAACATCGGCTCAGATTCCACAAAGGAGGACGGCGCCGGAGGAACTGTCGCCAAAAACTGCATCGATGCCGCCTGACCGATGCCGGATCCCCATGCATGGGGCATCACCGTCATGTGCCATGCCTGAGCTAGCGCCAATATTTTTCGACATTCAGTAAAACCTCCGGCAAAACATAGATCAGGCTGTAATATATCAACCGCACGCTGAGATATCCATTTCCTAAATCCATATTTTGTGAACTCGTTTTCACAACCGGCAACATAGACAGACGTTAGGTTTTTCAGTTCCAGATATCCCTCAAAATCACTAGGCGGCAGGGGCTCTTCAAACCAATAAACGTCGATAGCCTCATACGCCTTCAGCAATTTACGAGCAGCGGCGACATTATACGCACAGTTCGCGTCAACCATAAGCATTATATCGTCGCCCACAGCCGCGCGAATCTGCCTCATTGTACAGATATCGTTTTCCACGCCAAATCCGGCTTTGACCTTCATCCCCTTATAACCGAGAGACACATATCCCTTTGCTTCTTCTACATCAGCTTCCGGGTATTTCTTACCAGAGCTCCTAAAGAAACCGCTGGCGTAAGCCGGTACATCCGTTCTGTAGGCTCCACCCAAAAGCTTATAAATAGGTTGAGAAAGGCTTCTTCCCAGGCAATCCCACAGAGCCACATCAACGGCGCTGATCGCGCTGATCGCTATACCCTTCCGTCCATATGGCTGAGTTATATAATACATCTGTTCCCAAAGGACATCCATATCTTCAATGTTCTTACCCAATAAAAGCGGCTTGAGGACCTTTTCAACCACAGCCTGTGCCAGTTCCGGAGGCTGGTTCCCATGACAAAACCCTTCACCCCACCCAGATATGCCATCCGAAGTTACTATTTCAACTATCAAGGAACTCCTATTCTTTACCCACCCTTCACCATAATAAAAGGGTGACGGCGTTTCAATAAATAGTGGGTATGTTTTTATTTCTTTAATAAACATATTGTGCCTCCTTTTTCAAAAAGCTGAGAACGATAACGCTGAAATCAACCTAACTGTGTCGCAAACCAGAGTGCCGCACTATAGAACAGTACTGCCGCCGCCAGCATGCCATAGGCATATTGCTTGACCTTTGCAATAGGCGTGCCTACATTTTCTTCTGCAGTTACCGTCATACATTTATCCACCAACGCCTTCATCGTCGGCGTCACCGAGGTATGAGCGCTTACGATAAACATCGCCGCAAAAGAAGCGACAAAACCCCACACTACGGGGTGAAGCGAGAACGGTAAATATCCGCTCCATGCAAGACCCTGCCCCATAAAAAGAGGAATGACGCTCAACACGCCGTCAACAAGAAAACCGACGACAAACGAAGCAATAGCTCCTTCACGCGTCGCCCATTTCCAACGAAGCCCGCAAATGAGAACAGGGAAAAATGTGCAGGCAAAAACAGACGATCCGAAATTGCCGATCTGCACAATTATCGTAGGATTGCCCCAAGCTGCAAAGATGCCATATACTCCAAAGAAAAGTATCGCCATACGTGTCATCAGCAACACCTTTTTCTCTGATTCGACAGAATCGACCTTACAGTAGAAACGTTCATATATATCTCTTGAGATGCAAAGTGAAAGTGTAAGTATCTGTGTCGATGCGGTTGACAGGACTGCGGCGAACAAACCTGATATAGCCAGGGCACCGACAAAAGGAGATACGACGTTCATTGCTGCCCAAATTAATGTTGTAGAGGGGTTTTGAATGTCAGGGTTGACCGCTTGAATTCCTGCCGCCGCTACGTGAGTCATCCAGACTACAGGTATTATTAAAGCCAAAGCCGCCATCATCGCGCAGGTAACGCTTCTGCCGTCCTTTGCAAGATAGCAGCGAGTCAAGTTGGCCGGATTTGAAGCGTTACCGAAACACCATAAAATCTGCCAGCCAAGTACAGCGCCCCAGGCGATCTTTCCTCCGCTTGTCGCCGTATAAAAACCAGGCTTTGTTGACGCCAATGCCTTGAAACCGTCTATACCAATAATTCGCATGATATCCCCGGAAAAGATAAACCCCAACAGAAGGCAAATCATCGCGAACATAACGGTATCTGTAATCGTAACGGAACGGGAGCCGCCGCTCCAGGCAATAATGACAAAAACAAGCACCGTCAGCAGCACAACGTAGTTATAAGGGATACCAAGCACGCCTTCGACGATCAGCGCGCTGCCTACAAGCTGGCTTACGAAAAAACATCCCATGCCAACAATGGTGATGACTGTCGTCATGACCCTCATAAATTTGCTTTCATAACGCGCCTCAAGAAAATCACCGATCGTAACCTGGCCAAAACGTCTAAGCTGAGGTCCCATAAACAACCCCGTAATCGGAAAAGCTAAAAACGTTCCCCATACCAATATTCCCGCCACCGGACCATTAGCATAAGCGGAGCCAGTAAGGCCAACCATCCCCAATGCACTGACAAGCGTAGCAGTATACGTGCCGCAAATTAACCAGATGCCGGCATTACCGCCCATTGTGTAAAAATCGTTCAAACCGCGGTTTTGTTTTGCCTGATACATGGATAGAGAGATAAAAATCACAAGAAACAACATGAATATGCCCTGATAAAGATTCAACTTACATCTTCCCTTCTGTCCTGATTTGTCATGGCGTTGACACTAAATTTTCCCTGTTTTAATGAAGTACATTACCAACACGAAGAAAACCAGATAGATCATAAAATGATATGTCGCAAGACCGGCTATTGCGCAATTCATTGTTTCACCTCCTTTCTTTGATTTATTCTATTAATTGTCATACATTATTATATATCACAGATAATATATAATCAATATTAAATCTTTAAAATTCATAAAGCAAAATTTCAAAGAATGTGATATATTTCATCGAGATGCAAAAATTAAAACAAGAGGGTGGAATTGATGAAAGAAAAGGATTTAGAGATGTCCGATTTATCAAAGTTTGCCCCCATGGCGGCGTTTAACACAAGCATTGAAATGATTGTTCAGGAGACCTTAAGAAACGCGATTACACACGGGGCGTTTTATCCTGGACAGGAACTTGACGAAGTTGCGATCGCAAAAGATCTGCAAATCAGCAGGATGCCGGTAAGGCAGTCCATGTCTGCTCTGGAGGCAGAAGGTCTCGTCACGAGAATACCGAGAAAAGGCGTTTTTGTTACAGCTCTTGATAAACATGACCTAGAAGAAATATATACTACCAGAGTAGCCTTGGAAGAGGTCGCGATTCGTGCCGCCATTGATAAGTTTACAGAGGTTGATCTGCAAAAGATTGAAAAAATACTTGCCATACCGGACGAGGAACTTCTTGACTATGCGAAATTCTTAGAAATCGACAAGGAATTTCACTTTTTACTCTACGCACCTTCAGGATGGATGCGCGTCACTAAATACATACAACAACTACGAAACAATACGGCTACATATCGCATATTGAAAGCTCCGTTATCTGCGGAGCAATTAGAAATTTCTCTGAATGACCACCATGCTATATTTGACGCTTACAGATCACGCAACGCAGATCTAGCCGCAACGCTGCTGCGGGAACATACTTTAAAGACAAGTCCTGCCTCCGACGAATAGTGGCTTCGATATAAGTAAATATTGCATGGATATCCGCACAGCGTTTGCTGTAAAAGCCGTCATTGTTGTTTTTGCGTGGCTACTTCATTTGCATGGTTGATGTCATTTAAGCTTGGCACCGTCCGTATCGTATGCTCCCTTAAAAGTTTTGCCGTCTTCTCCTCGTCCTTTGCCTTATAGGCATCACAGATCGCCCTGTGCTCATAAAGCGACAACTGGAGCTTTTCCGGCGGCAACGGCTCCCTCAATATCCTGTACATCGCAGTGTTGTTCCGCAGCTGCCGTAAATATTTCATTACCATGTGCCATCCGGACGGGGCGTACAAGAGCGAATGAAACTCCTTGTCTACCTCCAAAAACCCCACGTAGCCGTCCATCTGCGACAGCGGTATGGCAAGGTTCCTTTCCAACAGCTCATAGTCTCTTTCACACGCCTTTTTGACGGCGGCCCTGATCGCCACCTCTTCCAGCGCTATTCGCGTGGTATATATCTCCTCGATGTCATGCTTATCCAGGCTCGTAACATAGACTTTTTTTCTCGGGACCTTCGTCACCAGACCTTCGACCTCCAGCGCGGCGATCGCCTGGCGCACCGGCATCTTGCTTATTTGGAGGCTCTCCGCGATCGCCGCCTCGTCTATCTCCTGTCCGGGGTAAAAGGCACCCTGCGTTATCGCTGAGCGCAAAGTCTGCACGACCAGCGTCTCTACGCTGGTATTAAAGGCGGCGCTCGGCGCATACTGGCTTAATGAGCTAAACGGATTATTGGCATTCATACCCTTTCTCCTCCAACGAGATATTGTAATACATAATCTTTTATATTTGATATATATAAACAGAAAATGTAGAATTTAGCAAGTCAAAATTACGGTTATGAGCAATAATCCTTACCCAACATAAACTTATGCGCCAAAGTTCAAAAAATTCATGACCAGGGCGGTCATCGTCTCTTTTTCCTGCGGCTTGGATTCGGCGATCATTATCGTCACCGCCACGAGCGTGTAATCGTCAAGCAGCTTTTGCCCGTTATGGAAGAGGATGCCGTTTTTATCGAGGAAATATAAAAAGATCGCCGCGGCAATGCGTTTATTGCCGTCGGAGAAAGAATGGTTTTTCGTCACGAAATAAAGCAGGTTAGCTGCCTTTTCCTCCACGCTTGGGTAAAGCTCTTCTCCGCCAAACGACTGATAAATCGCGCCCAGGCTCGATTTGAAGGAGTCGTCTTTTTCGTTGCCGAAGAGCGGCGAGTCGTCCGCGAACTTCATCATGTCGATGAAGCGGCGGCATTCGTCGTAGCTGAGAACATATTCCGCCTTGCGGCCATCGGGCTTATTTATCTTCTGATGGTCGTAGTCGTCAAGGATATCCAGGGCCGCGGTGTAGCTTTCAACCACGCTCAGCACCTGTTTCGCGTCAAGCCTGTTTTCCGCGCGGCGCAGTATTCGGATGGCCGCTCCGAGCTGCGCCATCCGCCTGTCGTTGACGGCGTATCCCTTCATGACATAGTCCTTCAAAACTTTGCCGGCCCAGCGGCGAAAATCCACGCCGCGCCTTGATTTGACACGGTAACCGACGGAGATGATGACGTCAAGATTATAACGTTCGATCTCTCTTTGCACCGACCTGCCGCCCTCGGTCTGAACTTGTGCAAATTTTGCACAGGTTGATTCTTCCTCAAGCTCTTCTTCTTTGTATATGTTCCCTATATGCCTGCTGATTACACTCCTGTCTCTGTCAAAGAGAGCCCCCATCTGTTCCTTTGTCAGCCACACCGTCTCTCCGTCTGTCTGTACCTCAAGTTTTACGCTGCCGTCATGCGCCTGATATAAAATTATTTCCCCGCCGCCCGTCATCTTTTTTCACCGCCGCTCTGGAGTTTTTGATAGTTTATATTGTAAACTATTATCGCCGCGGACGAGTAAATCCTTTTTCCGCGTCTCCCTGTTACGGCAATGCGAACCTTCGGCAGTATCGATGAAGCCCCGCTTTCATGAAAGGGCGCGGCTGCCCGAAAGCCGCCGCGCCCCAAGAAAATGGCCGGCCCCGCAAAGAGGGACCGGCCGTCTATGCACGAAATATCAGAAAAGCGTTATTTCCCGCCTGAGAGATACTTCGCCCAGTCGGCATTGAACTGGTCGATTCCCTTTGTTGTCAGCGGGTGGTCGAAGAGCATTTTAAGCACCTTGAAGGGCACCGTGGCGTAGTCGGCGCCGGCCTTCGCGCATTCGAGGACGTGGGCCGGGTGGCGTAGGCTGGCGGCGATGACCTTTGTTTCGATGCCGTAGAGGTCGAATATTTCCACCACGTCGTAAATCAGCTTGATGCCGTCTTCGCCGATATCGTCGAGCCTCCCGACAAAGGGGCTCACATACGCGGCGCCGGCGGCAGCGGCCAGCACCGCCTGGTTGGCGCTGAATACGAGCGTAACATTGGTTTTTATACCCAACGCCGAGAGCTCCTTCACCGCGCCCAGCCCGTCGGGACAGAGCGGCACCTTGACGACGACCTGCGGATGGATCTTGGCGATCACCTTTGCCTCTTCGATCAGTTTGTCTTTCTCCAGAGAGACGGCCTCCGCGCTGACGGGACCGTTCACTGTCTCCGCGATCTCACGCACTCGTGTGTGAAAATCTATATTCCCCTCTTTGGAGACAAGGGTGGGGTTTGTCGTGACCCCGGCGATGACGCCCCATGAGCAGGCCGCCTTTACCTCTTCAAGATTTGCGGTATCGAGAAAAAATTTCATGGCAAGGACTTCCTTTCAGCTGATTAGATTATTGGCTCATTATAGCAGAACGGTAAAGTTTTATTCGACGTGCGGCGCGGCGGCGCTTTCGCGTTTCTGACGGTCCATCTCCGCGACCTCGCGGCTCAGCGTAAAGCTCAGAATGACCCTCAGCAGAACGATGACAGACAGGACGATCACGCCCTGCAGGTCCGGATCGCTTATCGTGCCGATGATGTCAGCGGCCATCAGGAACTGCAAACCAAGCATCAGCGTATCTTCGAAAGAGAGCCGCAACTGGATCCAGGCGTCGCGCGGCAGGCTGCTGCCCGAGCGCATGGCAAAAAAAAGCCGGCATCCCCTGAAGATGGCGACGACCACGCCGCACATGATGATAAGTATGCTGATAAATTCAATGATGGTCCTTGAAATCGCGGCAAAATCGTGGAGCATACGGAGCCCTCCTAAATATTGGATTCACAATTAATTTTATAGTGAAGCGGACTTTTTTGCACGATTTTTTACTCAAACAGGCGTCATTTTTTTGAGAAGAATTTACGGTTTTTTTCTCCGCGTTTTCATAGGCCCATACCGGCTCTTATCAAAGAGGCGTGCGAGGCCCAGCTGCTTGAGGCCGACGTCGTGCTGGGCAACGACCATGTCGGGCGCGAAACGATGGAATACGCCTCGGACAAATGGCGTCCGATCCCGAAAGGAACGCTTAGCGATAAGATCCACGATGGCATCACAGAATTTGTAAAGCTGCAAAAAGGCAACTGACAAGCGGCGGCGGATTAAAAGACTTGGAAGGGACGCTCCCTCGCGGCCGCTGTTTTCTGCCTTACTTTCTTTATTACGGTATACCGACAACCGCTCACAGCCATCCGGCATAGGTCAAAACCGGCGGCGGCCTTT
>ERZ827520.4679-NODE-4679-length-10056-cov-14.547845_pt1 | contig 10056 bp, 7 predicted proteins | sample MGYA00519581_ERZ827520 | MGnify/ENA primary metagenome ERZ827520 (study PRJEB31778, sample SAMEA3449339) | human gut metagenome | biome: human gut; feature: human-associated habitat; material: faeces | place: United Kingdom | collected 2010/2012 ...
CCAAGGCGATTATTTCCTCGCTTCGTTCCACCGTGGGAGAGAACATCCGCGTGTTTCGCTCCGAGATTCCTTTTTCGGTAAGAGCTGCGGAGTGCAGTCTTTCCGGAGAAAGCATCTTCTCTCACGACAGGAACGGCAAGGTCGCAGCAGCGTATGAGGCTCTGACGAAGGAGGTGACAGAGATTGAAGAGCGTGCAAAAAATCGATCTGGGCCTGACCGGGTACGATGAGCTTTTCATGAATGACGCGGAGCGAAAGGAAAATAAACTCCCGCGCATTTATGATATTCCCATCTCGGAAATCGACGATTTCCCCGACCACCCCTTCAAGGTGAAGCTGGACGAGGACATGGATCAGCTTGTCCAGAGCATCAAGGAGCGCGGGATCATCACTCCTGTCACACTCCGACCGAAGGAGGACGGGCGATACGAAATCGTATCGGGGCATCGCAGAAAGAAGGCCTGTGAGCTTGCCGGCTTTGATACCGTGAAAGCCGAGGTGCGGGAGATGACCCGAGACGAGGCCATCATTCTAATGGTAGAATCGAACCTGCAGCGCTCTGTGATACTGCCCAGTGAAAAAGCTTTTTCGTATAAGATGAGGCTGGAAGCCATGAATCGACAAGGTGAACGTGCTGACCTAACTTGTTCTCCAATGGATAACAAGTTAAAGGGAGTGAAATCGGCAGCTCTGTTGAAAGAAGAAACCGGTGATGGACAAGCCCAAGTATACCGCTATATTCGCCTTACTGAGCTTATTCCGGAGCTTCTGGATTTGGTTGACGAGGGGCGCATTGCGTTCAGACCGGCGGTGGAGCTTTCGTACCTGCAAAAAGAGGAACAGGGTGCGCTGCTGGAGCAAATCTCTTACGCAGATGCCACGCCATCCCTTGCCCAAGCCATTAAGCTGAAGCGGTTCTCTCAGGACGGAAAGCTGAATAACGAGGTCATTGAGTCGATCATGAGCGAGGAAAAGCCGAACCAGCGGGAGAAAATCAACATCAAGTACGCCGAGGCCAGGAGGTTTATCCCTGCCAGCGTTCCTTACGAAAAAACCGGTGAGTATATTCTGAAAGCGCTGGAACATTATCACCGGTATCAGGAACGGCAGAAGAGTCGGAATGACGCAAGATAGGTTCTTCGCCAAGGGGGCAGTCTACCCTTTTGACGGTACGCCAGCGCCGTTCCCCCTCTCGCACTCTCCCCCTCATTTACCGGCAATACCAGCTCAAAGAGAAAATAGAGAAGCGACACAATTGAAGAAGACCAGGTGCATTCGTACAATATGAGAAAAACAGCCATAGGAGGTCATCCCATGAAAAAGAATCTCATGTTGTGCGCGCTCCTGCTTGCCGTATTGCTTTCCGGATGCGCCGCAGAGCCCTTGCAAGGACAAGCGACAGCAAACACCACGGAGGCTCCCACGCTGCAGGAAGGAACGCCTGCTTCCTTTGAGCCGGTATCCACAGAACCAAACGCTCCCACAGAAGCCCCGACAGAAGTCGCCGATCCAGCAGCTTGCACATCAAATGAGGACAAACACGAAAGCGGCCCTGCTATTTCTTCTGAGCCGGTAAGCGCACCCACGGAATCGAATGCGCCGACACCGGAGGAAGACCGGCAGGCACCCGTGTTTCCGGAGAAGCCGGAGAAAACAGAATGTCCAAAAGAGGAACCGTCCGTTCCTGTGATAACCGAGCCGGAGCCGACTCCGGAGCCCGAGCCCGCATTTGATATCGACTGCTGGATTTCCTACGCAAAAAGCACGGCGGTGAGCTTGGGGCTGACCTTGGATAGCTCAGCAACCGATTGCTGGGACAATCCGATCATCGCAAAGCCGACCTGCATCTACCTGGAGAGAGACATCAGCTCCCGCCTGAACAGATACGCGAAGGACGAGGAGATAACCGCTGTCTGGATCTGGTACGAGTGCATCGGCACAAGCAGCTACCTAATCTATATCGGGTACGCATAAGCATCAACAAGTCAATACGCCGAAATGAGCATCGTGGAAGCACGGTGCTTTTTTCATGCCTTGAAGGAGGACAGAACGAATGAAGAAGATTTTCAAAAGAGGAATGTCAGGACTGCTTGCAGTCCTTATGGCACTCACCGTGCTTGCGGGCTTTGGCACGACCACAGCCTTCGCCGCAAGCGAAACAGCGGAGTCCTATATGATTTCTTTCCCCCGTGACGGGGACGCTGCTCAGATTTACTCCGAGGACGCATGGGGACACTCCGCGAAAACCTACATGAACGGCTGGGCAACAGGCTCCAGCAACTACACCACCCTGCACTGTATGGATTCCTTTGACGGGAAGGTGTGCTACTGCATCGAGCCCGGCCTTTCCCGAAATGTCGGCGATACCTATCACGGCTTCGGTGAGGATTTCTGGGATAACTATCCCAGCCAGTACAACAACACCATCCAGCCGGACGACATTAAGCTGCTGCTGGGCCGTATCATGCAGTATGGTTATCAGGGCAATCTCTCCACCTCCTGGAGATCGCAGAATGATTCCGATGCGGATAAGCTGGCCCACGCCTTCGCTACCCAGCTGCTCGTTTGGGAAACGGTTGTGGGCGAGCGCGATGCGGACTTTGACCATGTGAGCACCGGCGGCTATGACGCGATCCTGTCGCTGGTTTCTCCCAATCACCCGCTGTATAGCCGAATCATGGACTATTACGACAGCATCGAGTCCAGCGTGCAGAGCCATGCCGTTTGCCCGAGCTTTATGAGCAGAAGCAGCGGCGGCGCAAAGAACATTGAGCTTGCGTGGGACGGCAGTCAGTACATTACCGAGCTCACGGATACCAACCGCGTGCTGTCACAGTTTACCTTCTCTGCCAGTGAGACGGGCTTTCATTTCAGCGTGTCGGGCAACACGCTCACTATCACCACCGATACGGCTCCCAGCGGCAATGTGACGATCTCCGCAAGTCGAAGCGCTTCCCGCTGCGGTGTTCTTGTTTGGACGGACTATAAGTACGGCCCCAACGGCGGCGTTCAGGATACCATCACCTATACGGCCTCCGTCAGCGACCCTGTAAGAGCGTTTCTCAAGCTGAAGGTCAGCTATGGAGGCGCTAAAATCATCAAGACCAGCGAGGACGGCAAGGTGGACGGCATTACCTTCACCATCACCGGCGAGGGCGTCAATCAGACCGTTACCACCGACCGGAACGGTGAAATTCGCATCAACAATCTGATGCCCGGTGTCTATACCGTCACTGAGCAGAGTTATGACAAGTATGTACCCCAGGAAAGCCACCGTGTTACCGTGCTCGCTGGGCAGACGGCGACGGTTTCCTTCAACAATGTACTCCGCCGCGGTGATCTGACCGTGACCAAGACCTCCGAGGACGGACTGAACCAGGGTGTGAAGTTCCACCTTTTTGGAACCTCCCTCAGCGGTCTGCCCGTGGATGAATTTGCTGTTACCGATGAAAACGGTGTTGCGACTTTCAAGGATGTTCTTATCGGCACCGGCTACACACTGGAGGAGATGGACACCGCCATTCGCTATGTGATTCCCAACAGTCAGAGCGCCGCAGTGGAATGGAACAGTGTAACCAATAAGAGCTTTTCCAACATCCTCAAGAAATTCAATGCCACCGTCACTAAGAGTGACTGTGAGGTCGGAACGGCGCAGGGCGACGCTTCGCTTGCCGGTGCCGCCTACGGCATTTATAAGGGCGATCAGCTTGTGGATACCTACTACACCGACGAGAACGGCCAGTTCACCACCGGCTATTATGTCTGCGGCGACGACTGGACGATTCGTGAGATCAGTCCCTCCGAGGGCTATCTGCTGGACAGCACCGTTTATCCTGTCGGTGCAGAGGCGGCCAATTACACCGTTGAGCTGAACGCTGCACCTGCTGTGGCTGCAACCGAGCAGGTGCAGAAGGGCAATATCGCCATCATCAAGCACTCGGATAACGGCGATACGCAGATCGAAACTCCCGAGGAGGGTGCAGTATTCGCCGTTTATCTGAAATCTGCCGGCAGCTATGAGGCGGCAAAGGATACGGAGCGGGACTATCTGACCTGCGATGAAAACGGCTTTGTCCAAAGCAAGGACCTGCCCTACGGCGTGTATACCGTGCATCAGGTCTCCGGCTGGGAGGGCCGTGAGCTGATGAGCGACTTTGATGTGTTCATTGCCAAAAACGGCGAGACCTACCGCTACCTCATCAACAACGCCAACTTCGAGTCCTTCATTAAGGTCATCAAGGTGGACGCAGAAACCGGCAATACCATTCCCTATGCGGGAGCAGGTTTCCAAATCTTTCGTCCGGATGGCTCCAAGGTGGAAATGACCTTTACCTATCCGGAGGTTACCACCATCGACACCTTCTACACCAATGACGCCGGCATGCTCATCACGCCGGAGAAGCTGGAGTTTGGCAAGGGCTACTCCCTCAAGGAGGTCTTCGCTCCTTACGGCTATGTGCTCAGTCATGAGGCGGCCAAGTTCGATGTGACCGAAGAGAATTCCACCGAGGAAAGCGGTGTGACGGTCGTTGCAGTGAAGCTTGGCAACTACGCGCAGAAGGGCATCATCAAGATTTCCAAAACCGGTGAGGTGTTTGCCTCTGTTGCGGCGGCGGACGGGGTCTATCAGCCGGTCTATACGGTGCAGGGACTTGCGGGAGCAACCTATGAGATCAAGGCAGCGGAGGACATCTACACCCCGGATGGTACGCTGCGCTGTAGTGCCGGCGAGGTGGTGAATACGGTGACCACCGGCGCAGATGGCATGGCGGAGAGCAAGCCGCTGTATCTGGGAAAATACGAAATCACCGAGATGAAAGCCCCCGATGGCATGGTTGTAAACAAGGACGCCCATACTGCAGAACTTGTCTACGCCGGCCAGGAAATTGAGATCACCGAAACCGCAGCCAACTTCTGCAATGACAGACAGAAGGCGCGGATTTCTCTTTCCAAGGTGCTGGAGCAGAATAAGAAGTTCGGTATCGGAATGAATAACGAGCTTTCCGCCGTGACCTTCGGCTTCTATGCCGCCGAGGAGCTTACCGCAGCAGACGGCTCTGTCATTCCGGCAGACGGACTGATCGAGATTCTGTCCCTTGACGAAAACGGAAAGGCAGTGCTCAAGAGCGATGTTCCTTTCGGCAGCTACTATGTCAAGGAAATCAGCACCGACAGCCACTACATCCTCTCCGATGAGAAGTATCCTGTGATCTTTGCCTATGCCGGTCAGGAAATCCCCGTTGTGGAGCTTGCCGTCAATGACGGAAAGAGCATTACCAACGAGATGATCTACGGAGAGATCCACGGCATGAAGAAGGATGAGGACGGCAAGGCGCTGGCCGGAGCTACCATCGGCCTGTTCCTCACAGACGGCACAGAGCCTATTCTGACCACTGTTTCCGCAGAGGACGGCAGCTTCTCCTTTACAGGTATCCCCTATGGCGAGTATGTGGTTCGTGAAATCGCTGCACCGGAGGGATATGCGCTGGATGAGACGCCTCATGCTGTGAAAGTGAACCAGAACGGCGCTGTGGTCGAGATCGAGATTACCAACAGGCTCATTCGCGGCAGCGTTCAGCTGACCAAGGTGGATAAAAACTATCCCGACCACCATTTGAGCGGTGCGATCTTTGAGGTATACCGTGACGGAAAGCTCGTGGATCAGATGGAGGAGCTGTCCGACGGCGTCTACAAGCTGGACAATCTGCCCTACGGCGATTACACGCTGAAGGAAACTGAGGCCCCCAAGGGCTTCTTCCTTGATGAGAAGACCTACAGTTTCTCCATTAAGGAAGATGGTAAAACCGTCGTCGTGGAAAATGAGGCCGGAAAGGGCTTTGTCAACCAGGCACAGACCGGAGGCATCCGCATTGAAAAGACTTCGGATGACGGCGTGCTGAAGGGCTTTACCTTCCGCGTGGAGGGCTCGGATATCACCGGCAATGCTTTCAGCAAGGACTTTGTGACCGATGAAAAGGGTCAGATTCACATCGAGGGGCTGCGCATCGGTGATTATGTGATCTCCGAGGTGTCCAACAAGGCCAACGAGAAGTATGAGCTTCCCGCAAATGTCACCGTAACCGTTCACGAAGGAAAGACGGTCGTTGCCAAGTTCCATAACAAGCTCAAGCCTGTTACGGATATCCCCAAGACCGGAGATACCACCAATATGCCTCTTTGGGCAGCACTTGCCGGTATCTCTGCAATCGGCGCAGGTGCAGAGGCCTTCTTTACCTTCCGCAAAAAGAAGGAGGTAGGCAAGCATGAACGCTAAAGTCATCATCGGCATCGCCCTTGTGGTGTTTATTATCGCAGGGCTGATCGTTCTTCGCCTGAAGAACAGAAAGTAAAACGGCAAGGGGCGGCATCTTTTTGCGGATGCCGCCCCGCTTATAAAAGGAGACGCTATGGAAGAGATAAGAAAAATCGGAGATTACTCCGTAAAGTATTCCATGTATATCGGGCACAAGGATATTGCTCTGGGCGAGAATCCCAACGCCGACAAGGATGAACGGTATATGTGCTGCTTTGTAGAGACCAACGCCATATTCGAGCGCTATTCCGGGGTGCTGGTCAGCGACGATTTTGCAGAGATCGCAAAGGTGTTCGGACAGCGCGTAGCGGACGCAGCCGAGGAGATCGTCCAGGAAAACGAAAGAGCTTGTCAAGAAGTCGGCATGAATGAGGAACTCGTGGCAGAAAGCTGCGCGCCGCTTTCCTACGAAGATTCCATTGAGAACAAGGTGGTTGTCGTCAAGGGCAGCATCCTCCGGCCTGAGTTCCGCCATGCCAATCACCAGCTTATGTTGTGTACCGGCGGCTTTGGTGCGCAGGCAAATGCGCGAGGCCGTACCTGCTACTGCATTTCTCTGTACGACGGGAGAAAGACCTCCTTTTATCGCACGGATTTTCTCGGTGTCATGGAGGAAAAGAAGCTTCCCGAATGGGCGCAGAAGGGCTTGGAGAAAGCAAAAGAGATACACGCGCAGGAAAAGAAACCGGCTAAAGAAAGAGGTGACGCAAGATGATCGAGTATGAAAAAAGAGCAATGATCGAGGCGGAGGACAAATATACCTTTCGCCAGAGCACGCAGATTTCCATGCAAACCGGACTGATCGGCCACCTCCGGGCAGACATGGATGCGGACGGCAACGGCTTTTTCAGCAGTTGGTTTGATTTCCGGGAAGAACTGAAAACCGACGAGTTTAAGGCGGAGTTTGACGAGGTGATCAACTCTCTGCGTGAGGAAGGCGACATTCTTCATAACCGCAGGGCGCTTGCCAAGTACTGCTACTGCACCCCACAAAGCCGGATGCAGGATGAACCGGGCTACTATGGTGTTCGTGTGGACACCGAAAAATATGCCTATCTTCTGCGCCTGAACCCGGACAGGGGCGAATACAACCTGTACTGCTATTGCTATCGCCGGGACTGGCTCGATCAGCACCTGAAGGACGCAGAGAAAGGAATCCGTTTTATTGACAGCCATTACAAGGAGCTGTTTCGCATTCCGGATGGCGGCAAGGTGAAAATCCACTATTCGTGGAATGAAGACCAGATTCGCACCTGCCGGTATATCGACGATTACCATGTGGAGATCGGGAGCAACCTCTATCATATCTGCGAGTTTGCCGAGCGCATGGAGTATGGCGGCCATACCTGCGAGCCGATTCGGGAGAACCTGCCCGAGCGGTGCTACAGCGTTTTGCCCAGCAGCGGCGAGATCATTATCATCAAGCGCGGTGAAAAGGGCTACTTCAAAACGGACATTCCCACCGCTAACAAGGAGGAAGCCCGAAGCATCGTGAACGAGTACAATGCAAAGCTCGGGGTCAGTAGAGCGCAGGAAGAAGCGATGAAGGCCGGCTCCATGTTCGGCTTCCAGGTGCCCGCCGCTGACCCGAGAAATTACGATGCGGACGGAAAACCTGTGATGCCGAAGGACAGAGGTGATGCACGATGAGTAAGGACGATTATCGCATCTGGTCCAATGCTGACCTGGACTACGAGGAATGGAAAGACTGGATGGAGGAAGAATATCCGACGCTTTCCGAGGACGAGCGCGTCGCCATGATGTATGAGGAAAATGGGCATTACCTTGAGGACGAACGCCTGAATTTGGGCATCCAGCTTTCGCAGCCCATTCTGGTTGTTGCCGATTTGGGGCTTTGGAATGGCAGGCGCATGGGATATAAGGAAATTCCAAGCGGCAATATCCGCGACTGCCTTTATTCCGACTACGACTACACCACATGGTATGTGGACCGAAACGGAGACTTCCGGTGCGATGACACCCACCATGACGGCACAAACCATTATCTCTATCGGGTATATAAGGACGATGTTTCCCAGGCGCAGAAAGACCGGCTCAAAGAAAAAATCTACAACGGCACAGCCACCAGGGCAGACATTGTCCGTGTCACCCGCAGGCTTGGCGATGAGATCGGGAAGGTGTACGGCTGGAGCTTTCCAACCAGGCAGAGAGAGCGAGGTGAGGCACGATGAACCACGCACTGCCGAGCGAAAGTTATATTGCCAGACTGGACTATTTGGCTTTCAACGGAAAAGTATGCAGCAGCGTTGAGTACAGCGATGAGCAGCGCTTCCTGGAAGACCTGAAGGAGTCGCTCTATCACGGAGAGCCGCTGTGCGTTGTCCTGTACCGAGACCGGAACGGCAAGACCATTTCCCGTGCGTTTCTGAACGACCTGGATACGCTGCCCAAGGGATTTTCTGTTGAGGACGATCCCCACAGAAAGCCTCAGACAGTGTCCCCAAAGAGAAAAGAACACGAACCTGCGAGATAAGGAGAAGCTATGGATAAGAAGAAAGCCATCTGCGAGTATCTCCGTAAAAATCATATTGGCAAAGAAAATGCCATCCACAGCAAGGAGCTTGAAAAGCTGTTTCTGCTTGACGGACGAAATATTCGCCGCAAGATCAGCGCCTTGCGACAGGATGGCTTTCCTATTTGCAGCGATGAAACGGGCTACTATTACGCAGATAACCAGAAAGAGATCAATACCACCGTCTACCGGCTGAATGAGCTTGTGACGAAGGTGTCCAACGCCAGAACCGGGCTTCTATTTGCATCGATCCTCGGAGAGAATGCGCAGACCGTTGAGGTCACGATCAAAGTAAGATAAGGAGGGAGTTCCCATGCCGAGCAAATACAGAATCATTTTGGAGATGGCGTCCCAGACTGCCAGGGATATCGCCTCCAATGCCGACCGATATACCGATTTTCTGATTACGGCGGCAAACAACTACAAGTACAGCTTTAAGGAGCAGCTGCTCATCCATGCGCAGAAACCAGATGCAACGGCGTGTGCGGAAATCGACACATGGAATAAACTCGGCAGATGGGTAAACAAGGGCACGAAAGGCATCGCGCTGCTGATCGACAGAGATGTTCCCTACAAGCTGAGACATGTCTTTGATATCTCCGACACCAACAGCCGTGCCGGAAGGAACATCACCCTTTGGCAGATGAAGCCGGAGTACGAATATGCGGTATCGGAAAGCCTTCAGGCCAGCTTCGGTGATGTGGAGGAGCCGCGAGATTTTCCGCACCTTCTCATAGATATTTCCGGTTATGCCGTGGAGGATAATCTTTCAGATTATCTCATGGAACTGAACGCTGTCAAAGCTGGCAGCTTTCTGGAGGAGCTGGACGACACAAGCCTTGAAGCGTGGCTGAAAACCACGCTGAAAAGCAGCGTCGCTTTTATGGCGCTCTCCCGTGCGGGGTATGAGCCGAGGCAGTATTTTGACCGGGAGGATTTCAGCCACCTCTTTGACTTCAACACCGTGGAGGTTATCTCCGTGCTCGGTGCCGCAGTCAGCGATATTTCTGAGATGGTCATCCGGGAAATGGGCGAAACCGTCAAGGAGATGGAGAAGGAAGAAAGACGGAAGATTCGCACATTTGCACAGGAGGGTGCTTCTGCGTATCATAAGAACCGAACAGAAAACAAGGAAAGGAGCAACGAACATGGAACTGACCTATACGATGCAGGGGGATTATCTGATTCCCGATCTGACCGTGCCGGAGAG
>ERZ827520.4687-NODE-4687-length-10044-cov-16.457904_pt1 | contig 10044 bp, 8 predicted proteins | sample MGYA00519581_ERZ827520 | MGnify/ENA primary metagenome ERZ827520 (study PRJEB31778, sample SAMEA3449339) | human gut metagenome | biome: human gut; feature: human-associated habitat; material: faeces | place: United Kingdom | collected 2010/2012 ...
CATCGCTGGCTTCAAGAAGGTCGCCGAGGCTATGATGGAGCAGGGCTGCTTCTAAGCCGAACGCCATCATCTGTACCAAAGTACATAAAAAGTTCCGGTGCATATGCACCGGAACTTTTTTATTGCATGCGTATGCATCCATATGGTACAATAAAGGCGGTTATTGCACCGTATAACGGCCTTTATTGTACTAAGTTTGCCACTATTTTTGCAGGAGGACACCCTTATGAGAGAAATCCGCCGCGTTGCCATCGCCGGAGCGGGCACCATGGGCTATTCCCTGGCCCAGGCCTTCGCCGCCGCCGGATACCCCGTCCGGCTCTATGACCTCTTCCCCGCCGCCCTGGACAAAGCGCGGGACATGATCGCCCTGAACCAGCAGACCGAGGTGGCCAGCGGCAAGCTGACGGCAGAGCAGTCCGCCGCCCTCATTGGCCGCATTTCCTTCACCGACCGGCTGGAGGAGCTGGCGGACACCGATTTCCTGGTGGAGGCCATCCTGGAAAAGCTGGAGGTCAAGCACGATTTCTACCGCAGGCTGTGCCCCATCGTGGCGGAGGACGCTATTCTGTGCAGCAACACCTCCGGCCTCAGCATTACCAAAATTGCCGAGGCCGTCACCCACCCGGAGCGCTTTGCCGGGATGCACTGGATGAATCCGCCCCACATCATCCCCCTTATCGAGATCGTGGAGGGCGAAAAGACCGCGCCGGAGACGGCGGAGCTGGTGCGCCAGGTGGCGCTGGGCATGAAGAAAAAGCCCGTCATCGTCAAGGACGCCCCCAGCTTCGTGCTGAACCGCCTGCAGCAGGCCATCCTGCGGGAATCCCTCCACATCGTACAGCAGGGCATCGCCAGCCCCGAGGCGGTGGACGACGTGATGAAATACGCCTTGGGCTTCCGCTACGCCTGCTTCGGCCCCTTCGAGACCTGCGACCTGGGCGGCCTGGACATCCACCACAACATCGCCAAGTACACCTTTGCCGACCTGTGCAACGCCACCGAGCCCTTCGGCCTTATCAGCGAGTGCATTGAGCACGACCGCCTGGGCGTGAAGAACGGCGCGGGCTTCTATGACTACTCCGACGGCAGGGACGTGGAGGTGATCCGCCACCGGGATCACATGTTCAACAAGCTGGCCCAGTGCCTGTTTGAGGACGAGGATTAAACCATAAGAAAAAGGCAGCCTGCGGCTGCCTTTTTCTTATGAATTTTTCACCAGTCGCAGTTGTCGGCCCGGGAGATGCCGCCCAGCATGCCGCAGGCCAGGGGGAAGTCGTTGATGAGGATGCTGATCTCCAGCTTGTTCTCCCCCGTCAACTCCGCCAGCTTGTCGGTCAGCGCCGTCATGATGGCGTTCTTGGCCGCCTGGGTGCGGTCCGGGATGGCCGTCCAGTCGATGCGCACGATGGGCGCGGTCTTGCGGACGTTCTCGGGATCCATCTCGTGGATGTAGACGTACACATTCTTCAGCGGGGTGCTGGTGTTGGCGTGGATGGTGGCCGCGGCGAAATCCATCAGCTCCTGCTTCCACTGGCGGGTGTGCTTTCCGGTAACGGTGACATGAACGTGGGGCATGGTGATATCCTCCTGCTATCATATTCACGGCGCTTATGCGCCGGCGGTTACGCGCCGGCGGTTACGCTTCGATGGCCTGACGGACCTTCTGGAGCTTCTCCGCCAGCTGGGCGAAGGCAGTGCAGCTCATGGACTGGGCCGGGTCGCTGAGGGCGGCGGCAGGCCGGTCATGCACCTCGATCAGCAGGCCGTCCGCGCCTGCCGCCACGGCGGCCAGCGCCAGCGGCGGCACCAGCGCCGCGCTTCCCGCCGCGTGGCTGGGATCCACGATCACCGGCAGGTGGGTCATCTGCTTCAGCACCGGGATGACGCTGACATCCAGCGCCGCCCGGCTGGTCTTGGAGAAGCTGCGGACGCCCCGCTCACACAGCACCACATTGGGATTGCCGCCGGAGAGGATGTACTCCGCCGATTGCAGCAGTTCCTCCACCGTGGCGCCCACGGCGCGCTTCAGCAGCACCGGCTTGGGCTGTCCGCCCAGGGCCCGCAGCAGCTCGTAGTTCTGCATGTTCCGGGCGCCCACCTGCAGCATGTCCACATGCTCGAACTGGGGCAGTTGGGCGGCGTCGGTGATCTCCGACACGGTGGGCAGGCCCATCTCCCTGCCGGTCTGGGCCAGCAGCTCCAGCGCAGGCGCGCCGAAGCCCTGGAAGGCGTAGGGAGAGGTGCGGGGCTTATACGCGCCGCCCCGCAGCATCACCGCGCCGGCGGCCTTGACCGACCGGGCCACGGACTGCATCTGGAAGGCGGATTCGATGGCGCAGGGGCCCGCCATCAGGCAGAAGCTTCCGCCGCCGATGGGTACGCCGCCCACGGACACCACCGTGTCCTCCGGATGGTGCTGGCGGGAGGCCAGACGCCACACCGGGGTCAGCCGCTTTACGTCCGCCACATGGGGCAGCGCCAGCAGGTGCTGCTCGTCCAGCGTCCAGGTGGGGCCCACCAGCGTCAGCAGGATCTGGCCGCCGCTGTCGGCCCGTGCCGCGCCGATGCCCTGGCGGCTCAGTTGGATCACCAGAGAGCGGATGGCCGCCTCCGGCGTGCCTTTTTTGATGAAAACCAGCATATATGCCTCCGAAAACGCCGCGAAACCGCGGGTAATGTATCAACTGATATAGTATAGCATGTTTCGCGGAGATTGGCAATATGGGGGTGGAGGGAACAGAAATTCTGACACAAGGGCGTTCTCTTTTTGCCTGCGGGCACTTCGGAGGTCAATAAACTGTTGCAGGGGCGGACAGAGTCGTCTGCCCCTACATATTTTTCCTTCTAATGCACTGCATTAGTCTTCTTAGCGTGGAATATTATTGACAGTATGGTAAAATCTGCTATAATGTCCATGAGGAGAAAGGAGAATCAACACAATGTCTGATAACTTTATTCTGAGCTGCTGCTCTACGGTGGATCTGCCCTACAGCTACATGGAGAGCCGCCATATTCCGGTGCTGTTCTATACCTATGTGGTGGACGGCGTGACGTATGACGACGACATGGGGCGGGATCCCCAGGCGCTGCCCCGGTTCTATCAGTTCCTTCGGGAGGGCAGGCTGCCCCAGACCAGCCAGATCAATGTAGCGCAGTACGCCGAGTTTTTCGAGAGCCTGCTGCAGCAGGGCGATGTGCTGCACATCGCGTTTACCTCCGGCCAGTCCGGCTCGGTGCACAACGCGTTCCTGGCGGCGGATATGCTGAAGGAGAAGTACCCCGACCGGAAGCTGGTGGTGATCGACTCCCTGTGCTCGTCCTCCGGCTACGGACTGCTGGTGGACACGGTGGCCGATATGCGGGACGCGGGCGCGACGCTGGATGAGGCGGCCCAGTGGGTGCTGGACAACCGCAACAAGGTGCATCACCAGTTCTTCTCCACCGACATGACCCAGTTCCGGCGCACAGGCCGGGTGTCCGGCGCGGCGGCGGCCATCGCCACGGTGCTGAACATCTGCCCGCTGATGCGGCTGGACAACAAGGGCGCCATCAAGGCCTACGACAAGGTGCGGGGCAGGCACAAGGCCATCGAGGCCACGGTGGACGCCGTGGAGGAGCATGCCCAGGGCGGCCGGGAATACGACCAGCGGTGCTGGATCTGCCATTCCCAGTGCCCGGAGCTGGCCCAACAGCTGGCCGACGCGCTGGGTGAGCGGTTGCCCCATGTGAAGGGCCATATCCGCATCTGCGACATCGGCACCATCATCGGCAGTCACGCCGGGCCGGGCACGGTGGCCGTGTTCTTCTACGGCGACGAGCGCCCGGAGATGGCCTGACGCGTTCGTAACAAACCGCCCGCCGTTCGATGGAACGGCGGGCGGTTTTCGTGTATATGGGTAAAAAAGAGACGCTCTTGCGAGCGTCTCTTTTTATGAATCAGAACGAGGTTCTAAATTAGAACTCCTTCTTCTTGCCGATGACGACAGCGCCGCCAGCGACGGACAGCAGGCTCATGCCAACATACATGGCAACACCAGCGTCGAAGGTCTTAGCGGAGTTCACGCCCTCAGCGGGCTTGGTGTCAGCAACATCGGAAGTCCAGATGAAGGGAACGTCAGCCAGCTTGTCGGTGGCGCCCAGCTTCACGAACTTGGCAGCAGCGACGTGAGAAGCGTAAGCAACGTCATACTTCACAGCGGTCTCGGGGGTGCTGTAGTTGTACTCGGAACCGTAGTAGGTCTTGCCGCAGAAAGCGCACTTGTACTCGTTGACGTTCTTCACGACCTTGTTACCGGTGGCAGCGGACTTGTACTCGATGTTCTCCTTGACCAGAACCAGCACGTGGGTCTCGGGAATGACATCCCAAGCATCCTGAGTGGTGGGCAGGGGGCTGGTCTTGCTGAACACAGCGGCAGCGCGAGCGGTCTTGACACCCTCATAGGTGCCGTCGATGTTCAGGGCGATAGTGCCGTTGTCATCCAGGACATAGTAGTTGCCATCAGCGTCAACATAGACATCAGCGCCGATCTTGCTGTTCTCATCGCCGCAGCCAACGAACTTGTGCTCCTTGACAGCAGTAACCTTGATGGAGTTCAGCTTGTTATCATAGGGATTCGCCAGCAACTGGACTTCCTTGCCGTCATACATAACGGTGAAGGCATCCTGGCCGCCCCACTTGCTATCGCTGGCATCAGCAACAGCAATGTACTTCACGCCATTGGCGCCCTGGAAGTAAGCCAGATGACCATTGGTCTCCTTGACATACTCAGCGGTAGTGACAGCCTTGCCGTCGGTGTTGGGACGAGCCAGAATGTCATAGGTCTCAGCGGCGAAGGCAACGGTGGCCAGGCTCAGAGCCATAACCAGGCTCAGAACCAGAGCAACAATTTTCTTCATGTTCTTTTTCCTCCATAAATTTTTTTCGCAAAAACGTTGTTTATGCGAATCAGGCTTCATGACATCCAAATATTGGAAGTATTTGCTGTAAAAATATGGAAGAAATATGTTTGGCAAAAGGGGCGTTATGGAGACGACGGATGACCGCAAGGACGACCCTGCGGATGGTCTGCTGCTTGGGAAGGCTTTCGCGCCTGCGGGCGCGAGGTACTTTTGCCCGTGGTGGCAAAAGTACCCAAAAGCACCATTTAAGGGGAAGGGGATTTCGTATTTCCCCTTCCCCTTAAAAATCCCCATCCCTTAAAACGACCAATGAGGGGGCCGCGGCCCCCTCCCTTGGAACCACCCCCGGGGGAACGGGGGCCAAGGGCGGATGTCCACCGAAAATGTACCGTAGGGCGGGGTGACCACACCCCGCCGCCGGTGATGCGGCAGGATATTTGCGGCGGCATGTGGGGAGCGATCCGTGCGCTGCCAGTGGCAGATGAAGCGAGGTGAGCGAGTAGCTGCGGTCAAAATTTCGGCGGCCTAAATGCCGCAGCGAAATTTTGGGTACCGCAACAGGATCATGCCGCCCTACAGGGCATCACAAGAACCCGGCGCATGGCGGCAAAAAAGGAAGTCATCCGGACGGATGACTTCCTTTTCCTATATCAGAAATATCGCTTACTTGGAGCGGAGCTCGGCGCCGAAGCGCTTTACCAGCTTATTGATGACGCCGTTTGCCACGTCCTCGATCTCGGCGGAAGTCAAGGTCTTCTCCTTGGAGCCGATGGCCAGGCGGACGGTGACGGACTTCTTGCCGTCGGGCACCTGCTTGCCGCGGTACTCGTCCACGAACTGCGCGCCGTGGAACAGCTCACTCTTAACACCGCGGACGGTCTGGGCGATATCGGCCCACTTCACCTCGCCGGGCAGCAGCACGGAGATGTCGTACTCGGTCATGGGGTACTCCGGCAGATGGGTGAAGCTGTTGGTGCGGGAGCGGAAGGGCTTCAGGCAGTCCTGATCCAGCTCGAAGAGCATGACGTTCAGGTTCTTGATGCCGCACTCCATGGACACCTTCTTGCTGAGCAGGGCCAGATCGCCGATGCGCTCCTCGCCCAGGTAGACATTCAGCCACACCACGTTGTCGGCCCACGCGGGCTTTTCCACCTGCTTGAAGGTGAAGCCCTCCATGTGGGTGTAGCGGGGCATCATTTCCAGCACGCCCTTGGCCTTGCGGAACAACGTGGTCACGTCCTTGCCGCCGCAGACGAAGGCGCCTGCCACATGCTTGCGCTGGGAGGGCAGCTTCTCGCGGGGATCGTAGGGGGTGGTATAGTTCTCATCCCGGAACACCTGGGCGGTCTCGTAGATGCTGAACTCGTCGAAATAGCGCTCGTTCTTCACCACGGCCTTGCACAGGTTGGGCAGCAGGGAGGAGCGGACGAACCGCTCGGCAGGGGAGGGCGGCGTGGACAGGGACAGGATGCCGTCGGTGCTCTGCAGCACGGCGTTGACGTACAGCTCGTCCATCCAGGGATAGGTGAAGATCTCCTGCATGCCGCAGCGGAAGGACAGATACTCCTTGATCTTCCGCTCCAGATCCTTGTCCAGCTGGTTGATGGCGCCGTCGAAGGAGGTGGTGATGGGGGCGGCCTCGAAGTTCTCGTAGCCGTACATGCGGGCCACTTCCTCCATGATGTCGGCCTTGATGCTGACGTCGCCGGTGGAGCGCCAGGTGGGCACCACCACATGCATATTGTCGCCCTCGAAGGACACCTGATAGCCCAGCAGCTCCATCTTCTTCTTCACGTCGTCGGGGGTCAGGGACTTGCCCAGACGGCGCTCCAGCCAGCTGAGGGTCACGTCGATCTCCGCCTGCTTCAGATGCTGGGGGTACAGGTCGGACAGGCCGGTGACCTTCATCTCGGGATACAGCTGGCCGAACAGCTCCATGGACATGGCCAGGGCCTGGTCGCAGCGCTCGGGGTCGATGGCCTTTTCATAGCGGGCGGAGGCCTCGGTGCGGTTGTCGTACCGCAGAGCGGTGCGGCGGATGCCCTTGGCGTCGAAGTTGGCCACCTCCAGGATGACACGGCTGGTCTCCGGCAGGATGGAGTCCTTGGCGCCGCCCATGACGCCCGCCAGACCCACGGCGCCCGCGTCGTCGGCGATCACCAGATCGTCGGTGCTCAGGGGCAGCTCCTTGCCGTTCAGCAGCAGCAGCTTCTCGCCCTCGGCGGCGCGGCGGACGATGATGTGGCCCGCGATGTGGTCGGAGTCGAAGGCGTGAGTGGGCTGACCGGTGGCCAGCATGACGTAGTTGGTCACGTCCACCAGCGCGTTGATGGGACGCATGCCCACCTTCCAGATGCGGCTCTGCATCTGATAGGTAGAGGGCTTCACATACAGATTCTCAATGGAGGCGGCCACATACCGGGGGCAGCGCTCCGTGTCCTCCACGGTGACGGTCAGGCTGCCCTGGCCCACATCGCTCTTGTAGGGGGCGATGGGCTTCAGCGGCAGGTGATACAGCGCCGCCAGCTCACGGGCGATGCCGTAATGGCCCCACAGGTCGGGGCGGTTGGTCATGGACTTGTTGTCGATCTCCAGAATGATATCGTTCAGCTCCAGCGCGTCGGCCAGGGGGGTACCGGCGGGGGCATCAAACTCGCTCAGGTCGAGAATATGGGCCTCCTCCTTGGTGGGGAACAGGTCGGCAAGGCCGATCTCCACCGCGCCGCAGATCATGCCGTAGCTCTCGACGCCGCGGAGCTTGCTCTTCTTGATCTCCACCGGCTCGCCCTCGCCGTGCCACTTGCACATGGCGCCGGGCAGGGCCACGGCCACCTTCATGCCCTCGGCCAGGTTGCTGCCGCCGCAGACGATGTCCTTGATCTCGCCGCCGATGTCGGTCTTGCAGACCTTCAGCTTGTCGGCGTTGGGGTGCTGCTCGATGGTCTTGATCCGGCCCACCACCATGTTGTCGAACTGCTTCGCCAGCTCGATGGTGTCCTCCACCTCCACGGTGGACATGGTCAGGTCATAGGCCAGACGCTTCAGATCCATATCCGCCGGCAGGTCGACGTAATCCTTGATCCAGTTCAGTGATACTTTCATGTCTCTTGCCCTCCCTTAGCGGAACTGATTCAGGAACCGCAGGTCAGCGCTGTGGAACAGACGCACATCGTCCACGCCGTAGCGCATCATGACCAGACGGTCCAAGCCGATGTTGACATAGAAGCCGGTGTATTCGTCGGGATCGAGACCGGCGGCCTTCAATACGTTGGGGTGGGGGGTGCCGCCGGGCATGACCTCGATCCAGCCCACATGCTTGCACACGCTGCAGCCCTTGCCGCCGCACACCAGGCAGCCCATGTCGATCTCAAAGCCGGGCTCGACAAACGGGAAGAAGCCGGCGCGCATACGCACCGGAACGTCCCGGCCGAACACCTTGCTGAGGATGCTCTTGATCATCACCTTGCCGGAGGAGAAGGTGAAGTCCTTGTCCACGATCAGGGCCTCATACTGGAAGAAGGCGCGCTCGTGGCGGGCGTCGGTGGTCTCGTTGCGGTACACCTTGCCGGGGTACACGAAGCGATAGGGGGCCTTGTGGGTCTGGAGATAGCGGACGGAGCCGCCGGTCAGGTGGGGGCGCAGGCACAGCTTGTCCCAGCACTCGCCCTTGTCGTGGCCCTCCAGCCAATAGGTATCCATGCTCTCGCGGGCGGGATGGTTGGGGGGGAAGTTCAGGTTGTCGAAGCCGTACAGCTCGCTGGTGATGTCGTCCTCCTCGAAAATTTCAAAGCCCATGGAGCGGAACGCGTCGTTCAGGTCATAGCACATCTGGGTGATGGGGTGCAGGCCGCCGCCGGAGGGCAGGATGCCCGGCACGGAGATGTCGAAGTCGGGGTCCACCTCGGATGCCTTCATCTTCAGCTCATTGCGGCGGTCATCCAGCAGCTCGGTCAGCTGGGCCTTTGCCTGGTTCACCGCCTTGCCCATCTCGGGACGCAGGGAGACGTCCAGCTTGGGCAGCTCCTTCAGCAGCTCGGTCAGCTTGCCCTGCTTGCCCAGCAGCAGCGCCTTGACCTCCTGCAGCTCCGGCTCAGTGCGGACGGCCTCGATCTTGGCCTTGCCCTCAGCCAGTAATTGTTCCAGTTTCTCTTTCATATTCAGCGCTTCCTCCTTTTGAGAGTTTGTTTTTGGGGGGATAAGCTGGCATAAAAAAACGCCCCTCATCCCAGTCAGAACAGGGACGAAAGGCATAACTTCCGTGGTACCACCCAGCTTCGCGGACGCATCCGCGCACTCGTTTTCCCGTTAACGGAGGACGACCCGTCCGCGCATTTCCTCGCGGCAGCTCCGGAGCGAACACCACATCACGACCCGGGACGGCTTTCAGCCGGTGACCGTCCCTCTCTTGGAGCCGTGTTCCCGTTGTGGAACTTCTCCTTCATGGCTTTTCTGTCAGATTACCTACTATTTATAACACACCCTTTGCAAAGATGCAAGGGGGAATTTGGGCAAAAAAGCCACAAAAAGGGAGAAAATTTTCACTTTGTTTTTGGCTTTGCGGGAAAAAGGCGGCCCGCCGCCCCTCCGCCGGGGCGGCGCTGCCATTATCGCTCCTTATCCTTTACCAATTACTGCCACAAATTTGAAATGGACATTTACGATAAATTGTGCTAATATGAGAAATCAATAAAATTTATTGCGATGGAGGTCATTTTATGGCAGTCAAAGAGAGCTATGCCGGCAAGATCAACCGCAAGCTGAATAAGAAGCTCCACGTCATCGAGGTGGCGGCGGGCCGCCGCCCGGCGGATCTGGTGCTGAAGAACGCCACCTATGTGAACGTGTTCTCCAACGAGCTGTGTCAGGCGGATATCGCCGTGGCCGAGGGCTTGATCGTGGGCATGGGCGAATACCACGGCAACGTGGAGGTGGACGTCTCCGGCAAGATCGTGCTGCCGGGCTTTGTGGACGCCCACATCCATCTGGAGAGCTCACTGGTGAGCCCCAGCGAGTTTGCCCGGGCGGTGCTGCCCCACGGCACCACCACCGTCATCACCGACCCCCACGAGATCGCCAACGTCATGGGCACCGACGGCATCGAGTACATGCTGCAGGCCACGGAGGACCTGCCGGTGGACGTGC
>ERZ827520.4701-NODE-4701-length-10028-cov-2.739998_pt1 | contig 10028 bp, 11 predicted proteins | sample MGYA00519581_ERZ827520 | MGnify/ENA primary metagenome ERZ827520 (study PRJEB31778, sample SAMEA3449339) | human gut metagenome | biome: human gut; feature: human-associated habitat; material: faeces | place: United Kingdom | collected 2010/2012 ...
CTGGCAGGTCGTGGCCCGGAAGGCACCATCAACTTCAATACCAGCTCCGACCGCGTCCGTCTGTGCTATCCGCATGTGAAGGTATATGACCCGGTGACAAACACAGAGCGTCTGGAGCCGCTCAGCCAGCGTGCAGCAGGTCTGCGTGCCAGAGTCGATCTGGACAAGGGCTACTGGTGGTCATCCTCCAATCAGGAGATTCTGGGGATCACCGGCGTGGAGCGCCAGCTGTCCGCGATGATTGATGACCCGCAGAGTGAGGTGAACCTGCTTAACGAACAGGGGATCACCACGGTATTCAGCAGTTACGGCAGCGGCCTTCGTCTGTGGGGTAACCGGACGGCAGCATGGCCAACGGTCACCCATATGCGTAACTTTGAGAACGTTCGCCGCACCGGTGATGTGATCAACGAGTCCATTCGTTATTTCAGCCAGCAGTACATCGACATGCCGATTACTCAGGCGCTGATTGATGCACTGACGGAGTCGGTCAACGCCTACGGTCGCAAAATGACTGGTGATGGTGCGGTACTGGGCTTCCGTTGCTGGTTTGATCCGGCCCGCAATCCGGAGACGGAGCTGGCCGCCGGGCACCTGTTGCTGAGCTACAAATATACGCCACCACCGCCGCTGGAGCGACTGACGTTTGAGACTGAGATCACCTCGGAATACCTGTTAACCCTGAAAGGGGGCAACTGATGTCAAAGATTGAGATAAACCGCATCACGAATGCCAACATCTATCTGGATGGTACTAACCTGCTGGGACGGGCTGAGGAAGTTAAACTCCCCGATGTCTCCATGATTATGCAGGAACACAAGGCGCTGGGGATGGTGGGTAAGGTGGAACTCCCGGCTGGTTTTGACAAACTGGAAGGCGAAATCAAATGGAACAGCTTTTACCGCGATGCGATGCTGTCTGCCGCGAACCCGTACAGGTCGCTGGCACTGCAGTGTCGTTCCAGCGTCCAGCGCTACAGCTCGCAGGGGCTGATTGACGAAATCCCGCTGGTCACCTTCCTGACGATTATGTTCAAGAAGAACCCGCTGGGGACGTTCAAACAGCACGAGAACGCCGAGTTCTCCAGTAGCTTCACCTGCACGTATATCAGACAGGTACTGGATGGTGAAGAGCTGCTGCAACTGGACTATCTGGCCAACATCTTCCGGGTCGGAGGTGTTGATCAACTGACTGACTACCGTATCAATATCGGGGGCTGACGGTGAGTGTTGAACTGACGGATAAAGGAGGACGATGTGCGGCACTGGGCATGTCAAATGGTACGTGGTTTACCCTCCTTGATATTCCGGGGGTGGAAACCCTTTTTAATACCCGTAAAACCAATGACCCGATTGACTGCACACGTTCAAAGGCCCGCAAACTGGAGGATTTGATTGAAGCATAGGAGCCTCCCGACCACTGGTTCTCCGGCACCGACAAATCTGAGGGAAAGACGCTTCTCATCGCTTTCCTGCGTAACTGCAAGGGGTTTCGCACTTGCTGACATCACAGGGGCTCCGGCCCCTTCTTCTTAATCTCCTTTAATATCCGTCACGCGCTTCTCCCGACATACTGCCCTGAACTTACACAGGAGCACAATCATGTCACAGACCCCATCCGATACTTTTAAATTGTCTTATCCCTTCACCACTGCTGCAGGTACCAGAATTGAGCTGGTTGAACTGAAACGCCTGACGGTAAAAGACCTGAAGCAGGTGCGCAAAATCAGCAAAAACCCGGCAGACTGGGACGAACCGCTGATTGCCCGCAGTACTGGTCTTCTCCCGGAAGATCTCGACAATATGGATCTGGCTGATTACCTGCAGTTACAGAAACGATTTCAGCTCATCACGGGGATGGGTGAGAGCAACCAGGGCGCTGACGCAGGCGCAGGGGCTGCTGGCGAGATGGTTCCGGTTTCAGCCGGGGGAGATTGATGCCCTCGATACTGACGATCTGGAGATGTGGCTGGAGCAGGCTGAAGAGCAAATCAAAAGCGAGTACGGCGACAAATCATAGTACAGACAGCCGCCAGTAGCGGCTGTTCTGCGTTATCCCCTCACGTCTTTTCACCTTCCCCGGAGGTTAACCACTATGTCGGGACAGTTTTCAGTCGGCGTTGTTATCGGCGGGATGATTGGCAGCACATTCCGTTCTGCAATGAGCGGTACCCGCCGTGCGCTTGATTCCCTGAGCGATACCTCACGCCGCCTGCAGGAACGTCAGAACGCTTTAACCCGTGCAACAGAACGTTATGGTCAACTGGGTTCTTCCCGGATGCAGCATCTCAACAGCGAGCTGCTGCGGGTAAGCCGCACCATGGAGCAAATTGAGCGCCAGCAGCGCCGTCTGTCAGCGGCATCCGCTACCAGTGATGCGCTGAAAGCTAACCGCATGGCGCTGTATGGTCAGGGGATTGAAGCGTATGGCATGGCTCAGACTGTTTATCATACGGTTTCCCCTGCCGTTCAGCAGTCCATGTTTTTTCAGGACAAAATGATTGATATGTCGATCACCGCAAAATATGACAATAAAACGCGGGATGCACTTGCCGGACAGATAAAAGGCTGGGCGCTTAAATACAATCAGTATCAGGATGAGCTGCAGGAGGCGGTGGGTTCACTCATCAGCGACAATATTGATAATGTGTCAGATATCGGTTTTCTGATGCCGGATATTGCCCGCGCGGCAACGGCAACACGCACGTCTGCTCAGGACTGGGCAAAAGTGGCCGCAGTCTGGCAAAACTCCCTGAAAGGTGCGGCCAGAGATTTTGGTGCCGTTCAGAATATTATGGCTTATGCCGGTGACCAGGGGTCATTTGAAATCCCGGATCAGGTCAAGTGGATGCAGTCCCTGGCCCCAATGATGGCGGGTATTGCCAGTGGAAAAGAGGCTGTTGCTGAAATCGGGGCCAGTCTCCAGATAGCAAAAATCGGTGCAGGTTCCACCGACGAAGCAGCCAATAATTTTAAAAACTTTCTTACCAAAATTTTTGCCCGCGATACTCAGAAACAGTTTGCTGATCTGGGTATTGATTTGCAGGGATCTATTGCGAGTTATAAAGCTGCGGGGATCTCTCCGATTGAAGGGATGTTGAGTGTTATAGAACGTTACCTCAATGCCAAAAGCCCCGAAGCGCTGGCCGGCTTCAAATCAGCCATGAAAATAAAGAATGATACGGCAAGAGATGAGGCACTTCAGGCTCTGGCGAAAAACTTTGGTCTGGGCGATATGTTCGCGGATATGCAGGTCATGGCATTTATCCGCCCGATGCTGGCCAACATGGACAGATATCGAGAGATCCGTGCCGGTGCTCTCAGGGCTGCGGATAACGATTTGCTTGCCAGTGCTTATGATCAGCGGCTGAAATCTCCCCTTGAAGCCACTAAAACACTTATGGTCAGCAGTCGCGATCTGGCAATTACGCTGGGCGATCAATTAGCTCCATCTTTTATTTCTTTGACTCAGGAACTGCTTCCACTCATTCAGGGGGCAAAACACTGGGTAGCGACTCACCCGCAATTTGTCAGTGGGGCTTTTAAGCTCATCAGTGCGCTCCTTGCGATTAAGATAGCGACTGTTGGTCTCAAACTGGGGCTGAATCTCCTTATTTCCCCCTTTGTAAGTGTCTGGAAAAATGCTGTTTTACTTCGGGCCAACTGGCTTCGTCTGTCGCTCGCACTGGGGCAAGGCGGTAAGCTCCGCTGGCTGGTGACCGGATTTAGCGCCGTCGCCAGAGGAGCCAGAACACTGAGTGGCGTGCTCTCCGGGGGGCTGGTTCGCGGAATTATGCTCGCCGGACGTGCTGTTCTCTGGATTGGACGTGCGCTGATGATGAATCCCATCGGTCTCGTTATCACCGCTGTCGCGGCAGCAGCTTACCTTATCTACCGCAACTGGGGGGCAGTCAGTGGCTGGTTTAAACAGCGCTGGGCAGACATTCAGGAAGCCTTTAACGGCGGCATTGTGGGAATTGGTAAGTTGCTGATTAACTGGTCGCCGGCAGGCCTGCTCTATAAAGCCTTTGCGGCTGCGCTGAAATATTTCGGCGTTGCTCTGCCGGCAAAGTTCACCGACTTCGGTGGCCATCTTATCGACGGTCTGATTAACGGTATCAAAAACAAATGGGGGTCGCTCAAATCCAGTGTAACCGGAATGGGTGACAGCATCAGTGGCTGGGTCAGCGAAAAGCTGGGCATTCATTCGCCGAGCCGCGTGTTTATGGGCTTTGGTGACAATATCGCGCAGGGGGCCGCCATTGGCCTGCAGCGGACCACTCCGCTTGCAGCTCTGGCCGGGCAGCGAATGGCCAGTGAACTGCTCCCCAGAATGCCCGTGAGCATTCAGGGGCCAGAAATACGAGATAACACTTCAGGTGTTCGCTTCAGTATGCCGTTGCCCGATATCAATGGGTTTATGTCGTCTGCTAAAAATGCGATCGGAGCCGTAATCAATAGTTTGTCTTCCATGCCCGCTATTCCGCTCTCCACCCGGGCATCGATTTTACCAGGGCAACGTCTGGCAAATGAGATGACACCGGATGTTCCCCGTATCCCCTCGCCTGAAATCCTGGCTGCCGGATATTCAGGCCGTGGTGCAGCTGCAACCGGCGGTGGAACGTCTGGTGGTATCCAGGTCAGCTTTAATCCTCAGTTTTTCCTCAATGGCAGGGAAACCACAGCGCCTGCAGGACTGACTGGTGCCCTGAATATGAGTCTGCATGAGCTGGAAAAAATGCTGGAGCGTCTGCTGGCTCAGAAACAACGTAAGGAGTACCGCTGATGTTTGCCGTACTGGGTGATATTGAGTTTGAGCTGATTACCTACTGGGACGGCTTCGAGGCCACGTTCGGCGTCGATTATGCGGAGCATGCCCGCATCGGGGGTAAGCCTGGCCTGCAGTTCGTCGGCGACAGGCTGGACGAAATCCAGATAACTCTGGTTTTCCATCAGCATTATTGTGTACCCGATGTGGAGCTGGCGAGACTGCGAACAGCCATGAAAGCCCATCAGGCACTGGCGCTGGTCTTCGGCAACGGTGACTATCGCGGCTGGTTCGTGATTACCGATGTGACTGCAACCAGCGAGCAGACTGACAGTACCGGCAACGTGCTGGCTGTCAGTGCCACCGTGTCTCTCCGGGAATACACCGGTGACCCGAAAAATCCTCTGCAACCACCGGCAATACGCACGAAGCTCCCGGGTGTCGGGGCGGTCTCCGGTGCCATTCCTTCACCTTCAGGGGTGGCGCAGTTCATCCGCAACGGCGTCAACTATGCGAAACAGGCGCAGTCTGTACTCCAGACCACTATCAGCGCCGTTCGGGTGACACAGAAAATGAAGGATAACCCCGTTGTCGCACTGACCCGTGTGCCGGGGCTGATGAGCGGACTGGGTAATATCTCCGGGGCTCTGGGGAAAAGTGTTCCGGCGTTTAACGCACTCTCTGAATCCATGCCCGATGCCATCAGTCTGGCCAGAACAGCCAGCGAAGCAGCCACGTATGTACAGCAGGCACAGTCTGCGCTGAGTGGTGTGGACAAAAGAAATATTGCAGGTGCTCTGGATACCGTTTCCGGGCAGCTTAACGCCGCCGGCACAGCATTCAACCGCATGTCTCCGGGATTAAGTGCAATGGCCGCCAGAATACTGACGAGGAGTGTGTGATGTTTCTTGAACATGTTACCCGTGACGGAGAGCGCTGGGATTCGCTGGCATGGCAGTACTACGGTGACCCGCTGGGCTATCCCCGGATTATTGCCGCCAATCCGCACGTGGCCATCACGCCGGTGCTGCCCTCCGGGCTGTTGTTACTGATCCCGGTGATTGAGGCTGAAGAAGCCCGTACAGAAGAGGATATTGCCCCATGGCTGAGATAAACAGCACTGCGCAAGTCACATCAGCGTTAACCGGCGTCAGCGATGTGCTGACACCGGTGTTCACTCTGTGGTATCTGCAGAAAAACATCACCTCTGATATCGCGCCTTATGTCACCCGTGTGACCTGGAGCGATAACATCAAAAATGAGTCCGATACCATTGAGGTGGAGCTGGACGACACCGATGGCCGCTGGCTGGATAAATGGTATCCGGGCAAGGGTGACACGCTGACGCTGAAAATGGGCTATCAGGGCGAGAAGCTGCTGTCCTGCGGTACGTTCTCTATAGACGAGATCGAAGTGAGTTCGCCCGCTTCCGTTGTTTCTATCCGTGGGGTGGCCACCTCGGTTAACAGTGCCCTGCGGACTAAAACCAGTCGTGGTTTTGAGAACACCACGCTGGCAGCTGTTGCGGGGCGGATTGCCAGAAAGCACCGGCTGAAACTGGTGGGCAGCATTGAGTCCATCAGAATCGACCGGGTGACCCAGTATGCTGAAACCGACGTGGGTTTTCTGCGCCGGCTGGCCAGCGAGTATGGTTATGCAGTGAAAGTGGTCAGTGACCAGCTGATTTTTTCTCATCTGGCCACACTGCGCAGTCAGGAGCCGGTCAGGCAGTTAAAACCGCAGGATGTGGCCCGCTTTTCCCTGCGTGACACCATCAACCGGGTCTATAAATCTGCAAAGGTAAAACACCAGAAAAGCAGCAGTAAAAAACTGATCGTCTACGAAGCTGATGGTGGTACCCGTGAAAGCGACAAAAAGCTCAAAGGTGGTAAGGTTACCAGCGCTGACTCACTTAAAGTTAACAGCCGCGTCAACGACCCGGACAGTGCCCGGATTAAAGCGGATTCAGCACTGGCCAGACATAACGAATACCAGCAGAACGGCTCCCTGACGCTGACGGGAACACCTCAACTGACAGCAGGCAACAAAATTGAACTGGTGGGTTTTGGGCAGTTATCCGGGCCATGGCTCATAACCACTGCCCGCCATGCGTTTGACCGTAACAGCGGCTACACCACAGAGCTGGAAGTGGCACGGGGGCCAGTCACAAGAGGGAAAAAACAAAAAACTCAGAAACTCACGGTTTATCACCCGGATGGCAGTACATCGACGGTGATTAAGGAGAAGAAAAAATGACTGGTGTCACTCGTCAGGTCGGTACGGTCAGTGCCGTTGATGCCGACAGGGTTCAGGCCCGCGTTCGTCTGCCTGAATGCGATAACCTGCGCACAAACTGGCTTAACGTGCTGCAGCGCAATACCCAGGATAACAAAGATTACTGGCTCCCTGACGTGGGGGAGCAGGTTGAGGTGCTGCTCGATGCCAACGGCGAGGATGGTGTTATTCTGGGCGCGGTGTATTCAGACGTCGATAAACCACCGTTCAGTGACAAAAATATCCGGGGAACCCGGTTTGCTGATGGTGCAGAGTACAGCTACAACCGGAAGACGCACACTCTGATCATCCGGGGCGGCATTGAGCATATTGTCATTGAGTGTGGTGCTGATGTGGTATTGAAAACACAGAAAGCCACGATTGACGCACCGGAAACCGAACTTACCGGAGATCTGCGTGTCAGGGGTAAGCTGATTTACGAAGGAGGCATGGCGGGTTCTGGTGGTGAAGGTGTTACCGCGACCATCCATGGCAATATCGAGATTAAAGGGAATGCCCATGCCACGGGCAGTATGTTGTCTGATGGCGAAAACTCCAGCCACCACTCCCACTGAGCTTTTTAAACGCCTTTAATATCAGCGTTCCCGCACGGGGGCAATACTGCCCCCATGAAAACAACCTCAGTATTCTGGCAACCAGCCCTGCAGGCTCCCGGCGAAATTGTCCGGGGGCTGGATGATATCCGGCAGGCGATTCAAATTATCCTGCGGACTCCCCGCGGCAGCGACCCGCATCGCCCGGAGTTCGGCAGCAATCTGCATCTTTATATCGACTAGCCTGTAGACCGGGCCATTCCGCATGTGGTGCGCGAATCCGTCGATGCCATCCGGCGCTGGGAGCCCCGCTGCCAGCTTATGTCAGTTAAACCCGCCGTCGACGGCGAACATCTTACGCTCCGGGTGAGCTGGAAAGGCTCAGACGGACAGACCCGGACTCAGGAGCTGCTATGGCGCTGACAGAACCCGATTTTATTGAACGCGATGCCGACAAAATCACGGCAGAAATGATTGCGAAGTATGAAGCGGATACCGGCAAAACGCTGTACCCGGCACAGGCAGAACGTCTGCTGATTGATCTGTGGGCCTATCGCGAAATGCTGGTCAGGGTGCGGTACAGGAGGCAGCAAAGCAGAATCTGGTCGCCTTTGCCCGTGAGCCGATGATTGATTACCTCGGTGAACTGGTTGGTGTATACCGTCTTGCCGCGCAGCCTGCCACCACCACGCTCCAGTTCTCCGTAGATGAGGCGCTGGCCATTGATGTGCTGATCCCGGCAGGCACCCGCGTCAGCGCTTCCGACAGCGTTATTTTTGCCACCGATACAGATGTGGTACTGAAGGCCGGATTGCTGCTGGTCAATGTCACGTCCACCTGTACCGAACCCGGTACCGCTGGTAACGGCTGGCAACCTGCGCAGGTCAGTCAGTTACTCGATGAGATTGATAACGTCGACCTGCTGGTGAGCAATCTGACGGCCAGTTCCGGCGGTTCAGAACAGGAAGACGATGACAGGCTCCGGGAGCGTATCAGGCTGGCCCCGGAGTCATTCACCAATGCCGGAAGCCGTGGCGCATACCGCTTTCATGCCATGCAGGCCCATCCCAACATTGTCGATGTTGCTGTGCTTTCCCCGGTTCCCGGGACCGTAGATCTGTATCCGCTGCTCAGTACCGGTCTGCCGGACGGCGGTGTTCTCACGCTGGTAGAGAGTTTCTGCTCTGATGAGAAAGTCAGGCCACTCACTGATACAGTGCGGGCTAAAACACCAGTGAAGGTGGATTACACCATTGAAGCCAGGATTACGATCTATCGTGATCAGGATGCCAGGTCTGTAAAAGATGCCGCTAACAGCGCCATACAGAACTGGGTGGCATCACGTGCCGCCACGCTGGGGCGCGATATTGTCCCCAGCCAGATTATCAGTGCATTGTCCGTTTCCGGGGTGTACCAGGTTGAACTGGTGACACCGGCACTGCGGGTGGTGGCAGAAAACGAATGGGCAAACTGTACGGCAATCACTCTTAACATGACTGGAGTGTCTGATGACTGAGCCATTACAACTCCCGCCACCGCTTGAGGGTGATATCAGTCTCAGGACGCTGGGAAGACTGGCAGGACGGCTGGATAACATCGACCTGAGCGTACTGATGGTCTTTCTCGTCGATATCGTCGACAGTTCCGCGCTGCCATGGCTGGGCGAGCAGTTCTCACTGTCTGGCGATGGCTGGGAGCTGGCGGAATCGGACGATGTTCGCCGCATGCTTATAAAAGCAGCCATCGAACTGCACCGGTATAAAGGGACGCCGTGGTCAATCCGGGAAGTTATCCGCCGTTTTGGCTTTGGTGAAGTGGATCTGATTGAAGGCACAGGTCGTCTCAGTTACGACGGCAATCGCAGCTATAACGGACTGTTTGTTCATGGAGATGCAGCCGCCTGGGCAGTTTATCGCGTTATTCTGAAACAGCCCATTACTAACGATCAGGCCGCGATGCTGCGTCAGACGCTGGCTGCATTTGCACCGGCCCGCTGCCATCTGGCCAGCCTGGAGTATCAGTCTGTGGCCATTCGCTATAACAATACTGCCATCCATGATGGCAGTTATAACCACGGGAGCAGTTGATTATGGGAAACCTGAATGAAACAGAAAAGTGGGAAGAAAATATCTATCAACTGGAGACATCAGATCCGGTTCTGGGTGGTGCAGACGGGATATCAAATCGAGCCCCCCGGCAACTGGCAAACAGGACGAAATGGCTGAAGAAGAAAACGGAGGAAGCCGCACAGTCACTGGCTGAACACGTACGTTCCCGTAACCACCCGGACGCGACACTGACAGCTAAGGGGTTCACCCAACTGAGCAGTGCCACCAACAGCACCTCTGAAACGCTGGCCGCCACACCAAAAGCGGTCAAGGCTGCATACGACCTGGCAGCCGGCAAGGCGCCTGCCAGCCACACTCACCCGTG
>ERZ827520.4704-NODE-4704-length-10024-cov-3.395025_pt1 | contig 10024 bp, 8 predicted proteins | sample MGYA00519581_ERZ827520 | MGnify/ENA primary metagenome ERZ827520 (study PRJEB31778, sample SAMEA3449339) | human gut metagenome | biome: human gut; feature: human-associated habitat; material: faeces | place: United Kingdom | collected 2010/2012 ...
TGAGCGGACCCTTCTGCACCATGTTTTTTGGAGACTACGGCGCAGAGGTCATCAAGATCGAGACCCCGGACGGAGAGCAGTGCCGCACTTGGGGCCCCATAGACGAGAAAACCGGCGAGAGCGGCTTTTTCGCCAACTACAACCGCAACAAGAAGGGCGTCACTCTGAACCTCAAGACCGAAAAAGGTCTGAACATGCTCTACGAACTGGTGAAGGACGCCGACTTCCTGTGCGAGAACTTCAAGGGCGGCGTGACCCAAAAGCTGAAGGTGGACTACGAGACCATCCAGAAGATCAATCCCAGGATCATCTACGTCTCGGGCTCCGGCTTTGGCCAGACCAGCCCCATCGGTCACCGCCCCTGCTACGACATCGTGGCCCAGTCCATGGGCGGCATGGTAAACCTCACCGGCTTCAAGGAGACCGATCCGGTAAAGGTAGGGCCCTCTGTAGCGGACCACGTGTCCGGTATCTACCAGTTCGTGGGTGCCATGGTGGCGCTGTATGAGCGGGAGAAGACCGGCGTCGGCCAGATGGTGGATGTGTCCATGGTGGACACCATCTTCTCCCTGCTGGAGAACGCCATCCCCCACTATGTTATGCACGGCGTCGTCCCCGAGCGCAACGGCAACGTAGACCCCTCCATCTGCCCCTTCGACATCTATCCCTGCAGGGATGGCTTTGTGGCTCTGGGCGTGGGCAACGACCGCCTGTGGGAGAAATTCTGCAAGCTCATCGGCCACACCGAGCTGTTGGAGGACCCCCGCTACAAGACCAACGATCTCCGCTGCAAAAATTACATCCCCGACCTTCAGGACCTGATCCGGGGATGGGTCAGACAGTACACCAAAAAAGAGCTGGAGGCCATGATGGACGAGGTGGCCATTCCCTGTGGCCCGGTCCTCAACATGAAGGAGGCCATCGAGCATCCCCACATTAAGGCCCGCGAGATGCTGGTCCACACCCCAATGCCCCACCCCCTGCTGGGCGATATGCCCGTCCAGGGCGTGGTAGCCAAGCTGTCCAAGACCCCCGGAGGCGTCTACACGCCCGCTCCCACGCTGGGGCAGCACAACCGGGAGGTCTTTGGCCTCACGCCGGAGCAGGAGACGGCGCTGAGGGCAGAGGGCGTCATCTAACCGTTGAGCCGGTATGGGAAGCGGCGGCCGCCCCAAAGGCGGACGGAGAAACAGGAGGAATCACGATGCAATTTACCGAAGATCAACAGATGATCCAGCAACTGGCCCGGGACTTTGCGGAGTCCGAGCTGGCCCCCATCGCCGCCGAGATCGACCGGGAGGAGCGCATCCCCAAGGAGATCATCGAGAAGATGGCCGAGATCGGCTTCACCGCCCTGAACGTCCCCGAGGAGTACGGCGGGCCCGGTCTGGACACCGTGTGCAAGGTGCTGGTGGTCTCCGAGCTGGCCCGGCAGTGCGCCAGCACCGCGGAGGTCATCGCCGTGCATACCCTGGTCAACGACATCTTCCTCAAGCACGGCACCGAGGCGCAGAAGCAGAAGTACCTCACCGCCGCCGTGGAGGGTAAGATCGGCGCCTTCGCCCTCACCGAGGCGGGCGCCGGCTCCGACGCCGCCGCGGCCAAGACCAAGGCCGTGGTGGACGGGGACGACTACGTCATCAACGGCAGCAAGTGCTTCATCTCCAACATGGGCCCCACCGAGGGCGACTATGTGGTGGTCATCGCCCTCACCGAGCCGGAGAAGGGCGTCAAGGGCATGTCCGCCATCGTGGTGGACCGGGGCACCCCCGGCTTCACCGTGGGCAAGCGGGAGGAGAAGATGGGCATCCGGGGCGCGGATATCTCCGAGCTGATCTTTGAGGACTGCCGGGTCCCCCGCAGCAACCTGGTGGGCAAGGAGGGCGAAGGCTTCAAGATCGCCATGATGGCGCTGGACGGCGGCCGGATCGGCATGGCCGCCCAGGCGCTGGGCATCTGCGAGGCCGCCATCGCCGCCTCCGTCAAGTACATGGGCGAGCGGGTCCAGTTCGGCAAGCCCATCGGAAAGAACCAGGGCCTGCAGTGGTATCTGGCCGACATGGCCACCCGCACCGAGGCCGCCAAGGCCCTCATCCTGGAGGCCGCCGTCGCCGCCGACAACGGCCAGCCGCTGTCCAAGCTGGCCGCCATGTGCAAATACTACGCCTCTGAGAACGCCGTCTGGGTCACCAACAAGGCCCTTCAGATCCACGGCGGCTACGGCTACATGCGGGACTACCCCATCGAGCGCATGTACCGCGACGCACGCATCGTCCCCATCTACGAGGGCACCTCCGAGGTCCAGAAGATGGTCATCGCACGCGAGGTCATGAAGTAAGCTTTTTCTTGAGAACAGGAGAGGACCCCTTATGGATGTATTAGAGTGCATCAGACGCCGCCGCAGTATTCGACGATTCAAGCCTGAAAAGGTGGGTCGCAGCGAGATTGAGCAGCTCATCGACTGTGCCCGCTGGGCGCCGTCGTGGAACAACTGCAAGGCGGTACGCTATACCGCCGTGGAGAACGAGGCCGAACTCAAACGCATCGCCGAGACGCTGGTGGCGCCGGAAAACGTCCGCATTGTGGGCAATGCACCTCTGCTGCTGGTGCTGTCCATTGTCAAAAAGCGATCCGGCTATGAGAGGAATGGGACCACGTCCACGGCAAAGGGCTCCTCCTGGGAGATGTTTGATACCGGCGTCGCCTGCCAGAACATCTGCCTGGCCGCCCATGCCATGGGGCTGGGCACCTGTATTCTGGCGTCCTTTGACGAGGACGGGGTATCCCGCCAGGTGGAGCTTCCGGAGGACGAGGAGATCATCGCCCTGGTGGCCTGCGGTTATCCCGACGGATCACCCGTGCCGCCCAGAAGAAAAGAGGTCTGTGAGATCTTGCGCTATCGCATGTAGGCGGAGACGGTCCCCGGCCAAGCGCCCCTGCTGCGGAACGGTCTGCGGCGGGGGCGCTGGTTTTTCAGCGGGGGAGGGGGGAGGAGGAAAGCGTGATGCAGACGCAGGTGCTTTGTGAAAGTGGCCGCCGGGCCGCAGCAGAAGGCGGGGGCATCCAGCCGCCGCCAAGCAGCATATACGACATGCTTCAACTGGCGCAGCGCTCCATGACCCGGCGCGCCGCCGGGCGCCTTGCCGCCTGTGGCATTACCCCGGGCGAGTACAACATCCTGCGGGTCCTGCGGGGACGAGAAAAAATCACGCCCGCAAACCTCTCGGAGGCGCTGGGCTACACCAGCTCGGTGGTCTCCAACTATCTGAGGCAGCTCCAGGAGAAGGGGGTCGTCTCCCGCCGGCCACTTCGGAAGGACCGCAGGCAAAGACGGGTCGATTTGACCATCCGGGGAAGCTGCCTGGGCTCGGAAGCCGCCGCCGCAGTGCGCGAGGCAGCGGATGAGGCGCTCCGGGGCATTCCGGCCGGGGATCTGGAGGTCCTTTTCCAATGCCTGTCGTGTCTGTGCAGCCGCAACCAGGCCCCCACCTGACGGCCCACCAAAATTCGAGCCATGGAAGAGATGCCCCGCGGCCTTGCGATAAAGCAAGGCCGCGGGGGTCTTTTTGGAAGAGTGGCCGAGCCACTTGCCGGACATCCGGGTTTGTGGTATCATAGGCAGAGATTTGAAACATTGTGAGGGAAAGCGTGAAAATAGGCAACGTTACCATTGATTCCAGACTGGCCCTGGCCCCTATGGCTGGGGTTACCGACCTAGCCTTCCGCACCATCTGCCGGGAGCTGGGGGCGGGCTATACCGTTACCGAGATGGTGTCTGCCAAGGCCCTGTGTTATCAGGATCAGAAGTCCCTGCCTCTGCTCAAGCTGGGGGAAGGGGAGCCCCCCGCCGCCGCCCAGCTCTTCGGCAGCGACGAGGGGTGTATGCAGGAGGCCGCCGCCATTGCCGGGGAGGTCTCCGGCGCCGACATCCTGGACATCAACATGGGCTGCCCGGTGCCCAAGGTGGCCAATTCCGGGGACGGCTCGGGGCTGATGCGCACCCCGGACAAGGCCGTCCGGGTGGCTGAGGCGGTGGTCCGGGGGGCGGGCGGCAGGCCCGTCACCGTAAAGATGCGCCTGGGCTGGGATAAGGGCTCCATCAACTGCGTGGAGCTGGCCCGGGCCATGGAGCAGGCTGGGGTGGCCGCCGTGGCCGTCCACGGCCGGACCAAGTCCCAGATGTACGCCGGAAGGGCCGACTGGGACTATATCAGGGCGGTCAAGGAGGCGGTGACCATCCCGGTCATCGCCAACGGCGATATTTTCTCCGCCGCAGACGCCGTCCACATTTTGAAGTACACCGGGGCCGACCTAGCCATGGTGGGCCGGGGCTGTTTCGGCAACCCCTGGCTGTTCCAGCAGGCCAAGGCGGCTCTGGAGGGGCGGGAGGTCCCCCCCCTGCCCCCCCTGGCCCAGCGGTGCGACACGGCGGTGCGGCAGTTTGAGCTCTCCGCCGCCCACAAGGGAGAGCACATCGCCTGTCTGGAGGCCCGGAAGCACTACGCCTGGTATCTCAAGGGCGTGCCCTATGCGGGTTACTGGAAAGAGCAGATCTGCCAGGTGTCCACCCTGGAGGAGATCCATCGAATTACCGAGGGCATTAAGCGGGATTTGCGGTAAAAAACGGAGCGCGGAAGGGCAGGTGACGCGGATGGCAACCGAACAGGAGCTGGTGGAACGGGCCAAAAGAGGCGATCCGGACGCCTTTGGCCAGTTGGTTACCGACAACGAAAAGCGTATCTATAATCTGGCCCTCCGCATGACCGGCAGCCCGGAGGACGCCGCCGAACTGGCCCAGGAGTCCTTCCTCAACGCCTGGCGGGGGCTGCATCGGTTCCAGGGGGAGAGCTCCTTTGCCACCTGGCTCTACCGCTTGGCCTCCAACGCCTGCATCGACTTTCTCCGCCGGGAGAAGCGAAGGCGGAGCCTGTCCATGACGGTCTCCCTGGACGACGAGACGTGCGAGCGGCAGGCCGAGCTGCCCGACCAGCGCTCTACCCCCGAGCAGCACCTGGAGCGGCAGGAGCTGCGGCGGGCCATCCGGGACGGGCTGCAAAGGCTCTCGGAGGAGCACCGGCAGGTGCTGGTCATGCGTGAGGTCAGCGGCCTGAGCTATGCCGAGATCGGCCAGGTGCTGGAGCTGGAGCCCGGGACGGTCAAGTCCCGCATCGCCCGGGCCCGGCTGGCCCTGCGAAAAGCGTTGGAATCCGAGGGGAACCTTTTGGAGGGAATTGCGTCTGTAAGAGGGAAGGGGCCGTAGCGGGCCCCCGGAAGCAAACGAGCGGAAAAGGCCGCGAGAGGAGGTGACCTGCAATGTGTGACTGCGATCAGGCGCTGGAGTGGATCAGCGCCGCCCTGGACGGCGCGTTGACGCCGGAGGAACAGCGCGGGCTGGACGCACATCTGGCGGCCTGCGCGGAGTGCCGGGCGCTGGCGAAGGAGCTCCGGCAGCTCCAGAAGGAGATGCCCGGAGAGGCGGAGGGCCCCGCGGGCTTTCATCAGGCGGTCATGGACCGCATCGCGGCGGAGCAGGTCGTCCCCTTCCCGCCGAAAAAAAGAGAAAACCGGACCTGGCGCTCCTGGGCGGCGCTGGCCGCCGTCTTTGCCGTGGTGGCGGTGGGGGGCGGTATGGCCGCGCGCCTGGGCTATTTTGCCGGCGGCGGGTCTGGTAATTCCACCGCGGCGGCCCCTCAGGCTGCGGCGGGGGCCAGTCCGTCGGCCTACGCCGATGTGTCCGAGGACGAGAGACAGGCCGAGCGGCAGCCCTTTACCATCATGGAGGGCGCCATGGATCGGGCCGGGACGGAGAGCGCGGCGGTCAGCGCCGCCCCCGCTCCCGAGCCGGCCGAGGCGCCGGGCCTGGAGAAGAACGGCGTCGGAGCGGCGGGAGGCGACCTGCCCGTCCAGTACAGCCAGACGGCGGGCTCCGGCGCGGACGGCCTGGAGCAGGCGGCGGTGGACAACAGCCGGACTTGGCTGGCGGCTTCTGACCTGGACCGGAAGAACGCGGTGGACACGGAACAGGCGGAAGTGGACGCCATCGACGAGGCGGAGCTGGCGGACGTGATCTGGGAGGACAGGACCTCAGGCGGGCCGGACGGGTCCGAATGGGTGGTGACCCTGGGCGGCCCCGCGGGCCATGACTGCGTGCGGGTGGTCTGTGACAGCGGGACAGGCAAAGTTCTCGGCTATCTCCCCGTCGAATGAGCGGGAAAAAGCCCCCGGACGGCCATAGGCCGTCCGGGGGCTTTTGTTTTTTGCCGGCGTAGCGGAATTTTATAAATTTTCAGTTGTCAACCGGCGATTCTTGATATATAATGACTAAGACAGTGACGCATTCCAAGAGGCGGCGCTCGATCTTCCAAAAGTAAGGAGAGGAAACCACTATGAGCTATTCCGCGCAAAACATCCGTAACGTCTGTCTGTTGGGCCACGGCGGAAACGGAAAGACTTCCCTGGCCGAGAGTATGCTGTATTCCACCGGCGGGACCGACCGCTTGGGCAAGGTGCCCGACGGAAATACCGTCTGTGATTTCGATCCCGAGGAGATTCGCCGTCAGATTTCGCTGTCCACTGCGGTGGCCCCCATTGAGTACAAGGGCTGCAAGATCAATATCCTGGACACACCGGGCTATTTTGACTTCTCCGGCGAGGTCATGGAGGCCCTGCGGGTGGCCGACTCCGCCGTCATCGTCTGCTCCGCCAAGGGCGGCATGAGCGTGGGCGCCGAAAAGGCGTGGAAATACTGCGAGGCCCGCAAGCTGCCCCGCATCCTCTATATCTCCAAGACCGACGAGGAGAACTCCGACTACAACTCCGCCTTCGAGACCCTGCGGGACCGCTTCGGCAAGAACGTGGCTCCCGTGGTCGCCCCCATCTGGGACGAGAACAAGAAGGTGATCGGCATCATCGACGTGCTCAACAAGCGGGCCTACGACATCGAGGGCGGCAAGCGCCATGAGATCCCCATCCCCGACAACAAGAAGGACGTGGTGGAGGAGCTCTATACCGCCCTGGTGGAGTCGGTGGCCGAGACCAGCGAGGAGCTCATGGAGCGCTACTTCAACGGCGAGGAGTTCACCTACGCCGAGATGATCCAGGGTCTGCACACCGGCGTCAAGGAGCTGTCCATCTTCCCCGTGGTCTGCGGCTCCGCGCTCTCCGGCCTGGGCACCCAAATGCTGCTGGACAACATCGTCAACCTGCTCCCCAATCCCCTGGAGGGCCCCGCCGAGATGGGCGAGGACGACCACGGCGAGATGGTGGAGTTCGCCGTCTCCCCCGGCGCCGTGCCCGCCGCCTTCGTATGGAAGACCGTCTCCGACCAATATGGAAAGTACTCCTACGTCAAGGTGGTCTCCGGCACCATCGAAGCCGACATGCCCATGGTCAACGCCCGCACCGGCAATCCGGAAAAGCTGGGGCGCCTCTATCTCGTCAAGGGCAAAAAGACCGAGGAGGTCAAGAAGCTCTCCTGCGGCGACATCGGCGCCATCGGCAAGATGGACAAGGTCAGGACCGGCGACACCCTCTGCGACGCCCGCAACGTGGTCAAGCTGGAGGGGATCCGCTTCCCCGAGCCCTGTTATTCCGTGGCCATCCTGCCCAAGACCAAGGGCCAGGAGGATAAGATCGCCAGCGGCCTGACCCGCCTCAACGAAGAGGACCAGACCTTCAACTGGGTCAACAACGCCGAGACCCACCAGATGGTGGTTTCCGGCACCGGCGACATGCAGATGGACGTTATCCTCTCCCGGCTCAAGAGCCGCTTCGGCGTGGACGCCGAGCTCACCGAGCCCCGGGTGCCCTACCGCGAGAAGATCCGCAAAAAGGTGGAGGTCCAGGGCCGCCACAAGAAGCAGACCGGCGGCCACGGCCAGTTCGGCGACGTGTGGATGCGCTTCGAGCCCGGCGAGCAGGAGGAACTGGAGTTCTGCGAGGAGGTCGTGGGCGGCTCCGTGCCCAAGAACTATTTCCCCGCCGTGGAGAAGGGCCTGCGCGAGGCCGTTACCAAGGGTGTGCTGGCGGGCTACCCGGTGGTCAACCTGAAGGCCACCCTGTTCGACGGCTCCTATCACCCGGTGGACTCCTCCGAAATGGCCTTCAAGACCGCCGTGCAGATCGCCTACAAGACCGGTATGCCTCAGGCATCCCCCGTCCTGCTGGAGCCCATCGGCGAGCTGAAGGTCACCATTCCCGACAACTATATGGGAGACATCATCGGTGACCTGAACAAGCGCCGGGGTCGGGTCATGGGTATGAATCCCGACCATGAGGGCAACCAGATCGTGGAGGCCGAGGTGCCTATGGCCGAGATGACCCGCTATGCCATCGACCTGCGCTCCATGACCCAGGGCCGGGGCTCCTTTGTGTTCCATTTCGTGCGCTACGAGGAGGCGCCCCCCGCGGCTCAGGAGAAGGCCATTGCCGAGGCCAAGGCCATGGCGGGCGAGGAGTAATCAAGCCTGCAAGAGAGATGAGAGAGGTTGGACCGCCCGCCGGGGGAACCCGGCGGGCGGTCTGCTCTCGGTAAAAGTGAAGGTTTCCTTAAAAATCGGACCAACCCGTTGATAAACCGTCCGCCTGCTTATACAATGGTTTTACAGAAAAGGAGGGAACCGTATGAAAAAACGACTTTTGGCCCTGACGCTGGTGCTGGGCCTGCTGGCCTCTCCGGCCGCTCTGGCGGCGGAGGGAGAAGAGACCCGCATACAGGAGATCTCCCCCTGGGCCTACGATACCGTAGCGGACAGCTACGCCATGGGCCTGCTGGATGATTTCTATTCCACCTACCTGCTCGACCCGGTGACGGACGAACAGTTGGAGCACATGACCGGCATTGTGGCGGACAAGCTGGCGCTGCTGGGTCTGCCCGCCCGGGCGGACGGGGAGAGCGGGACGCCTGTGGTGATCGACACCACTCGGGGTGGGGTGCTCAACGCCCTGTACCAAGAGGCGGCGGCCTATGCGTTTTCCGGTGTGGAAGAGGGCCCCGTCCCCTTTCTATCCGGCCTGGGTGTAGTGAAGGGCACCGGAGCCGATCTGGCCCTGGAGCGCACCTGTACCTATCAGGAGGCCATGGTCATGGCCGACCGGCTGATCCTCGCCCTCTATGACGCCAACGGCGCCGGTTCCAAGGGACTGCTGTGGAAGGCCGTCAACGGAGACAACACCCTCTATCTGCTGGGCACCATCCATATGGACCGCAGCAACGTCTATCCCCTGCACAAGTCGGTGCGGGACGCCCTGGACGCCTCCCAGGTGGTGAGCTTCGAGCTGGATCTCAACGACCAGGAGGGCATGGCCCTGCTGGCCCAGCTCCAGGTATACTCCGACGGCACCACCCTGGCCGACCACATCAGCCCCGAGCTGTACGCGCGGGTACAGGCGGCGGCGGAGAGCCTGGGCATGGAGCCCAACGGCTTTGACGCATATAAGCCCTGGGCCCTGGCCTCCACCTTCGGCGTCCTGAGCCTCCAGGACGACACCACCGGCACCAACGCCATGGCCATTGATATGTATATCAACGCCTACGCGGTGAACGCGGGCAAGACCATCGACTCCGTGGAGACCTACGCCTTCCAGGGCGGCATCTTCGACAGCCTGTCCGCCGAGTACCAGGAGGCCTATCTGGACGCCAGCCTGGCCGGGTACGAGGGGATGCTCAACGGCGAGACGGCCAGCGAGGAGGCCCAGGCGCTGGCCCAGGCCCAGCAGGAGCAGATTGCCGCCATGTTTGACGCCTGGAAGGACCGGGACCCCAACGCCCTGGCGGAGGTCTACGGCAAGGAGGCCATCCTCAACAGCGACGACGAGCTCAACTCCAAGCTGTTCACCGAGCGGGACCCCGGCATGATCGCCGCGGCGGCGGAGTACCTGGAGACCGAGGGGGAGAATACCTTCTTCCTGGCCGTGGGCGCGGGCCACATGGTGGACCCGGGTGGTATCGTCTCCGGCCTGCGCGAGCTGGGCTACACCGTGGAACTGGTACCCGCAGACTGACTGAGGAAGCATATGCAGAAGG
>ERZ827520.4706-NODE-4706-length-10020-cov-2.777220_pt1 | contig 10020 bp, 6 predicted proteins | sample MGYA00519581_ERZ827520 | MGnify/ENA primary metagenome ERZ827520 (study PRJEB31778, sample SAMEA3449339) | human gut metagenome | biome: human gut; feature: human-associated habitat; material: faeces | place: United Kingdom | collected 2010/2012 ...
CGCCCGGGGCAACGGCCGCTTCCGGGGCAAGCTGGAGGCATTGGACGTGGTGAAGGATTACCTGCGCCATATCCGGCAGGACTATGTGCTCCTGGCCGACAGCGATGTGGCCCTGAATATCGATCTGAAAGCGGTGCTGGAGTCGCATATAAAGGCCGGCGCGGACATCACTGTGGTGTGTGCCCCCTCCACAGGGGACGGCCTGTATCTGAACCTGGATGAAACCGGCCGGGTGATGGAGGCGGTGGAGGAGCAGCGCCAGGGCCTGCGCTGCCTGCAGATCTTCCTGCTGCGGACAGAGCTGCTGCTCTCCCTGGTGGAGCGATTCGTCAGCCGCCATGAGTACAGCTTCCAGGGCTGCGTCCTCCAGGGCCTGACCAAGGAGCTGCACATCCGGGGGTATGCCTTTCACGGGTTTGCGGCCCACATCACCGATGTGGCCGGGTACTATGCCAGCAGCATGCGCCTGCTGGACCCGGCTGTGCGGCAGGATCTGTTCTGCCCCGACAGGCCCATCTATGCCAAAGAAAATGACGCCGCCTCCACCTATATGGATCCCCAGGGCGGCTGCGTGAACTCCCTGGTGGACGACGGCTGCGACATCCAGGGCAGCGTCCGGGGTTCCATCCTCAGCCGGGATGTTCGGGTGGAAAAGGGTGCTGTTGTGGAGGGCTGTATTCTATTTAAGGACACCGTGGTGGAAAAGGGCGCCGTGGTGCGCCACGTCATCGCGGATAAAGCGGTAAGGATCGGCCCGGGTGTGCATCTGGAAGGTGCAGAGAGGTATCCCCTGGTGCTGGGCAAAGGCGCGGAGGTGTAATGTAAGGTGAATATTCTGTATGTAACGGGGGAGGCCGCCCCCTTCTGCAAAACCGGCGGCCTGGCGGACGTATCCGGGAGTTTGCCGGTGGCGTTGGCGGCCCGGGGCCACCATGTGGCGGTGATGCTGCCGCTGTATGACACCATTTCTAAGCAATGGCGCCGTCAGATGACCTTCCACAGGTTTATCTATGTGAACCTGTCGTGGCGGCATGAGTACTGCGGGTTGTTTTCCCTGGAGTACCGGGGTGTCACCTGGTATTTCGTGGATAATGAGCATTACTTTGCACGGGGCCGGCTTTATGGCGAGGGGGACGATGGCGAGCGCTTCGGCTTTTTCTCCCGGGCGGTGCTGGATCTGCTGCCCTTGCTGGACGAGATGCCGCAGGTGATTCACTGCAACGATTGGCAGACGGCCCTGGTGCCGGTGTACCGTCAGGACCTCACCGGCCGGTGGGACGCCCTGCGGGGCATCCGCACGGTGTTCACTATTCATAATATTGAGTACCAGGGCAAGTTCGGAGCGAATACGGTGTCGGATCTATTCGGCCTGGATCGGGGCTGGTATGACGGCGGCACCCTGGAGATGGACGGCTGCGTGAACCTCATGAAGGGGGCGATGCTCTGCACCGATGCCGTCACCACCGTCAGTCCCACCTATGCCCGGCAGCTCTGCCTCAGCGCCTATGCCCAGGGGATGGAGTCCGTGGTGCAGCGCTGCGGGGAGAAATTCAGCGGCATTGTACACGGTATTGATACCGCCGTATTCGACCCGGCCACGGACCCGGTACTCCCGGCCCATTACAGTGTCCGGAACCTCCGGGGCAAGGCCACCTGCAAGAAGGCCCTGCAGCAGGAGCTGGGATTGCAGGTGCAGAGCGATGTGCCTGTTATTTCCATGGTCAGCCGCCTGGTGGGACACAAGGGCATCGACCTCATCTGCGAGAGCCTGGACAATATCATGCACACCGGCTGCCAGCTGGTGCTACAGGGCAGCGGGGAGGAGCAGTATGAGAGCTTCTTCCGCTACGCCGAAAACCGCTATAAGGGCCGGCTTTGCGCCTATATTGGGTATAACGAGGATCTGGCCCACCGGATCTATGCCGGCAGCGACCTGTTTCTGATGCCCTCCCGCTCCGAGCCCTGCGGCCTTTCCCAGATGATCGCCATGCGCTATGGCGCCGTGCCTATTGTCCGCCAGACCGGCGGCCTGGCGGATACCGTCCGCTCCTGCCAGATGGGGCAGGAGGATGGCAACGGCTTTGTCTTTGCCAATTACAGCGCCTTTGACATGCAGTATGTCATCTCCCAGGCGGTTGAGCTGTATCGGAGCGACCTCCACGGCTTCCGCCGGGTGCAGAGGTGCGGCATGACCGACGATTTTAGCTGGAACGTCAGCGCCGGGGCCTATGAGGCGCTGTATGAGAATATTACCGACACATCGAGGTGAAACACAAATGACCAAAGATACACTGAAGGAAGCCATTGCGCAGAAGCTGCGCATCAACTGCGGCTGCACCCCTCGGCAGGCAGGGGATGGGGATATGCTCCGGGCCTGCGCCATGGTCCTGCGGGACATCATGGCCGAGCGGAACATTACCACTCGGGAGGATACGGACGCCCGCCAGCTCCGGCAGGTGCATTATCTGTCCCTGGAGTTTCTCATGGGCCGCAGCCTCATGAAAAACGCCTATAACCTGGGCCTGACTCAACCCCTTACCCAGGCGATGGAGGAGCTGGGCTTCAAGGCGGCAGATCTGTTTGAGCATGAGCCGGATGCCGGCCTTGGCAACGGCGGCCTGGGCCGCCTGGCTGCCTGCTATCTGGACAGTATGACCACACTGAATATTCCTGCCACGGGCTACTCCATCTGCTACGAGCTGGGCATGTTCAAGCAGAAGTTTGAGAACGGGCGCCAGACCGAGGTCGCCGACAATTGGCGCACCGCCGCCGAGAGCTGGCTGATCCCCCGCCATGAGGACGAGGTCGAGGTCCGCTTCGGCGGTCAGATATCCCCGAGCTGGGACAGCCTCGGCCACTACCACGCCGAGCACACCGGCTACACCGCCGTCATCGCTCTGCCGCGCGATATGCTCATCGCCGGCTACGGCGCGAAGGAGATCAACACCCTGCGTCTCTGGGACGCTATGAGCCCGAACTCTCTGGACATGTACCTCTTCTCCGAGGGCGCGTACGTCAAGAGCCTTGAGCAGCGCACCATGGCCGAGGTCATCACGAAGGTGCTCTACCCCGCGGACGACCATGTCGAGGGCAAGCTCCTGCGTCTCAAGCAGCAGTACTTCTTCATTTCCGCCACCGCGCAGGATATCGTGCGCAAGCACATCCGCACATGGGGCGATATCCGCAGCTTCTCCAAGCACCATATCATCCAGATAAACGATACGCACCCGACGATGATAATCCCCGAGCTCATGCGCATCTTCATGGACGAGTACGAGCTTGGCTGGGACGAGGCATGGGAGCTTGTCAAGAACAGCGTCGCCTACACCAACCACACCGTCATGAGCGAGGCGCTTGAAAAGTGGCCGCAGGACCTTATCCAGCAGCTGCTGCCCCGTATATGGGAGATCATGTGCGAGATCAACCGCCGCTGGTGCGAGTATCTCGGCGCGCACTTCGGCAGCGGCGAGGCTCTTGGCCGCAACCTCATCATCCGCGACGGTCAGGTTCACATGGCAAACCTCTGCCTTGCGACCTGCCAGAAGGTCAACGGCGTGTCCCGCCTGCACGGCGACATTCTCAAGAACGACCTCTTCCACGATCTTTACACCATCACACCCGAGCGCTTCACCTATGTCACCAACGGCATCGATCACCGCCGCTGGCTGTCTCAGATAAACCCCGGCCTTGACGCTCTCGTCAAGGAGCTCACCGGCGGGGATGAGTATCTCACGAACCCCGAGGGGCTCATCAAGCTTGCCGACTATGCGAACGACGCCGCTGTGCGTGAGCGCGTGCTGGCGATAAAGCGCGCGAATAAGGAGAGCTTCGCCGAGTTTGCCCGCCGCAACGACAGCTTTGCCCTCAACACCGAAGCCATTATGGATGTTCAGGTCAAGCGCCTGCATGAGTACAAGCGCCAGCTGCTGTGCGCGATGAGCATCGCGAGCCTTCAGCTCCAGCTCCACGATGACCCGAACCGCGAGTTCCTGCCGCGCACCTTCGTGTTCGGCGCGAAGGCTGCCGCGGGCTACAAGACCGCAAAGCGCATTATAGAGCTGCTGCTGAGCATGGCAAACGACATCAACAACGACCCCGTCTGCAAGGATAAGCTTCAGGTCTACTTCGTCGAGAACTACCGCGTCTCCGCCGCCGAGGCTATAGTGCCCGCCGCACAGATATCCGAGCAGATATCTACCGCCGGTAAGGAAGCTTCGGGCACCGGCTGCATGAAGCTCATGATGAACGGCGCTGTCACCATCGGCACGCTCGACGGCGCGAACGTTGAGATGTACGAGCGCCTCGGCGATGAGAACATGTTCCTCTTCGGCCTGCACACCGATGAGATCGCCCAGCTTCGCGCGAACGGCTATGACCCGGGCGCAATCGCAAGAAACGACCCCGAGATCAGCCGCATCTTCTCACGCTTCAGCAAAGGCTTCTCCGACGGCAAGAGCTACTCCGACCTTGTCAGCCAGCTGCTCTACGGCGGAGACCCGTACATGCTCATCGCCGACTACCGCGCCTACGCTGACTGCCAGAAGCGTCTCTATGACCGCATCTCCGACAAGAGCGAGCTTGCGCGCCTTGCCATCATGAACACCGCCGAGAGCGGCATCTTCGCCGCCGACCGTGCGATCAGCCAGTACGCACACGAGATATGGAACGTAAAGTAAAGAAATAAAATGGATCTTCAGAACAAAGCCGCCGTCATCGGCGGACTCAACGCGGATATATGGGGCCGCCCCTCCGGCCCCATTATCCTGCGCGACTCGAACCCCGGCTCAGTGACGCTCACCCCCGGCGGTGTCGGGCGCAACATCGCGCACGACCTCTGCCTGCTTGGACTTGACGTCAGCCTTGTCTCCGCCGTCGGCGTCGACTCCAACGGTGAGTTCCTGCTTGACCGCTGCCGCGGCCTCGGTATGGACGTCAGCCGTGTGCGCGTCGTACCCGGCGCGCGCAGCTCGAGCTATCTCTATATTACCGACGAGCGCGGCGACATGCAGCTTGCCGTAAACGACATGGCCGTCTGCAATGAGATAAGCCCTGAGTACCTTGAGCGCGTCCTGCCCGGCATTCAGGCCGGGGCGCTGGTGCTCGACACGAACCTGCCGGTCGAGTCGCTCGAATTCATCTGCCGCAGCTCCTGCATCCCGCTCTATGCCGACCCCGTTTCCTCGGTCAAGGCGATGAAGCTGCACGGCGTGATGAAGCACCTGCGTGCAATCAAGCCGAACGCGCTCGAAGCCGCAGCGCTCACCGGGCAGACTGACCCCGAGCTTGCCGCCCGCGCGCTCATCGATGAGGGCGTACAGCGCGTGTTCATCAGCCTCGGCACGAACGGCATGATCGCCGCCGAGGGCTCGCGCATACTGCGTATGCCGTCCCCGGAAGCAAACGTCGTGAACGCGACAGGCGCGGGTGACGCTGCGATGTCCGCCATAGTCTGGGCAGACCTGCACGGCCTGAGCCTTGAGGATTCCGCGCGCGCAGCACAGCTCGCCGGTGCGATAACCTGCGCAAGCGAGGAGTCAAACGCACCTGAGCTGAGCCGCCTGCCCGGCCTGCTCGCGGCAGAATAAAAAGATATCGGAGAAAGCCGAAGCTTTCTCCGATATCTTTTTATAAGCGGTTATTCTTTATTTTCCTCCGCATCCTCCGGGAGCTTATCGCGCTGGACAAGCACCTTTTCGACACGGCGGCCGTCGGTCATGCGCAGCACGGTGACGGTGAAGTCACGATAATGGAAGCTGTCCCCGGCGTGCGGGAAGTCGCCGAACATTTCAAGCGTCCAGCCGCCGACGGTGTTGCTCTCGGGGGAGAAGCTATCCTCGTCCAGCCCCATAAGCTCGGCAAAGTCGGAGATGACCATAGAGCCGTCAAGCTCATATTCATCCTCGCTGCGCTGCACAAGCTCGTGCTCGACAGTGTCCGTCTCGTCCCAGATATCGCCGACGATCTGCTCAAGCACATCCTCCATCGACACGACGCCGAGGGTGCCGCCATATTCATCGGAGACTATGGCGAGGTGCTGCTTCGCCTTGCGCAGCTGATTGAGCACCGCGGGCAGCTTCATGGTCTTGTAGACATAGCAGGGCTTCATCAGAAGCTTGCGGATATCGGCGCGGCCGTTATCGGCCATGGCCTTGAGGAAGTGGTTGAGATACAGCACACCGATGATGTTATCGATGCTGCCCTCATAGACGGGGATGCGCGAATACGTGGCTTTCTCGATGACGGACATGATATCGTCCCAGTCGTCCTCAATGTCTATCGCGCAGACGTCGACACGCGCGGTCATGACATCGAGCGCGGATATCTCGGAGAAGTCTATCGCGGCCTGCACAAGCTCGGACTGATCCTCGTCGAGAACATCCTCATCCTCGGCGGTCTCGATGATGGACTGGAGCTCCTCAACGGCTTCGTCGCCGCTCTCGTCCTTCTGGTCGGGCAGACCCTTTGTGATAAGCTCGATGAGCTTCACGACTACCCAGATAAGGGGTTTGAGGACTATCATCATGAAGCGCACGGGGTAGGCGTGGCGCAGAGCGATGCGGTTGGCGTTCTTCTTCGCGGTGATCTTCGGTATCGTCTCGCCGAAGATGATGACAAGGAACGTCAGCACGACGGTCGATACCCACGCGTAGTCCTCGGAGCTTGTAATAAGTATCACGAGCACGGACGCGAGCGAGGAGGCACCGATGTTCGCAAGGTTGTTGCCGATGAGTATGGCGCTGAGAGCATCGTCAAAATGCTCGGTTATCCTGACTGCAAGCCCGGCCTTCTTGGAGCCGTCGTCCCGCGCGTTTTCAAGGCGCAGCACGTTGCAGGAGGAATACGCCATTTCGGACGCGGAGCAGAAGTTTGAAAGGCACAGGCACAGGAAAATGCCGATGGAGATAAGGACTATATTCACTGCGCCTCACCGCCTTCCTCTTCTGCCGGAAGCAGGGCGACTGTAAGCTTCATTATACGGTTGTGGTTCATATCCTTCACCGTGACAAGCACCTGATGATAGCGGAAGCTGTCGCCGGGCTTGGGGATAGTGTCAAACTTTTCGTAGGCCCATTCGCCCATGAGCGTGTTCACAAGCTCCTCGTCGTTCTCAGGATCCTCGTAGCCGAGCTGATCGAACACGTCGCTGACGGTCTCATCCGCGCCGACCTCGTATACGCCGTCGCCGATCTCGACCATCGGCTCTTCAATGACGTCGTCCTCGTCCCATATCTCGCCGACGAGCTCCTCAAGGATATCCTCGACAGTCACGATGCCGAGCGTGCCGCCGTAGTTATCGGTGACGACGGCAATGTTCAGCTTGCGCTTTGAGAGGATGGGGAGCAGCTCATCGATATTCGTGCTCTGGTGGACGAAGAGCACTTCATCCAGCATGGGCTTTATATCAAGATTCTCGCCGAGGCGGAGATAGGCCTTGATATATTTGCGTATCTGGAGCACGCCGATGATGTTGTCAATGCTGCCCTCGTAGACGGGCAGGCGGCTGTGGTTCGTGGATTTGATAAGGCTCAGCAGCTCCGCGTGGCTGCTGTTTATGTTTATGGCCACTATATCGACCCGCGGGGTCAGCACACTCTCAACGGTGACATCGCCGAACTGGAGCGCGGAGGATATCAGGTCGCCCTGATCCTCGTCAAGGCTGCCCTCCTCGGTCATGTCCTCGATGATGTCGTACAGCTCATCCTCCGTGACGGAGATCTGGCTGTCGCCGGGGGTGAGCTTCGCGGCTGCCTGACCTATCCATGTCAGCAGCTTCGAGAGCGGGGCGAAAAGCTTCATGAAGAAGCAGAGCACCGGCGCGCAGGAGAGCGCGAGAGTATCGCTGTACTTTTTCGCAACGCTCTTGGGGAGCATCTCGCCGGCAAAGAACACAACGATTGTGGTAATGATCGTACTGAGCGACACGGCGCTCACGCCCCACTTCCTCGTTACCGCGAGGGTGACGATAGAGGCCGCGGCGATATGTACGATATTGGTGCAGATAAGCAGGGTGCTGATGGCCAGATCAAAATTATCCAGCACATAGAGAGTCTTTTTTGCCCGGAACTCGCCGCGTTCGGCAGACGCCTTAATGCGGCTGCGCGATGCGGAGGCCATCGAAGTCTCCGTAACAGCAAAAAATGCGGCGCATACAAGAAGCAGCGCGGCAATTATCCAAGGCAATCGACTGCCATCATCCATAAGAGGATACACATCTCCTTTTAATAAATTAATCTGTAGTATAGCATAGTGCGCTGTTTCCGTCAATATTCGTAATGTTGCGAATGTGTGAAATTATCAGACGCTGTATCTGTTCTTTTTCCGCCGGATATGCTACAATAAAATATCTTATTTTATTTGGGCGGAACTGAAATGAAGATTGAAAGAGAATACCCCTCCTTTATAATAACCAAGAAAGGCAGCGCATGGGTCGGCACGGGTCACCCGTGGATATATGCGCAGGAGATAATCTCCAAAAGCGCCGAGCCTGAAAACGGCGCGCTGGTCGACGCACTCAGCGAAAACGGGCGCTATCTCGGCACGGGGCTGTACAGCCGCGAGAGCAAGATAGGCCTGCGGCTCATCTCCCGCAACGCGAACGACCGTTTTGACGCGGAGTTCTGGAAGCGCCGCATCAGGTACGCGTGGGACTACCGCCGCACCGTCATGGGCGGGGACGTGTCCTGCTGCCGCGTCATCTTCGGCGAGGCAGACGGCTTCCCCGGCCTGACTGTGGACAGGTTCTCGAACATCCTCGTCACGCAGACGCTCTCTGTCGGGATGGAACGGCTCAAGGACGCTATCTTCCCGCTGCTCGCCGAAGTGCTGCGTGAGAGCGGGGAGCGGATCGACGGTATATATGAGCGCAACGACGTCGCTATCCGCGCGCTTGAGGGGCTGGAGCAGGGCAAGGGCTGGTATGAGCTGCCGGGCGAGGAGCACCCGCAGAGCACCGTGACCGAGATATGCGAGAACGGGATATACTACGCCGTCGATTTCGAGAACGGGCAGAAAACGGGCTTCTTCCTCGATCAGAAGTATAACCGCTTTGCCGTGGCGCGCCTTGCAAAGGGGCGGCGCGTGCTCGACTGCTTTACTCACACCGGCTCTTTCGCGCTCAACGCCGCGCGCGGCGGTGCAGAACACGTGACGGCGGTGGACGTGTCGGAGAGCGCCGTTGAGATGGCACGGGAGAACGCGCGCAGAAACGGCCTTGAGGACAGGATGGACTTCGTTGCGGCGGATGTGTTCGACCTCCTGCCGGAAGTGAAGAAGGGCGAGTATGACTTTATCATCCTTGACCCGCCGGCATTTACAAAATCGCGCAGAACCGTCGGCCGCGCCGAGAAGGGCTATAAGGAAATAAACCTGCGCGCGCTCAAGGCGCTGCCGCGCGGCGGATATTTTGCGACGGCCTCGTGCAGCCACTTCATGCCGTCGGAGCTGTTTGTGAAGATGCTGCGCTCCGCGGCGCAGGACGCAAATGTTGAGCTGCGGCAGATCGAGGCGCGCCAGCAGGCACCCGACCACCCGATACTCTGGAACGTCCCGGAGACGGATTACCTGAAATTCTATATTTTTCAAGTTGTCTGAGCCTTCGGCGGACGATAAAAAGGCTCTGCACCATGATCCGGTGCAGAGCCTTTATTAATTAATGTTTACCTCACCATTCGAGGTTCTTTTCCGTCTCCTTGGAGAAGACGTGTGCGACGTTGCCGTCAAAGCTGAAGCTGACAGCGTCGCCCATGGCGTAGTGCTCCTTCATGTCGAGCGTCGGGACGATAATGATAACATCCTTGCCCTCGGCAGTGACGTGCAGATGCACGGAGGAGCCCATCATTTCGCTCACGTCGACCTTCGCTGCGATGCCCTCGCCGGGAGCTTCGATGACCGTATGCTCCGGACGGACGCCGAGCGTCACGGGCTGGGACTTTATGTCGTTTTCAAGCAGACGCGCTTCCTTCTCCGCGCTCAGCTCTATGCGCTTTCCGCCGAGCTCGACGAAGAACTTCTTATCCTCGC
>ERZ827520.4709-NODE-4709-length-10013-cov-2.899779_pt1 | contig 10013 bp, 11 predicted proteins | sample MGYA00519581_ERZ827520 | MGnify/ENA primary metagenome ERZ827520 (study PRJEB31778, sample SAMEA3449339) | human gut metagenome | biome: human gut; feature: human-associated habitat; material: faeces | place: United Kingdom | collected 2010/2012 ...
AAAACCAAGGTATGAAACAAAAAGACTTGCTGGCGCAACTGCAGGTAAATGGGGTAGATATGAACGCCTCAGGCTTATCTAAGTTAGAAGGGCAAATACGCTTTGTAACAGATTTTGAATTAGTAGCATTGGCCGATATATTAGATGTTTCGGTTGATTGGCTACTGGGACGTACACAACAAGAGTAATCAAAAAACTCCGTTTGATACTTCATACGGAGTTTTTTTGATTAAAAACCAAAAACCGCAGGCACATTTGTGCACCGCGGCTTTTAGCAGAAAAATGAATGTATGTAATGTATCTCGTAAGCTAATTAAAAAGAAGAGAACCTTTTGCCAAATTCTTGGCAAGAAGCAAGACCGTCTGCATCAGGTGTTAAATTAATTGTAAGACCTGTTTCAAACAATTGTGCACCGTTATTTTTTACGCGGTCACACCAGTTCTCCATCCACTCGCCGGTTCCCCAGTCATAGGAACCAAACAAAGCAATTTTTTTGCCTTGCAGTGAGGTTTCTACTTGTTCAAAGAAAGGCTCAAATTCGCTTTCTTCCAATACCTCGTCACCCATAGAAGGACAGCCAAAAGCAATTTTAGAATAAGTATTTACTTGGTCAGGAGAACATTGATCTACTGACATAACAGCTGCGGTACCTCCCGCTGCTGAAATACCTTCTGCAATTGCGTTTGCCATACTTTCTGTATTACCTGTTCCACTCCAATAAATAATTGCAATATTTTCCATGAGTTACACGCTCCTGTTTTGAATAATAGAATTTGTACATAAACAATGCAATAAATTCCCATCTGTATCTTTTAATGCTTGGGACAATTGCTGTTTGCAGCTTTTATATTGTGCAAACAAACGGCGACTGTAGGTTTCGTCTCCGTATACTTTCCAACAACCGCTGTATTTGTAATTGCAGCCGTTGTTCGTAATGAAGCCCACAACATCTTCCAGAGGATAACCCAGAAAAATGCCAATTTCATGTGGGAAACCTTTTGTGGATTGAATGCGCTGAGCTAAATAGGTCAGAATTTCATCAAAATATTGTCCAACATTGTTTTTATGATATACGGGATAACCGTAAGATAATAAAAATGCACGCTTTTGCGGTTCACATAATGTTTTGACCAGTTCTGATTTTCGATAAACCAGCAGAAGCTGTTTACAATTACATTGGCACACAGGATGAAAATAAATATCTTGTTGATTTAAATGTGCATTATAATTTTGAACCATTTGTTCAAATGTTTCAAAACGTGGTAATGAAACTAAATTTGCTGGTTTTACCCCCATTAGTGTAGGCGCTGTATGAGAGGCCAGAAGGGTATCTAATTTTTGCTGTATCATTATAATGAAACAAACCTCCAAACCTTTCTTTACCTATCGCAATGATAGGGGTTAGTTAACGCTAACTCGATTGTAAAAAATAAAAATTGTTATTTTATTTTTTGGTTAGCGTTTGCTAACTTCCTATATACTATCACAATGATGTTACATTGTCAATACAAAAAAATAAAAAATTTTCACCCAACATATTCGAACTATGTTGGGTGAAAATTTTTAACTGTCTACATTCTCTTTAATACGTTCAAATGTTTCTTGACTGATAATGTGTTCTATACGGCAAGCGTCTTGTGCGGCAAGTTCCTCGGGAATATCCAATATTTTTTGCAGGAATTTTGTAATATATAAGTGGCGTTCATAAACTTCATTGGCTTTTTTGCTTCCTTTTTCCGTTAAAACAATATTTCCGCTGCTTTCCACCACAATATAACCATCGTTTTTCAAAATACTCATAGCCCGGCTAACACTTGGTTTTGTAAAGCCTAATTCATTGGCAATATCAATCGAACGTACATAGCCTTGTTTCTGGTGCAACATCAGTATGGTTTCCAAATAATTTTCTCCAGATTCATACATGGTGTTTTTACCTCCTAGTCAGTTATAGAACATGTCGATTCTTACTCTATACTTTACCATGAATTTAAACAAAATTCAAGCGTTATCGTCAGGAGTGTATATGATATTTTTAACAAGAAATTTCTTTGTTTATGCCACATTTCATTCTTGATATTTTGTTTTCTAAAATGTATAATATGAAATTTCATTTTGAGAGAAAAGACTCTATTTTAAATGATATTGCGTATATTTTTTTCATATATTATATTGTTTTATGTTTTTGTGATTCCCCACGGAAATCGGAAGAAACTAGACAAAAATATTGTTGAGTAATGTCCTTGACAAAAATGTTAGCAAGTGCTAACTTAATAATGAGGTAGTAAAAAAGCGGAATCGTTACAATTTAGTTGTAACTCGTCTTATATTGTCGAAAAGAGGGAATAAATATGATACCATTGACATTTGCAGATGTGGGAAATGAACACATTATCCGCAAAGTAGGCGGAAATTCCGAAATACGGGCTCATCTTGAAAATCTTGGATTTGTTCCGGGTGCAGCAGTTACTGTTATTACAACCAATGGCGGAAATTTAATTGTAAATGTAAAAGAATCCAGGGTTGCCATCAGTAAAGAAATGGCTGCTAAAATTATGATTTAATCTGTCCGGCGGCAGAAAGGGAGGACAAAATTGAAAACATTAAGAGAAGTGAAGGTAGGAGAAACCGCTACTGTTGTTAAACTTCATGGAGAAGGTGCAACAAAGCGTAGAATTATGGATATGGGGTTGACCAAAGGAACAGAGGTTTATATCCGTAAAGTAGCTCCTCTTGGAGACCCTGTAGAAATTACAATCAGAGGATATGAGCTATCCATTCGTAAAGCAGATGCGGAGTTGATTGAGGTAGAATAAGAAGAGGTTGAACTTAGCTTGAAAGGAAGAAAAAACAATGCAAATTAAAATTGCTCTGGCGGGTAACCCAAACAGTGGTAAAACTACGCTGTTTAATGCGTTAACCGGCGCAAACCAATTTGTTGGTAACTGGCCAGGGGTTACAGTAGAAAAGAAGGAAGGAAAATTAAAAAAACATAGCGATGTTGTTATTATGGACCTTCCCGGAATTTACTCTCTTTCTCCATATACGTTGGAAGAAGTTGTTGCAAGAAATTATTTGATTCAAGAACGTCCCGATGTGATTCTGAATATTATTGACGGTACCAATTTAGAGCGTAACTTATATTTAACCACACAGCTGACAGAATTGGGAATACCTGTGGTCATTGCCATTAACATGATGGATGTTGTGAAAAAGAATGGCGATAAAATTAATGTTGAAGAGCTTTCAAAACAACTTGGATGTAAAGTGGTGGAGATATCCGCATTAAAAGGTACAGGTATTACAGAGGCAGCACAAGCGGCAGTTCAGGCTGCAAAAGATACAAAAACAGTACCGCAGCATTGCTTCAGCGGTGTTGTAGAACATGCGCTGGCACATATTGAAGAAGCTGCCGTACATAATATGCCTTTGGAACAACAGCGTTGGTATGCAATTAAGATTTTTGAGCGTGACGAAAAAGTATTAGAACAATTAAAACTGGATCAGACTGTTTTGGACCACATTGAAAAAGATATCAAAGCAGCCGAAGAAGAATTGGATGACGATGCAGAGAGCATTATTACAAATGAACGGTATGTTTATATTGCTTCTATCATTAAAAGCTGTTATAAAAAACACAGCAAAGGCCTCACTGTTTCCGATAAAATTGATAAGGTTGTGACCAACCGTTGGTTGGCTTTGCCTATATTTGTTCTGGTTATGTTTGTTGTTTATTTTGTGTCGGTTACTACGGTAGGTACTTGGGCTACCGACTGGGCCAATGATGGTGTGTTTGGAGACGGCTGGCATTTGCTGGGAATTGGAGACAGTTCTTATGCAGCAGATGCGGACCAATTTGGAGAAGCATCGCAGGTAGTAAACGGTTTTATCGATTACGCAGGAGAGCAGGGCATAGATACGGAGGCGGTAACAGCTGCATTGGATACTGAATCCGAAGACTTTGATCCTGCCGTTGCCAAAACAGAATTGGCGGAATTTGCTTCTCAATTCTCTCCAACCGATGAAGCCTCTTATACGGTGACAGATGAGGAAACATTAGCTACAGAAGATGTGACTTCATCGGGAGAAGAGTTGACTGCTGCCTTAGGCGTATACGAACAATATAATTATACAGAGCCGGACCCTGCTGATTACGGCGTTTGGGTACCTGGAATTCCTGTATTGGTGGAAAATGGGCTGAATGCTATCAACTGTGTGGACTGGCTGCAAGGATTGATTCTTGACGGTATTATTGCCGGTTTGGGCGCAGTGTTAGGCTTTGTGCCTCAAATCTTTGTGTTATTTATTTTCCTTGCCATCTTGGAATCTTGCGGTTATATGGCTCGTATTGCCTTTGTTATGGACCGTATCTTCCGTAAATTTGGATTGTCAGGTAAATCTTTTATTCCGATTTTAATTGGTACAGGTTGTGGCGTACCGGGTATTATGGCTTCCCGTACCATTGAAAATGAACGCGACCGACGTATGACCATTATGACAACAACATTTATTCCATGCGGTGCCAAACTGCCATTTATTGCTATGATTGCAGGTGCTATTTTCGGCGGTGCATGGTGGGTTGCGCCCAGTGCTTACTTTATTGGAATTGCGGCAATTATCATTTCAGGTATTATGTTAAAGAAAACAAAACCGTTTGCAGGAGATCCTGCACCGTTTGTTATGGAGCTACCTGCTTACCACTTGCCAACGGTAGGAAATGTATTGCGCAGTATGTGGGAACGCGGCTGGTCCTTTATCAAAAAAGCGGGCACAATCATCTTGCTTTCCACAATCTTCATTTGGTTTGTTACATATTTTGGATTTATAGACGGCACCTTTACCATGCTTTCTGAAGACCAAATAGACAACAGTATCCTTGCAATCATCGGAAACGGTATTTCATGGTTGTTTGCTCCTCTTGGTTGGGGCAATTGGCAGGCAGCGGTTGCTTCCATTACCGGTCTGGTTGCAAAAGAAAATATTGTTGGTACATTGGGTATTTTGTATGGTGGTTCCGGCTCCGTTTATGCAAATATCGCAGCTTCCTTTACTGCTATCAGTGGATTTAGCTTTATGGTATTCAACCTTTTATGCGCCCCTTGTTTTGCAGCAATGGGTGCAATTAAAAGAGAAATGCACAATGCGAAATGGACTGCGTTTGCAATTGCTTATCAATGTGTGTTTGCCTATGCAATTGCTTTGGTAATTTTCCAACTTGGCAGCTTATTTACAGGTAACGGAAATATCATCGGTTCTATTGTTGCATTTTTGATTGTAGCGTTCATACTGTTTATGCTGTTCCGTCCGTATAAAAAAAGTAATATATTGAAAAAGAAAGTGAAAGTATAAACTTTCTAAGGAGGAATTACGATGCTGGACTTTTTTGTAAACAATTGGGGAACCCTTTTGGCCGGAGTTATTGTTTTAGCGGTCGTAATTCTGGTTATTGTAAAATTAATCAGAGATAAGAAGAAGGGTAAAAAGGCCTGTGGATGCGATTGCGGACATTGTGCTGCTTCGGCAGGATGCCACCATGACGCAGCAAAACATCAGGCGCCCAATCAAAAATAAAAATGGCGTTCATACTGGAAATTTCACACTATTGATTGTTTCAGGAAAAAATAGTTAATATAATTCACAATTGCTGGATAAAAGCTGATACGGGAGTAAAATAACTCTTGTATCAGCTTTTTTATTTTAGTGGATTATACGCAGTACAGTTTAATTTATTACGAAGGAATGATATAATCGATACGAAAAGGATACAAAATGTATGGTACCTTTCAGTATTGTGTGAAAAATCGAGGAGGGCCTTATGTCAAGAATAGACGGTGACAGGAAAAATATATGTGGGGAAAATATAAAAAGATATAGACAAAAGAAAGGCTTGTCTTTAGAGCAATGCTGTGTAGAATTAGAACAAGAGGGCTTAGTATTGAGCGCAAAAGAACTGGAGCAAATTGAACAAGGACAAAAGGTGGTATTAGATCAAGAAATTATTTGTTTTTGTAAAGCACTATCCATTACAGTAGAGCAGTTATTTGAAGACATATCCCTATAATAAAAAGATGAGACAAATAGAACATAAAAAGGACGAATCGTACTATAAACGATTCGTCCTTTTTTTATTAAATCAATGGAATCCCTGACCGCCAAATACAGAAAAGAGACGTTTAACTTGTCCCTTTAATCCTCGATGCTCAGGTTGTTCCAATTTCGGATCATAGGAAAGTACATGTCTGGCTGCAGATTGTGCTTCTTTTAATACTTCCATATCTTCTGCCATATTGGCAATTTTCAAATCCGGCAAACCATGCTGTTTCTCCCCGAAAAAGTCTCCCGGACCTCGTAAACGCAAATCTTCGTCTGCAATACGGAATCCATCTGATGTACTGCACAGAATTTTTAAACGTGCAACCGCTTCCTCGTTTTGTGCATCTGAAACCAAAATGCAGGTGGATTTCATGGTTCCCCGTCCTACACGTCCTCGCAGCTGGTGCAACTGGGACAATCCGTATCTTTCTGCATTTTCAATTAGTATAATCACTGCATTTGGGACGTCAACACCAACTTCCACAACAGTAGTTGAGACAAGGACATCAATTTCTCCCTTTGCAAATGCAGTCATGACCGTATCCTTTTCTTTTGGCTTCATTTTGCCATGCAGAATACCAATCACTTTGTCCGGAAATGTTTCCGTTTGTAAAGCGTTTGCATACTGTACCACACTGGCCATATCGTTGGTACTTTCTTCCACCAAAGGACAGATAATATACGCCTGTTGTCCTGCGTCCAAATGGGTGCGAATATATTGTAATGCCCGCGCACGTTTTCGGCTGCTAATTGCATACGTTTCTATGGTTTGACGTCCGGGAGGAAGTTCGTCCAAAACAGATATGTCTAAATCTCCATAGATAATCAATGCCAGTGTCCTTGGAATGGGAGTAGCAGACATGACCAGCATATGAGGATGATTGCCTTTTTCGGCTAACAAACTCCTTTGAGCAACGCCAAAACGATGCTGTTCATCTGTAATGACGAGTCCAAGATTTTGGAATGCTACAGTTTCGCTGATAAGTGCATGAGTGCCTATCACCATTTGCATGGAACCGTCTTGAAGTTGTTCAATCAGTTTTCTTTTTTTGGCAGGTGTTACAGAGCCGGTTAACAGACCAACAGAGATACCTGTATCTTTTAAAATACCGGAAATAGATGCATGGTGCTGTTGCGCTAAAATTTCGGTGGGAGCCATTAATGCTGCCTGCACGCCATTTTTGATGACAGAATAACATAAAGCAGCAGCAACAGCTGTTTTACCGGAGCCTACATCACCTTGCACCAATCGACTCATGGGACTTCGGTTTTGGCGGTTTGTCATATCTGCCATTGCTTCTGAAATGGCACGTTTTTGCGCGCCGGTGGGAGTGAAGGGAAGCAGTTGAAAGAACTCGTTGCTGTAATCAATAAAAGGCGGCAGGGAAGTTTCCTGTTTTTTACGATATTTTAATTCAAGAAGTCCCAGTTGTAATGTAAACAGTTCCTCAAATACCAGTCTTTTTTTGGCAATCTCCTTAGATTCCATAGAATCCGGAAAATGAATTTGTTCTAAGGCGTATCTCAGCTCACAAAGATGGTGCTGCATACGAATGTCATAAGGAATAGGATCTTTGACTTGCTCAGGCAATAATGCCAAAGCATGCTTTACAGCATTACTAATCATCCGAGTAGATAATCCTTCTGTTTGATGATAAATAGGGCACACCGAAGGGGCGGAAGAAACAGGATAAAATTCAGGTACGCTCATTTCTTTCCTCAGCAAGGTACCGGATACTTTGCCATAAAAAATATATTCTTTTCCTTCTGTCAAAGCATTGACAATGTAAGGATTATTAAAAAAAGTGAGCTGTAAATCGCGCATACCGTCTGTTACGGAGGTTTTATATAAAGTCATGCCTTTGCGGATGCGTGTTTCTTTCGGTTTATGCAAAACAACGGCACGTATAGCACAAGGGATTCCAAAAGGCGCTTGTTCAATGGTAAGTGGTTGACTCCAATCTTCATATGTGCGGGGATAAAAACGCAATAAAGCGCCAACGCTAAACACGCCAAGCTTGTGGAACAGCTTAGCGCGCTTTTCGCCGACGCCTGTTAATGTTTGTATTTCTTGTTCAAATAATGAAGCCATATTTATTCAATCGAGAGAATGAAGTAATAAATAGGCTGACCGCCGTTTACCAAAGTTACTTCAATCTCATTTCCTACTTTAATGCGCTGGAAGGCATCTTCTGCTTCCGCTTCAGACACATTGTCGCCGTAAATAATCGTAATAAAGGAAGTTCCTTTTTTAGCCATGGAGCGTGCCAAACGAGTAGCAGCATGCACAGGATCTTTGTCAATGATTTCGAGTTTACCGTTTTCCAGACCTAAAATGTCGCCTTCCTTCATTTTATGACCGCCAAATTCAGAGTCACGGGCTGCAAATGTAATAAGTCCGGTATCCACTGCATTTGCAGCGTTCATCATCACATTCGCACTGATTTCAGGCGTGCTTTCTCCTTCGTATGCGAGCATAGCAGATAAACCTTGGGGAATGGTACGGGTAGGCAGTACAATGACTTTTCTGTCCGTAACCAAAGGAATGGTTTGTTCTGCCGCTAAGATAATATTTTTATTGTTAGGCAGAACATAAACGGTTTTGGCAGGGGTAGCCAGTACGGCTTCCACGATATCTTCTGTACTTGGATTCATCGTTTGACCTCCGCTGACAACATGAGCGCAGCCAAGGTCGCTGAATAAGGTTTTTAATCCTTCGCCTGCCGCGACAGCTACAAAACCAATTTCTTCTGTCGGCTCTATCGGTTCTAATGTTTGAGGTTTTGCTGTTTGTGCAGCTTTTGCTTTTACTGCTTCTTCCGCAGCAATGCGATGCTGTTCTTTCATATTTTCTATTTTAATGGTAAGCAATTGTCCGTAAGTGAGTGCTTCTTGCAAAGCATGACCGGGATTTTCCGTATGCACATGGACTTTAATAATCTCATCGTCATCTACCACTACCACACAGTCCCCAATGCTTTCTAAATAGGCGCGTAATTCGAAGGGTGGTTTTGTGCAAGTTTCTTCTCTGCCAATGATAAATTCCGTACAGTACGTGAAAGTAATATCTTGGTCAAACTCTGCCGCAGCATTACGGAAAAAATCGTCTTCATATGGTTGTTCGCTTTTTACGGGCATTTCATCGGCAATTAAAACATTATCTTTGAAAACGGACAGCATGCCATCTAAAATTAAGCATAACCCTTTTCCACCGGCATCCACAACACCTGCTTTTTTCAAAACAGGGAGCAATTCAGGTGTTGTTTCCAACGCTTCCGCAGCGCCTTTACAAATGGCAGACCATACGTATACAGCATCATCTTCAATGGCAGCAGCAGCCTTTCCTTTTTCGCAAGCAACACGGGAGACAGTTAAAATGGTTCCCTCAGTCGGCTTCATAACGGCTTTATAGGCATCTTCCACACCGAGACCCAATGCGTTTGCAAGGTCTATGCCTGAAATGGTTTCTTTTCCTTCAATTCCTTTTGAAAAACCACGGAACAAAAGGGAAAGAATAACACCGGAGTTGCCGCGTGCGCCTCTTAATAAAGCGGAAGCAGCAATTTTTGCAATTTCACCTGCATGTGTATTTTCTGTTTTAATTAACTCATTTGCAGCGGCAGACATTGTCATAGACATATTAGTGCCTGTATCTCCGTCCGGAACAGGGAAAATATTTAAATCATTTACCATGTTTTTATGCTTAGAAATATTATTTGCACCTGAAATAAATGCATTTTTCAGGGTTAGTCCGTTTATCATTCTGTGCACTCCCTTAACGTAAATTGTATAGCCCGCATTTTGATTAAATTTAGGTCTGTGCCTGTATATAAGCCACAGTTTATATTACAAATTGTATAATCATAATTATTATAACATAAAAGAAATTGCTATGCAATTTCTAACATATAAAGGTTACAAC
>ERZ827520.4713-NODE-4713-length-10005-cov-2.594975_pt1 | contig 10005 bp, 9 predicted proteins | sample MGYA00519581_ERZ827520 | MGnify/ENA primary metagenome ERZ827520 (study PRJEB31778, sample SAMEA3449339) | human gut metagenome | biome: human gut; feature: human-associated habitat; material: faeces | place: United Kingdom | collected 2010/2012 ...
GAGGGACCCGCAGTATGAAAACCAAAAAGCAAAGCTTGGGCAAGGTCCTCACGAACGGCATCATCACGGAAAACCCGACCTTCCGTCTCGTGCTCGGCACCTGCCCCACCATCGCGACTACGGTCTCGGTGATCAACGGCTTCACGATGGGCATCGCCACCACCTTCGTGCTGATCTGCTCCAACATCGTGATCTCGCTGTTGAAGAACTTCATTCCCGAAAAGATCCGCATTCCGGCCTACATCGTGGTCATCGCCTCGTTCGTTACCATCGTCGAGATGGTCATGAAGGCCTACCTCCTCGAGCTATATGAAGCGCTTGGCGTGTTCATCCAATTGATCGTCGTCAACTGCATCATATTGGCGCGCGCCGAATCCTTTGCCGGCAAGTCCGAAAACAGCGTGGTCGCTTCGGCGGTCGACGGTTTGGGCATGGGCATTGGCTTTACCATCGCGCTGAGCATCATCGGTACCTTCCGTGAGCTCATCGGCTCGGGCACCATCGGCGGCATCACCATCTTCCCCAGCACCTATGCCGTGAGCGTGTTCGCGCAGGCTGCCGGCGGCTTCGTGGCCTTTGGCCTGTTCGTCGGCCTGTTCAACGTCATCTTCGGCAAGATCGACGACAAGCGCAAAAAGGCCAAGATCGCTGCTGCCAAGGCCGCTGCCGAAGCCAAAAAGGCCGCTGCCGCCGCAGGCACCAAAGCGTAAAAAGGAGGTTTACCAATGGCAATCGCTTCTACTGAAGGAGTTGTGAAGGTCATTCTGATCCTCCTCAACGCCATTCTCTGCAACAACGTCATCCTGGCGCAGTACCAGGGCATCTGCCCGTTCATCGGCTGCTCCAAGAAGACCGAGACTGCCGTGGGCATGGGCATCGCCGTCACGTTCGTCATGGCGCTGGCCTCGCTCTTCACCTGGCTCATCCAGCAGCTGCTGGTGGCCCTGAACATCGCCTACCTGCAGACCATCGTGTTCATCCTGGTCATTGCCTCGCTGGTGCAGTTTGTGGAAATGTTCCTCAAAAAGAGCAGCCCCACGCTGTATCAGTCGCTGGGTGTGTACCTGCCCCTCATCACGACCAACTGCGCCGTGCTGGGCGTTACCATTCAGAACATCCAGATGAACTACGGCCTGGGCCTCGCCATCGTCAACGGCGTTGGCACCGCGCTGGGCTTCACCCTGGCCATCATCCTCATGGCCGGTGTGCGCGAGCGCATGTCTCTGCAGAACACCCCCGCGCGGGTCGAGGGCTTCTCGATCTCGCTGGTCACTGCCGGTCTTATGGCCATGGCTTTCCTGGGCTTCACCGGCCTCATTCGCTAAGGAGGTGCAATCATGCAAATACTTTGGTCTGCGGTTGTACTCGGCGGCCTTGGGTTGATCTTTGGCCTTGTGCTGGCCTTTGCTTCCAAGAAGTTCGCCATCCCGCGCGATCCGCGCCTTGACGATGTCATCAAGGCGCTGCCCGGCGCAAACTGCGGCGCCTGCGGCTACCCCGGCTGCGAAGCCTGCGCCGAGGCCATCCTCAAGGGCGAAGCGCCCTACGACAAGTGCCCGGTCGGCAAGCAGAAGTCTGCCGATGCCATTGCCGCCATTCTGGAAGGCAGCAAGGCAGAATGACCCAACTTATAAAAACAACACCCGGTATTGCCGGGTGTTGTTTTTATGCATATTATTCATTGGGTTTATAAAATTTCATTTTTAACACCAGTAAATTTCGAATTACTCTTGATTGTTTTCAGAAAAAATGAATGAAATTTGTATATTTCTCTTGCCTTACGAACCATGATCAGTTATAATAACAGTACATTGTTCTGCCGCGGCTGTGAAACGGCAGGATTTTTGTGCTGTTTGTGTGCCGCAGGGCGACAAAGCGCGCCTGGTCATTTGCCGCTGGCCGGCGCGGGCTGCGCTGCGGTTCAAAAGGAGCCCCCAAGGCCCCTTTGCCCATTTGGAAAGAGAAGGAGTGCAAGAATGAAGAAAACCACCCGTTTGTATCGCTTGTTTGCAGCGGCGCTCTTTGCGCTGATGCTGCTGGCCGCATTGCTTGGCGGCTGCAGCACGCCCGCTGTGGAAGAAGAAGCCACCCCCACGCCCCCGGCAGAAGAAGAGGGCGCCCCCGCCCCCGAAGGCGGCGCGACATCCGCCTCCCGCCAGACGTTCATCACCGGCAACGCCGTGAAGAATGCCTGCACGAACGCGATGGGCGAGCTCAAGCGCACCGCTTCCGAGTTTCTGAACGTCCCGCAGGAAGAGCTGATCTTCCGCCACCGCGAGATCTACAGCTCCAAGGATGCATCCAAGAAGATGACCTATCCCGAGCTGATGGGCGCGATGGGCAAAAACGGCCGTCTGGCCGTCGGCGCGGGCTACTACAACCCGAAGACCACCTATCTGAACCCGGCCGACATGTCCGGCGTTCCGTATGAGGTCTATTCCTATGCCACCTGCATCATCGAGGTCGAGGTCGATACCGACACGGGCGAGGTCCAGCTTCTCAAGTGCGTTTCCGCGCACGACGTCGGCACGCCGGTCGGCGTGAAGATGTGCGAGGGCCAGATCGAGGGCGGCACCGCCATGGGCACCGGCTTCGTCATCAGCGAGAAGATCGAGATCGACCCGAAGACCTGCGCGATCAAGAACCCCTCGCTCAGCAAGTACATCATCGAGTCCAGCATGGATGTTCCCGAGGTGTACCCGATCGTTGTGTGCAGCGACGGCGACGCCGCTCCGTACGGCGCCAAGGGCATCGGTGAGCCGGCGCTCATCCCGAGCATCCCCGCGACGATGGCCGCCATCGGCAACGCGCTCGGCGTCAAGTTCCACCACACCCCCGTCCTCGCCGCCGACATTGTGAAGGCGTGGAAGGACAAGCAGGCAGCGGAGGCTGCCGCCAACTAAGGTTGAAAGTACACCCTAAGGTACTTTTTTAACAATAACTCATCGGCCGCGTCGTACGCGGCGCGGCCAGCTTACCAAGCAATAAGGAACCGCGCACGTCCCTCTTCGGGCAATTCGCAGCTGCCCGAAACCACACACAAGTAAACGCTCAACGAATGTTGCAATCAACATTAAATTAAGGGAGGCACTTTAATTAATGGCAAACAACAACACCGAGCTTAAGGGATGGGCTAAGTACTGCAAAGAGCAGAACATTGAGTTCTCCACGAAGCGCATTTTCATCGACGGCCTGGGCGGCATGGCTCACGGTCTGTTCGCGTCTCTGCTGATCGGCTGCATCATCAACACGATCGGCATGTACGTTCCCCTGCTGAAGGACATCGTCGTCAACCCCTGGGGTTCCGAAGCTCTCGCGGGCGCTAACCTGCTGATCGCTTCCAAGACCGCTGCTTACGCCGTGCAGGGCGCCGCTATGGCCGCCGCTATCGCGTACAGCATGAAGGCTCCCCCGTTCGTCATGTACTCCACGCTGGCCGTTGGCTTCGCTGCCAACGCCCTCGGCGCGCAGGGCGGACCTCTCGCCGTGTTCTTCGTCGTCGTCATTGCCGTGTTCTTCGGCAAGCTGGTCTCGAAGCGCACCCCGATCGACATCATCGTGACCCCGTTCGTTACGATCGTTGTCGGCGTTCTGTTCGCTTTCCTGATCGCTCCCCCGATCGGCAAGGGCGCCGTCCTTCTCGGCGACCTCGTCATGAAGGCGACCGCTCTCCAGCCCTTCTGGATGGGCATCCTCGTCTCCGCTCTCATGGGCATCATCCTGACCCTCCCCATTTCCTCCGCCGCTATCTGCGCCGGTCTTGGTCTGGTCGGTCTCGCCGGCGGCGCCTGCGTTGCTGGCTGCTCTGCTCACATGGTCGGCTTCGCTGTTGCGTCCTACCGTGAGAACGGCGTGCAGGGTCTCCTTTCTCAGGGCCTCGGCACCTCCATGCTCCAGGTTCCCAACCTGGTCAAGAAACCCATCCTCTGGCTGCCCCCCGTGGTCGCTTCCATCGTGAACGGCCCGCTCGCCACCTGCCTGTTCAAGCTCCAGATGAACGGCGCTGCCATCAACTCCGGCATGGGCACCTCCGGCCTCTGCGGCCAGATCGGCCTCATCACCGGTTGGGCGGCCCCCATGTGCGAAGAGAACGCTGCTCTCGGCGTTGACTTCGCCGCCGCTACGGCCAGCCCGGCTCTGAACTGGATCGGCCTCGTCGTCTGCTCCTTCGTGATCCCCGCTCTTGTCAGCTGGCTCGTCAGCGAGCTCATGCGCAAGAAGGGCCTCATCAAGGAAGGCGACTACGCTCTCGATCTGTAATCCTAACAGGCACAAAACTCTACTTACTCCCGGGGCAAGCTGCAGCTCCGAGGTAAGCACAGCTCGTGCGCGGATTTTTTAGAAAAGGCGTTGAGTTATTCAATATTCGCCGGTTCCCGGCGCTTTATGCGCCGGGGATTGAGCGGAGAATCTTAGGGAATCAAAAGTCGGCTCCCCAGCCACAGTTTGACCGGGGAACCAGGGGTTTTCTGCACGGTAAGGGCGTCCGCCCTTCCGGGCACACCCCTGCCGCGACAGAAAAACCCTTTGGACAGGGCTGCTGCCATATCCCGGATGTGCGGATGGCGGCGGAATGTCCGCGTGTACTCTGGCAAAACGCTCCCGGCGCAGAACTGCGCAACGCCGGGGGAGTTGGGCAAACACACAATTTAATTGCTGCGCGCAGCAGCAGAAGGGAGTTTACCATGGCTACTCTGGTAATTAAGAACATCGGTAAGATCGTTTCCGGTGACATTGACCACCCCGTTCTTGAGGGCAGCGTCATCGTCATCAACGAGAACCTCATCGAGGCGATCGGCGGCGAAGAACTCCTCGCCAACGTCGGCGACGCGACCGTCGTCGATGCCAACGGCACCACCGTCACCCCGGGTCTTTGGGACACGCATGTGCATGTCTCCACGGCGGACGGCTACGGCACCCGTCAGAAGACCTTTGGCTTCATTGAGAGTGCGAAAAACGGCGGCGTGACCACTATGATCTCTGCCGGCGAATGCCATATCCCCGGCCATCCGAAGGGCGACCCTGTCTACACCAAGGCGCAGGCCATTGTCGGCCACAAGTGCTTTGCCAAGGGCGTTTCCGGCGTGAAGGTCGAAGGCGGCGGACTGATCCTCGAGAAGGGTCTGGTCGAGAAGGACTTCGAAGACCTCGCCAAGGAAGGGTCGTCGGTGAGATCGGCCTCGGCACCGTCAACAACCCCGAGACTGCGGCTCCCATGGTCGAGTGGGCCCACAAGCACGGCTTCAAGGTGCAGATGCACACCGGCGGTACTTCCATCCCCGGCTCCTCCACCGTTACCGCGGACGACGTCATCAAGACGAAGCCCGACGTTGTTTCCCACATCAATGGCGGCCCGACCTCCATTCCTCTGCACGAAGTTGACCGCATCATGGACGAGACCCCGTTCGCGATGGAGATCGTGCAGTGCGGCAACCCGAAGACCGCTCAGTACGTCCTCAACCGCGCTGCCGAAAAGGGCCAGCTCGGCCGCGTGATCTTCGGCAACGACGCTCCGTCCGGCACGGGCATCATTCCTCTGGGCATCATGCGCAACATCAGCTTCGCCGCTTCCATGACCGACATCGCCCCCGAAGTCTGCGTCGCCATGGCGACCGGCAACCCGGCGAAGGTCTACACGAAGCTCAACCGCGGCGTCATCGCCCCGGGTAAGGAAGCCGACCTGCTGATCATGGATACCCCGATGGGTTCCGTCGGAAAGGACGCCATGGAAGCTTTCGCCGCCGGCGATATTCCGGGCCTGTCCTATGTCATCATTGACGGCAAGATCAACGTCAAGAAGTCCAGCAACACTCCTCCTGCGTCGAGAAAGCCCTGCTGAGCCTTGCTCGCACAGAAGCCCAACTCATTTAGCTATTAATTTTAATAGGAGGATATACCAATGAAAGAGCCTAAGATTCGCAAGATCGTTACCAACCTCGAAGAAGTGTTCTACGAGGGCGGCGCTGAAAAGCCCGTGGAGACCAACTCCGGCCGCAAGTCCATTAAGACGGTGTCCGTGGCTGCCGTTATCAAGAATCCGTACGCCGGCCAGTGGGTCGAAGACCTGTCTGAGCTGACCGAGTACGGCGAGTACCTGGGCGATCTGCTCACCAAGAAGGGTGCCGAGCTCCTCGGCGCCGAGAACGTTGAAACCTACGGCAAGGGCTGCATCGTCGGTCTCGACGGCGAGCTGGAGCACTCCTCCGCTATGCTGCACCCGAAGTCCGGCAAGACCATCCGCGCTGCTATCGGCGGCGGCAAGTCCATCATTCCTTCCAACGAGAAGGTCGGCCCTGCCGGCTCCGAGCTGGACATCTCCCTGCACTTCAAAGATGCTGCCTTCGTGCGCACCCACTACGGCTCCTTCGCGGTCCGTATTCCCGATGCCCCGAAGAGCGATGAGATCGTCATGGCGGTCGTTCTGGCTGACGCCGGCCGTCCGCATGCTCTCGTCAACGGCGTTGGCCGTATCGGCGGTCTGCAGAAGTCCGAAGCCAAGTGCGAGGACGGCATGCACTAATTCTTCCCCGCGTTTAACAATAGCCCCCTTGGCAACAAGGGGGCTATTTTCAAGAGCATGACCGCAGAATCATCTGCGGGAGAAAAGGCCTGGAGGACATTGTAAATGAACCTTATTGAAAAGTATCTGGCAAAAGCGGCTGGCAAGGAACATGTCGCCCCCGGCCAGGATCTCACCTGCAAGGTGAGCTTTGTCGCCGCGCACGACGTGACGGCTCCCATCGCCATCCGCATGTTCCGCGAGATCGGCGTGAAGAAGGTCTTCGATCCCAGCCGCGTGGCGCTGATCGTTGACCATGTATACCCCGCCGCCACGGAGAAGGCCCGCGCCAATGTTTGGGCGATGGACGACTTCTCCAAGGAATTCGGCGTTCCCCTGTATCAGCGCGGTGAAGGCGTTATCCACCAGCTGATGTATGAAAAGCATAAGCAGAACCCCGGCGATATCGTTTGTATTGCTGACTCCCACACCGGCACCTGCGGCGGTTACGGTCAGATCGGCATCGGCGTCGGCTCCACGGAGCTGGCCGCGGCCATGGCGACCGGCACGCTCGATCTTGAGGTGCCCCAGGTTGTGCAGATATATCTCACCGGCAAGCGCCCCTCCAACGTTTTCGGCAAGGATCTCATCCTGTATCTCGGCAGCAAGTTCGGCTCCGACTATCTCGTGGACCGCGGCCTTCTTCTCACCGGCCCCGGCATCGACGATCTCTCCATCGCCGAGCGCATGACCGTCTGCAACATGGGTATCGAGATCGGCAGCATGATTACCATCTTCGGCACCGAAGAGAAGGAATCCGACTGCTTCGAGACCTATGAGATCGATCTTTCCACGCTTGAACCGCAGATCTCCTGCCCCTTCAGCCCCGCGAACGTTGTTCCGGTGCGCGAGAAGGCCGGCATCAAGGTCACGCAGGTCGTCGTCGGCAGCTGCACCAACGGCCGTCTGAACGACATGGAGCAGGTCGCCAAGGCATTTAAAGGCAAGAAGGTCAGCCCCGACGTAAACGTGCTCATCGTTCCCGCCTCCCGCGAGATCCTCGGCCAGATGGAAGAGCGCGGCTGGACGAAGATCATCCGCGACGCCGGCGCCACCATTCTCAACCCCGGCTGCGGTTCCTGCTTCGGCGCGCACGAGGGACTTATCACCCCGCGCGACGTGTGCGTTTCCACGACGAACCGCAACTTCCCCGGCCGTATGGGCAGCAAGGTCGGCCAGATCTATCTGGCGAGCCCGGCTACCGCGGCGGCCACCGCCCTCACGGGCGTCATCACCGTTCCGGAGGTGTAAGCACAAATGGAAAAGATCAGAGGTAAAGTTATCATTCTCGGCGACGACGTCGATACCGACCAGATCCTCCCCGGCTACGCGATGAGCGAGCCCTACGAGGAGATCGGCAAGTACGCCATGGCCGGCCTCCCGACGGAGGACTTCAAGCTCAACCGCGAGCCCGGCTGCATTCTCGTAGCCGGACGCAACTTCGGCTGCGGCTCCTCCCGCGAGCAGGCCCCCATCGCCCTCAAGCAGGCGCAGGTCGCCCTCGTCGTGGCGCAGGGCTTCGCCCGCATCTTCCGCCGCAACTGCATCAACATCGGCATGCCGGTGTTCGTTGCCGACGCCGTGAAGAAGCTCCACACCGGCGAGATCATTGAGGTCGATCTCGAAAAAGGCACGATCACCGCGCCCTGCGGCGTCATCGAGGCCAACCCTCTTTCGGAGAACGTGCTCAAAACGCTCGAATACGGCGGACTGATCCCCCGTGTACGCGCCGAGCTCGGCATCACCGAATAAACCGGTTTGAAAGAATCAAATAAGGAATATACAGAGGAGAAGAGCTATGGCTATGAAAGACCCTCAGGCAAGAACAAAACAAATTATTAAGGACGATATCGAGACCATCCGCGCTTATGCTGATGCGTTCGGCGTTGAGATGCCCGATCTTGACGAGAACGGCGAGGTCGTCGGTCTGCCCGCGCCGTACCCCCGCGAGGTCGCCGGTGTCGTCCGCAGCGGCTACCGCATCTACGAGCTCGGCCAGAAGGCCGTCGAGACCGGCATGCCCTGCCTGAACCCGATCCTCGGCCGCAACAGCGCCGAAGAGACCTGGAAGGAATCCAACGACATTTACAAGTACGCCGAAAAGTTCGGCCAGACCGTGTTCCAGTTCGTCCACTCCGAGGCGACCCGCCACATCGACCCGCTCAAGGGCCGCGAGCTCATCGAGCAGTCCCGCGGTAAGGGCGGCATCACCCCGAAGGGCGAGCGCGAGTTCATCCAGATGGGCGGCGGCGCGAAGCACCCCGTGCGTATCAACGCCACCGGCGACACCGCGCACATCAACATCCTCAACGGCTTCATCGCCGGCTTTGACGGCACCGACATCGGCCCTGTCATCCACGTCCACTTCGGCGGCCGCGGCATCCACGACTTCCGCACGAAGGTCGTCAACGGTTACAAGTCCTGCATCGTCTGCGCCGAGAACAAGATCTTCGCGCAGCTCGACACCCACAAGCACATCAACAACATCGGCGGCACCGACGGCATGGCCATCGCGATGTGCCTTCTCTCCGAGGGTATTGCCACCCACGCCGGCCTCCCCTGGGAGCTCTCCGGCATCCAGATGAACGTCGGCGGCAACAACCTGTACCGCGACCTCGCCATCATCCGCGCGTTCCGCCACAACATGCTCTCCAAGAGCCTGATCGTTGTCCCCGAAACGTTCCAGCATCCGCCCGCGAACCTGATCGCGGAGCAGGCGCATTTTGCCCGCATGGCCATCTCCGCCAAGCTCGGCGGCGCCAACTTCTACCGCCCGAAGGCGGCCGAGAGCGTCGGCATCCCGACCGGCGACTCCATGGGCCAGGCCTGCTGGGCTACGCTCGACGTGTTCCAGCACACCTACAACCCCGGCATTGAGTCTCCGAAGATCGACGAATACGAGAACATGATGATTGACGAGGCGTTCGCCGTTCTTGAAGCCGTCCTCAAGCTCCCCGCGCACAGCCTGCACCAGGGCTGCCTGACCGAGGAATTCTGGAAGCAGTGGACGGACGAAGAGCTCATCGACCTCATCGTTGACGGCGGCAAGTCCGGCAAGATGGACACCCCGCGCGCCGGCGGCTGGGATCTCAAGCGCTTCGTCAAGACGAACCGCGACCCCGACGGCATCACCCGCTACGTCGAAGGCTACACCCCGCTGGGCGTCGATCCTTCCCGCTGCCCGATCACCAAGGAGCACGTTACCGTGCACATCGAGAAGCCGCCTACACGCAAGGAGAAGATCGTCCTCGCGACCGTCGGCGCCGACGCGCACGTCAACGGCATCAACACCATCCGCGAGGCCTTCCAGGACGCCGGTTATGAGATCATCTTCCTGCGCGGCATGAACCTGCCCGAGACCGTGGCCGAAGTCGCGGCGGAGGCGAAGGCAAACGCCATCGGCGTGAGCAACCTGCTCGGCCTCGGCGTGACGCTGTTCCCGCGTG
>ERZ827520.4719-NODE-4719-length-9997-cov-2.483404_pt1 | contig 9997 bp, 10 predicted proteins | sample MGYA00519581_ERZ827520 | MGnify/ENA primary metagenome ERZ827520 (study PRJEB31778, sample SAMEA3449339) | human gut metagenome | biome: human gut; feature: human-associated habitat; material: faeces | place: United Kingdom | collected 2010/2012 ...
CGCATTGCGTTGCCGCAGACGAAGAACGCGGACTGCAGACCCTTGGCGCGGATGTAGTCGAAGAGCTCGGTGTACGGCTCAGACATAAACGCGGTGAAGTGCTTCGGGGAGATCTGGGAAATCAGCGGGTCGACCGGAGCGATCATGCAGCAGCCAGCTTCGGCGTACATGTCGATCATGGCCTTGCCCTGCTTAACGCAGAATGCCATCAGCTTCTTGACCTGCTCGGGGTTCTTCTTCATGTCCATGAAGAGCTTCGTGCCGCGCAGATGGGAAGCCAGGGTGAACGGGCCGCAGAACAGGCCATACAGTGCCGTCTCATCGCCGACTGCTTTATACATACGGCGGGCCGCTTCCATAACGACCGGGATACGGCCATCGTTGGGGCCGACGACCTTGTCGGGAATCTCTTCGGTGTTTTCCAGGGGGTGGGACGTGACGCGGGGCGGGTTGTCATCGGCCCAGATCAGTTCACAGCCCAGGATCTCAGCTTCCAGCTGCAGATCGAATGCGATGGGCTGGCCATCGGGGCGATACAGGCGGTGGACTTCCATTAGGCACTCAACGAGCTTGTCGGCGTCCTTCAGGATCTCCGTTGCGGTGTAGCCCTTGAATTTTGCGGCATGGATACCAGCATAGGGCACCCAAGGCGGGCGCTCGGTCTTCTCATGGCGATAAGTGGCCTGGATCAATTCTTTACCGGTCATTCTTTGCATCCTCCATATTTGTAAAATATATACTTCTGTTCCCCACCGGCCAACATCTCCGACGGCAGAAGTGATTCGCCTCCGCTGCGATTTCTCATCTCAGCTAGTTATATAATACCACAAAGCGAATAGGGAATCCATATGGTAAGCTTGACAATTTTTGACAGTTTTGCCGACGAAAAATCTGTTATTCATGACGAAATTATCCAAACTGTTCAGTTGTTATTCCGTTATTAGCGCTTACGTTCGCAATTGTCGTACAAAATGCAATCCTGCCGCACCGCTTTGCTGCAGTGCAGCAGGTCGACCTATTTTATTTAGGCAGACGCATCGGCGTCAGCGCCAGGTAATCTTCCAGCGTGCCATCGTTTAGGCAGCACTCGATGATCTGGCGGCCCAGCAGGTCCAGATCCTCCGTCAGGAACTGGCGAATCTCATGCTTGAAGAAGTCCGTCAGGATCTTGGCGCCGGCATCATAGCCGTCCTCGCCCAGCTTGGACTGGGTCTCAGGGCGCAGGAACGTGGGGCGGATATACTGGTTGTTGAGCTTCAGGTCCTGCATGGCATAGCCAAACAGCGGGCATCTAGCCGGGGTGACATGGCGCTCTTTCACGACGCCGGACATCCGCGCCAGGTACTCCCGGACGACCCATTCGCCCATGAAGCCGATGTTATAGCAGCCAATGTGCTGGTTCGGGATCAGCACGTTCAGCGTCTTCGGCGTGGACATAATCTGCTGCAGCAGCAAATTGGCTTGGGTGACCTTTTTACCCGTGGCAAAGGGCCAATAAGAGCCGACACCTTCGGATTTCATGCCACCGCCATCCAAGATGGAGGGGTTTTTAAACCCGCGAGGCGAGACCAGACGCCACAGCCAGGCCAAGCTCTGGGGGATGACATGCAGCATACCCATGACACCGTAATTCGGATTCTCTCGGGTCGACGGCGGCATTCTGACGCCGAAGCTGCGGACATCAACGGCCTGGGGCTCGTCATCCGGAACGATATTATCCAGCATCATTCTGGGGATAATGACTCGCGGGTTCGTGCACAGCTTGCCATTGGATTCCTTGGCGTGCTCCCAAATCAGGCAGGTCGCACCGGGCATCGCGTCCATATTAAAGAACTCCAGCGGGCGTTTGGGGTGGATGGAAATCTTTTCATAGACGGGGTTGTTGCCGTAGGCCGTCATGCCGTCCATCCGCAGAAACCAGCCGTTCTCAGCGTCCTTAATCATCAGCTTACCGACCTCCGGGTCCTGGTATTTGCTGTAGGCAAGGGCCATATCGTCGGCAATGGGGTAAATTTTCGACGTTTCGTTCAGCGTCATATAATACTGCTCGCCGCTGAGCACGTGCGTACCGATCAGAATTCGACCGTCGTCCTCCCGGTGCGGGTCCTCCAGCATTTCGCTCTTGCCGCCACCGGACGCACCCTCGTGCATAAATACCGTCTCGCTCTCATACGGTGTTTCAACTTTGGCGGCCGAGGCGTGACAGCAGACCCAGCCTTCCTGCTCGCCGATATCCAGCAGGATGGAGAAGACGCCCTTCTTGGCCGAGGGGCCGGGGTAGAGATTATAGGCAAAGACCTCGTGCAGGTCCTTGCTGCGATTGTGGACGACAACCTGCTTGCCGCCAAAATGCGTGTGCCGGAACGGCGGTGCAACATAGATGATGGAGCGGGGCTTAAATGGCTCGGCAATATCCAGCACGCTGATAAAGCCCTGCATATTGGCCAGAGCCGAAGCGAAGAATGCGGCGTTGCCCGGGCAGATCATCAGACTCTCATAGCCATAGCGGCGGTCACCCGCCCGGAAGGGCAGCAGAATGACCTGCTGGGTGGAGAGCCAGTCCAGCGTCTCCTGGCGCACAGGCGCAAAATCCGTGCTGAAGCGCTCTTTGTAGGTGGGCTTGTCCGTCGGCAGATCGTCGCCGATGACCATGCAGTTGGGGTCGCGGCGGCGCATATAGTCTTCCATAAAGTTGACGGCCGCGCCGTTCTTGCAGCGGATGACCTCCGCCTCTTTGACCGTTCTGCCGCCGATCTGGTAGACAACGTCATACCGGGCCGTGTGGGTCGGACCATAGACCATCTCGTCCAGCTCGTCCTGCGTTTCGGCGTAGGCGATGCAGCGGCACTTTTTCAGCGCATCGCTGACGTCCTGCGGCAGCACAAATTTATCAAAATAATCGTCTGTAAACATGTTCCATTCCTCCTTGGGCGGCACTGGGCACCCCAGGAAGGATGCCGCGATTCTGCCACGGTATCTACTATACCGGATTTTCCCAGATATTGCAAGTCGGAATTTGGAAATTGCAAAATCCCCCGTAAAAAAACAGGCGTCCCCTGCTAAAATGCAGTGAAGACGCCTGCTTTTTGCACTTTTATGCGAAACCGGATCTCACAACGCCAAGTACTTGGCCCGCTCGCCGCCAATATACTTCGGCCGCGTCCGCGCACAGAGTAAAATCGCCTCACCCAGATGATCATCTGGCAGCCGGACCGGCACCGCTACATGCTTCAGGTGCATCCCGATGAGCGTGCCGCCAATATCCAGGCCCGCGTCCGCGCGGATCTCTTCCACAGCGACAGGGTCCTCCATGGCCGCATACGTGACCGTGGCAAAGGACCCGCCGGCATGGGCGTGGGGTACCGCGTTGACGATCTCATACCCCCGCTGCTCCGCGACAGCCCGCTCCACGATCAGCGCCCGGTTTAAGTGCTCACAGCACTGAACCGCCAACTGGATGCCCCGGGTCTGCAGCTCGGGATAGATCCCGTCCAGCACGGCCTGCGCCAACTCCAGGCTGCCGCCCTTGCCGATCCGCACCCCGGCGATCTCGCTGGAGCTGCAGCCAATGACCAGCAGCTGGCCCCGCCGCAGCTTTGCCGCGTCGATCAATTCGAGAATGATTTTTTTTGCTTGGCTTGTTAAATCCTCATGCATATAATTGAACCTTCTTCCACATCGGCAGTTTGCTTAACGCATAATATAATACCATACCAAGCACCACGCCGACAAGCCCCTGCGCAATATTATTGGGGACGGAAGCCAAAGCAGCCTTCGCTTCGCCCAAGAAGAGGGTCTCAAAGGTCCAGTAACCGGCTGCCATCCAGATCTCTGCGACCAGGCTGGCAAGGATCTTTTTCCAGACCTTGTCGCCGCCGCGCTTACTCATGGCCTTCCAGAGCAGCGCCGCGATGACGGCGATCAGACCCTTGATGACCAGCGTCGCCGGGGCGTAAAACGCGTAGCCGGAGATGATATCCGCCAGCATGGAACCGATGCCCCCGGCGACGGCACCGTAGAACGGCCCGAACAGGAAGGCGCTCAGCAGGATAAAGCCGTCGCCCAGATTCGTATAACCGACCATTGTCGGGATGCGGATGAGCATCGTGGCCACGCAGACCATAGCGGTCAGCATCGCGGTGTAGGTCAGCTTCAGTGTCTTTTCCAGTTTCATGTTTTGTTCCTCCTTGTGGTAGGATCTCTTTTCCGCGCCCCGCGTCCCGGGGCAAATTTTGTTGCTTTCGATCCGTCCTCCCGGTTATATCATAAAACTGATATTAAAAAAAGTCCCAAAAATAAATATTTTTATGGTATCAGTTAAATTTGCCGCATGGCAGAAGTCCCTGGCGCATACAATGCAGTAATGCCGATTCTGAATCGAAGGACAGGATCCGCTTTTCGTATCGCGCCAAAAACATGACGGAGGAACCAGCATGAACCAACTGCCAGAAGAGACCGCTCTCTCGCTCCCCCACCGGCTGAGCCTGGAAAATCGCCAGCAGCTGCACCTGACGGGCATCACCGAGGTCGAAAGCTTCGATGAGACCGCCGTCATCCTGCACACAGCCGCCGACACCCTCATCATCCGCGGCGAGGGCCTGCATCTGCGCGCCCTGGACAGCGGCAAGGTCGAGGTCGACGGTCAGGTCAGCGCCATCGTCTACGAGGCGGCGCGGCGCACCGGCGGTGGCTTTTTCTCCCGGCTTCTGGGCTGAGCCATGGAATACCCGGTTCTGCTGCAGCTGCTGCAGCTGTGCAGCTCTGCCCTCTTTGGCGCGGCGCTCGGCCTGCACTATGACCTCATTCGCCCCCTGCGCCGCGTCCTGCCCCGGCTGACGCCCCTCTGGGATCTCTGGTTTGGCCTATCCAGCCTGGCGCTGTGCTGTCTGTTCTGCCTGTATCTGGGCCAGGGGCAGTACCATCTTTTCATGCTTTTGGGGACGGTCTGTGGCGGCAGCCTCTATTTTCTCCTCTGCAGCCGGGTCGTTCGCCGGGCGCTGGCATGGTGTTTTGACATTTTGTCCCGTTCTTCGAAAAAAATATACTTTTTTCTAAAAAAAGTCTTTTCTTTTAGCAAAAAACGCGTTATAATTTTAAATAAGTATGTACGTGGGGCTCTGCCCCGCCGCAAGCTTCGCCAGAAGGGAGGCGCGGGAGCGTTTGAAATTCAAGAAGTCGTCTCTGCTGGTCAAACTAGTCATTCTGATCGTTCTTGTCTACGCAACGGTCACGCTGGTCTCCCTGCAGAATCAGGTCACGCAAAAAAAAGAAGAATCCGCCGCCCTGTCCGAGCAGGTCGCCCAGCTGCAGCAGGACAACAACGTCCTGCAGGAAAGCATCGACAATTTGCAGACAAGCGCGGGCATCGAAGCCATCGCCCGAAACAAGCTGGGCTTGGTCAAAGACGGTGAGATCGTCTTTTACGATAACGGCGAATAAAAAAGAGAGGATACAAGCAGCCTATGGATTTCACAGTCGGCTCTATTCTGGAAGGCAAGGTCCAATCCATCGCCAAATTCGGCGCATTCATCACCCTGCCCGACGGGCAGACCGGCCTAGTGCATATCTCCGAGATTGCGGGTACCTTCGTCAAGGATATACACGATTTTCTCTCCGAAGGGCAGAGCGTCCAGGTCAAGGTGATCGCAGTCGACGCGCCGCACCGCATCAGTCTCTCCATCAAGCAGGCACAGCCTGACACGGCCCGGCCTGCCGGTGCGGTAAGCGCGGATGCAAAGCCGCCGGTCCGCCGCCCCGTCCCCCGCAGCCGCACGGCCCCCCAGCCCCAGCGCTCTGGGGAGCTCTCCTTTGAGGAAAAGCTCAAAGCTTTTCTATCCGAATCCGACCGTAAAATCGCCGGGCTCAAGCAATACTCCGACCACAAAACAAAGTCGAGAAGAAGATAACCCAAACGAGAGATTGCTGTGCCGCAGCAGTCTCTCGTTTTTTCTGCCCCGTATGATGGGGCAGGATATTCGTTAGAATGAAAAAGAACCCCAAACAGCAACAAGGAGTACCCCATGGATCGACCTACTTCCCTTCCCACCAGGCAGCGCATCCCGGAATGGGATATCCTGCGCACCTGCGCCTTTACCGCCGTCGTACTGCAGCACGTCCTCGGCAGTTGGGCGCGGCGGCCGGAGATCGGACAGGCCGGGCGGCTGGCCTGCGCGGCGCTGTTTGAGCCGCTGCGCTTTGCTGTGCCGCTTTTCGTCTTTCTATTCGCCTGCGGGCTGTTTCACAGCCGCAGCTTTTCCTATGGCAGATATCTGAAAAAGCGCCTGGGCCAGCTGGCGCTGCCGTATGTCCTCTGGACAGTCTTCTACCTGCTCTACCGCCGCGTCCCGCTGACACCGGGGAACCTGGTCCGCAGTCTGATCTTTGGCGACGGCAACTATCATCTTTGGTACGTCGTCATGATTCTGCAGTTTGTCGTCCTCGCGCCGCTGCTGCTGCAGCTGCGGCGGTGGCTGGACCGGCGGTGGTTCGTCGCAGTATGCCTGGCCCTCTGGCTGGCCTATCTGTACCTAACACCCCGCTGCAGCGGCCCCGGCCTGCTGGGCGCGATCTTCTTCCGGCGCAGGACGCTGGTCTTTGCCTCCTGGATGGGCTATTTCCTCCTGGGTGCCTGCTGCGGCGCGTATTACGACGCCTTTTGCCGCTTCGCCCGCAGGGCGCTTCCGGTGACGGCGCTGGTCTACGCCGGGGCGCTGGCCGTCGGCATCTGGCGCAGCTGCCGATATGTTTTTACGCAGCAGGACATCACCTTCTCCTGCATGAGCCTGCTCGGTCCGGTCTACGCCCTGTGCATCCTGTGCGCGATTGCCTGCCTGTACGCCATTGCCCTGCGCTGCGGCCTCTGGGCGAGATCAGCCAAAAGCTGCCGGAGAACATCAACGCGGTATATCGGCGGCACAGCTACGAAGCGTATCTGGCCCACGCCCTGCTGATGAACCTCGGCTCGATGCTGCTGCTGCACTTCCTGCCGACAGGGCCGCTATGGCTGTTCTATCTGCTGCTCAGCCTCATCACTTGGGCTGGCGCACTGGCCGCTGGGGCTGGCATCGATGGCATTATCGCCCTGGGCAAACGCCTAAGCAAGCGTATTCTGCAAAAAAAGGAGCCCATCTCATGAAACACGTTCTAATCACCGGCGGCTCCCGGGGCATCGGCGCGGCAGCTGTCGCGGCCTTCGCCGCTCGGGGTGACGATGTCACCTTCCTTTATCATCGAAACCACGAGGCCGCCCAAACCGTCGCCCGCCGCACTGGTGCAACTCCCCTGTGCTGCGATGTCGCCAACGGCGACGCCGTCGCCCGTCTGGCCCCGCAGCTGCAGCAGACGGAGATTCTCATCAACAACGCCGGAATCTGCCACACCGGCCTGATCTCCCAGATCACGCCCCAGCAGTGGCAGCGGCTCTTTGACGTGAATGTCACTGGCATCTATCACTGCGTCAACACCGTCCTGCCCGGGATGCTGGCCCGGCAGGCAGGCTGCATCATCAATGTCTCGTCCATGTGGGGGCAGGTCGGCGCCTCCTGTGAGGCCGCCTATTCCGCGACGAAGGGCGCTGTCCTGGCGCTGACGAAGGCCCTGGCCCAGGAGCTGGGTCCCAGCCACATCCGTGTCAACGCCGTCGCCCCCGGCGTCATTCTGACGGACATGTGCCGGGAGATTGACCCGGCGGTCCTGGGAGCCCTCCAGGAAGAGACGCCCATCGGCCGTCACGGCACCCCGGAGGATGTCGCCCAGGCCATGTGCTACCTGGCTGACGCGACCTTTGTCACCGGCCAAGTCCTCCCCGTCAACGGCGGCTTCGTCATCATCTGACCGGTGCTTGCTAAGCCGCATCGGTTTTTTCTGAGATTGCAAAAAACAGCAGGGACCGCATTGTTGCGCGGTTCCTGCTGCTTTACCATTTGCATTTTCTGATTGAGCAACGATCATCCCCCCAGCATGCAAAAAATCCACCGTAATTCGATCAGAATTACGGTGGACTTCTGGCGGAGAGGAAGGGATTCGAACCCTTGAGACGCTATTAACGCCTACACGATTTCCAATCGTGCGCCTTCGACCAGCTCAGCCACCTCTCCAAAGTGGCGCTGCTCTTAAACTCAGCCTATTTATGATACTACAAAACGACGGTTTTGTCAAGCAGTATTTCCACTTTTCTGCAAAAATCCAGCAGTCCCGTTTTTCTGTAAAACACGATGCAGCACGCAGCGCGGCGCAGCCTCATCCTGCATCCATCGCGGCGACACAGGCCTGCAGGACAGCGGCGGCAATGGGTGCGCAGGTCGCGCTGCCGGAGCCGCCGTGCTCCACGGCGACGATAAATGCCAGCGGGTACGCGTCATCCTGGACAAACCCGGCAAACATGGCATTCGGCGTCTGGTCGCCGCCGACCTCCGCGGTGCCGGATTTGGCGCAGACGGTCAAGCTGCCGAATTGCCCCGCACCGTAGATTGTCTCGACATTGTTGCGCATCATCTGCGCCAGGCGCTGGGTCGTCTCCTGCTTCAGGCCGTAATCCAGCGTCTTTTAGGCCGTATGGTCACCCAGGGTGATCTCGCTGAGATAATACGGCGACGCCGTCTTACCGCCTGCGGCGATGGCGCCCATGAGCGTCATATACTGGCAGGCGTTAATCTGGTCATTGTGCTGGCCGATGCCCGCCCAGGCCAGGTCGCCCTGGGTGGCGCCCGCCAGGTCCAGATTGCCCGCGGCCGTCTTCAGCCCGTCAAACTCCAGGGGCGCCGTAATCCCCAGCTTCTCCGCGTAGGTCTCCATGGTCTGGATGCCCAGCTGCTGGGCGATCTGCCCAAAAGCGCAGTTGCAGGACTGGGCCAGGGCCTGGGGAAAGCCGATCTGCCCGTGGACACCCTCGCAGGTGATCTTCTGGCCGCCGACCTCGTAGCTTCCCTCGCAGGTAAAGGTCTGGCTGTCGATATCCGAAATATTTTCGATGGCCGCCGCAGCTGTCACCAGCTTAAAGATGGAGCCGGGGATATACTTGGCATTCAGGAAGCGATTGACATAGACGCCGTCGTACTGGCCCGTTGTGTCCCCCGCCACGTCTGGGACATTGTCCGGGTCATACGTCGGGGATGTCACACTGCACAGGATCTCGCCGGTCTTGTAGTTATAGACGCCGATCGTCCCAGCACGGCCTGCCAGCAGCTGCAGCGCCTTCGCCTGCACATTGGCATCAATGGTCATTGTCATCCGGCCCGTCCCGGCCTTGGCGCTGCTGACGCCGGTGATGCGGCTGTAGCCGATCATCCGGCTGGCGTAGTGGTCCAGCAGCGGCGACGGGATATAGCCGTCCCGGTCGCCCAGCAGATGGATCGTCGCGGCGCGGACCTCGGCGTCGGCATCATAGGCGCGGCCGTCCGCGGAATCCAATAGCGTCTGCCCGGCGCGGTCGAAGACAACGCCGGTGTTCAGATTCGACCCGGTATACAGATGCGGGCTGCCGGGGTAGGTCACCCACTGCCCCGCATCCACGACATACCGGACGCAGAACAGCACCAGCCCCGCCAGCAGAGCAAACGCCAGCACCAGCGCAAACGCACTGCGTTTGGAAACTCTATTCATACCCTCTGCCTCCCTCCGGGTCGCCGTGATCTTATCCGGCAAATACTCCAGATATGCAGGTTCCACCGGCAGATGGCTTCGTGTATATTTCGCACCTTTTCCATTTTGGTGTGCTGCCAGCCTTTTTTCAAAATCATTGGTCCAACCGGTGTAGAGAGAGCCGTCTTTACAGCGGAGCATATAGACACAAGGGCGTTTTGCCCCGTCTTTTTTCGTATCAGTCATAGATCGTCTCCTCCTTTACATACTATATCGAAATCCACGAGACTGGTCAAGGCTAACTGTGCGCGGTCATGGTCTCCAGGTTTGCTGCGCCTTAGCCTTGTGAACGTCTCCAAGGGGTAACAATCGCATAAATATAGTTGACAATCACAACTCCTGTGCCCTATAATATCCA
>ERZ827520.4721-NODE-4721-length-9992-cov-2.989232_pt1 | contig 9992 bp, 10 predicted proteins | sample MGYA00519581_ERZ827520 | MGnify/ENA primary metagenome ERZ827520 (study PRJEB31778, sample SAMEA3449339) | human gut metagenome | biome: human gut; feature: human-associated habitat; material: faeces | place: United Kingdom | collected 2010/2012 ...
AAGCAACGCCCGCACCGGCGGAAACAACGCCCGCGCCGGTCATGGAGCCTGTGGAAGAGACGGTTGGAGCGTCGGTCGAAGAGATGACCGCTCAGCCGCTGGGAGCGGCGAACGTTCCGAGTGTTCGGGCGAACTGGAACGATCCGAAGATCAACGGCGTGTTCCTCGAAGTTGGTACCTATTATAAAAACGATCCGTCGGATAACCGCGGCTTTTCCGAAGCAACGGCGGATGATTACAATTTCCGTTTTGACGGCACGACGCTGTTTTTGCGAAACGCCGATCTTAAGGGAACGGAGAATCAGCCGATGGGCTCCGCTTTATTCTCGGTCTTTATTCCGCTTGTTATAGATCTGACGGGAGAAAACCGCTTCAGCGTGAACACCTCGTACTATCCGATCATCGCTCCGAACATTACCATTCGCGGTAACGGTTCACTCACGTTGGTTGGCGAAACAGCGTACATCACCAGACTGACGATGGAAAGCGGAACGTTCATCACCGACGATCTCCGGCCGTCAAGCACCTCTGCAGAGGGAAGAGGGCTTTATTTTAACGGCGGGCGCTTTACTGTCAATAAGCGTTTTGACTGGCAGATGGGGCTGTATATCGGCGCGGAGTTCTACCGCTGGAAAACAGATCTCAGCAGGGATTATATGCCGTCTATCTTTGAGACGTGTCCCTATCCGGACGGAAAGCCGCTGAGCCTTGTTCAGATGGACGATCCGTTCCGTTCAAAGCTGCGCGTTAACCCCGCTACGAACGAGTGGGAGGTATCCTACGACAGCGGGATCACATGGAAATCTCTCGGTGTGAAAGCCACCGGAGAGGACGGAAAGGACGGGCGGGACGGCCGGACGCCTTCCGTCGGTCTGAACGGCAACTGGTGGATCGGCAGCATGGACACCGGCGTGAAAGCGGTCGGTACAGACGGACGGGACGGCGTCGACGGTAAGAATGGCGCGGACGGTCTGACGCCTGCCATCGGCGAGAATGGAAATTGGTGGATCGGCGATACCGACACCGGCGTAAAGGCCGGAGGTGCGGACGGCAAGGATGGCACGGACGGCTTGACGCCGACCATCGGCGAAAACGGGAACTGGTGGATCGGTGACACGGACACCGGCGTAAAAGCTGCCGCTGCGGACGGCAGAGACGGCGCTGACGGTAAAGACGGCGTCGATGGGAAGGACGGAGCAAACGGAAAAGACGGCATCGACGGCAAGGATGGCGTTGACGGAAAAGACGGCACGGACGGCGCGCAGGGCGCGCCCGGCCTGACGCCCTCCATCGGCGGCAACGGCAACTGGTGGCTGGGCGATACGGACACCGGTGTGCGGGCCGCCGGAACGACCGGAGCCACGGGCGCTGCGGGTGCGACCGGCGCCACAGGCGCGACCGGCGCCGCCGGACGAAACGGCACGGACGGCAAAGACGGAAAAGACGGAAAAGACGGCGTCGGCATCCGGGAGGTATCGCTGAACGACTCCGGGGAGCTGATCGTTACGTTCACGGACGGAACGGAAACGAATCTTGGCAAGATCACAGGAGAGGACGGCGCGCCCGGCGTCGGCATTTCCTCCGTGCAGGTGGGGGAAAACGGCATACTCACCGTGACGCTCTCGAACGGGGAGAGCGTGGAGGCGGGCGCGGTGTTCAGCGCGCAGGAGGGGAAAACGGTGAGAACCGTTTCCTATATCACCGCCGCAGCAGCGGCGCTGGCATTCCTCTGGCTCGCAGTGCTGACGACGCTTTTCGCCAAATCCCGCCGCACGGCAGTTCACAGATAAAGATTAGTATCCCCCATTTGCTTGGCAAATGGGGGATACTTGTATATATCAGAGCTTCTTATGCCGTGATGCCGGTGGACTGGAGGAAGAGAATGAGCATCATTACCGGCACGACGAAGCGCACCATGACCGCGTACAGCCGCTTGCGGCGGAACGCCGCGCCGCTGCTCTCGCCGACGAGCTGCCGGATGATCGGGTTGGCGTTCGCGCGCACGACAAATTCCGTCGTGGCGCAGACACTGCTTGCGTATATGCAGCAGAGACTGGCATAAAAATCTCCCTCCATCCGCGGCAGCGCCGTGAAAGAGGGAGAACTGTATGCGGTTGGGGCAGAGCCCCAACCCTACGGGCGTCCTTTGAAAATTTCTGCGAGGGCGGGGCTCTGCTCCGCCCGCTGTATTATTTTTCCAGATAATCGAGGCACGCTTCCACATCTGTGAAGCGCGCATAGTGCTCATTCAGCTCTCTGCCGGCAAAGCCCTTTTCCACCGCGCCGCGCAGCAGCTCGACCGCGGGTTCCCAATAGCTTTCCGCATCGAGAAACGCGCTCTTTTTCTGCATCCGCCCAAGGGATGAGAGCGTGATGACCTCGAAGATCTCCTCCATCGTGCCGATGCCGCCGGGCAGGGCGATGAAAGCGTCCGAGCGCTCTTCCATGATCGTTTTGCGCTCCGCCATCGTTTCCATGCGGATAAGCTCCGTGCAGTGCTCAAAGAGAATGCCGGGAGTGTTGAAAAAGTACGGCACGACGCCGATGATCTCCCCGCCCATTTCGTAGGCCCCGCGCGCCGCGGCGCCCATCATGCCGTGGCCGCCTGCGCCGAACACGAGCGTATGCCCGCGCGCCGCGAGCTCGCGGCCGAGCGCCGTGCCGAGAGCCATGAAGTCCTCGCCGATCTCATCGCGCGCCGCGCCGAATACACAGATATTCAATATCCCATCTCCTCCAGTTTTTTTCGGTAATACCGGAACGCCGTGGGCATGGCGAGCGCTTCGCGCTCGGCTCGCGTCACCCAGACATAGCCTGGAAGCTTCTCCCTGCAGCGGACGATGTACCCGCGCATATGCCATTCCACATGGCTGAAAATGTGCACCGCCTCGCCGCAGGGCTCGCCGGTTTCCGGCGCGTCCGGCAAAAGGTCGTTCGGCAGCTCCCACATCGAGGCGAGAAGCCCCGTATCCGCACGCCGCTGCACGGCGCACGTATCGCCGCAGAGCAAAAGCAGCACCCGCCGGTTTTCGATCCGGCGCGGCTTTTTCTCCGGCAGCACGGGGTAGAGCGCTTCCTCGCCGCAGCGGTGCGCCGCGCAGTATGCCGCGACCGGGCAGCGCGCGCAGCTTGGCGTTCCGACGGTGCACACTGTCTCGCCCAGCTCCATGAGCGCGCTCGTAAAAGCGCCGCATTCGCCCGTTGGATAGATATCCCGGAGCGCTTCGCGGAAGCGCTTTTTCACCTTGTCGCTGCCGATGCTCTCGCCGAAGCACTCCATGCGCGCGAGCACGCGCAGCACGTTTCCGTCCACCGCCGGTTCCGGCAGTCCGTAGGCGATCGAGGCGATCGCCCCGGCGGTATAGTCCCCGATGCCGGGCAGCGCGCGCAGCGCCGCGGCGTCCGGGGGAAATACGCCGCCGTAAGTCTCGCACACGGTTTTGGCGCATTTGTGGAGATTCCGCGCGCGGGAATAGTACCCCAGCCCTTCCCAGAGCTTGAGCACATCGTCAAGCTCCGCCGCGGCGAGCGCTTCCACGGTCGGGAACGCGCGCGTGAAGCGGTTGAAGTATTCGCGCGCGGCCTCAATGCGCGTCTGCTGCAGCATGATCTCCGAGACCCACACGCGGTACGGCGTCGGCTCCTCCCGCCAGGGGAGAGGACGCGCCTCTTTTTTGTACCAGTCCACCAGCGGACGGGAAAAGTTTTCCATAGGCCGATCCTTTCGTTTCTCCGGATATTATACGCGAAGGACCGGGCCTTGACAACCTTGATTTACGCTCGCCGAGCGGCTATAATACAGATACATCCCGTGCAAAGGAGATACAAACTATGGACTACCGGCGTTTTGAAAATACGATCGTTGCGCGCTTCGACCGCGGCGAGGAGATCACGGCGCAGCTCCGCGCGCTGTGCGAAAAGGAAAATATCCGTCTGGCGAGCGTTGAGGCGCTTGGCGCGACGGACGAGTTCACCGTCGGCGTGTACAACGTGGACGAGCATCAGAACCACGCACTCACGTTCACTGGCGCGCACGAGATCGTGTCGCTGACCGGCACGGTGAACACGATGAACGGCGAATACTACAGCCATCTGCACATGAGCGCCGCGAACGAGTCCGGCGCGGTCGTCGGCGGGCATCTCAACGCCGCGCGCGTGAGCGCGACGTGCGAGATGGTCATCCGCGTGATCGACGGCGCGGTGGACCGCTTCAAGGACGATGTGACCGGGCTGAATCTCTTTAAGTTCTGATCCCATGACCGAAAAACTGTTTTACGCCGACGCGCATATGCGAAAATTCACCGCGCGCGTCTTATCGTGCGAAGGGCGCGGCGGCCTCTTTGCCGTAACGCTCGACCGCACCGCCTTCTTCCCTGAGGGCGGCGGACAGGGCGGCGATACCGGCGCGCTCGGCGGCGTGCGCGTGACGGATACGCGCGAGGAAAAGGGCGAGATCGTCCATTTCTGCGACGCTCCGCTCGTCCCCGGCACGGAAGTGACGGGCGAGCTTGACGGGGAAACGCGCTTCGCGCGCATGCAGATCCACTCGGCCGAGCATCTGGTGTCCGGCCATGCGCACACGCTCTGGGGCTGCGAGAACATCGGCTTCCACATGGACGAGCACGGCGCGACGATCGACTTTGACCGCGAGATCGACGCGGCGCAGCTTTTGCAGCTCGAACGGCTTGCAAACGAGGACGTGTGGAAAAACCTTCCGATAAACATCCTCTGGCCAACGGAGGAAGAGCTTGCGGCGATGCCGTTCCGGCAGAAAAAGGCGCTCGCGATGCCGGTGCGCATCGTGGAGGTGCCGGGGGTGGATCTTTGCGCGTGCTGCGCGCCGCATGTGAGCTTCACCGGCGAGATCGGTCTCATCCGCTTGAAGGACCGGATGCGTCACCGCGGCGGCGTGCGCTTTACGATGCTCGCCGGGCGCGCGGCCTATGAGGACGCCGCGCTCTGCGCCGCCGAGACCGAAGCGCTCTCCCGTCTCTTTTCCGCGCCGCAGAACGCCCTTTGCGCCGCCGCCGAGCGCGTGCTCGGCGAGCTGGAAGCGGAGAAGTACGCCCGTGCCGCCGCGGAGCGGCGGTATGTCGAGGCGCGGCTCGCCGCAACGGAGCCGTGCGAGGGAAATCTGCTCTTTTTTGAAGAGAGCCTTTCGCCCGCCGCGCTGCGCGCCCTTGCCGAGGGAGGAAAGACGCGCTGCACAGGCGTCTGCGCCGCGTTCTGCGCGGAGGACGGGGGATACCGGTATGTGATGGCGTCGGAAACGGTCGACCTTCGCGCCGCGGCGCGAAGCATCAACGCCGCGCTCTCCGGACGGGGCGGCGGCGCGTCGGGCATGATCCAGGGGAGCCTTTTTGCTTCCCGTGAACAAATCGAGGAATACTTTCATGGCAAAATCGGATAAGGCAAACGAAAAAACGAACGTGATGCGTCTGCTCGATCAGGCGGGCATTGCGTATACGCCGCGTTATTACGACGCCTCGCTCGCCTCCGGCACGGAGGTGGCCGCCGCGCTCGGCCAGAGCGCGGAGTGCGTTTTCAAAACGCTTGTGGCGGAGGCGAATACCGGCGAACACTTCGTGTTCGTCATCCCCGCGCCGGAAACGCTCTCGCTCAAAAAAGCGGCGAAGGCGGCGGGCGTGAAGAGCATCGCCATGCTGCCGCAGAAAAAGCTGCTGCCGCTCACCGGCTATGTCCACGGCGGCTGCTCCCCGGTGGGGATGAAAAAACCGTTTCCCACATGGATCGACGAAACGGCGCTTTTGACGGACGCCTTTTTCTGCAGCGCCGGACGGCTCGGCGCGCAGATCGGGATCGATCCCGAAGCTCTGGCAGGCTATATCGGCGCGCAGTTCGCCGATCTCACCGAAGAATAAACAACAGAGAATAACAACATAAGGAGGCTCTTTTATGCATCCCGAAATGGAACGCATCCAGAACTGTCTCGCCGCGGTGCGGCGCCACACCGACTTTGTTCCGGAGGTCGCCGTCGTGCTCGGCTCCGGTCTCGGCGGCTTTGCCGACATGGTGAAGCAGACCGCCGTTGTGCCGTACAGCGAGATCCCCGGTTTCCCGGTGTCCACCGCGCCCGGCCACGCCGGACGGTTCGTGTTCGGCTATGTGGAGGAAACGCCCGTCGTCGTCATGCAGGGACGCGTGCACCTCTACGAAGGCTACACGCCGCACGACGTTGTGCTGCCCGTGCGCCTTATGAAGGCCATGGGCGCGAAGATCCTCTTCGTCACGAACGCCTCGGGCGGCATCCGCGGCGATCTCACCGCCGGAACGCTTATGAGCATCACCGATCACATCAGTGCGCTCATCCCCAACCCGCTCATCGGCGCGAACATCGACGAGCTCGGCGTCCGCTTCCCGGATATGTCGAACGCCTACGATAAGGGCCTGCGCGCCATTCTGCGCGAAACGGCGAAGAAGGACGGCATCGATCTCAAGGAGGGCGTGTATATCCAGTTCACCGGCCCGAGCTACGAGTCGCCCGCCGATATCCGCGCCTCACGCGCGATGGGCGCGGACGCCGTGGGCATGTCCACGGTCGTGGAGGTCATTGCGGCCAACCACGCCGGTATGCGCGTGTGCGGCGTTTCGTGCGTGGCAAATCTCGCCGCCGGTCTCTCCGACCGCCCGCTTGACGGCGACGAGGTCATCGAAGCGGCCAACGCCGCCGCGCCGAAGTTCAAAAAGCTCATGTGGGATTCCATCGCCGCCATGCATGCGGAGGAGAAGGCATGATCCGCTTTTATAACGGCAAGCTCCTTTCGCTCAGCGGCGGATTTGAGATCTCCGACTGGGAGGTCTGGGTCGAGGAATCGATGATCCTCTATGTCGGGCCTGCCATCGGCGCGCACCCGCCGTTTGAGCGCGAGATCGACCTCAAGGGCAACCTCCTGATGCCCGGCTTCAAGAACGCCCACGCGCACAGCGCGATGACGTTCCTGCGCTCCTACGCCGACGATCTGCCGCTGCAGAGCTGGCTTTTCGACAAGGTGTTCCCGCTGGAGGCCAAGCTCACGCCGGACGATATTTACGCTCTCACGAAGCTCGCGATTCTCGAATATCTCAAGGGCGGCATCACGAGCGCGTTCGACATGTACTATAAGCGCGACGCTTTCGCGCAGGCGTCTATTGACTGCGGCTTCCGCATGGTGCTCTGCGGCGCGCTCGCCGCGGGGGACGACTGGACGGTCGGCGAGATGGACACGATCAAGTTCAACAATCTCCACCCGCTCATCTCCTACATCCCCGGCATCCACGCCGAGTATACGGCCAATCTCGATCTGCTCATGTTTATGAAAATGCTCCTGGACGAGTACAAAATGCCGTTTTTCACCCACAATTCGGAGACGAAGCGCGAGGTGGAGGAATGCATCGAGCGCCACGGCCTCACGCCGACGCAGCTTTTCGAGGAGAACGGCCTCTTTGAGCACGGCGGCGGCGGGTTCCACTGTGTGTGGCTCGATGAGACCGACATGGACATTTTTGCCCGCCGCGGGCTGTACGCCGTGACGTGCCCGGCCTCGAACGCGAAGCTCGCGAGCGGGATCGCGCCGGTGAGCGAATTTCTCCGCCGGAAGATCCCTCTTGCCATCGGCACGGACGGTCCGGCGAGCAACAACGCGCTCAACATGTTCCGCGAAATGTACCTCGCCGCGGTGCTGCAGAAGCTCCGGGAGGAGGACGCCGCCTCGTGCGACGCGCGCGAAATTCTCCGCGCCGCGTGCTCCACGGGCGCGCGCGCCATGCGCATCGACGCCGACTGCATCGCCCCCGGCAAGCTCGCCGATCTCGTCGTGATCGACCTGCACCAGGCAAACATGCAGCCCGAGCACAACACCGTGAAAAACCTTGTTTACAGCGGCTCGAACTCAAACGTGCTCCTCACGATGGTAAACGGCAAGATCCTCTATGAGAACGGCGTTTACCACGTCGGCGAATCGCCGGAGGACATCATCGCCCATGCCCGCGCCGCCACGGAGCGGATCATAAACAGCTGAAAACCGCATATGCAAAACCGCCGAAGAATTTTTCCTTCGGCGGTTTTGCGTATGGGCGGCGGTCAGACGACGCGGTTGGGCGCGTCCTTGCCGGCGAGAATGAGTGAGAGCTGGCGGAGCATGATCTCCACGGAATTGGCAAAGGCGTCTACGGTCGTGCCGGCAATGTGCGGCGTGAGCGTGACGTTGTCGAGCGTGAGCAGGGGAGAGTCCGGCGAGAGCGGCTCTTCGTCGAACACGTCGATCGCCGCGCCGCCGATGCGGTGGGGGCGCAGCGCCTCGATGAGCGCCGCCGTGTCCACGAGCCCCGCGCGGGCGCAGTTGACGAGAATGGCGTTCTTCTTCATCATGGCAAGCTCGTCCGCGCCGATGAGGGCGCTCTGCCCGGCCTCGTGGCGCATGTGGATGGTGACGAAGTCAGACTGCCGCAGCAGCTCTTCCTTTGATACCGGCTCGCAGCCGCGCTTTTCGATCTCCTCGGGGGAGAGGAAAATATCGCAGCCGAGAATGCGGCAGCCGAAGCCCTTGAGCCGCGCGGCGACCATCGTGCCGATCTTGCCGACGCCGATGATGCCGACGGTGCAGCGGCACATATCGCGGTTCATCATGATGTTCGGGAACATTTTGACCCATTTGCCCTGCACGAGCGCGCCGTGGGCGCGGGCAATGTTGCGCATTTCGCAGAGCATGAGCGCCACGACGAGATCGGCGACGGCGGTGGAGTTGCGCCCCTCGGCGTTGTATACGGCGATGCCGCGCTCGCGGCAGAGGTCAAGATTGACATTTTCCGTGCCGGTGCGCAGCACGCCGACGATCTTCACGTTCGGCGCGGCGTCGAGCACCGCACGGTTCACGGGCGCAACGTGCGTTACAAGGATCTCCGCCTCGCGGACGGCTTCCAGCATTTCCGCGCTCACAGGGCACGCCTCCGCGCCGTGAAGCTCGGCGGTACGCTCGCACGTCGTGAGGGACTTGATGTCCGTGAGCGTCTTTTCGGTATAGAGCGTCACGTCGCACCCGGGGAGCTTTTTCATGTACTGCATGAGCATTTCCGGCACACCGGCGTCACAGATGCATACGACTTTCATTTGATCGTCTCCTTTTCTTCCGCGCCGTATTTTTCGATCAGCGCGCGGATGGTTTTTGTGAGATACGGTTCTTCAAACGCGATGTTCCAGTGACGGCGCAGGATGAGCGCCGCGAGACGGTAGCGGTCGATCTCCTCCGCGGAAAGCGGCGAGAGCTTCTGGTACTCCTTGAAAAAGCTCTTCCCGATGGAGCCGCGGATGGCGGAAAAGAGGGCAATTTTTGCTTTGCTTGCCTCCGGAAACAGCTCGGCCTCCGAGAAGAAGAACTCCATGAGCGCTTCCTCCACGGCACGATTGCCGCGCGCGGCGGTCATCCAGTCGATGATCTTGCACTCGCCGGACTTGTCCACGAGGACATTGCCGGTGTGAAAGTCGAGATGGAGCACCGTGTCGTCGTCCGGGAGAGAGCGGAGATATCCGGCGGCGCGCGATTTTTCCTCCGGTGTCAGAAACGCCATACAGTCCTCGCCAAGAATACCGAGACATACCTCGCGCACGTCGTCAAGCTCGCGCGTGTGCGCCTTCTGCACACGGACGTGGCAGCGGGCAAGGTCTTTGCCGGCCTCAAAAAGATACGCCGGCTTTTTCCCCGGCATGTCGTTTTGCGAAACGCCGTCGATGCAGTCCATCACGAAGCCGAAGCGTCCGCCGCGCTCGACCATATCGTAGACCTGCATCCCCGTGCAGCCGAGAGATGCGGCAATCTTCGTGTTTTTGTATTCCTTTTCGGCATACTCCCTCGGATAGTCGGGGAAAAATAGCTTTAAGATCTTCCCGTCCTCCGTGCGGAATATCTCCGCCGACCGGCCCCGCGCAAAATGTTCTCCCATAGTCCGCCCTCCTATATTTTCGGCAGCGCCGCAGAATGCAGCGCTGCCGATTTTTA
>ERZ827520.4727-NODE-4727-length-9987-cov-2.689791_pt1 | contig 9987 bp, 10 predicted proteins | sample MGYA00519581_ERZ827520 | MGnify/ENA primary metagenome ERZ827520 (study PRJEB31778, sample SAMEA3449339) | human gut metagenome | biome: human gut; feature: human-associated habitat; material: faeces | place: United Kingdom | collected 2010/2012 ...
GCGCAGCTTCATCCGCCGCATGGCAGGGAACCACATCTATGACATGATGCGCCGCTGGCTCAGCGGTATAGATGTTATGTAAACCGACGATGCTTAAATATTAAAACAGCTCTGACTCAGACCGAAAGGCCTGGGTCAGAGCTGTTTTCATAGCTTTTCTATCGCAAAGCGCATGACGAAGAAGTTGAGCGTCATGGTGATCGGAGTCACGATGATCTTGGACAGAATGGCGGAGTATCTGACGATGAGCGCGGCAGAGATATACGTGGTTATCAGTGTATTTATCTTTGCGAGCAGCAGCGAAATGAGGATGATAAGCACGATCTGATAGGCGATATACACGCAATATTTCCAGAAAAGCGGGATACAGTGGTTGTCCCGGAAGACGAAGCGTGTAGAGAACGCAAACACAAAGCTTGCACCGACGAGCGAGCTTATCATGTTGACGGCGGCAAGGTTTGAAACGCGAGTGCTGAGCAGGGTATATACCGTGAAATCGAGCAGCCAGCCTATGCCGCTCAGCCCGACAAAGCGCAGAGCCTGCATTAGCAGTGCGCGCAGTTTACTAGGCGCGGTGCTCATAGCGCGGCTCCTTTCCTGACGCGGAAGGTCTGGCAGCCGCTCGCGAGTGCGGCGGCGACGCCGGAGGCGGAGTCCTCAAAAATGATGCACCGGCTGCGGTCAACGCCGAAGCGCTCGATCACCATGTTATAGCAGAATGGGTCGGGCTTTGCGTGAAGCACGTCCTCCTGAGTGACGACGGCGTCGAACAGCTCCGCAAGCGAGAAATGCTCAAGTATGCGCTCGACGTTCCGCCGCGTAGCGGTGGTGACAAGGGCAATGTAATACTCGCTCTTGAGCGCGCGGAGAATATCGACGAGGGGACGGTTCAGCTCGGCGGACTTCAGGCAGTCCGCGTAGAGCTCGATCTTCCGCTTGTGTACGGCCTCGGTAAGCTCCGCGCTGCCGCCGACGAGGGCGGGGAGAAAATCGCGGTAGCTCCTGCCGTCGCAGCAATTGGCGTAGTGCTCCGGCGTGAGGTCAAAGCCGTGCTCGTTGAGGGCGCGCTTGTAGGCCTCGAAGTTCGCGTTCATCGTGAACACAAGAGTGTTGTCGAGATCGACCATGGCAAGCTTAGTTTTTTTCAAAGCGGTTGTAGACATCGTTTGCGGCCATTACGAGCCCCGCATAGAACATCGGGGCACGCCGGGCGTCCTTTCTCAGCTTGTACGGCATCAGACGCAGCCAATGCACAAGCTCGTGATAAAATATGCTTTTGACCTCCTGCGGGGTGAAGTGCTCTTCAAAATAGCCCAGCAGGAAAGAATAGAGCCGGTCATATACGGCGGAGCGCGTATACACAAAGTCAATGCTGCTGCCGGTGACGGACACGGAATCAGTCTTCATCATAAACTCGTACCCGCCGTGCAGGGACTGCAGGAGCTTTGCATAGTCCAGAAAGCTGGACTCATGGATGTTGCCGGGGTTCGGGTCTATGAGATAGAAGCCGCCGTCGCCGCCGGTGCAGATGATGTTTTCTACCGTGAGGTCGCCGTGAATATCGCAGCAGGTGTCCCCAGCGAAGACGGCGGCAAGATGCTCAGGCTCGAACATACTTGCCAGGTACGGCAGGTTCAGATATTCCTTGTGGTTGATGGTCAGCGTGTCATACGACAGCAGCTCCGCAAGTACCCTCGAACCCATGATCGAGTTCAGGTTATCCGTCACCTTGGCGGAAATATACCGGCTGATATGTTCAGCGTCGGCAGGACGCGCGTTCAGCACATGGAGCCTGCCGCGCACGCTCTCAAGCAGAGACGAGAGAACACGCTCCCCGGCCTGCACCGGGTGGGAGTGGATGTACTGGAACATACAGGAGCTGTCACTCTCATAGCGCATATCGTAGCAGCAGTATTCACTGCTGCGCTCGCTGCGGATGACCTCGCACAGGGGAAGTGTGCCGCTGTGCGCCGTCAGCCAGTCGAGCTGCCCGGCAAGCTTTTTCCCGTCGGCACCGAAAGCGTACTTACGGTAGAACATCTCATGGCTGTCCATGCACAGCAGTGTCGAGGCGTTTGAACCGGAGGAGCAGTCGCGGATTATGCTTATCCCGCGGTTGAGCTGGGTGAGCTTGCGCAGAAGCTCAGGATGGTCGGCGCTGAAATAATCGTCAAGGAAGCTGAGCTGATCCTTTTCGTCGAGCTGCGGGAGGATCTTGAGATATCCGCCGTCCACGGAAGATGTCTGCTTTTCGACTGTAGTAAAAGCTTTGGTGAGCGTCGCGGCGAACATTATCACCGACGGCAGCAGCGTATATACCGCGAGCCACAACTGCTCTTTCAGCACAGCCGAGCTTGAGGCGGCGACGGTCAGCGCACTGAGGTCGAGACTCGAGCGCGAGAACAGCGACAGGATGATCTCAACGAGCGCGTAGTCCGAGCCGAGGCGCTGCATGAACGCGGCAAACAGCGCGTATGAGCCTATGTAGAACACCCACATCCCGACCGTCTCGGCAAGGATCACGGCAAAGTTCACGCGGCGGATGTCCCGGAATGTGTTTATGAGCGTCCAGAAAAAGCGCTCTCCCTTGAGCTTGATATGGTCGTTGAACACGGAGCAGAGCCTGAGCGTGATGCGCTTTATCGCGGAGGAGAAAAGGTTCGCTATGAGCAGCAGCGCGAGCACCGCCGCGGCGGCGATATAGTAGAAGCGCGCGGATTCGCGCGCGGCGTCTCTTCCGACGTTTGAAAACGCGAGCACCGCGAACAGCAGCGCCACGACGATGAGGTCGAGAAAACGGTCGAGGATGACCGTCGCGAGCGAGAAGCCTATGCCGTTTTTCATGCGCTTGCCGGAATAGTACGCCCTGAAAACATCGCCGAGCTTGAACGGCACGAAGAAGTTGAGCGCATAGCCGAGCGCCATGGAGCGCAGCAGCGCCCCGGCGGGAGGGTGCTCGTATATCTTAATGAAGCAGCTCCAGCGCATGAGACGCAGCGCGTGTCCCACCATGAGCAGGACTATGGAGCAGACGAACAGAAAGACCGTCACGGCGCGTCCACCTCTTTGAGCCGATCATCAGCCGCGGCGGCAGAGTATTCCTCGGGTGTGCCGAAAGAGATGTGCAGGTCGGTCTCGAAAATTTTGACGTCCGCGCCGCCATCGATAAGGACGTTATAAACGCCGCTCATAAAAAATTCCTCATAGCTGCATGAGGTCAGGTACTTCTCTGCCGCCGAGACAAAGACCTCAGGGCGGGAGAAGTAATACGCGCCGCAGATGGCGTGCGTGCTCACAGCCTGTTTCTCGACCGTATAGAGAACGCGGCCTGCCTCGTCAAGCTTTGCGAAGCTGTATTTCGGCACGTCGGAGGTGAAGGTCAGGAGCGCCGCGTCGGGGGCGGAGAAGTCACCGGCAGCGCAGAAATCATAAAAGTCACGGCAGACGAACATATGGTCGCAGTCGTTAAAGAGCAGGGGAGCGCCGCCGTCCAGCCCTTTGACGCCCTCAAGGCAGGTCATCACCGCGCCGGGGAGGACTTCGGGAATAACGACGATCCTTGCCTGAGGGTAGTATTCCTTTATTTTCTGGTCAATTTCAAAATGGTCTATATGTTCCTGAAGAACGACAAAGCTGATGTCTGCGACGTCGACGAACTTCATTACCGACTGCGCCGACCAATAGAAAAAGGGCTTGCCGTTAAGCTCGATGAGCGGCTTCGGCATGGAGTATCCATCCTTGAAGAAACGGTACCCGCGCCCGCCCATAGGCATGATGAGATGAAGCTTTTTCATTATTCGCCCTCCCATTCAAAGACCGGCTGCGCGGTGTAGGTAGATATGACCTTGTCGCGGTATTCCCCGTCGAGGAATGCGCGCTTATTGAAAGTGAAGCTCATAAGCATGCGCAGGGTCCTTGTCGCCTGGCTGAACATCTTCACGTTGCTGACCTGATCGTCCTCGCGCCAGCTTATCGGGAAGAAACGCTGCGACTGACCGAGCGGACCGGCGGCGAGCAGCATATAGCAGTTGAACATCAGGTTATCCTTGAAGCGGAGATAGTACCGGCTGCGCAGGGAGCTGACCTTATACATATTGAGCCCGGAGCCGAGATCGTACACCATGCGTCCCGCGCCGACGGAAAAGAGCAGGTCATACACCCGGTTCCCGAAAGTGCGGAATCTGGAGTAGCCCTCAAGGCTCGACCCTTTCATAAAGCGCGCGCCGAGGAAAGAATCGTACCGGGCATATTCGCGGCTTCTGAGATAAGGGAGGAGATTTGCGATACTGCCCTGATCGTCGCCGTGGAGGACGACAACATAGTCGTAAGCATTATTGAGCGCGTAATCAAAGGCGACCTTGTGGGAGCCGCCGAGGCCGTAGTTCTCATCATTGCGCAGGAGCGTGACCGGGACGGCGGGGCGGTTGGCCTTGAGCCATTCTTTCACAGCCTGCTCGCCGTTATCAGTGCTGCGGTTATTGACGACGATGACAGCGGAAATGTATTCGCATACGGTCTTATCGAGCTGCGCAAGCACCCTGACGATCTGCTTTTCGCAGTTATACATGGGGATGAACAAAAGTATCTTATCCACGGTATTCTCCTTTTCTCCGCCAAACTATACAAGCGTCATTATATAATGCTTTCGGGCTTAATGCAAGCACAAGGCTTGCATTAAGCGGCATTTCAGAGTATACTACGTCAGAAGAAGCTTGCACTGCTCGCTTCCGCCTTGCGGCAAAAGCTGCGCTATGCATTCTCCTTCTTCCTTTTCCATGCAGACCCGCTTTGCATGGAGCGCACGAGGCGCTTTTTGTCCTTTTGATCTAGATGGGGTACGACACATCCGCGCAGAAAAATCATAGACATAGATATAGGCAGGGAATAAAGTGGCAACAGAGCTTCTTTCCAAATATAAAATAGAGAAAAAGCACCGGGTGATCGGCGCTTTTGCGCTTGTATACTGGCTGCTCAGCTTCTGGTGGGAGCGCTTCGCATTTTATGAGGGCGCGGCTGAGGCAAGACCCGTGACGCATATCGTCATAAAGCTGCTCACCCTTATCACGGTATATCTCACGGCGCTGTTTTTCACGAATGTCGTGCAGGGCTTCAAAGCCCGCGGAGCTGCGGCGCAGACACTCATATACGCGCTGCCGCTGTTTATTATCGTGACCGGCTTTTGGTCTGTATGCGGCGCTTACCCGTTTACCACTGGCGATCAGCTCAATATCCTTGAGGCCTCGCGTCATTATGAGACGATGAAGGGCTTCTTCAATTATTGGACGATGTACATACCCATGATCGCGATGAACATCGCGCCTTTCCCTGCGTTCGCGGTCGTGTTCAAGATATGGCTGATGACCCTTGCGGCGGGTTACTGCGTTTACAGGCTCGTGCGCGTGACGGGGTCAAAGCTGAGCTTTCTGCTGTATCTGCCGTTTCTGCTGCCGCCGGGACTGTACCAGAGCTACAGCATCCATCGCTGCCCGATGTACGCGGTGCTGTATCTGCTGTATGCCTGCGTCCTGATATGTGACCATCTTGAAAAGAAAACCATCGGTACCGGAAAATTCCTGCTGCTCAGCTTTATGACCGCGGTGCTGACGCAGTGGCGCTCGGAGGGGATATACCTCCTCGTGCTCGGCCCGGTGCTGCTGTACTTTACCTATAAGCCGACGCTTGATGCAAAGAAAAAAGCGGCGGCGCTTGCGGCGATGCTGCTGGTGCAGCTTGCAGTGTACCTGCCGTCGGCCTTTGACAAGGAGGAGAACGGCCACAGGGCGCTGCCGTTCTTTGAATACCTCATCACGAGCATGGAGCGCAACGGGCTTGACAAGGAGAAGAACGCCGCGGATCTCGCCATAGTCAACAGGTACATTTCTGTCGACGCAATCCATGAGCTGAACGAGCGGCAGGGCGACTATAATTACAACGACAATATAATCATCTACTCCGGGCTTGTCCCAGGCGCGACCGATCAGGACAAGGTGGATTTCCAGAATGCCGTCATAAGGCTGATGATCCATAACCCGCTGGTGTATATCCGCTCGCAGATAGGGGCGTGGCTGCACATCTCCAATGCCTTCCAGTATGAGCGCACGCTGGACTATGCCGCTAATATATTCAAGAACCTCTATGTCCCGACGGCGTGGCTGATCGGGCTGTGGGTATATCTGCTTGTGAAAAAGCAGTGGTGCTATTGGTTTATTACCTCCGGGCATCTCTGCCATATGGCGATCACCACGGCGCTGCTGCCAGCGGCGTATTTCAAGTACTACTATTCCGAGTATATGTATGCCGCGCTCACCGCGACGCTTGCTGTCTGCTTCCTCGTAAAGCGGCACAGAGAAAAGAAGAGCAGGACGGAGGCGTGAGATGGATATAAATTCTTTGCTGTCCCTCAGGCAGGCGTGGCACAGCTTCCGCCAGAACCACCCCAAATTCCCGGACTTTCTGAGAGCTGTCAAGGCCAAGGGCGCAGTGCCCGGCGCGGAGATAACGATCACTGTCAGCTATCCTGACGGCGAGACGCTCAAGGCGGGGCTCAAGCTCAAGGAGTCGGACGCGGAGCTTATCAATAATCTTATATAATAAAATCGTACAACAGTGGCTGCCGAAAACGACAGCCACTGTGTTTGACAAAAGGCGGTGACGGGCAGTGCTGAGCTACGCGGAGTTCTGCGATAAATTCAATATCAGGCTCGATGCGCAGCAGGCGCAGGCGGTGCAGTGTACCGACAGGGCAGTGCTGCTGCTTGCCGTCCCCGGCAGCGGCAAGACGACGACGCTTATCACCCGCGCCGCGTATCTTGTCTACTGCATGGGGATCGCGCCCGAGAACATCCTGACCATGACCTACACCGTCGCGGCGAGCGCTGAAATGCGCGCCCGCTTCTCCGCAGCATTCGGCGAGGAGTACGCCAAGCGGCTGGAGTTTCGCACGATAAACGGCGTATGCGATTCTATAATCAGAAAATATGCGCGCCAGACCCGCGCGCAGCGCTTTGACCTTGTGTCCGACAACGGCGCGATACTTGCCGAGGTCTTCCGCACGGTGCGCGGCGAGTATCCCGAGGGCGGAGACATAAAAGAGCTGCAAAATGCGATAACTTATATAAAGAATATGCGTCTGCTGCGCGGTGAGATAGACGAACTCGAAGCGGGCGGCATCGCCGTCGCGCCGGTATACGATGCGTACAGAGAGACGCTCAGACAGCGCGGGCTCATGGACTATGACGACCAGCTCGTTTTCGCGCGGCAGATACTGCTGAGGTACCCGGACATCCTCGGTGCGCTTCGGGAGCAGTATAAGTATATCTGCGTCGATGAGGCGCAGGACACCTCGAAGATACAGCATGAGATCATCCGCCTGCTCACAGGCGAGAGCGGGAGCATATTCATGGTGGGCGACGAGGATCAAAGCATTTACGGCTTCCGCGCCGCGTACCCCGACGCGCTTATGAGCTTCGAGGGCGACTACGGCGGCGCGCGCGTGCTGCTGCTCGAGAGCAATTACCGCTCAACACCTGAGATCACCGAGCCTGCTGACCGCTTCATTGCGAGAAACTCGGCGCGGCACGAAAAACATATCCGCGCCGTGCGCGGGCATGGTGCTCCGATACGCGCGGTCGCACTCAGTGAGCGAGCTGCGCAGTATTCATACATATGCACGATGATGGAGAACGACCCGCAGCGCGAGACGGCGGTGCTCTACCGGAATAATGACAGCGCCGTTGCACTCATAGACTGGCTCGACAGGCGCGGCGTGCCGTTCAGGTGCCGCCGTGGGGAGAACTCATTCTTTTCAAACCGCACGGTGAACGGTGTCAGGGACATTATGACGCTCGCGCTCGAACCGGGGAACGCCGAGGCTTTCATGCGCGTGTACAGCAAGTTCAGCCTGCCGATAAGGCGCGAGACGGCGGAGCTTGCGGTGAGCCTGTATAACGCGGACAAGGCGGGTTCTCTCATTGCGGCGCTGGAGAGCGCATCAAAGGAGCAGCCGGACTGGCTCAGGGAACGCCTCGCGGAGCTGCACGATAACTTTACTGCGCTCAGAACCGACACTGCCCGCGAAGCGCTCGACCGTATACGCTATAAGATGGGCTACGGCGGCTACGTCCTCAAGGACAGCGGGGACAAGGAGCGGATGTATCTGCTTTCTATCCTTGCCGCGCGGGAAAAGAACACGGAGAGCTTCCTGCAAAGGCTGCGGGAGCTGGAGAGTATTTCCTCGGAAAACCGATCAGCGGACAGCAAGCTCATCCTCAGCACGATACACAGCAGTAAAGGACTCGAATATGACCGCGTCATCATTATCGACGCGCTGGACGGAATACTGCCGTCCGTGCCGTGCAGCGGCCGGCTTGACGATGAGCAGCGCAAGACCCTTGAAGAGGAGCGGCGGCTGTTCTACGTCGCCGCGACCCGCGCAAAGAACGAGCTCATACTTATGACCTATCCGCGGCAGGGGACGAGCACCTTTATAGAGCAGTTCTTTGAAAAGCCGAAGCGCAGCCTCGGCGGCCTTACGCGCCCGAATGTTACGCAGAAGACACTATGGGCGGCGAAGGATTATTTCCCAGGCACGCAGGTGGAGCACAGCGTCTTCGGACAGGGGACGATCACCGAGGTAAAGGGTGAGCTTGCGACGGTTATATTCCGCAGCGGAGAGACGAAGAAACTAATGCTGCCGATCTGTATAGGAAATGGCCTTTTGAAATTGGTAAAAAAATAATTCCGCATCACGCGATGCGGAATTATTTTTTTACTTCAGCTCTTCCTGATATCTCGCGCGTTCGCCGCCGATGAAGCGCGGCCTTGTGCGCGCGCAGATCAGCACGGCCTCGCCGATCCTGTTAAGGCTCAGCCGCACAGGCACGGCGACGTCTTTCAGGTGCATCCCGATAAGCGTCGCGCCGATGTCCATACCGGCCTTAGCCTTGATGTGCTCGACTGCGGCGGGCTGCTCCAGATGCTCCCACACGGTCGTTGCGAAGGAGCCGCCGGCATGCGCCCATGGGCGGACGTTCACGATATCGTAGCCGAACTTTTCGGCGGCCTCGGTCTCAAGGATGAGCGCGCGGTTGAGGTGCTCGCAGCACTGGGCGGCAAGGTATATGCCGCGCTCATGGAGCACCGGGTATATCCCGTCGAACACGGCCTGTGCGGCCTCCATGCTCGAGCCCTTGCCGATGCGCGCGCCGACGACCTCGCTCGACGAGCAGCCGACGACAAACAGATCACCGGCCTTGAGTCCTGCAACATCGAGCAGCTCCGTGACGGCCTGCTTTGCCTGAGCGGTGATTTCCTCGTACATTTTTGTGCTCCTTTCAGACGGACAGGCGGCGCACATAGGGGATGGCGTAAAGCGCCTTGTATGCCGCGATGCCGACGATTATACCAGCCGCGCCCTGAATGGCGTTGCCGGGGATGCTTGCCGCGGCAGCCATGCCGTAGCCGAGGATGAGGCTTTCATACGCAAAGTACCCGAGCACCATGACTACCTCGCCCGCGATAGCGGAGACGAGCATCGCGCCGGTCTTGCCGTGCAGCGCCTTGAGAATGAGCGCGGCGGTGAGTGCTGTGAGCCCCTTTATAACGAGCGTGCCGGGAGCGTAGAACGCATAGCCGAGCAGCAGATCCGCGATGTAGCAAGCCTCCATCAGCCGCTTCCCGACGCGCCCGCCGGTCGTCTTCGCCGCCAGCCCGTCCGCGTCAAACCCCACGCGCCGGGCCGTGGTTTATATACCCGTTCGTTGCGGGCATGGGGATATGGATAAGCATCGTTGCGGCGCAGGTCAGCGCGGCAAAGAGTGCGGCGAGAATAAGTCTGGTGAGTTTATCATGTTTCATGTTGCACCTCCGTGGTTTTATGGTGGTAATATAGTCCATAAACTGGATATATTCAAGTATCAATTTGATGCAAAAATACAAGACCAGATGTGCGGCAAAAATGCCGGAGCTGCATCTTGCTTCCACTGCCAA
>ERZ827520.4734-NODE-4734-length-9984-cov-2.282707_pt1 | contig 9984 bp, 11 predicted proteins | sample MGYA00519581_ERZ827520 | MGnify/ENA primary metagenome ERZ827520 (study PRJEB31778, sample SAMEA3449339) | human gut metagenome | biome: human gut; feature: human-associated habitat; material: faeces | place: United Kingdom | collected 2010/2012 ...
GCTAAAGATGTTAACATCGAAGGTGTTGAAACTTTAGATCAATTAAAAGATCATATTAAAGCTCAATTAAAATCACAAAAAGAAAATGAAGTAGAAAATAAATTCTTCTCTGATTTAACTCAAGCTTTAATTGAATGTTGTAAAGTAGAAGATAGCGAAGCTTTATTAAATTCTGAATTAGATACAATGTTAAGAGAAGTTGAAATGAACTTGCAACAACAAGGTTTATCATTTGAATTATATGAACAATTCACTGGTAAAAACAAAGATGCTATCAAAGCTGATTTAACTGATCAAGCAAAAGACAGAGTTAAATTAAACTTAATCTTAGCTGCTATCGTTGAAGCTGAAAATATTGAAGTAACTGATGAAGAACGTAATAGCGAATTAGAAACAATCGCAAATACATATAATAGAGACTTAGAAGAAATCAAACAAATCTTCGCTCAAAATATGTACCAAATCGATGCTGATATTTTAAATAGAAAAGCGTTAGACGTTGTTAAAGAAAACTTAAAGAAATAGTTTAAAAGACGCGTAAGCGTCTTTTTAAAAAAGGAGGATTATTATGAGTGAAAGTACATTATTAACCCTTCCTGTTGTGTGCACAAGAGGAATGATTGTCTTTCCGGGTAACCGTTTATCATTAGATGTTGGTCGCCCCCTTAGTTTAAAAGCACTTGAACTTTCAAGTCGTGACTTTGATAACAATATCCTATTTGTATCACAAATCAATCCTATTGTTGATGATCCGAAATATGATGATGTTTATCATGTTGGAACTTTATGTAAAATTGAAAAGAAAATCCGTCGCGATAGTGCAGGGACAATCAAATTAACTGTTACTGGAGAAAAAAGAGTTGCTCTTCGAGATTTTAAAATTGAAGATGGTTCAATTTTTTCAACAGCTGAAGTTTTAGAAGATATTTATGGAGACACAAATGAAGAAGTTGCTTTAGTAAGAAAAACAACAGCTTATTTTGAACAAGCAAGACGTCATATGCCTCATATTCCAGCTGAAAGCTTAACATTGCTTTCAAATGGAACATCAGCTAGTTTACTTGCTGATACAATTGGTCAATATTTACCAATTGATTTAGATAGAAAACAAAAAATTCTTGAAGAACAAAGAATTAATGAAAGATTATTCTTAGTAGCAAGTTCTATTGAATCTGAAAAAATGATTAGTCAATTAGAAGATACAATCAATAGAAAAGTCAAAGAAAGTATTGATGAAAATCAAAAAGAATACTATCTAAGAGAAAAATTAAGAGCTATTAAAGATGAACTTGGTGATACTGTTGATAAAGGGGACGATGCTGATCAAATTCGTAAAGAATTAGCAAAAAATCCTTATCCACAATATATCAAAGATAAAGTTGAAGAAGAATTACGTCGTTTTGAAGCGATGCCACCAGCATCTTCAGAAGCAAACGTAGTAAGAACTTATATTGATTGGGTGATGAAAACACCTTGGTATCAAGAAACTAAAGATGAAGAGGATATTTCTAAAATTGAAGCTATTTTAGAAGAAGATCATTTTGGTTTAGAAAAAGTAAAAGAAAGAATTGTTGAACACTTAGCAGTTAAACAAATGACACAATCTTTAAAAGCACCAATTATCTGTTTAGCAGGTCCACCAGGTGTGGGGAAAACAAGTATTGCTAAAAGTATTGCCCGTGCTTTAGATCGTAAATTTGTTAAAGCTTCTTTAGGTGGAGTAAGAGACGAAGCAGAAGTTCGTGGACATCGTCGTACTTATTTAGGATCAATGCCTGGACGTATCATTCAAGGAATGAAAAAAGCTGGTGTTGTAAATCCTGTCTTCTTATTAGATGAAATTGATAAGATGGCAAGTGATTATAAAGGAGATCCTACAAGTGCAATGCTTGAAGTTTTAGACCCTGAACAAAATTCTCAATTCTCTGATAACTATATCGAAGAACCATATGATTTATCTAAAGTTTTATTTATTGCGACTGCTAATGATTTAGGAGGAATTCCTGGACCACTTAGAGATCGTCTTGAAATTATTGAAGTTTCAAGTTATACAGAACAAGAAAAATTAATGATTGTTAAAGAACATTTAATTAAAAAACAATTAGATGCGCATTCATTAAAACCTGAACAAATGATTATTTCTGATGATATCATCATGGAAATCATTCAACACTATACACGTGAAGCAGGTGTTCGTGAACTTGAAAGATATATTGCTAAATTATGTCGTAAAACTGTTTTAGCTATCTTAAAAGAAAAAGTTGAATCAGTTACAATTGATCAAGATAAACTTGTTGAATTCTTAGGAAAAGCACCATTTGATCATACTAAGAAACTTCCTCGTCCTCAAGTAGGTGTTGTTACTGGTATGGCATATACTCAATTTGGTGGAGATATTTTACCAATTGAAGTCAATCATTTTGATGGTACTGGTAAATTTATTATTACTGGTCAATTAGGTGATGTAATGAAAGAATCTGCTTCAATTGCATTAGATTATTTAAAAGCTAACAAAGAAAAATATGGCTTAGATGATAAAGCATTTGAAAAACAAGATATTCATATCCATGTTCCAGAAGGGGCTATCAAAAAAGATGGTCCATCTGCAGGGGTAACTCTTACAACAGCTATCTATTCAGCGTTTACAAATAAACCTGTAAGAGATGATGTTGCGATGACTGGAGAAATCACTTTACGTGGAAATGTTCTACCAATTGGTGGATTAAAAGAAAAATCTATTTCAGCACATCGTTCTGGAATTAGAAAAATCATCATTCCTAAAGAAAATGAAAAGGATATCGAAGATATCCCAGAATCAGTAAGAAGCGATTTAGAAATTGTTTTAGCGGATCATATTGATACAGTTTTAGAACATGCGATTGTTAAATAACGGAAATCTTGAATTTTCGTTATTTTTTTTGTACAATACAAAAGGTGATGAAAAATGGTAAAAATTAAAAAAGCAGAATATATATTATCAGCCGCATGGAAAAGCCAATGGCCTGAAGAGAGCTTTCCAGAAATGTGTTTAGCTGGACGATCAAATGTTGGAAAAAGTAGTTTTATTAATGCGATGTTATCTAGAAATGGTCTTGCAAAAGTATCAAGTACGCCAGGTAAAACAAGAACTTTGAATTTCTTTAATGTCAATGATGCACTTTATTTTGTAGATGTTCCTGGATATGGATATGCCAAAGTTGCTAATAATATCACAAAACAATTCGGTAAAACGATGGATGAATATATTAGTGAAAGACAAACTTTAAGAGGTTTTATTTTACTTGTAGATTATCGTCATAAACCAACAAAAGATGATGTGATGATGTATGAGTTTGTTAAACATCATGGTGTACCTGTCATTGTCGTTGCGACTAAAGAAGATAAACTTAAACGTAATGATTTAAAGAAAAATGAAAAATTAATTAAAGATACATTACATTTTGATCCAAGTGATACATTTATTCGTTTTTCAAGTTTAAAGAAAAAAGGAATTCAAGAAGCTTGGAATGCAATTTATGAATTGTGTGATTTAGATTTTGAGTAGGGAAACCTACTTTTTTTCATATCTGATGATTTATTGCATAGACTTTGTTAGGAGGATGACTATGCAAAAAATATTTTACGAAAAGGAAATTGATTTATTACATCAATTAAAGGAATTAGTTTCTTTAACGGTTGATGAATCTATCGACTATAAGATTGAAGATCATGGTGTTAGAGCGGTGGGGAGTCTTGCTATTAAAGGAGAATATATTAGTCAAGAAAAAACACATTTTTTAGATATTTATGCAGATGAACAAAAGATCATTGATCCACAAGATTTTCATTTAAAAGTAGAAGATTTTCATTATGATATTATTGATGGTAATTTGAAAATTAAAATTGAAGTTGGAGTGTATGGGGTTGAAGAAGGTGAAAATCGTTATATTCAACTTGATGAAGATCCTATTGATGAAATTGAAAAATTATCAAGGGATGTTGAGACTCAAACGATAAATGAACAAGTTGTTGCTGAGGCACCCGAAGAAATTCAAGATGTTGAAAAGTTACAAGAAAAAATTTATGAAACGAAAGAAAAAGAAGAAAAGGTTGATGATGACGAGGATCTAGGTGTTTATTATTTATATGTCGTTTTACCAAATGATACGTATGCTTCAATAGCTAGACAATACCAGGTAGATGAAAAAATGATTAGAGACTATAATCAAGATCTAAATTTAGATGCAGGACAAATTCTTATTATTCCTTATGCTCCAAAAGATCATTCAAACAAAGTATAATTTACACGTAATTGGACTGATTCAAATCAGTCCGCATGTCTATAAAGTGAAAACAGCTAATCATTTTTATTGTGTTAAGATTGTTGATGAAAAGAAACTAGAAGTTGCTTATCAGCATCTTAATACCTTACATCTCCATCATTTTATTCATTTGATATTAAATAATGAACAACACTATTTTACACCTTTTCAAGATCAATATATCTATCTTATGCCTTATTTACAAGAAGATAATCATATAAAAAAAGGAATGAAAATAAAAACATATTATCAAATCCTAGCGTATTTACACAATCATTCTTTTTTTATGCAACATGAGGAAGACGCTTTTTTTAAAAAGCAGTATGATGATCTTTTTTCTTTGATTCAACAAAGAAAAAATGATTATGAAGAATTAATGAGAGAATTTGAATTTAGAAAATTTAAATCTCCAGCAGGTTGGATGCTTGTTTTAAATTATTATCGTATCGTTCATTATTTAAATCAAGCACATTATTATTTAAGTCAATATCAAGAAATAATGAAAGGTAAAAATGAAATTAGACTTTCTTTAACGTATAATCATTTTAATAAGGAACATATTTTTGTTAGTGATGAAACACTTATTTCAATTGATCGAATGAAAATTAATTATTGTATTTATGATTTGATAGATATTTTTCAAAACCATGATGAACTCTATGATAGTTTACCGTTATTAGAATATTATTTAAAAGAAGTAAAGCTTTTAAAAGAAGAAAAAATCTTAATGCAATGTATTTTATCGATTGTTCCACAAGTTCAATTAAATTTACAAGAAGAAGTCAATATTTATCAAATGTCAAAATTAATTTGTTATTTAGATGGTTTACAAGAAATATTCAAAAAGTTAATGATTGACGAGAAATAGTCTATTTGATAGAATAGAACTGCAATGATTTGGAGGAGTAGTTCTTCTTTGTTTGATAGAGAGTCCCGTTTGCTGGAAAGGGATAAATGAAAAGAGTGAAGGTAGCCAAGGAGCATGTTAGATGAAATGAAGTAGTTTAACACGTAGAACTGCGTTAAAGTTTTAAGGTGCTAAGTTTTATACTTAGAACTAAGGTGGTATCGCGATATAAGTCGTCCTTAGAGGGATGGCTTTTTTATTTTAAGGAGGAAAAAGATGAATTATTTTACAGAGTATTGGTATGTATGGATTATTTTTGCTATCATGTGTGTGTTCTTGTTTAGTTTTTATGGTAAAAAATTTAAACAATTAAAAGAAAAAAGAAAGCAATATGAAGAAAAATTAGCTCAAGAAAAAGATATGTTTTCTCATCTTACAAGTGATGTTTTTGATAAGATTGAACCAATTGATCTAACAAGAGCTGTTATTTTTCATATTAATGCGAAAGAAGATCGTCTATATGAAGATGATAACTATGATGGAAATATTATTCCTTATTTAACACATGAGGAATTATTGATTTATACAATGTACCAATTAGAATGTTCTTTAGAAGGGGGAAGAGGTTCAATCCATTCGTTTTTTATAACAGAACCTTATTGTAATTATCGACCTTATTATAAAGAAGCATTTGAAACAATGAAATGTTATGATATTGCTCATTTATTAGAAGAAGCTGAAAAATTAGCTATTTTAATTGAAAACGATCAAGAAGATGAAATTGATGAAACAAGTGAATACGCTACATACAATTTCTCTGATTTTACAAATGAATTTGTTTCTTTATTACGTTCTTCAGGAATTGGTGATAAATTAGGAGAATACATTAAAGAACATAAAGAAAGTTTTATTGAAAAGGATGATGAAAATGAAAAAAGAATTAGCGAGTAAATATGATCATAAAAGTGTTGAAAAAGGTAAATATCAACATTGGTTAGAAAAAGAATATTTTAAAGCAGGAGATGTTTCTAAAAAGCCTTATGCAATCGTTATTCCACCACCAAACGTTACAGGTAAACTTCATTTAGGACATGCTTGGGATACAACTTTACAAGATATGATTATTCGTTATAAAAGAATGCAAGGTTATGATGCTTTATGGCTTCCTGGTATGGACCATGCCGGAATTGCTACACAAGCTAAAGTAGAAGCAAGAATGAGAGAAGAAGGAATTTCTCGTTATGATTTAGGAAGAGAAGGTTTCTTAGAAAAAGCATGGTCTTGGAAAGAAGAATATGCTTCTATTATTCGTGCTCAATGGGAAAAATTAGGTTTATCTTTAGATTATTCGAAAGAAAGATTTACTTTAGATGAAGGATTATCTCAAGCGGTTAAAGAAGTTTTCGTTCGTTTATATGAAAAAGGATATATTTATCAAGGTAAAAGAATTATTAACTGGGATCCTGTACAAAGAACAGCTTTAAGTAATATCGAAGTTATTCATAAAGAAATTGAAGGGGCAATGTATTATTTCAAATATAAAATTGTAGATAGTGATCAAGAATTAGTCATTGCGACAACACGTCCTGAAACAATGTTTGCCGATCAAGCTATCTTTGTTCACCCTGATGATGAAAGATATAAAGATAGGAAAGTAATAAATGTACTTGTAACTACCGATAGAGGAATGGTAACGAAAGTACAAAGATATAAATATGATGAAACAACATGGTTTTGGGGAAGAATTAATGGTGATATGAGAGCTTGGATGCCATTACCTGAGCCATATAAAGAATAAGCGAGGTGAGAGAGTGAAATTAACAATTGATATTCCAAAAGGATATGAAAGAGATTTTATCGCTGATAAGTTCAAAGATTTCTTTTCAAGAGTAATTGCAGATATTAACTGTGATGGAATGTGTGGTTTTTATGAAAAGGAAATCGCAGAAATGTTTTTAGAAGTGTTTGATAAGGCTATTGTTGGTGATGTTAATTTGAATGCAAATGTCGTTCCAGTAGTAAACATGTCTTTTAACGAAGAAGACATACAGAAGATGATTCAAGATGAATTAAAGAAATTTCAAATAGAGAATAATCTAATATAGAAGTAATTCTATTCATGGCTGATCAGCCAAATTTTCCAAGCAAAGAGAGGTGAGAAAATGATTTATTGTAACAATATAGATGCAAGATATAATGGTACATATAGAAATACCTTTAATGATTTACAATACATTGATGACGGAACACATTATAATAAAGATTTTGGGCTTTTGCATATAAGGAAGATGAAAGAGCGTTAAATCTTATGTGTAAACCTGTAAAGGGTAAAATCAAAGAAGATAACTATTTCTATGAATATAAAGCAAATGGTAAAGATTTGAAAAAGAATGGTGTAACTATATATGCGAGATTCTTCGCTGATACATACGAGGAAGCTGTAGAAGGATTTAACAAATTGGTTAGAACCAGAATCAGTTCTTTAAAAGATGAGATTTATAAGCTGGAAGATATGCTGATTATATAATATGTAGGAGGTGAGAATTATAAAGCAAAATAGTTTTACAATTAATATTTTCTTAGATGAAGATAGAATAGATAAAGAAACAACAATGTATCATATTTATCATGCCATTCAGAAAGAATTAAATAGTGGCAATGTAGATTATATGAACCTGATTGTAACACCAAGTAAATCGTATGGTGATTTTTTCAAATAGGACAAGCGTTAATTAGATAATAATATAGTATAGAAAATTTTCTTAACTTGGACATTCGTTCAAGTATTTCCAAAACAAAAATAAGTAATGAAATATTTTTTTCATTTGAAAATTAAATAAAAGATAAAAGGAGGAAAAGAGTTTTGTGCGCACAGAAAACTATAGTTTGCTCCTAATAAAAATTGAAAAAATTAAATGTATTAAGCCTGTTTGATGGTATATCTTGTGGACAAGTTGCTTTGCAACGAGCAGGAATTGAAGTAAATAAATATTATGCAAGCGAAATAGAACAACATCCAATTGCAATTACTCAGTACAACTTTCCTGATACAATCCAATTAGGAGATATAAATAATTGGAGAGAATGGGATATTGATTGGAATAGCATTGACATAGTTATAGGTGGTAGTCCATGTCAAGGACTAACGTTTGCAGGTAAGAAATTACAATTAGAAGATCCAAGAAGTAAACTTTTCTTTGTATACATAGATATTTTAAACCATCTTAGAAATATCAATCCTGATATTAAATTTTTCCTTGAAAATGTAAAAATGAATAGTGAAAGCGAAGCAAAATTTAATGAATTGACAGGTTATAGCCCATATAAAGTTAATTCAAATTTAGTTTCAGCACAGAATAGACAGAGAAATTATTGGACTAATATAAAAGGTTTCAATATGCCGAAAGACAGAAATAAGTTGGTCAAAGATGTTATTAGACAAGAAGATAATGATAAATACCACTTATCTGTTAAACATTTACAAGCGTTCCATAAATCATACAATTGGAAATCAACTTCAGTTGATGGAAAATCCCCTACATTAATGGCTTCATATTACAAACAGCCACCTCACAGTCCTTATATTCCATGTGAAGAATCTGAAAGTGGATATAGAATGTTTAGTCCTGTTGAATGTGAGAGATTACAGACATTGCCGGACGATTATACAAAGTATGGTGACTATGATGGAACTGCAAAAGAAGTAGCAAAAACAAATAGGTATAAAGTTATAGGTAATGGTTGGACTGTAGATATAATTACAGAATTTTTTAAAGGATTAAAAGAGAATAATTAAATATTCGATTAGGCAGACGTGCCTATTTTCGAGTGATTTTTACAACAAAATAATATTAAAACGAAAGGATTTAACAGTAAATTCTAGGATAAATGATTGCGCAATCTCTGTAGATTAAAGGATTTTGACAGAGAATAAAGAAAAAAATAATTATTGTGAGAAGAACTGGAAGTTAGTGAACTTCTGTGAATTTGATAAATATGCAGCAAGTTCTTATTGTGCTATTCACAATGAAAACGAAAATAAAAATCTTGGTGATATTACTAAGGTTGATGAAACAAAACTTGAACCATTTAACATGATTTGTGGAGGTAGTCCCTGTCAGGATTTTTCTGTCGCCGGTAAACAGAAAGGCTCTGTGTGGACTTGTAAAGATTGTGGACATAAGTATAATCCACTGACAGTTCATTGGTCAGAAAGAGATAAATGTCCATGCTGCGGAAGTAACAACATTGAGAAGACTCGTTCATCTCTTTTGGTAGAGTATCTGAGAGTTATCAGGGCAAATAAGCCGAATTTCGGTATGTACGAGAATGTAAAGAATATTGTGGGAAAGCAGTTTAAAGATACATTCAAGATGTTCACAGATGAATTGGACGAGTATGGATACAATGTGTACTGGAAAGTTCTAAACGCAAAAGACTATGGCATTCCTCAGAATAGAGAGCGTGTATATCTGATTTTTATTAAGAAAGAATTGGATAACGGCAAGTTTACATATCCTGAACTATTTGATAATGGAATGAGATTAAAAGATATTCTTGAAGAGAATGTTGATGAGAAGTTTTATATCTCAGAAGATAAGGTTCAGAGATTTTTAACAAATCTTAATAACGAAGACGCTTTATTATACGATGCTTGTCAGGTTAAAAGAGAAGGAAAATCAAGAGAATATAATGATTTCTGTCCTACTTTAACAGCAAGAGATTATAAAGATCCACGTCTTGTAAATGATAATGTTGTAAAACAGATTGGCACAATTTCTAGATGTGAAGGGAATTGGAAAAATCCACAGGTAGGTAGAATTTATAGTACAGATG
>ERZ827520.4736-NODE-4736-length-9982-cov-2.766898_pt1 | contig 9982 bp, 9 predicted proteins | sample MGYA00519581_ERZ827520 | MGnify/ENA primary metagenome ERZ827520 (study PRJEB31778, sample SAMEA3449339) | human gut metagenome | biome: human gut; feature: human-associated habitat; material: faeces | place: United Kingdom | collected 2010/2012 ...
GAAACAAAAAAGAGAAAGATTACATATTGATTGTAGATGTTAACATTTGTTAATATTCCGCGGGAAAAAAGTTTATTAATAAACAGACTTATTTTGTAGTCAGGGAATTCATCTGAAAAAGTGGCTGATAGTGTCGAATTTCCTTGTATTCTGCGGTTTACATCGTTGACAAAAAGGTAGATTTTACCTATAATGAAATCAGAGACTAAGCTGTGAAGCTTTAGCCTTTTGTTTGCCAACCCATTATTTAAGAAGGATGTCAGTGAGAGGAAAGAGGAGAGCAGCAATGTCAGAAAGATTAATTAGTATCAAAATGAAGAAAGCGAGGGAGGGTGATTAAGGAAATCAAACGGGGAGGACACAAAGCAACCATAATTTTTCACTTATTTGCATAGAGTGAGTAAGTGGATGGAACCGGTGCATGGCACCGGGATAAAATTATGACAAAAAGAAAGGAATGAAAACATGAAACAAGGATTTAAGAGAATTGTTTCTATGGCGCTTATTGCATCCATGATCGCCACAATGGCTCCTTCTACAGCATGGGCAGCCAGTGTGGATAATACAGATGCAGCGCAGGTTGAAGCTCAGACAGCCGCAGATGAAGAAGTGGCACCTGCTGCAGAATCAGCAGCAGAAACTGAAGCGGTTGAAGTTCAGACAGAGACAGAACCTGCAGCGACAGAAGAAACAGAAGCTCAGACAGAGACAGAAGAAACAGAAATTTCAGAAGAAAATGCAGAAGCGTCGGAAGAAATTACGGAAGATACAGAGAAGGAAAGTAGATTGACGGTGATTGCTGCAGGAAGTCTGATAGATGAGCAGATTATAGATACCTTTACGGAATTGGAAAATACACAGTTGTTTATGAACATAATGGCAGTAAATTTTGAAAATGTGAAAAATGTCTCAATTGAAGCCAAAAGCCTTAGTGTAGAATATAATGCTGTTCAGCATGCCGGATTATTCGGAACACTGATGATTTTTGGAATACCTGCAGTGATTTTAATCAGTGGTTTTGTTGTTTGGTACAGGAGGAGAAAAGCATGACACAAAAAAGGAAAATAGGTTTGCTCATAATTGTTTTCGTGGCGCTTATATGTATATATATGTGGGTTCGCGCGTGGAATCAAAGCGAACAGGCACAGGCAAATACAATGATACGAATTACAGATACAGAAGGAGATAAGATTAAAAAGATCGCTTTAAATATAGAAAATGGAGAGTTGAACTTTGAAAAAGAAAATGGTGTGTGGTATGATGCTTTAGATCATGATATTCCGCTTAATCAAAGCATTATGAATGAAATTGCAGATACGGTTGGCAGTATTTCTGCAAATCGGAAGTTGAAAAATGCAGATGAAGCAAAAGACTATGGTTTGGATGTTCCTATTTATACGATTGAGTATACAGATGATAATGATGATGTCATTTCTGTTTATTTCGGAAATAATACAGGGGACAATATTTATGCAACATTAGAAGGGGAAAAATCTATTTATACTGTTTCGAGTCAGGTCATTGAAGATTTAAATTATACAGAAGAAGATCTGATACAACTTGACGACTATCCATCGATTGGAAGTGGCAATCTTGAGAAGGCAGTTATTACGCAAAATAAAAATTCTGTTGTATATGACAGTGCAGACGAGACGCAGACGGAACAAATAATCGCAATAGCCGGAGGCCTTGGAGCTGTGCAGCTGTCCACAACGGCAGATTATTGTGCAGAAGAAAAAGAATTATCAGAATACGGTTTGGATGAAGATTTAAGGGCTGCGGTAGAAGTGACTTATCAGGAAGATGAAAAAGAAAAGAAACTGACATTATATATAGGAAACCGGGTCGGGGATGACAGATATGTGATGTTAAATGATTCAAAGATTGTGTATCTGGTTTCTGATGCAATATGTGGAAATATATTAAATGAAGAAGAATAAAAACAGGTTATAAGCAGTAAGATTTTATATTCTTTTAATTGACTTTGCAGGAGAAACGAGAGAGAATGTTATTCATATCAAAAAGGCATTAATGCAGAAGGATGGATGGAAATGAAAGAAAAATTAATACGTTTTATGCAGGGCAGATACGGTATCGATCAATTATCGAAGTTTCTTCTGATCACGGGATTGGCGGTAGTTCTTTTATCGGCGTTTTTCGGAGAAACCGCGGTGAGCATGCTTTTATATATTTTCGGCTGGGGAGTCGTGATCTACTGTTATTTTCGGATATTTTCAAGAAATGTACAGAAGCGGTACGCAGAAAATCAGGCATATCTTATGAAAACATACAAGATAAGAAATTGGTTTCAGAATCAAAAAAACATCTGGCAGCAGAGAAAAGTGTACCACATTTATACATGTCCGTCATGTAAACAAAAAATCCGCATCCCGAAGGGCAAAGGGAAAATTGAAGTAAGATGTCCGAAGTGCGGCACGACTTTTATAAAGAAAAGTTAAGCTGTGCAGACAACGAAAATATAGAACTGAAAAGTAAGAAATCCCCGTAACAATGAACTGCTCCAAAAAGTCTGACTTTTTTGGAAGAGTTCGTTGTTACGGGGATTTTGTTTTCGGTTTCAATAACGATATCTTTACCAGCTAGGGAAGAAAAGGTTATTTCCGATGTTGACTCCCGGTCGGTTTGTAGATCCTGCATAGAGGAAATAATAACAGTCTGCCACTGCCGCAAGTCTTGCGCCGTTGATCGCATCTTGCGCAACCTGCATAGATAAAGAGGTCGGACCTTTCTTCAGAACAGCGTCAAGACGACCTGTCCATACCGGTTCAAACTGTCCGCTTGCATAGATAACTCCTCTGATCGTATTCGGAAAACGAGGACTTTCCACACGGTTTAATATTACAGTTGCGACAGCAAGCAGAGAATCATAGTTCTGATGAGCTTCACACTGCAGGATCGCCGCAAGAAGTGTGACGTCATCCGCAGAAGCGTCGATCTGTCCGCCGTTGTTTGTAATAGTATCGTCGTAGCCGCCGTTTTGCTGGAGCTGCTCCAGTCGCTCTGCCTCAAGGCGGGCAGCCTCTTCAGCCTTTGCTTTTTCTAATTTGGCTTGTACTTCCGTAAGATTTGTTGAAGTCGCCTTTGCTTTTTCCTGGAGTTCCGTCTGTTTTTTCTTAAGTTCATCTTTCAGATCAAGAAGTGAATCCTGCTGAGTTTCTAATGTGCTTTTCTGATCTTCGATATTTTTATAAATATTTTTCAGATCGTCAAGGGCAGTTTTGTCATATTCGCTCAGATTTTCGATAAAATCAGCTTTGTTTATAAAATCTGCCATGTTTTCCGCCGAAAAGAGCATCTCAAGCAGTGTTGCGTTCCCGTGTTCGTACATATATTTAATACGGGATTTCATATTTTCATACTGCTCATTTTCGTTTTCTTCAGCTTCGACAAGTGCATCGGAAGTACGGGCAATCTCACCGTTTAAGATCTCAACCTGCATTTCTGTTGCAGAGATCTCTTCGCTCAAAGAGAGAATATCTTTGTTGATACCGTCTAATTCACTTTCGAGTGCAGAAGTCTGTCCTTTTAAATTGTCAATGTTGTCATCTGCAAATGAAGGAAAAACTGAAAGTACAATTCCGAGAGAACTGATCAGGATGATGCCTGATTGTATCCACCGTTTTTTGTAGAATTTCATAGCTTTAAATTCCTTTCTTGAAGCATTTTTTAAGTGTTGAATAATCATTATACTACAAATTGCGTTATTTTGCAAACTTTGATATGATAAAGGCTGAGAAGGCCGCTTTCAAAAGCGGCGAAAGACAGAACGGAAAAGAAAGAGGTATATCTATGACGCATAAGATAAAAATGATCGGACTTGACCTGGACGGAACATTGCTGACGGATAAAAAAGAACTGACTGTGCGGACAAGAGAAGTTCTTGCAAAGGCGATCAGAAGCGGAATCGTCGTACTTGTAGCTACGGGGCGTCCGTGGATGGGAGTTCCGGAAGAATTGAGAGAATTTCCGGGTATGGATTATGCGCTGACGTCTAATGGAGCAAGGATTATCGACACTCGTACGGGAAATGTAATAGAAGAACATCTGTTGTCTGTCAAATCAGCGAAAAAGGCGTTGGAAATTTGTCGAAAATATGATACTCTACAAGAGGTATATTTTGATGGACAGGGATATGCTCCGGCAGAAAAAATGGAGTTTGTGGAACGATATCACAAAAATCCGAATATGTGGGAATATATGCGTAAAACCCGTATTCCGGTGGATGATATTTTTGAACTGGTAGACAGAGAAAACAGAGGTCTCGATAAAACGCAGGCATTATTTGCGGATATGTCCGAGAGAAAACGTGCGTGGGAAGAACTTGCCCGTCATGAGGATTTGGAACTGGTCGGATCTCTTCGTTATAATATAGAAGTGAACGCGGCGGGAGTCAATAAAGGAACAGGACTTGTCAATCTCGGAAGCAGGCTTGGTATTAAGCGGGAAGAGATCATGGCGTTCGGAGACGGAGATAACGATACCGTGATGCTGAAAGAAGTCGGTTTCGGCGTCGCAATGGCAAACGGAGAGCCGCAGGTGAAAGAAGCTGCAGATTATATCACACTGTCAAATGAAGAGGACGGCGTTGCGCAAGCGATTGAAAGATTTGTTCTCGGAGGAGGAGAAGCAAGATGTTAGAAGCATTAAAAGTAATTATATTCGGTATTGTGGAGGGAATCACGGAATGGCTGCCGATCAGCAGCACGGGGCATCTGATCTTGTTGGAAGAATTACTGCATTTGAAACAAAATCAGGCGTTTCTTGACATGTTTTATGTTGTGATCCAGCTTGGAGCGATACTGGCGGTTGTCGTTATGTATTTCCATAAGCTGAATCCGTTTTCACCGAAGAAAACCCAGAAACAGAAGATGTTGACGATCCAGTTGTGGGTCAAAGTGATCATAGGTTCGATCCCGGCAATGCTGATCGGGCTTCCGTTCAATGATTTTATAGAAGAAAAGTTCAACAATTCATATGTTGTTGCCGCGACATTGATCATCTACGGTATTCTGTTTATCGTAATCGAAAACTATCAGAAAGATAAGCAGCCGAAAGTGGAAAAACTTTCTCAGCTTACGATACAGACGGTTTTGATCATCGGCGTATTTCAGGCATTGGCGCTGATCCCCGGAACATCCCGTTCGGGAGCGACGATCGTGGGAGCGCTTCTCATAGGAGTATCAAGAGGAGTTGCGGCGGAATTTACATTTTTCCTTGCAATTCCGGCGATGTTCGGCGCAAGTTTTTTGAAACTGATTAAATTCGGATTAAATTTCACGGGTATGCAGGTATTTCTGCTTTTGTTGGGAACGGTCGTTTCGTTTGCGGTTTCCATCCTTGCGATCAAGTTCCTCATGCAGTATATCAGAAAACATGATTTTAAAGTGTTTGGTTACTACAGAATCGTACTGGGAGTCATTGTGCTTCTTTACTTCGGTATTAAGACGCTGCTTGCCTAAGAATTGTTTCGGCGAAAATGTGTATTTTGCAAAAAACCTGTATAAAGAATGAAGATTTATGCATAAAGCAACGCATAATATACATAAAAACTGAAACAGAATGCATAAAATTGAAAAAAGAGCTTGATTTTTATGCAGAACGTGTTAGAATGTAGTGCATGGAATGCATGATTATTCAGCATTGAGCAATGGAATTATAAACGGAGGGTGCGAAAATGAAAAATACGAAAATGAAAAAGTTTTTAGCAGTAGTTTTAAGTGCGGCGCTTGTTGCCGGACTGGCAGCAGGTTGCGGAAGCAAAGAAGACGGTAAAGAAGAAGATAAAGGAAGCAGCGCGAAAACGGCGAAAGTGATCGACGTTGATCTTACAAATGAAGAGTATGCGTTCGGTATTGATAAAGATCAGCCGGAACTTGTTGAACAGGTAAACGCATTTATAAAAGAAGTAAAAGAAGACGGAACGCTGGATGAGATCTGTGACAAGTATTTCGGCGGCGGAGAGCCGGCAGCAGTAGAATCCGCAAAACTTGACGAGTCGAAAGATCAGCTTGTAGTTGCCACAAATGCAGCGTTTGAGCCGTTTGAGTATACAAAAGGCGATAAATATGTCGGAATCGACATGGAACTGGCAGCTCTTCTTGCGGAAAAGCTTGGAAAAGAACTTGTAATCCAGAATATGGATTTTGATGCGGTATGTCTTTCTGTAGGACAGCACAAATGTGATATCGCTATCGCAGGACTTACAGTCAATGATGAAAGAAAACAATATGTGACATTCTCAGATACATATTATCAGGCGTCACAGCGTTTGATCGTTCCGAGCGATGACGATACATTCGACGATCTGAAAGATGCAGATGCAGTTGCGGCAAAACTTGGCGAACTGAAAAAAGAAGATAAGATCGGCGTACAGCAGGGAACGACAGCGCAAAGCTACATCGAAGGAGACGAAGCTTTCGGATTTGAAGGACTTCCGGCTACATGCCAGCCGTATAAGAGCGGATCACTTGCGGTTCAGGATATGCTGAACGGAAACATCAAATATGTGATCATCGATGCAGCTCCGGCTACAGCGATCACAGAAGCGATTAATGCAATGCAATAAGTTCTCGGAAGCAGAATGAGCAATCGGCGCAATACAGAAGAGGATTTCAAAACAGTATGAAATGAAACGGACGATTGAGCGGATGATTTCGGACTGGGAGTTTTGCAAAAAGAATAGAAAACAGTATTAAATCAGAAAGGGAAATACAGGTATGTTCCGAAAACGGAAAATATCGGCGTTTTCCTTTCTTTGGACGTTTGAGAGAAGAAAGCAAAGAGGAAAGTAATGGGTAATTTTAGTGCAAAAGTAGATAAGTTTATAGAAATATTTATCGATCAAAACGGCTATGTAAAAGTGGTGCAAGGTTTGCAGAACACAGTCCTTATTGCGATTGTCGGTCTGGTCATCGGTATTTTGATCGGGACTGTTATCGCGACGGCAAGGGTGCTGCCGAAATATAAAGTGCTCCCAAGAGTTTTGAACGGTATATGCAGCGTTTATGTGGCGATGTTCAGAGGAACGCCGATGGTTGTGCAGCTTCTTGTATTTTATTATGTACTTCTTCCGATCATCGGATGGAACATAACGGGAGTTCAGGTCGCGATGCTTGTGTTCGGATTGAACAGCGGCGCATATATTTCGGAAATTATGCGAAGCGGAATCCAATCGGTAGACGCAGGACAGATGGAAGCGGGACGTGCAGTCGGATTAAGTTTCGGGGCGAGTATGATGAAGATTGTCATTCCGCAGGCTGTCAAGAATATTCTTCCGACTCTCGGAAACGAATTTATCGCGCTTATCAAAGAAACATCGGTTGTAAGTTTCGTAGGCGCGGCGGATCTGTATGTGGCGTTTAACTATATCGGAACAAACAGTTATGAATTCATGGTTCCGTATCTCGTGATGGCGCTTATTTATATTGCATTGATCCTTGTTGTGACACTGCTTGTAAAATTATTGGAAAGGAGCCTGAAGAAGAGTGATAGACGTAATTAATCTTAGAAAAAGCTTTGGTGATCTTGAAATCTTAAAAGGCATCAATATCACGATCAATAAAGGCGACATTGTCGCGGTGCTCGGACCGTCAGGTTCCGGAAAAAGTACGTTTCTGCGCTGCTTAAATTGTATGGAAGATCCGACATCCGGAAGCATTGTTTTTAAAGGAGTCGATATCGCGGATATGAAAGTCGATATCAACGTGCATCGCCGCCATATGGGTATGGTATTTCAACATTTTAATTTGTTCAATAATAAAACAGTTCTTCAAAACGTAATGATGGCTCCGGCATATTTGCAGTGCAAGGATCTGAAAAAAGCAAAAAATAAAAACAGAATGATCCGGTTTAAAAATATATTCCGAAGCAAAAAAGAAGAACTTATCCCAATTACAACGACAAAAGAACAGATCAAAAGCGAGACGAAAAAGCAGGCTCTTGAACTGCTCGGAAGAATCGGACTTGAAGACAAAGCGGACGTTTACCCGTCTACATTGTCGGGAGGTCAGAAGCAAAGAGTTGCGATCATTCGTTCTCTTGCAATGAATCCGGATGTGATCCTGTTTGACGAGCCGACATCGGCGCTTGATCCGGAGATGGTCGGAGAAGTTCTTGAGTTGATGAAGAAGCTGGCTCAGGAAGGAATGACGATGGTTGTAGTCACTCATGAGATGGGATTTGCGAAAGAGGTTGCGTCCAGAGTGATCTTCATGGATGACGGGCAGATTGTTGAGGAAGCTGAACCGGAAGAATTTTTCGGCAATCCGAAGAATCCGAGACTGAAAGAATTTTTGTCGAAGATTTTGTAAAAAGAATCTGTAAGTTGAAAAACGTGTACATGTCTGTGCACAGAAGAACATATGAAAAGCAGGGTGGATGAGAAACTCTGCTTTTTGTTTTTGAAAGAATGAAAAGTCCGAAGCAGACTTTTTGCTTTTATTTAAAGCGAGGTGGAAAATGAGATACGATCGAATTTATAAGGCGAAGTTTATAGAACGTCCGAACCGGTTTATTGCCTATGCAGAATTAAACGGGAAAAAGGAAACGGTTCATGTGAAAAATACAGGAAGATGCGCCGAGCTTCTTCGGCCGGGAGCAGATATTTATATTCAGGAAAGCGATAATCCGTCCAGAAAGACAAGGTGGGACTTGATTGCCGTAAAAAAGGGCAGTCGAATGATCAATATGGACTCTCAGATTCCGAATAAGGTTGTAAAAGAATGGATTGAACAGGGAAATCTTTTTGAAAATGTGACTTTGATCCGGCCTGAAACCGTATACAAAAATTCTCGTTTTGACCTGTATGTGGAAGCGGAAGATCAAAACGGGGGAATCCGAAAGATTTTTATTGAGATCAAAGGTGTGACATTAGAAGAAAACGGAGTGTGCCGCTTCCCGGATGCGCCAAGCGAACGAGCCGTAAAACATCTGGAAGAGCTTTCCGATGCAAAGAAGAATGGATATGAGGCATATGTGTTTTTTGTGATCCAGATGAAAGGCGTGCGTTATTTCACGCCGAATACAGAGACACATCCTCAATTTGCCGAAGCGCTTCAAAAGACGGCAAAGGAAGGTGTAAAAGTGCTTGCCTATGACTGTGATGTGACAAGCGATGCGATCGAGCTGAGCGATGCGGTAGACGTCGTTCTAGGCAATCCGATCTTAAAAGAATCTGTCCGGCCTCTTGTAGAGTGGTTTCGTGAGAATAAGCGTGATCTTCCGTGGAGAAAGAGGATTAACGCATACAGAGTGTGGATTTCGGAGATTATGCTCCAGCAGACGAGGGTGGAGGCGGTAAAGCCTTATTATGAGCGCTTTTTAAGTGAACTTCCCGATGTGAGCGCACTTGCATCTGTCGAGGAAGACAGGTTATTGAAACTGTGGGAAGGATTGGGGTATTATAACCGGGCCCGCAATTTAAAAGCTGCGGCGTGTCAGATTATGGAACAATACGGAGGAAGGTTTCCTTCATCATATGAAGAAATACGTTCGCTGAAGGGAATCGGAAATTATACTGCGGGAGCGATCGGATCATTTGTTTATCACATTCCGAAACCCGCAGTAGACGGAAATGTTCTGCGCGTAGTATCGAGGCTTACGGCAGATGAGGGTGATATCAAAACGGCGGCTGTAAGATCAAAAGTAGAAGAATTGATCGAAGAAATCATCCCGAAAGATGCGCCGGGTGATTTTAATCAGGGGTTGATTGAGTTGGGAGCGATCGTCTGTGTTCCGAACGGAGAGCCGAAATGCGCCGCCTGTCCGCTTGAAGCGCTGTGCAAAGCACATAAGGAAGGACGGGAAATGGATTTCCCGGTGAAGAAAAAGGCGAAAGCAAGAAGAATAGAAAAGAGGACGGTGTTTATTTTTCGGGATAATGAAAAAGTGGCAATCAGGAAACGGCCTCAAAAAGGACTCCTTGCCGGAATGTATGAATTTCCGAATGTGGAAGGGCACTTCA
>ERZ827520.4739-NODE-4739-length-9978-cov-11.680842_pt1 | contig 9978 bp, 9 predicted proteins | sample MGYA00519581_ERZ827520 | MGnify/ENA primary metagenome ERZ827520 (study PRJEB31778, sample SAMEA3449339) | human gut metagenome | biome: human gut; feature: human-associated habitat; material: faeces | place: United Kingdom | collected 2010/2012 ...
CTACGCGGCGCGGGAGGGCCCGGGGCTGAAAGCGCTTCTGCTTATAACGGACAAATTGAAAAATTCATATTATAAGCAAGCCGCACTGCAAAGTTTACGGGCACCGACGGCAAAACCGTCGGCGCCCGCAGAAGAAAAGACACGAAAGGCGCTTCAAAAAAAGACGGAAGCCGTCCTTGCGCTATATGGCAGCCGATTTTCGAATCGCGTTTGCGCTTTTACGCCCAATTTTCCCGCTTTTTCCCAATGCCCGACGCCGCAAAGCGGCGTCGGGCATTGGGAAAGTCTGCCGCCCAAAAAGCCCGCCGGGGAGACGTTTCCGGCGGGCAGGGTGTTAAAGCGCATACATCAAAGCGCGTATTTTACCGTGCGCAGAATCCGCAGCAGCAGGTCGCTGCGTTTGGAAGCGTAGGCGCGGCGCGACGGGCTGTACTGGCCGTACTGCGCGTGGTAGCGGCTGACGAAGATCTCGACCTTATCCGCCGGGTCGGTCAGCCGGTCGCAGAGCGTCAGCAGATACGGCAGCACGCGTTCGGCGGCGAATTCGGGGAACAGCGGGAAGGTGCGCACCTGTTCGAGCAGCAGCAGCCAGAAGTGGAACTGCCACGCCGACGGCGCGGGCGGCTCGCCGCAGCGGGCGGTGTCGTAATACAGCCATTCCTCCCAGAGATAGGACAGCAGGCAGCGCTGCACGCGTTCGTCGAGCAGGCCGCCGGCCGCAAGCAGCGGCAGGATGTCGTTGGTCGTCTCGCCCGGGCGCAGCGGCTCCTCGACGCCCGCGGCGCGGAAGCGTTCGCGGTCGAAGCGGCCGGACGCGCAGGCGTACTCGACGCGCTCGGCCAGCAGCGCGCGGAAGGCGCGCACGCGGTCGTCCGCCGGCTCGCAGGGCGCGAGGTCGAACAGCGCCTGCCGTCGGATGGCGGCGCGCTGGGTGAAATTGCGCGGGCTCATCGTGTCGGGCAGCGGCGTTTCGCCCGACAGATAGCGGTGCAGCAGCGCCCGCGCGCGGACGACGGCGGGGTCGTCCGCGGGCAGCGCCAGATCGCGGATGCGCATGAAGGCGCGGGCGGTGGTTTTGTATTTGCAGTTTTTGCTCGTGGCCGTGTCGGCCGAAAGATACGCGCCCCAGGAGCCGTCCTCCCGCTGCTCGCCGACAAGGTCGTCATAGAGCGGAAAGAGCGTCGCCCACGCATAGGCGGCTTCGGCCTCCTCCGCGTTTTCGAGCAGCTCGCGGCAGAGAATGTACTCGGCAAAGGGCGCCGCGCCGTTCTCCTGCAAAAAGGTCACATAGGGCAGCAGCCGCCGGTCCATCGCGGCCTTCAGAGCGCGGAGACCAGCTTTTCGGTATCCGAGGCGATGACCAGCTCCTCGTTGGTCGGGATGACGTACACGCGCACGCGGCTGCCGTCGGCGGAGATGTCGCAGGGGGCGGGCAGCTTCTTGACGTTGGCGTTTTTCTCGGGGTCGACGCGGATGCCGAGATAGTCCATCTCCGCCAGCGCGCCGGCGCGGACCTCGGGCGTGTTCTCGCCGATGCCGGCGGTGAACACGACGCAGTCCAGCCCGTTCATCGCCGCCGCGTAGGAGCCGATGTATTTCTTGATGCCGTAGCAGAGGATGTCGAACGCAAGCTGCGCCTGCTTGTTGCCGGCGCGGACGGCGGCCATCACGTCGCGCAGGTCGCTGGAGACCTCGGAGACGCCCAGCAGGCCGCACTGCTTGTTCATAAAGTTGCCCATCTCGGAGGCGGGGATGTTTTCCTTCTCCATAATGAACGGCACGATGGCGGGGTCGATGCTGCCGCAGCGCGAGCCCATGATGATGCCCTCCAGTGGGGTGAAGCCCATGCTCGTGTCGATGACCTTGCCGTCCTTGACCGCGGAGATCGAGGAGCCGTTGCCGAGGTGGCAGGTGACGATTTTCGTGCCCGCCGCGCCGCGGCCGAGGTATTCCACGGCCTTTTCCGACACATAGCGGTGCGACGTGCCGTGGAAGCCGTAGCGGCGGATCTTGTATTTTCTGTACAGCTCGTAGGGGATGGGGTAGAAATACGCCTTCTCGGGCATCGTGCGGTGGAAGGCGGTGTCGATGACCAGCACCTGCGGGGTGGACGGCATAACCTCCATACAGCCGCGGATGCCGAGCAGATGAGGAACCGTGTGCAGCGGCGCGATGTCGCGGCACTTTTCCAAGTCCGCGAGCACCTGCTCGTTGACGAGCACCGGCTCGGTCAGCCATTCGCCGCCGTTGACGATGCGGTGGCCGACGGCGCCGATCTGGTGCATATCGGTCAGGCAGCCGTGCTCCTTGTCCAGCAGGCTGTCGATGAGCGCCTGCGTCGCCTGCGCGTGGGTGGGCATGGGAATCTCGGCGGTGAAGTCGGGCTTGCCGGCGGCGTGGTGCGTGATTTTGCCGTCGATGCCGATGCGCTCACAAAGCCCCTTGGCGATGACCTCCCGCGTGTCCATATCGAAAAGCTGATACTTCAGCGACGAGCTGCCCGCGTTGACTACGAGTACATACATGACGAAAATAAACTTCCTTTCCTTTTGCACGACCGGCGAAAACGTTCCGGCCGCCTTTTATTCTTGACAATTCGTACAGAAACCATTATACTACCATTATTGAGAAATTGCAAGTCTTTTTCGGCCGTCTGCGGGCCGGAAAAACGAAAGCGGAAAATTCATAAGCAAACGCGGCGGCGCGCCTGCCGGCCCGCCGCATGACAGACGAAAGCGAAAGGAGGGGCTGACCGTTGCGCGCGGCCGCCGTCATCTGCGAATACAATCCCTTCCACTTCGGACACCTAAAGCAGCTCGAGGCGCTCAAGGGCGAATACGACGCGGTCATCGGCGTGATGAGCGGCGACGCGGTGCAGCGCGGCGAGGCGGCGATCGCGGACAAATATGTCCGCGCGCGCGCCGCCGTCGAAAACGGGCTGGACGCGGTGTTCTCCCTGCCGTTCCCCCACTGCTGCGCGTCGGCCTCGGATTTCGCGCGCGCGGGGGTGTATGTCGCCGCCTCGCTCGGCGCGGACGCGCTGGCGTTCGGCGTTGAGGACGATTTCGCGCGCGTCGAGCGCGCCTTCGCCGTCGTCGGCGCGCCCGGGTTCTCCGATGCGCTCGATACGCTCATCCGGCGCGAAAAAACGCTGTCCTACCCTAAGGCGGTCGGCCGGCTTGCCGGCGCGGAGACCGCCGCGCTGCTGCAAAAGCCCAACAACATCCTCGCCGTGGAATACCTGCGCGCCCTGCGCGAGCTGCGCGCGCCGCTGCGGGCCGCGCCGGTGCCGCGCGACGGGACGCTCGCGTCCTCCTCGTCGCTCCGCGCGCTGCTGTTTGATTCGGGGCGGGACGCGTTCCTGCGGGCGCTGCCCGAGGGCAGCCGCCGCGTCTACGGGGCGCTGGACGGCGCGGCGTTCCCGCGCGACACCGAGCGGCTTTCCCGCGCGCTGCTGCTGCTCCTGCGCGGCGGCCGCGCCGACCTCTCCGGCCTTTACGGGACCGGCGGCGGGCTGGGCGAGCGGATGGTCCGCGCCGCCGCCGAGGCCGACAGCCTCTCCGCGCTGGTCGCGCGCTGCCGCTCGGCGGGCTTCACCGACGCGCGCGTGCGCCGCGCGGCGCTGGCGGTGCTGCTGGACATCCGCCGCGAGGCCGTCCGGCGGCTGCCCGCCTACACGCTGCTGCTGGCGATGAACGCCACCGGCCGCGCATGGCTGCGCACGCGGCGGCCGTCCCTGCCGGTCGTGACCAAGCCCGCGCGCGCCGCCGCAGCGGGCGAGGCGGCCGCGGCCGCTTTCGGAGCCGAGACGAGGGCCGAGGCGCTGCTGGCGCTCGCGGCTCCGCAGCCGCAGCGCGGGGATTCCTGCCGCCGGACGCCGTTCGTCTGCGGCGCACGACCGTCCGGCGGGACGGAGCAAGAGTACGATTTCTGAGGGGGCGCCGCCGGCGGGTCCGGCAACCGCCGGACCCGCCGGCGGCTTACCCGACCGTTCGAGACCGTTTGAAAAGGAGAACTGCCTTTGCATCGAATCGATTTCGGCATGCCGACGCTGCTCGAGCTGCCCGACGCCGAGGACTGCGTCCGGCTTTGCGCATCGCTCGGCCTGCGCTTCCTCGAGCTGAATATGAATCTGCCGCAGTACCAGCCCGACGCGGTCGACATAGAACGGCTGAAGCGGCTCGCGGAGCGTTACGGCGTGTATTATACAATCCATTTGGACGAGAATTTCAACCCCTTCGACTTCAATTCCGCCGTGGCGCAGGCATGGCTGGAGACGCTGCGCCGCACCGTCCGCATCGCGGCGGCGCTGTCGGCGCCTATCCTCAATATGCACCTGCCCGCAGGCGTCTACTTCACGCTGCCGGACCGGCGGGTCTATTTGTTCGAGGCTTATCGGGAGACGTATAGGGACAGGCTGCGGGCGTTTCGGGCGCTGTACGAGAGCGAAGCGGGGGCAGCCGGCCCGCGGCTCTGCATCGAAAACTGCGGCGACTGGCTGCCGTTCCAGCTTGAAGCGCTCGCCGAGCTGCTGGAAAGCGACGGCTTCGGGCTGACGCTGGACGTTGGCCATAACGCCGCGGCGGGCTATCGCGCGGAACCGTTCGTGCTGGAAAACCGGCACAAGCTGTGCCATTTCCATTTTCACGACCTGCGCGGGGGTCGGGACCATCAGCCGCTTGGAACCGGGGAAATCGACCTGTCGGGCTATCTGCGGCTTGCGGCGGAGAGAGGATCGCGCGCCGTGGCGGAGACCAAGACCGTCGAGGGGCTGCGCCGCTCGGTCGATTGGCTGCGCGGCGTCGGCGCGCTCGCGTAGCCGTCCCGCTGCGTCAGGCATGAGCAGAAAACGTCTCGGCGGCATCGCCTTTCGCAAATTGTGCCGTTGCCGCATCTATTGGGCTGCACGCAATAGGAACGAACGGGCGGCTTTGTCGCCTGTTCTCCACAGATAAAGAGACGCAAGATGAAAGAGACACAGGGAAAAGGCCGCTTCGGGAACGGCAAAAGCTGTCCTTATGTAAACATACAACAGTCGATTTCCGAATCGCTGTTTTCTTTGTATGCGCAATCTCCCCGTTTTTTATATGCTTGTATGGCCGATTTTCTTGTATGCCCGACGCCGCCAAACGGCGTCGGGCATTGTTTTGTAAATAAGGGGGCAATAAGCGGAAGTATCGGGAGCTCGCCGTCGTACAAAAACCGCGCCCACCGCCGCAGCGCGGCGGTGGGCGCGGGGGATGCGTCAATGAAATGATTTTCGGCACGTTTGCCGCATGGCATATCGTTGTATACGTTGGATTTTTTCAAATAAAAACATGTATACTTCTAAAAACATGTATACTTCGCGGCGATTCTCCCCCGACGGCGTATACGTTAAATTTATTCAAATAAAAACGGCCAACGGCGGTTTTACCGCCGTTGGCCGTTCCCTTGTAATGAAGCGCTTCCCTTTTGAGGGGTGGATTCCCTATTGATTGCGCTCGTTCTGAATCGCGGCAACGATGTATTTCTGTAATTCTTCGAACGTTGGAACCTCCCGCTTTCGTTTGACGGACTTTGCCGTTAAGGTGGGGCTTTTGTAGGCTTCTTGAATGGCCGCGTTGATTTCGTTTTGCACTTCTTGCCATGACACCCCATACATTTTTTAACATTGCCTTCGTATTTTTGCTTCTTTTAACTTTAAGACAGGCAACAGCGGCAAAGCCGCTGTTGCCTGTCCGAATGAACATACTCAGTATAGTTTTATTCTTTCAGCGCAGTCTGCCATTCCCCACCCAATAAGTCTTTTGCTTCTACGCCGAGCGCGTCTGCTATGTTGAACAGCACGTCCAATGTAAAGTTATGCGCCAATCCCGCCGCTTCAATTGCGCTCATCAACGAACGGCTGATCTCTGCCTCTGCGGCGAGACCTTCTTGCGTCATCCCTTTTATTTTTCGGCATGTTGAGATCACAATCCCCAATTCGATCAGCCGCTTTTCGTTTTTTTCTGTTATTTTTGCTCCCATACTATTCCCTCCTATTACTTTTTTGGAAAAATTGCGCTTGAAGTGTTTAGATGAACCAAGTCAAGTATCCGAACCATTTCCGTGACCGATCATCTGCTTTCCGATTTGTTTTGCAATAGCATAAGTTTGCTTATATCATATTTATAATTTTACCTGCTTATATATAATAAGTCCAGAGCATAAAAGATAGATGACCAGTCATATATGATATAATCAGAGCCAAAATATTTAAGTTTGATATAAGTATCTGCGATGCTTAAAGCATCTGAAAAGTATGAAACTGCGAAAAAACCAAAATATAAAAATAGCAGGGCATTGTTCCATAATGCGGATTACGTCTCTAAAAATCCATTGCAAAGTTTTATTGGTAAGGCATTCGAAAAAACAACAAAAGCGTTTTCCGACAAAACAAATTTTGGTCTGCCTTTTTCTCACATAATCGTTTATAATAAAATGAACATTTAGAGAGGAGAGGCTTTCGGTGAGCTTTGGAGAACGGCTTGCACAGGCACGAAAAGAACAGAATATGACGGTTAAAGCGCTTGCGGCTGCCTGCTGGACTTCGACTACGGTAATTTGCCATTACGAAAAGTGCTGCTGCATTGCTGTGCAACGATTTGCATTTCACGCCGTCCCTTCCTGTTGTGCGGCATAAATTGTGAGAGAAAATATTACGGTGTAAGCAGTAATGTAATCGTATTTTTTCAAAGGCGGCCGCGCCGACATAAGAGAAAAGCACAGCGGAAAATTAGACTGAAAAAAGCCCGACAAATGTGTTGTTGTAATTGCCTTTATGTTTTTTTGCCGGATGAGTTGCAATGCAGCGACGTTTTCCTGTTTACAAGATTCATAATACAATAAAAGTCTTGTATCTGCAAGCCAAAATTTGTTATGCAAAAGAACGTTTTTGTTGTGCTTTTGCGGGATGTCGGCATGGAGAAAAACGTATAAATGCACGGCAAACTCGTCGTTATTCGCCTACAAAAATGTCTTTTCCGGCGCGGATACGCCGCGTAGCGGCGTATCCGCGCTGCTCGTTCCTACGAGATGTACCCTCATATTTGCAAGCCAATGCCCGACGCCGCTTTGCGGCGTCGGGCATTGGGGAGGAGGCGAAAAGTTGGGTGTGAAAGGACAAGAGCGATTCAAAAATCGGCTGTCATATAGCACAAGGACGGCTTCCGCTTTTTTGAATTGCCCTCAGCGGCCTTTTCATTTACGGGCGTCGCCGGCAAAGCCGGCGACGCCCGTAGTTTTTGCGGTGTGGTCTGCCCACGATTTGAACTTTGTTCGCTTTGCTATGCTGAAAAACATTGTCGGTTTTGTTGTTATAAGGCAAAACGCTTTAATCCCCCCCGCTCCCTGCGCCGCGTAGCGGCGTCGGAAGTGCGGGAAACGGTCAGAACCGCAGATTCTCTTGTCGTTATTTGCTTACGAAATACCTTTTCCGACGTGGATACGCCGCTGCGCGTCGTATCCACGTTATTTTTCGAGATGCGCTCTCACATCTCAAAGCAATGCCCGACGCCGCAAAGCGGCGTATTCATACAAAAAGAATCGGGCTGAAAAATATGCGGCGTTAAAAGATATAAAATATTATGGAGAGGAATCGGAAAGAAAAATACGCCGCCCACCTCCCGTTTACGCACGCCGCCGCAGCGCCGCAGTCGGCTTCTGGACGCGGCGCTGCGGCGGGACGGGACGGAAGGTCGGGCACGGCAGCGGCGTTGTCGGCTGTGCTGTGTGCGCGATATTTTTGTATGGTATATGGCAGACGGCCTGTGATTGGCGTTATTTTGCCGACAAAATTCGATATAATTTTCAAAAATGAGATTCTTAGTGAAAAGTGTATTTCCCTTTTAGGGGAAACGCATCTGTTCAATCGGGCGCAGGTTCATATTTTGTTTGCAGGCGAACGGAAACACATTTGCCTATCATGCTCCCTTGCCTGTTCCAACCGTCCAACACCGCGCCATAGCATTGGCGTCCGCAGAAGGATCAGTTTTGCGAAAAACAAGGGGGATTCGTAAGCAGGCGGCAGCGAAGTCTGCGTTCGGTTTGAGCGCTCTCTGCGGCTATATCCGCTTTTGCCCGCTATATCGCCCCGGGCCCTCCCGCGCCGCGCAGCGGCGCGGGAGGGCCCGGGGCCTAAAGCGTTTCCGTTTATAACGGACAAATTGAAAAATTCATATTATAAGCAAGCCGCACTGCGGAGTTTACGGGCGCGCCCGTTATATGACCATTATATAAAATGAAAAAATTTCCATCCGCGAAAAGGCGCGCAAATGCGGCTGCCGATTTTTGGCGCGCGCCGAAACGCGATCTTTGTACATATATTTTGCCCGAGCGGCGCAAATTAGTAACGTTGCAAAAAAGCACAAAACGCGAAGAAAACGAAAAAAGCAAAAGAAAAGGGAAAGGCAAAACGCTGTATGAAAAAGAGACATTTCAGTCCGATCCTGCTGTTGTTCCTTGTTTTTCTCCTGCTTCAAAGCGGCGTGCAGACGACGTTTGCCGCGTCGGACGGCGCGCTGGAGACGGCCGTCCAGCCCGGCGAGCTGCTCATTCCGGGCGGCAACGCCTTCGGGATCAAGCTGTTCACGAAGGGCGTGGTCGTCATCGGCGTGACCGACGTGCAGACCGCCTCGGGGCTGACTGCGCCCGCGGCCGACGCGGGTCTGGAGGTCGGCGACGTGATCGTTGAGATCGACGGACACGAGGTCAACACCGCCGAGGAGACGAAGGCGCTCATCGGCGCCTGCGAGGGCCGTTCGCTTTCCGTCGTTTACGAGCGCGGCGGCGAGCGGGTCAGCACCGTGCTCACCCCGCAGCTTGACGCGGCGGAAAACGAGTACCGCGGCGGCGTGTGGGTGCGCGACTCGACGGCCGGCATCGGCACCGTGACCTATGTCAACGCAGCCGACCACACCTTCGGCGGGCTGGGACACGGCATCTGTGATGTCGAGACCGGCGAGCTGCTGCCGATGCTGCGCGGCGTCGTCGTTGACGTGGAAATCACCGGCGTGGAAAAAGGGCGCAAGAACGACCCCGGCGAGCTTCGCGGCAGTCTGTCGCCCTTTCGGCTCGGACTGCTGGCGCAGAATACCGGCGTAGGCGTGTTCGGCAGCTTCGATGAGCTGCCTGCGGGGCTGGGCGAGGCGATTCCGGCCGCGGCGGACAGCGAGGTGGAAACCGGCAAGGCGTACATCATCAGCACGCTGGACGGGCACACCCGGGAGCAGTTTGAAATCGAAATCACCAAGCTGTCCACCGATACCGATTCGAAAAATATGGTGCTCAAGGTGACCGACGAGCGGCTGCTTGAAAAAACCGGCGGCATTGTGCAGGGGATGAGCGGCAGTCCGATTATCCAGAATGGCCGTCTGGTCGGCGCAGTGACGCATGTGATGGTCAATGACCCTACGCGCGGCTACGGCATCCTCATTTCGCGGATGCTGGCCGCCGCCGGATAAGCGTAAGTCAGGGATTTAGGAAGGAATACAGCCCGCAGACGGTACCCGTCCGCGGGGATGGGCGTGGCCCGACGGCAAAGCCGTCGGGCCGCGCTGTTTTTTGTGCTTTGACCGGCAATCGTACGCCGCCGCTGTGCGACGTGCCTCTCGGAACAAAGGCGCGCTTGTTTTTCTCTCGACGGTTCGCACCACCGCGCGGCTTCGCTCTTATAGGGAAAAAGAGCATATGCTTTGTTGCTTTTGTTTTTTTGTTCTATAAAGAAAATGGAACTGCTTTTAATGTGTTTTTTCCGTTCCTCCGAAGTCCTGCGCCGCGTGGCGGTATAGGGCTTCGGTGGAAGAAAATGCTAAAATGCGGTTAGATTTTTTCTTGAGAAAGAAAGTGACAGTAATTGGATTTGTACATTTCCTCCGTAGAGGCCGGCGCTACTTTATGGAGTTATGAAAATTGTCTTAAATTCGTTCATCCCGCCGCCGAAAGGCTTGCGCCGCACAG
>ERZ827520.4747-NODE-4747-length-9968-cov-10.560981_pt1 | contig 9968 bp, 9 predicted proteins | sample MGYA00519581_ERZ827520 | MGnify/ENA primary metagenome ERZ827520 (study PRJEB31778, sample SAMEA3449339) | human gut metagenome | biome: human gut; feature: human-associated habitat; material: faeces | place: United Kingdom | collected 2010/2012 ...
GGCCGGTGGCGCGGGAAAAAATATAGACATCAAAAAGTAAACTGAAGCTGCCCTTGTTTGTAAAAAGGCGATGTTCTCTATCATTTCCACCATTCGGTGTGAATCGCCGCTGCGCAGCCTATTTACGCAATTTCTTACAGCTTCCCCAAGCACCGTCCTTCACCCATCAGACAGGCAGCGGCGGCTTCGCCACTGCCTGTCCAAAAACAATATTTACAAAAAGCACTCATCCCCGGCCGCCCAACGCCGCTTTGCGGCGTTGGGCGGCCCGGAGGAGGTATGGATGACGGCAAAACGCTTATATGCTTCGGCGGCAAAACGACTTTCCCGCGCAGCTCTCATCTCAACCCGCGGCAGCACCGTGTCCAAAAGGCGGCTGGGGGGCTGCGGCTCTATGCATGACGGAGGGTAGTAACCGTTTTTTCTAAACACTTTCATCTTTTTCCGTTCCTTTTTCACTTGGCAAATTTTTTGCCCGAATCCCTTTTTGCGGATATGCGGCTTAACGGCCAGCATCAAAAATGCGGAAACACGGCATCCCTTTTCTCAAGCGTGCGGCGGCAAGACTGCCGCACATCCCAAAACACCTCTAAAACGAGTCTTATTGCCCTACCCCGCCGCAGTATTGGACATCATAAAAAACGGCGTAAAGCCATAAATACAATTAAAGCGAGAAACAGCGTTATAAACGAATTTTTTTGAAATACGTTTGTACTGCCGTGAAAAAGCGCCATTTACAAGAGCGTACTTCCCACCCATAGACGCCGGCGGCAAACCCGTCGCTATTCGTCTGAAAACGCCCGCTTCTTTTGCCAAACCTGCCATCGTTTCCCCACGGGGGACGGGCCGACGCCGCGAAGCGGCGTCGGCCCGTCCCCCGTGGGGCGTAAGCGCGTACAGGCGCTTACATTGCGGTAAACCCGAAGCGAATTCTTAGGACGGAAGCCGGTTTCAACGCGCGTTTTGCCGCTTTGCTCTTTGTACCCGCCTTTGTGTCCGGCGCGGCGGCCCAAAACACAGCCAAAGCCGGCACTTCCGCCGACGGCACGCCTTATACTGCTCCCTTTTCATTGTGGGAAAAACGAAAAGCGGCGCTTTCCTGCATAAAAGCACCGCTTTTCCAAATCGGCAGAAATCGCGTGGCCGGAAGAAACCACACCTTTACCCGCCGGCGGACGACCTACGAGAGCGAAAACGCGACCGTATCTGTCCCGCCCGACGGCAGCGCGTAGGTGAAAAAGAGCAGCAGCGTTCCGTCGTCGGCGACACTCAGCTCGCGCCGCTCGAGCGTGCCGTCCGCGCCGCACCGCTCGCGGACCGCCGCATCTGCGGCCGCGCGGATTTCCTCCGTATCCGGCGACCGGCCGCGCGCGTCGAGCGTCTCCCGCCAGCCGCAGGCGAGCGACTGATAAAAGCATATGCGCCCGTGCGCATCGACGAGCACGTCGGTTCCGTCGCGCAAGATATACCCCTTGTACACATCGTAATACGACAGCAGCAGCGACCCGTCGGAAAAGCGCTCGGCCTCGCACTGCGCGTACCCGTCGACCGACACGCCGCAGGCCGACAGCCACGCCGCCGCGCGTTCGCGCTGCGCGTCCTCGGACAGCGGCTCGCCGCCCGCGGCCGGTCCCGACCGCGACACGGCGGCCGGCCGGTCCTCGCCGGAACGGTACTCGGCGGTGAGCGCGCCCGACTCGTCCGCGTAGACGTCCAGCGCAAACGGCCAGCGCGGCGAGGACGTGGTGCAGCGGTAGGCCAGCGTAAAGGTCTCGCCGTCGAGGGTCAGCGTCCGCTCGGCGGGCGCGTCGCCGCGAAACTCCGTCTCGGGCGGCAGGTAGACGTCAACAGGGGCAAGCTCTCCCGTCGGCGGCTCCGCGCAGGCGGTCAGAAGCAAACAGACAAGCGGCAGCAGACCGGCAAAAAAACGCCGCATAAAAACATCCTCCTTCATTCGGCTCATCGCCGAAGCTGGTGCGCTCAGTTTACCATATGCGCAGCGCTTTGTCAACCGCTGCGGCGAATGCGGCGGCGGTTTTTGCGCGGGTACGTCTATGCTGTGCCGCGAAAAAGAGCGGCGGGATATGACTTAATTAGGAGCGCGCCGGTTGAAGAAAGCACAGGGAAATCGCTGCAAAGCCGCCGCCCGACGGCAAGCCGGACGGCAAAGCGGCGAAAAAACTTACGAGAAGCGCAGCAGTTCTCGTTGTCTTTGCAGTGACGGCGCGCAGCCCTGCCGCTGCGCACGGGCGTATAGGGAGGGTCGCGTTTGCGCCGGATACCGATTCCTTAAAGCGTGCAGGGCGTGCTTGGGCGCCGTGCTGCGCCGGTTGGGAGGACGGCGCGGACGGCCGGCCGGCGATTGCAGCGTCCCCCCTCGCAGCGCTTGCGCCGCCGATGGATATACCGGCAGTCGGTACTGCGCCGAACCGCCACTTTGCCGGCACCACGCTTGAGAGAACACCATTGCTGCCCGTACAGCCTCGTTTGTGTTTCCCTGTGCACATCGGATAGCGCGACATCCGCCTTCCGGCTCGTCCGCGCGGCCTTATCGCCGGCATCTCCTGCCCGCCGCGTTTGATTTTTTTGCCGCATATCGTTGTATCCCCTGCATACGAATACGGCGAGCGGCGGCGGTTTTCGGGGAATAGGAACGTTTCCCGCTTTCCGCCGGAAGTCCCTGCGGCGTTTCGGTTTATTCGGGTTGTTTTTAGGAGAATCCGTGCAATTGCAGGATTTTCCATATGGGAAGGCGGCGTTCGGCAGAGCGGCCGCACAGGGAGGCCGCTCGGAGCGGCGGACGCGAAGCGCGGGCCGCTTTGAAAGCCGAGCGAAGCAACGACGAATCGGCAGGAGAAAAAACATTTCCGCGCTCCTCTGCGGCGGCGCGTTCGGCCTTCTGCACTGCGGCGCGCAGCCTTGCTGCTGCGGCGCGGCGCGGGATATGCGGCCAAGACATTTGCGGCGGATATCAAGCCTCGCGGCGGCTCGCGCGTTCAAACAGGGGCGCTCAAGCTCCGCTCGGCGTCGGAAAAACGGCCGGTGAACGCCATGCCGCCGGCGGCTTGCGCAAGCCGCAGAAAGCCCGCGGCGTTCGGAGCGGCAGCGCATCGTTCGCAGAAAATCGGCGGCGCAAAGGCGCTGCTCCTCATAGGCGGCGCGCAGCCCGAGCGCGAAGAACGCCGCGGCGATACACAAACAGGCGCAGGCACGCCATTCCCCGAGCGGCGCGGTACCGCAGGCGGGCAAACACATTCAACGGCCGCACACCGAAAGCGCCTGCGCGCCGGAACGGCGATGCGGGAACGCGGAATCCCCTGCATCCGCTTGAACACGCCTCCCGGGACAAGCCGTCGCTCCAAACCCTTGCTTTGGCTGCGGAACGATACACGGAAAGCCGCAGCCGGAACGCAGGAGAGGCTTTTCGGGGGGCGGCGGATACAGCCGCCCGGCCTCGGCGCGCCGCAGCTCAAATAAGCCAAGAACAGGATTTCTGCGGCGCATATCCCGAATTCGTTTCGGCTGCGCCTCGGCGTATCGGTTCTGTGCCGATTAGGTTCTGTGCGGTCGCCGGGATCGGCAAACCCACGGCCGTCCCAATGCACCTTTCGGAAGCGACGATATAGCCGGCTCTTTGCTGTTCGTTCGGCCGGTACATTTCTATGTTTGTTTCATAACGCTATACTTGTTTGAATCACACGCTTCATTACAGGGAAAGGTCATAGGAGACATGATTTGCTCCTCTTTTATCCCACGGGGCCTGATTCGTTTGGCTTGCGATCGGCAACGCCCTGTTTCGCTGTACATTGGTACATTGCATAACGCCGCATTTCTCCGCAGCATACCTTTCTGCCGTATCCCTCCGCCTATCGCATCAGAGCTTGCCGCGCCATTGTCTGGCAACGCCCTCCTTTCGTCGGGCTGCCGCCGCTCGGCGCGGCGATATCCGATTGCTCTTTTCCTTCCTCCTTTTTTTTGCAGCCGCTTCGGCTCACCCGCAGTTATTTTCATAAAAATCCGCGCAAAGCACTTGAAAAGCGGGCGCAATTGTGATACAATACGAAATTGGTTAAGAATGTAAGTATAAATCCGCCCTCCCTTCTGCCGCCGGGCCGAACGGGACGTGGGCGCAGAAAGGAATGTGAAACATTATGTTAACCAAGAAGAGCGTGGAGGACATCAACGTCACGGGCAAAAGAGTGCTCGTCCGCTGCGACTTCAACGTCCCGATGGAGGACGGCCGCATCACCGACGACAACCGCATTGTCGGCGCGCTGCCGACGATCAAGTACCTGCTGGCGCACAACGCGCGGGTGATCCTCTGCTCGCACATGGGCCGCCCGAAGGGCGAATTCAACCCGAAATATACGCTTGCGCCCGTCGCCAAGCGCCTGTCCGAGCTGCTGGGCAAGGACGTCGCGCTGGCGGCCGACGTCGTCGGTCCCGACGCGCAGGCCAAGGCGGCCGCGCTGAAGGACGGCGAGGTGCTGCTGCTGGAGAACGTCCGCTTCCACAAGGAGGAGGAGAAAAACGACCCCGCCTTCGCCAAGCAGCTTGCGTCTCTGGCGGAGATTTATGTCAACGACGCGTTCGGCACCGCGCACCGCGCGCACGCGTCCACCGCGGGCGTGGCCGACTACCTGCCGGCGGTCTGCGGCTACCTGATCGAGAAGGAAATCTCGGTCATGGGCGGCGCGCTCAACAACCCGACGCGGCCGTTCGTGGCGATTCTGGGCGGCGCGAAGGTCGCGGATAAGCTCAAGGTCATCGAGAACCTGCTGACGAAGGTGGACACGCTCATCATCGGCGGCGGTATGGCCTACACCTTCCTCGCCGCGCAGGGCAAGGGCATCGGCACGTCGCTGTACGACGCGAAGAAGCTCGATTACTGCAAGGATATGCTCAAGAAGGCCGAGGAGAAGGGCGTCAAGCTGCTTCTGCCGGTGGACACGGTCGTCGCTTCGGCGTTCCCCGACCCGATCGACGCCCCGGTTGAGACCGAAATCGTCTGCTCGAGCGCCATTCCGGCGGACAAAATGGGGCTGGACATCGGTCCCAAGACGCGCGAGCTGTTCGCCGAGGCGGCCAAAACCGCCAAAACCGTCATCTGGAACGGCCCGATGGGCGTGTTCGAGAACGACGCGCTGGCGAAGGGCACCATCGCGGTCGCCGCGGCGCTGGCCGAGTCGGACGCGACGACCATCGTCGGCGGCGGCGACAGTGCGGCCGCGGTCGAGAAGCTGGGCTTCGCCGACAAGATCACGCACATTTCCACCGGCGGCGGCGCGTCGCTCGAGTTCCTCGAGGGGCTGGCGCTGCCCGGCATCGCCTGCCTGAACGACAAATAAAATAGAATAAAGGAAGTTACTGTCATGCCGAACAATACAAGAAAAACCGTCATCGCCGGCAACTGGAAGATGAACAAGACGCCCGCCGAAGCGGTTGCGCTCATCAAGGATATCCGCGCGGAGATCGACGGGAAGAACACCGCCGGCTGCGACGTCGTCGCCTGCGTGCCGTACGTCGACCTCGCCGTCGTACTCGAAGCCTGCAAGGGCAGCGTCATCAAGGTCGGCGCCGAGAACGTCCACTGGGAGAAGAGCGGCGCGTACACCGGCGAGATCAGCGCCGATATGCTCAAGGAGATCGGCGTGGAATACGTCATCGTCGGCCACAGCGAGCGCCGTCAGTACTTCGGCGAGACCGACGAGACGGTCAACCTCCGCGTGAAGGCCGCGCTGGCCGCCGGGCTGAAGGTCATCCTCTGCGTCGGCGAGCTGCTCGCGCAGCGCGAGCAGGGCATCACCGACGAGGTCGTCTCTCTCCAGACGAAGGTCGCCCTGCAGGGCGTCGGCGCCGAAGCGCTGAAGAACGTCATCATCGCCTACGAGCCGGTCTGGGCCATCGGCACCGGCCGCACCGCGACCAGCGAGCAGGCGGACGAGGTCTGCGGCGTCATCCGCGGCGTGATCGCGGGCCTGTACTCCGACGCGGCGGCCGACGCGCTGACCGTGCAGTACGGCGGCTCGATGAACGCCAAGAACGCCGCCGAGCTGCTCGCGATGCCGAACGTCGACGGCGGCCTGATCGGCGGCGCGTCGCTGAAAGCGCCCGATTTCGCGACCATCATCGCCGCCGCGCAGTAAGCGAAACGTCTGCGGCGGAAAAACGCAGAAAACACAGGAGACGCTTTGGCATCCGAGGTCCGCTATGACATTCAGAAGAAGCTATGGCATTCCGAAGAAGCTATGGCATTCCGAAGAAGCTATGGCATTCCGAAGAAGCCATGGCGTTCCGAAGGAAGCCATGGCATTCAGGAGACGCGTACGCGTCTCCTGTTTTTATCCGCGCCGTTTGAAAAAACGCCGCGCCGCGCAGATTTCCGGCCGATTACGGGACGGGCGGCGGTTGTGCGGCGGGCGGGAAAGACGCGCAGCAGCGGCCGCCCGAAACGTATCCGCACGCAGGGCATGTTCGCTGCCCAAGCCATAATCCCCGCTTCGCGGCGGTGGACGGCAAAAGCCGCCGTCTGTCCTGCGCCGTTCACGGCCCACGGCCCGACGCAGCGGGATTGAAGCCCGCAGGCGCGGCGCATCGTTCTCTTTTCCGGCCGTCCGTTTATCCGAAAATCCATTCTCATTGAACGTCGCTGTTCCAGCAGAAAGGCTTGCATAACAAGCGTTTCTGCAAGCCTTTCCGATCTTTTTATGCGCATCCTTCCGAAGCCGCCTATGCAGCGCCCTCTGACAATCCGCCCCACCTATTGAAAATGCCGCCGCAAAAAGCATTGCGGCGGCACAAACCGTTTATATGCAGAAGCAAGCGGCACACGGGTAAGGCTGCTGCGGCTAAGATTGCCGCAGCAAAAGTCTGCTTTCACCGGACGAAAGTCCACCGCCGCGGTTGCGGCGAAATCGCCGCCGTGTGCGGGAATCCGCACACGGCGGGCCGCCCGGCGCGCCGTTCCGCGCGCCGGGCGGCCGACACGATCCCGATTTTCGGCTCATCGCCATAGAACATTTGTTCCGTTCTCGTATACGTTCTTCTTGACACCCGAACACGTCAACGCCGCTGCGCTGCACGGCGGCGGCCGGCAACGATGTTCCACACGGCCGCGAACACGGCGAGCACCAGCAGCGCTGCGCTTGAGCAAGCCGACAAAATCTGCATCTTTCCGCCCATACCGCCGTCCATCACGACGATCAGCGTATTTTGCAGCGTCAGCACCGAAACCAGCGCGTCGGTAAACGCAATGGTCCGAAGCGCCTTTTCGGCTAAGCTCTCGGTTTTTTTCGACCGCTTTAAGCCGACCGCCGCCAACACGACCTTGTACGTCGTATACGCCGCCATACCGATGGCCGGAATCTGCCCGATTTGCACGGGCTTGCGATCCAGCACCATCATCGCGGCGGGTACCGCCAAGGAAAGGTCCAGCACCGGCAGCAGCAGCGACGCGCACCGAAACGCCCGCCGTTCGCGCGCCGGACGGCGGACCGCCGACAGCAAAATCCCCCGCAGCGCCGACAGCAGCAGATAGTACAAGCAAATGCTGCCATGCCATATGGAGGCGTAAATGGCGCCCAAAATGCCGTTGTACAACGCGAACGCGACCGTGACGGCAAAGCCGCCGACCCGGCCGACCGTCTGCCGATGCGCCAGCAGCGCCCGTATCCGTTTTCTCATCGCGGTTCGACCTCCCGCGGCGTTCCCACGCATTGCCGAATCAGCGCGGCAATCTCTTCTGCGGGCGTTTCGCAGCCCGTCTGCACCCAGCGCATCAAAATCGCCGCCAGCCCGTGCCGGTAGAAGGCCATCATATACGCGTGCTTTTCCTCCGAAATTCCGTACCGCGACAGAATCGGCGAAAATACGCTGCGGAAAAACAGCTCGTAGGTCTTTTCCACGCCAAACAGCTCGGCGTGCGCGTGCAGAACCGCATACACGCGCCGGTTGCGCTTGATGAAATCGAGGTAGGGAAGCAGCCGCCGGTCGGTCAGCAGGAACAGCTCCTCGCGCGGCAGCCCGGCAAGCCGCTCGCCGCCCGTTTTGTCGTCGGTCGCGTCCGCAACAGACGCCCGAAAGCGCTCGTCGATCATCTCCACGGTTTCCCGCAGCAGGTCGGACATGTTTTCGTAGTGCAGATAGAAGGTCGAGCGGTTCACGCCCGCGCGGGCGCAGATTTCGCGCACGGTGATGTACGCAAAGCCCTTTTCTTCCAAAAGGGAAAGCAGCGCTTCGTCCATCCGGCGCGCGGTGTTGAAATATTTGCTTTCCGAGCGATTCATGCCGCTTTCCCTCCCGCCGCGCTTATGCCTGCTCCTCCGTGATCTCCTTGGCCAGCTCCATAATCTCGAACGCGTACTTCTTTTTCCCCGCAGCCAGCAGCCGCTTATAAATCGGGTAGTTCACCGCCACCATCACGATGCCGACCAGCCCCACCGGCACGCCGACCGTCATCGCCGAGGGCAGGGATTCGCCGATAACGCCCATACACAGGGACATTCCGGTTCCGAGAATCAGCGCGCCGGCAATCCCGAAGATATAGGCGAAAAGCTCCGCCGTCCGTCTGGCCCGACGGTCCAGCTTTTTCAGCGCCACGAGCTTGGAGGCGGGCTTGACCGTGTATTCGGCGGCAATTTTTTCGGCGTAAACAGCGTCTAAGTTTTTCATACAAAGCATCTCCTTCTGATTGAATGCCCTGATTATAACGCAGAACCGACCCGCGCGGAACAACAGGTTTGGCAAAAAACGTTGTTTTCAAAAATTTCGTGTGGCTATTCCGGCATTCTGCGTTTCTATTGTAGCACACAAAGCGGCGTTCGTCAACGTTTCACGTGAAACATCCCACAGCGCCCGCCCGCCGCAAAGGCAGGACGGGCTTTGCGCAAAACGCATAGGACGTCAGACGCGCGAAGAAAACGCAAAAATCGGCACACAAACCACCCTGCGGCGCGCATCGGCCGGCCGGAATTTCCGCATGCACACATGCCAATAGGAAAGCGGAAATCCGATCGGCGAGGCTGCATTGCCAAGAATAGAAATAGAAGCAAGCGGCAAAAGCTGAGGACTGCACGGCCAAAATTAAAGCGAACGGCGATGCCAAGACTGCGCGGCCAAAACAAAAGCAAACGGCGGATGGCGCCGGTCTATTTGCATAGGAGAACATAAGACGGCGCTTCGGGCGCGCGGTCGCTGTATCGTCTGCAAGTGACACAAGAAATCGGCCGTTTCTTGCAAAGCAAGCCCGTAAACGTCTTTTGTCGGCCGGAAATGCACGCCAAAACAGCGCGCCTGACGGGCGGCGTGAACGGCGCTCCCCGACCGCACAGTTTTCCCGTCCGGTCGGAGAATAAACAAAACCGCTAAAAACGCAGCGCCGAAACCCACGCAGATTTCGGCGCAGATGATCAAAATACAGACAGACAAAAGGCAAAAATAGAAAACTTCTGTGCCCTTTTCGGGCCACCGACAACCCGACGAGGCTTTCATCTTGGTGAGAATTCGGCCTCGCCCGACAAGGCTTCAGCCTTCCGGCAAGAGCTTCGCCCCAGCAAAGAAGGACGCCGCCCGACGCCCGCAGAACGGCGTATCCACGCCAAATAGGAAAAAGAATAGAAACATTGTTTTTTTACTAACAAGGACGGCTTCGGCTTTTGTTTTGATTTTTACTCGTTTATACCCAATGACCGACGCCGCATAGCGGCATCGCTCATTGGGCATAAGTACTAATCGTTTGGTGTGCAATAAAATTAGCGTGAATACGCCGCTATGCGGCTATTCACCCCCAAAAAGGGGAAATATTTCTCGATGAGAAAAAGACAGCCGGAGCCATTCACCGCAATGGCTTCGCTGTTTTTTTTCGCTTTATCTTTTTTGGCTCCCACCGGCTGCCATATCCTTAAAATATAAGCCTATTGTCATCCATACCTCCCCATCGGGGCCGCCCACCGCCGCGAAGCGGCGGTGGG
>ERZ827520.4749-NODE-4749-length-9965-cov-7.512109_pt1 | contig 9965 bp, 9 predicted proteins | sample MGYA00519581_ERZ827520 | MGnify/ENA primary metagenome ERZ827520 (study PRJEB31778, sample SAMEA3449339) | human gut metagenome | biome: human gut; feature: human-associated habitat; material: faeces | place: United Kingdom | collected 2010/2012 ...
CAACGGGCTCGCCGCCCTCCATAACAGCTACGCAGCTGTTGGTAGTACCAAGGTCGATACCAATAATCTTACTCATAATGAAGTCTCCTCTCGAAAGAACAAATCTTGTTTATATGATGCTTATGATGATGTCAAGCGGATGTTATTGCAAACTCCCTTGCGGGAGGTTCGGCTTGTTTATTCGGCCACCACAACGGTTGCATGGCGGATGATCTTGTCACCCAGCTTGTAACCCTTCTGGAAAACGGTGACCACCGTGCCGCTCTCCTGCCCGTCCGGGGCGGGAATCTGCTGCACAGCATTCATAAAGTTGGGGTCAAAGGGCTTGCCCAGCACCTCGATCTCCTCCACATGGAGGGCTTCCAGTGCCTTTGCCGCCTTATCCAGCGTCATGACCACGCCCTTTTTGTAATTCTCATCGGTGGTGGGGGCGTTGGCAGCCATATTCAGCGTATCCAGAATGGGGATGATCTTTTCCACTGCATGGGAAACACCATCGCCAAACTTCTGGTCGGCCTCGCGGGTGGAGCGCTTGCGGTAGTTGTCGTACTCGGCAGCCATGCGCAGCAGCTGATCCTTGGCCTGTGCGGCGTTCTTTTCCGCTGCATCCAGCTTTGCCTTAACGGCTTCCATCTCCCGGGCCTTCTTGTTGAACCAGCCGCCGTCCTTCTTCTTGTCCTCTTCGGTGGCAGCTTCGGCAGCAGCCTGTTCGGGTGCTGCGGCAGCGGTCTTTTCCTCGGGGGCAGTCTCCGGCTGCTCGGTCTCGGGCACCGTGTTCTTTGCTTCTTCGCTCATTCCAGATCCTCCTTATAGATCACAGTCCGCCGCGGTACGGCAGCCTGCGGGGTGTCTTTTCGTTTGCCGCTCATGCCCTCGCCCAGCTGGTCTGCAAACTCGTGCAGCAGGGGCATCAGCTTCTGGAAGGGCATCCGGGTGGGGCCGATCAGGGCAATGGAGCCCCACAGCCCGCCGCCTACCAGATACCGGTCGCTCACGATGCACAGTCCGGGGATCTGCGGTTCCAGATCCTCGCCCAGCAGCACGCTTTCGCTGCGGTTTTCCGGGGGTGCGATCAGGCTTGCGGCCTGTTCCTCGTCGTTCAGCAGGGTAAGGGTATCACCCACCCGGCCGTCCAGCTGCGGCCAGTCCAGCAGGTACTGCTCGCCGCCCAGAAATACATGGGGCTTTACGCTGTCCTGCAAAATTGCGGCTGCGGCGCTGACCACCGGCACAAGTTCCGGTGCGATCTGGCTGCACAGCTCGCTGAGCATCCGGGTGGAAAGATCCACCGGTGCCACAAAGGTAAGGTTGCGGTTGAGCAGCGCCGCAAGGGCAGCTGCATTTTCCCGGGAAAGCCCGGTGCGTACCCGCGCCACCCGGGTGCGGACGTAGCCGGCAGTGGTCACAGCCAGCACAGCGGCTGCGCTGCGGCCCACCTGCACCACCTCGTAATGGGCGATGCACAGATCCTCGGCGCAGGGGGTGCTGACGGCGGCGGTGCAGCCGCTGATGGCGGCCAGCGCCTTGGCAGCGCCCTGTGCCAGCTTTTCCGGCTCGTGGTCAAGGCTGGCGAACACCGCATCCACCCGGGCGCGGGTAACGCGGTCCAGCGGCTGATCATCGGTCAGCAGGTTGTCCAGATAATACCGGTAGCCCTTGGCGCTGGGCACACGGCCTGCGCTGGTGTGGGGCTGCTCCAGCAGACCCAGCTTTGTCAGCGCCGCCATCTCGTTGCGCAGCGTTGCGCTGGACACTGCCATATCAAAGTAGTTTGCCAGTACGCTGCTGCCCACCGGCTCGCCCTCAAGGCCATACAGCGCCACGATCGCCTGCAAGACCCGTTGCTTGCGTGCATCCATCGTCATAGCGCCTGCCTCCTTTTTGTATTGCTTTTGTTTGTTTAGCACTCCTTGTTCCTGAGTGCTAAGACCATTATAATCGTTTTTGCCCTGCTGTCAAGCCCTTTGCAAAAATGTTTATAAAGATTCATAATTCTGTCATAAAGGGGGTGTGAACTCCCTCAGTCAAAGCCTGCGGCTTTGCCAGCTCCCTCTGGGAGGGAGCCTTTGGCATGGCGGCACAGTTTCCGGCTCAAGCGCAAAGTTTGCGGGCGTGCCCGCTCCCCCTTGGGGGAGCTGTCGCGCAGCGACTGAGGGGCTTCAAATCGGCGGAGCCGGAAAAAACGGTTAAAAGATCTTCACGCCGAACAGGCGTGAATCTTCAGTTTTTTCCGGTGTAGCCCTCCTCTTTGGGGTTAAAAGGGGCGAGCAGCCCCTTTTTCGTGGCTCCAGCGCGTCGAAATCGCTGGCACTTTTCTGGTTCTCTTTTGGTGTCAAAAGAGAACATCCCCGGGCAGCAGTATTTTAGTTTTCCCCCTTTTTCAGCCATTCGCGCAGTTTTAACCCCCATTCGCGCAGAATTTCTTTTGTTTTTGCCCAATTTGTGGTATATTTATGGTAACGACACCCCCGTATAAACCCCACACGAAAGGAGCGAAACTTTATGAAAGCCAAACGCATTGTAAGCATCCTGCTGACCGGCAGTATGCTGCTGTCCCTGCTGCCGGTGTCTGCACTGGCAGCCGCCCCGGTGTTCGATGCACCCGCCCAGACTACGGCGAAAAAGGCCGCACCCCTTGTACAGGAGGCCGACGCCTCCCGCAGCACCGAGGAGGAAGCCGCCACCCGCAGCAGCCGTGATCTGGACGCAGAGAACAGCACCTCCGACAGCTTTACCATCGACCTGAACGCCGGAGGCATGCCCGAAAGCGAAGGTGACTATGACCATTGGTTCTACTCCGCAAACTCCACTACCTTGTTCTTGTACGACGGCACCTTCACCCTGCAGCCCTCCTCGGATCCCGAGGCAGCAAGCGCATTGCAGACAGATCTCGATATTTATAAAGATGCCGAATTTAACGGCGGCACCGTCGGCGATTATACCTACAATAATGGCACCATCTCCGGCGGCATCTTCCAAAGGGAGGTGTTCAACTACGGCATCATCTCCGACGGCACCTTCCAAGGAGAGGTGCACAACTGGGGCACCATCTCCAGCGGCACCTTCCAAGGGCAGGTGCACAACTCCGGCACCATCTCCGACGGCACCTTCCAAAGGGAGGTGCACAACAACGACGGCACCATCTCCGGCGGCACCTTCCAAGGGGAGTCGTACAACTTCCGCGGCACCATCTCCAACGGTACCTTCCAGGGGATTCTGCACAACGACAGCGGCACCATCTCCGACGGCACCTTTAAGGAAGCTGTCGAGGTAAACGCCGCCTCCGGCACTGAGGCCACGATCGAGGGTGGGACCTTTGAAAAGCGTGTGACGCTCAAGCGTTCTGACACTCCTATCACCATCAGCAACGGCCTGTTTAACGGTGAGGTTGTAGCCGAAGAATGTTACGCCCCGCTTTCCATCAGCGGCGGCCTGTTTACCAACGCCGTGGATGTAAGCAGCACCGACCCGTCCAAGCTTTCCATCACCGGCGGCTATTTTGTAAACGAGCCTACCCTGCCGAACGGCAGCGACATTGCCTTTACCACTGTGAGCGATCAGAGTTGCAGAGCCTTCCATGTGCGTGTAAATGGAGACTTTTCTGAAAACGGCTACAGCAAACTTTATGTTCCCCGCGGATCGTCTGAGCAGCCCAACACCATTACCGTAAAGACCAATACCAAACTACTCTATTACCTTGCAGATGGTGAACGCTTCCCCGTACCTGACAGCGACAGTGACAGCTACATTTACCAGATCCCTGTGCAGAACTATGAAAAGATCGTGCTGGTGACCGAGGAGCCTTCGGCACCCCCAACGGACAACCCCGGCGAGCTTGACCCGGCGTTCTCTTCCGGCGCAGCCGCACTTGGCATCGTGCTGGGCACTGCGGGTCTGGGTTATGCCACCTATGCCTACGGTTCTTCTCTGTACCTGCACTATGCGCTGCCGGACGGCTTTATCCCCTCCACCCGGCAGGAGCTGGCAAACGTCCTGTGGACGACTGCCGGCAAGCCCGACCCCGTAAGCACCGCACTGTATACCGATATCCCTGCTGACGCTATCGAGCAGCAGAAAGCCGCCCGCTGGTGCGCAGAGCAGGGTCTGCTCTCCGACCACGGCGCAACCTTCGGCCCGGACACCAAGGTGACCAATGCCCGCATCATCCGCGCATGGAACAGCCTGAAAAAGGTGCCTGTGACCATCACCAAATAATCATCCTCACATTCATCCTTTCATGTACACCGCCGCCCGGCTTGCTTCCACAGGCCGGGCGGCGGTGTTTTTGCGGGTGAAACCTTCTCGTAAAATGCGTTTGTCGCGCTCCGCAGAGCGCGACAAACGCAAAATTTAAAAAAAATTTTTTCCGCTTTTTATGCGCAAAGCAGCGCGGCGCGCATTCCAGATCGTCCCGCCTTATTCCTCCATCTGCTTTGCCAGAAAGGCCGCTGCCACTGCCACCGCCTTGCACTGGGCGTCCTCCGGGCAGGCGGCGCGGTCCTCGGTCAACAGACCCACCGCGCCGGTCACGTCCCCGCCCGCCAGTACCGGTGCGGCGCATAGCAGCACCCGGGGTGCGCCCTCGCAGGGCAGCAGGGTCTTTTCCGGGTTGCCCGGGCTTTGGTAGGGCTTGCGGGCGTCCATCAGTTTTTCCAGCGGCTGGCTGATGCTGCGGTCGGTCAGCTCCCGCCGCCCGCTGCCGCTGACCGCCAGAATGCGGTCCCTGTCGCACACAAAGGCGGTAAGCGCAAACTGGCGGCTGAGCACCTCCGCCAGCTGGGCGGCAAGGGTGTTCACCTCGCCCATGGGCGAGTACTTTTTAAAGATCACTTCCCCGTCGCCGGTGGTAAAGATCTCCAGCGGGTCGCCCCGCCGGATGCGCTGGGTGCGGCGGATCTCCTTGGGGATCACCACCCTGCCAAGCTCGTCGATGCGGCGCACGATACCGGTTGCTTTCATTATTTTGCCCTCCTTGCGGTTTCCTTTGTATGTAGTATCTGTCAGCGGCGGCAAATTATACCGGCAGCGCATTTTTTGCTTTGCCCGCCGCATTGCGTTCCGGGCGGGGTTCTGCTACAATAAATAGGAATAAACCCAAAGAAAGCAGGTGTCCGCATGGCACACATCCTTATTCTGGGCGGCGGTGCCGCCGGACTGGCCGCTGCGCTGGCGGCTGCACAGGCCGCGCCCGCTGCCCGCGTCACGGTGCTGGAGCGCAACCCCAAGGTGGGCAAAAAGCTGCTGGCTACCGGCAACGGCCGCTGCAATCTGGACAACACCGCCATTGCGCCGGAAAAGTACTTCACCGCCGACCCCGCCGCGCTGCGGCCCCTGCTGGCGGCGGTGGATGCCGCCGCGCCGCTGGCGTGGTTTGAGCAGCTGGGGCTGTATACCCGCACCGATGAAGCCGGGCGGGTGTATCCCTATTCCAATCAGGCGGCCGACGTGCTGGCGCTGCTGGAGCTGCATTTGCAGCGGCACACCGTACAGCTGCGCACCGGCTGCACGGTAAGCACCCTGCGGCAGAGCAAGGGCGGCTACGCGGTGCAGTTTACCACCGCCGAGGGCGGCACCGAAACCCTGCGGGCAGATGCCGTTATCTGCGCCATGGGCGGCGCCGCCGGGCCGCAGTTCGGCACGGACGGCTTCGGCACCCGCTTTGCCGCCGACTGCGGCGGGCAGATGCGTCCGCTTTACCCCTGCCTGACCGCCCTGCAATGCGCAAAGCCGAACAAAAGCCTTGCAGGCATCCGCGCCAAAGCCGCCGCCCGTCTGCTGGACGGCGACCGGGTGCTGGCCGAAGAGATTGGCGAAGTGCAGTTTACCGACTACGGGCTTTCCGGCATCTGCATCATGCAGCTGTCCGGCCTGCTTGCCCCCGGGCGCAGCCCGAAGCACCCGGCGGTGGAGCTTGATCTCTTCCCCGCTGTGCCGGAGACAGAGCTTGCCGCCCTGTTTGCGGCGCGTGCACCGCTGCTTGCCGAGGACACGGCGGCGGCGTTCTGGCTGGGGCTTTTGCACGGCAAGCTTGGCCGCGCCCTCTGGGCTGCCGCCGCCCTGCCGGATACCGCCCCCCACGCCCTGCCCGCCGGCAGCTGGCAGAAGCTTGCCCACACCGCCAAGCACTGGCGGTTCGAGGGGCTTACCCCCTGCGGCTGGCGGCAGGCGCAGACCACCGGCGGCGGGCTTGCCCTGACCGAGGTAGAACCGACCTTCCAGTTCAAGGGCTGTCCGGGGCTGTACTTCGTGGGTGAAACGTTGGACTGCGCCGGAAGCTGCGGCGGCTTCAACCTGCACTGGGCGTTCGGCAGCGGCCTTGCCGCCGGGCGGGACGCCGCAAAGCACCTTTGCAGCCGAAAACGGTAACAGAAAAGGGACGAGGGAAAGCCCGCGGGCTTTCCCTCGTCCCTTTTATTCTCTAAATCAGGCAGCTTTGTTCTCGCCCTTGGAAAGCAGCTTTGCACGCTCCAGCGCGGGGCGCAGTGCCAGATACAGCACCACGGCGCAGGCAGTGGAAGCCACACTGTTCACAAAGGTGACGCCGCCGGCGATCTTGGTCAGCGCCTGTGCCACGGTGTACTCCTGCCCAAAGATGTACACGTTGCGGAAGTAGCCAAGGAAGGGGTCGGTGAACACGTTCAGCAACAGGCCGGAACCCGCAGAGACGATCACCTTGACCAGATACCCGGCACTGTGACGATCCTGATCCCGCAGCTTGAACACCTTATGTGCCACGGCACCGCAGGTGATGCCGATGATGAACTTGAGCACGAAGGTGGTAATGGCGTAGCCCGGGTCACCGGCAAGGATATCTGCCAGCGCCAGACCGATGGCACCCGCCAGACCGCCGGATACGCCGTCCAGCAGCAGCGCCGTCAGGGCAGTAAAGGTGTTGCCCAGATGGAACGAGGAGCCGCCGTAGAACGGGATGCGGAAGAACAGGTAAGCCACAAGGCTCAGCGCAGCCATCACGCCGGTAAGCGCCAGCTCGTGCACCGTAAAGCGGCGCTTGTACAGCACACTGAAAAACAGGATCAGGATAACGACGACTGCCAGCAGCAGCCACATTGCAGTAGTAGACATGATACTTTCCCTCCAATCACGCCGATAACCCCACAAAACCACTTGACATTTGGGTGTTCGGCGGGTATGCTCCTATTATACGCAGAACTGACCCTATGAAAATACCCAGAACAAAGTTTTTTTATGGGGTCAGTTTGACGCAATGCCCAGATGGGAGGGACATTCTATGGTACATCTGACCACGGCACTGGACCCGGCTTCGGCGGTGCCGCTGTACGAGCAGCTCTACCGCAGCCTTGCCGCCGAGATGCGGGCGGGCACCCTGACGGCGGGCACCCGGATGCCCGGCAAGCGGCGGCTGGCGGCAGAGCTGTCGATCTCGGTGAACACGGTGGACACCGCCTACCAGATGCTGGCGGCAGAGGGCTACCTGACCGCCCGGGAGCGCAGCGGCTTCACGGTGCAGGAGTATCTTGCCCTGCCGCAGGGGGTGCAGCCGCCCGCCGCCCATCCCGCGCCGCCGGCAGAGCACCCCGCCGAAACCGCCCCGCCGGTACAGTTTGATTTATCCACCCGGGGCGTGGACCCGGGGCTGTTCCCCTTCCGCACATGGGCGCGGCTGCAAAAGGAACTGCTGTATTCCGCGCCGGAGCTGCTCACCCCCGGGGACGCCCGGGGCGATGCCGCGCTGCGGCAGGCGCTGGCAGGGTATCTGGCCGAGTACCGGGGCGTGCAGTGCGACCCGGAGCAGCTGGTGGTGGGTGCAGGGCTGGAATATCTGCTGGGGCTGCTGGCACCGCTGCTGCCCGGCCCCGCCGCCGTGGAGACCCCCGGCTACCCCCGCGCCCGGCAGGTGCTGGAAAACAACGGCGTATCCTGCCGCTGCCTGCCAGTGGACGCGGATGGGCTGTCCCTTTCCGCCCTTTCCGCCAGCGATGCGGCGGTGTGCTACGTCACCCCCAGCCACCAGTTTCCCACCGGGGTCACCATGCCCGCCGGACGCCGGGCAGAGCTGCTGCACTGGGCGGCCCGCGCCCCGGGGCGGCGGTACATCATAGAGGACGACTACGACTCCGAGTTCCGTTTTGACACCCGCCCGCTGCCCAGTTTGCAGGGCATGGCGGGCGCAGACGGCCCGGTGGTGTACCTGTCCACCTGCTCCCGCAGCCTTGCCCCGGGCATCCGCATCGCCTACATGGTGCTGCCCCGGCAGCTGCTGGGCGCGTGGCAGGCCAAGTACCGGCTGTACTCCGGCACGGTAGGGCGGTTTGAGCAGCAGACGCTGGCGCGCTTTATCACTGGGGGGTATTTCACCCGGCATCTGGCGCGGGAGCGCACCGCCTACAAAGCCCGCCGGGATGCACTGGTGGCGGCGCTGCGCACCTCCTTTGCGCCGGAGGAGCTGACCCTTGCGGGGCTGCACACCGGCCTGCACCTGCTGGCGCAGCTGAAAGACCCGCCGCCGGACGCCGCCCTGCGGGCTGCTGCCCGACAGTACGGGGTGCGCTGTTCCCTGCTGAGCGACTACGACCTGACCGGCACGGCACACTCTGCCGCCGGGACGCTGGTGCTGGGCTATGGCTCACTGCCGGACGCGGACTGCGCCGCCGCCGGGGAGAGGTTGAAAAAGCTCTGCACCGCCGCCCGGGAGGCATCGGACACCGTATAGTGCCCGCCTGCCCAGTCCCCGGGCAGGGCATCGGCGGTGATATCCACCGGCTCGGCGCTGGTGGCTAAAAATTCCAGCGTGCGTTCCAGTGTAGCAAGGTCTACGGCGGTCAGGCTGGTCAGCAGACTGCTGCTCACCTCCCGCAGACCCTGCGGCAGGGTGGTGGGCAGTAGCTCCAGCGCCTGCCGGAAAAACGCATCCCACACCGCCGCCCGGGCGGCGGCGCTGCGCCGGGGCGAAAGAGAAGTGTCGGCATCCAGCGCCGCCAAAAAGCTGTGGGCATCGGCGGCGGAGATGCCCTGCACCCCGGTGCCCTTGCCGTACCGCGCCAGCTGCTCCGGTGTGAGCGCCCCGGTAAAGCCCACCCGCACTGCGCCGTACCGCGCCGCCAGTTTTGTCAGCACCGCCGGGGCGATGGCAAGATAGTCGGTATCCTCCGGCAGGGCGAACACCTCGCCCAGCGCCTCCCGGCAGCGGGCAGGGCCTGCGGCGGCGTAGCAGTCCGCAAGGGGGACATTTTTGCCCCCAAAGGGCACTTCCAGCGCGGCGGGCACCGCCAGCAGATGGATGCAGTTCTGCCCGGCGTTCAGGTAGGCCAGCACAAAGCCCGGGGTCTCGTCTGCCACGCACAGCAGCACGGTGCACCGGTCGGCGGCCTTGGGCAGACGGATGGGCACCCCGCTTTGGCTTTTTGCAGCCTGCCGCAGACTGCTGCGCAGCTGGGCGCGGCTGAGCAGCACCGTGCCGCCCACCAGCGGCAGCAGCACCAGCAGGGCGGCGCACAGCGCCGCCCAGAAGGGACGCCAGCCGCTGCGTTTTGCGTGTTTCATGGCTCTGCCTCCTTTTTGTGCATAAAGCATGACCCAACGGGCGACCCTTTATGCAGAAAGGCAGGGATGCTGTATGGATAAAACAGAAAACCCCAACGAAAAAGACCGCGAGGAACAGGAGGACTTCTGGCTGACGCTGGAACCCCTTCCCGCACCCGACCCCGATAAATCTCCGTTGCCCGCACCGCATGAGGAGTAATGGCGCTGCATAGGATGGTAAGGGAACTCCCTCAGTCAAAACCTATCGGTTTTGCCAGCTCCCTCTAGGAGGGAGCCTTTGGCATAGCGGGAAAGTTTCCGGCTCAAGTGCAATGCTTGCGGGCGTGCCTGCTCCCCCTCGAGGGAGCTGTCGCGCAGCGACTGAGGGGCTTCAAATCGGCGGAGCCGAAAAAAACGGTTAAAAGATCTTCACGCCGAACAGGCGTGAATCTTCAGTTTTTTCC
>ERZ827520.4750-NODE-4750-length-9964-cov-8.047533_pt1 | contig 9964 bp, 16 predicted proteins | sample MGYA00519581_ERZ827520 | MGnify/ENA primary metagenome ERZ827520 (study PRJEB31778, sample SAMEA3449339) | human gut metagenome | biome: human gut; feature: human-associated habitat; material: faeces | place: United Kingdom | collected 2010/2012 ...
CGGGCACATCCGGGCCGCCCAAGGGCTCCTTGATCCAGTCGATGATGTCACCGGCCTCGTTTTTGACGGGTATGCTGCGCGTCCTCTGCTCGCGCCGCTGGTTGAATCTGGTACGCCACCCATCACACAGCCATACCATGACGCGCTCGGGGTTCCTGGTCCAACAGGGATTGCCGCAGTGGTCCACGCCGAGAAAGACGCTCGCGCCACTGTGCCTGACACCATTAATGCGGACCTTCTGGCTCATCGTGGACCACCTCCTTCCACCAAGGTCCTATGCGTCCCGGGCCAACCCCCAGCGCTGAAGCGCGGGGCACGTCTTCATCTTTCGGTCGGCAGCCGCGTCACGGAGCAGCCTCAGCCGGTCGCAAAGCTCCAGTCCGTTCATTGCTCGTCCCTCGGCATGGTGTGCGCGGCGTCCAGATATTCGATGCCGTCGTGCAACCAGTAATAGCCTTTGATGGTCACAGGGTCGTTCAGCTCCACGAACCAGTCGGCCTGTTGCTCCAAGTCCATGGCGTCCACGACGTTCCACAGGGTGTCCATGAATTTGCCCCATTCCTCCGGCGTGGTGTCATCGCGGTCAATCAGGCTGAAGTAGCGTTCACGCAGTCTCTCGCCGGGGAGCACGTCGCCGGAGAATCGCGCGTCTGCCAGCGTCAACCAGCAGTCCACGCATATCGCTGCCAGCCTCGTCACGGGAATCTCGTACACGTGGGTCTCGTCCAGCGGATACCACGGTCGGTCTCGCACGAAACGTATGGTGTCGGCATTCATGGCGTTCATCTCCCCTGAGCCTCGGCACACTGGGCGATGAGGTCGTCCACGCCGTCGCCGTAATCGCCCTCGCCCTCGAAGTCGTGGTGGATGGACTCCAGCGGGTCATGCTCCCTGATGTCGTCGGCGTCCGCGTCACGGAGCGGTTTTAGCCGGTTGTAGAGCTTCAGTCCGTTCATCACTCATCCCTCGGCATGGTGTGTGCGGCGTCCAGATATTCGATGCCGTCGTGGACCCAGTAACGGGCGCGGATGGTGGCGGGGTCGTGGATTTCTCTAAACCAGTCGGCCTGCTCCTCCGGCCCCATGGCGTAGACGGCCTCCCACAGGTCGTCCATGAACGCGTCCCAAGCGGCCTCGGGCGGGTCGTCGTCCTGTTCGAGCAAACCGAAGTAACGGTTCCGCAGTGGTTCGGGGAGCAGGTATCCGGCGAACCGGACGTCGTCCAGCATGGACCAGTCCTGCACGGCGACGTTGCCGAGCCCGGCGACTGGGATTTCGAGGATCCGGCTGTCGGTGCTCGGCCACTTGCGGTCCCTGAAAAATTCCACAGTGTCCATGGTGGTCACTCCTCCGGTGCACTGGGCGATGAGGTCGCCCACGCCGTCGCCGTAATCATCCTCGCCCTCGAAGTCGTGGTGGACGCTCTCCAGCGGATCGTGTTCCCTGATGCCGTCGGCATTGGCGTACAGCATGCCCAGCGCCACGGCGGGATACCCGTCCTGCATGTTGAGCACGACTACCTGTCTGTTCGTGAACTCCACCAGCACGGTGTCGTCCGGGCACATGTCGGTGGCGACGCGGGCGTCCGATACCTCCGGGCGTTGGCTGAACGCGAAGGCCAGATCGTACAAATCGATGTTCTCCATGATCGGCTCCTATTCCGTTTGGTTCCTTGCCGGAGCCATGCGTCCCGGAACGGGCTCAGCCGAACCAGCGTCGATGCCTTTGATAGACGTGCCAATCGTCCCAATCGGGACCGCAATCACGGCATGCGCGGGCCAGCGCGGCCTTGACGCGGGTGGAGCCGAAGTCGTCGTCCACTCCGTCCTGATGCCAAAGCGGAATATGCCGTCGACTCTTGAGCGAATGTGTATACGCGGCGATTTCGACGCGGTCGCATGGAAGCGGCCCGTACGGCCGCAGATGGGTGACGAAGCCCGCGCGCCTGGCGTCCTCCTCGACAAGCCGGCGCGGGCGGTCCCTGTAGGTGCGGGACATGGGGTCAGCCCCTTATTCTTCCCTCCGCGGCCAGTGCCAGCAGCGAGTGTGCGATGGACAGCAGGGCGCAGGTGTCGGGGTCGTCCGGGGTGTAGCCGGGGTCGGGCAGCAGGTTCTCCGCCGCCTCTATCTGTCTGTCGATGTATTCGTCCATGCCCATTATCATGCATCCCGGTCCACGGCGGCGGCGATACGCCCGCCCAGCCCGCCGTGTCCGACCGCACGCGTTCCCGGATACCAGAACGCCCAGTCGCCGCCACGCCTGTGGAGCTCGTGGAGTATCGGCGCGTAGCCCGGCACGCCGGACATGAGCAGCAGCGTCCGGCGCGGGAGCCGGGGGTTCGCGCCGAGCCATGCCATGATGTCCGAGACCACGTGCGAGGCGTTCGACGCCCGATAGCGGCGTGGCGGCAGGTAGAGGTCGTCGCCCATAAGGTCGTAGCAGTCCACGTCCACATACCGCCCCTTGAACAGCCCCGCCTGCACGCCCACATATCCACCCAGGTCCACGACCGTCCAGTCCGATGGGACGAGCCGTGAGGCGGGCGCGTACAGATCGGTGAAGCACAGGAAGTCCTCGTCGATCTCGATGGACTCCATCCGCTCGTACCAGCCGCACACCTGCCTCAGGTCGAGCCGGCCGCCGAGCGCCGCGTATTCGTCCGCGTCCACGGCTATTCCTCCCCCGCGCACCAGACGCACCAGCCCGGGACCGCGCTTTCGCAGTCCTCATTGAGCAGGACGCCGCATCCCGTACAGTAGTCGTACAGGTCGGAGCTCCACGCCTGTCCGAATATCGCGCCCGCGTCCGGTCCCGTCAGGGTCCAGTCGGCCCGCACCTCCGCCTCTGGAAGGTCGAAGCCGCCGCGGCCGTAGGCGTAGTTCCTTGCCGTCTCGACCAGCAGGTCGAGGTCCGCGCCCGTGCGGGGCGCGCCCAGCACGTCCTCCGTCACGTCACTGCCATCCCAGACCGTGACATCCAGCGTCCGGCCTTTGTTGTCCGTGTATATCATGGGCTTATCCTTTTCTTAGTACGTCCAGTACGTCGTCGGCGCAGGAGGGCCTCACGGCCGGCAGCCGCGGGTCGGTGCGGCGCTCCGCCAGCGCGGGCGGCAATACCGTGCGCCCGACCGGCACCGGCCTGCCGTCCCCGTCGTGCAGGACGTGGAGCGGGCAGAAGGCGTGGCATTCGCCGTCGTCGCCCTTGAACATCGCCCAGTGTCGCAAGTCATGCACCGCCGTCTCGGCCGCGTCCTCGTCCGGGTACCACATGGCGCCGAACGGCCCGTCGGCGAACACGGCGCCGCAATGCGGATACTCGCAGATGGGAAGCAGGAAGGGATGGTCGGCCGTGACGAGCCCCGAATGGAGCAGGGCGTCGAGCGCGCCCCGCTCGCAGTCGGGATCGGGCAACGGCTCGCCCACATGGCCCTCATAAAACCCCGCCAACGCGGCCGTTTCCGGCACCACACCTTCCGGGTCGTAACGGACAAGCCGGCCGTCACCGTCGTAGAGCAGATGCTCCGGACAGATGCAGACCGGCTCATCGTGCCGGCCGTCCAGCACCGGCCAATCGTCCTCCCACGCCTGGTCGAGGGCCCAGTACGGGTCCGTCCACCACTCGGCCTCGTCCCCGTCGTATTCGTTCCCGCAGCCCGGAAAGGCGCAGACGGGGCGGTGGAAATGCCTGATGTCGTATCGCATGATGTTCTCCGGCTCCCCTCTAATGGCAGTTGAGGCAATACCCAGGATCGCCCTCGTATGCATCGTCCAGGAATGCGCCGCACTCACTGCAACGTTCTTCTTCGCACCAACACTTGTTCGGCGCCTGTCCGCAGAACGGGCACCTGTACCAGATGTCCTCCGCGATGGCCTCCGGGTCGGCCGGATCGTATTCGTGCGTCCAATCCGGCTCGGGCATGGAAGTATATTCATACGGGTTATCGCTCCACGCCCTGACAGACACCCTGCCGTCCCCAGCCACCGTGATGCGGGCGAGGCCGGTCTGTTCGCCGTCGAACTGGTCGCGCAGACCGCATTCCAGCATGCCGTCCTCCAGTCGCGTCCAGTCGCCCTCGTATTCGAGAGCCTTCTTGATTCCGGCCAGCATGATGTCGTCTCCTCCCATGTCAGTCCAGTTCTTCGGCCCATGTGATATGGGCGCCGAGGTGTTCGGCCATGCGAAGCAGCAGCTCCAGCTCCTTCACACTGGAGAAGACATCCGCGGCATCCTCGCCCCGCAGCTTTTCGACCATGTCATCCATCTTCCAGCCATGACGTTGCCACTGACCGTCGGCGGCACCGTAATAGCATGCGTCCGCCTCGGAATCCCAGTCCCGAAGCTCCCACTTAAGAAAGAGCCCTGGTTTCTTCCCGTCCGCGCACAGTTCCCTCAATCCGATGATCGCCGTGCCGTCCTTGTCGAGGCGCGTGTACGGCAGTGCGTCGGCCAATGCGGCGAACCCGTCACGGCACTTGCCGAGGGCCTTCTCCAAGTCTTTCATGATTCCTCAGTCCTCGAATCTCGGCAGGGTGTGCGCGGCGTCCAGATACTCCACGCCGTCATGCACCCAGTAGTGCCCCTTGATGGTGATGGGGTCGTTCAGCTCGATGAACCATGTGGCCTGACGTTCCAGGCCCATGCCGTCCACATAAGCCCACAGGTCGTCACTGAACCGGCCCCACTCCTTCTGTACGGCCTCGTCATCCTCGCGGTTGCACAGCTCGAAGTAGCGGACGCGCAGCGTCTCGTCGTCGATGACATTCCCGGCGAATCGCGTATCCTCCAGCGTCGCCCAGCAGGCCATGCATATCGTTTCCAGAGCGGAGACGGGGACCTCATACACATGGCTCTCGTCCAGCGGATACCATGGGCGGTCACGGACGAAACGTATGGCGTCGGCGGAATTTTCGATGTAGTGCGGGGTGGTCATAACGGCTCCTTTCGTTTGATACCGGAGCCATGCGTCCCATGAGCGCCTCTACAGGGCGAGTACGGTGACACGCGGATTCGGTCTTGCCTTCAACGCGCCGCGGTCGCCCGCGTTGAACCGTTTCATCATCTTCCCGTACCGGTCGGCCAGCGCACCCTTCGTTGGCATGTCCACGTGCTCAAGGGAGACGCAGTTGGAGAACATGGCCGGCCCCCTGTTGTCCATCTCCACGTCGGGGGGAAGCTCCAGATTGGAGATGTCCAGCCTGCGAAGCCGCTCGCAGTACATGAACATGCGATTGATGTCCTTGACCTGCGGCAGCCGCAGTTCCGACAGGTCCAGTTCGGTAATCCGATGCGGCGAGGCGAACATCTCGCGAGCGACCTCCGCGCCGCTCACGTCCAATCCGGGCACCTTCAGGCTCGTCACGTCGGGGCCAAGTCGGAACAGACGCTCGCAGTCCCTCGCGTTCGGGGCCTTCAGGTTGACGATTTCGACGTCCCCGTCCCCCGCATTGTTGAACATCCATGCCAGACTGACGGTCTTCGACATGTCCAGATTCGTGAAGTCCACCCGGCGTAGGGCGAACATGTCCTCGAAGAAGGCGCTCATGTCCTCCGGCGCCTTGGAACCCGGCACGAAGCGGATTTCCTCAATCCTGTTACGGTTGCTTATGTCCGCCCATTTCGGATTGTAGGCAAGCGTGCGCGGTTCGGGGCATCCGTTGCGCCAATCGAAGGTAAGCACGCAGTCGAGGCCGTTGTTGCGGTAGTTCAGCCTCCAGCCGTCCCCCTGGGCTATGAGACTGGCGTCATAATAGTGGTTGACGAACCCTCCGGGAAGCGCGCTCCCCTTTGTCTTCGTGTTCTCGAAGAACATGCTCCCCGCCCCGTGGGCTTGTCCGAAGTCCACTCGACGGACATTGCCCCTGCGGATGCGAAGCCCGTGAACGCTCGTCCCGCCTACGGTCGCGTCGGACATCACCGTCCTGTCCAGGAAAGCCTTGTTCATCACCGCTCCGGTCAGATTCGCCTTCCGCAGGTCAATACCGCCCAGACTGGCTCCGGTCGCATCGGCCCCGGCAAGGTTCACGCCCTCCATGTTCGTGCATTCGAAGACGGCGTTTCGCAGTATCGCGCCCGACATGTCGGAACCGTCGAACTGGAACCAGCTTACGTTGGCACGGCTGAAATCGGCTTCGCGCAGGTTGGCGTTCTCCAGATAGACGGGACGCCCCGCTTTCAGTGTCCCAAGGAACCTCATGCGTCGCATGTCGGCGTCGCGGAAAACGGTGTGGCCTAGAGGGGTGCCTGAGTCGATTAGCGAACCCCTCAAATCAGCCCCCGACATGTCCACGTCGCAAAGGTCAACGCCGGAGAAGTCGAGGTATCGCAGGTCAAGCCCACTCAGGTCACGGCCTCGAAGAACGTTCCCCAAGCGGTAAAGCTCGGTCTCCACGACGACGCCCGGGCTTGGCCTGCCGACGCGCATGCATCGCGTCAGCGTGATGTCGTCCGGCAGGCGGCGTTCGTCGTCCCGGATGTCGGGTGCGTATAGACGGATGCCGAGCCCCAGCCTCGCCCCTTCGGGGATGTGTCCGAGAATCGTGCGGGCTTTCTTTCCATCGTTCGCAAAAAGCTCCACCAGACGTTGTGCCGTCCGTCGCACGTTTTCTACGATGCCGGGGGTTTCCGCCCATTCGACCAGCGAAGGCAGTGTTTGGTCAGTGATTTCCCTGTCGGAATGGTCTCCGTATTCCCTCACGGAGACTTCCGTCGTCTCCGTTCCGTCCGTGATTCTCATGATTTTGCCTCCCTTTGTGTTCAAACGCCCCATGCGTCCCGGACACGCTGGAAATCAGTCGGCCACATACAGGACGGCGGAATTCGGAATCACGAGGTGATGTCCCGTCAGGGTCCGGATGGTCTGCGAGACTTCCCCGTGCTCAGGCTCCGTCCACCCGTCCAGGCTGGTGACGACGGTGCCGTCCGCCAGCGTCCAGCGATGGACGCGGACGCCGGTCAGGTCGAACAGCGAGGCGTGGTCGGTGTATGGGAACGGCCGCGCCACCTCGCGCTCGCGGTAACGCCCGTTCTCCTCCCAGACCCCCAGCAGCCTCTCACTGTCGCAAGAGGCGAGCTCCTCCCCCGGCAGCGGGCGCGGCGTGGACACGACGCCCAGACCGACGCCTTTGGCGAGAAGCCCCATGCCCGCGCGTTCGGCATCCCGCTTCCGCAGGCCGGCCATGCGGTCATTCCAAGCCGTGATGGCCTGCACCAAGGAAGGCGTCGGCCTTGCCATCCGTCCGCAGTCCGGGCATTCGAGCCTGCACTCCTCCGGCTTCAGCACCGGCGTGCCGCCGCAGACGCACGGGTCCACGCGCGTGGCGATGCCGCACATGCGGGACCACTCCTTTTTGGCGGCCCTTTCCGCGGTCTCCTTGTCAGACTCCCCGTCGCCGCATTCGGCGACAAGATCGATACGGGGCGCGAAGCCCTCAAGGGGGCAGCCGTTTTCGCAGGTGGGAGGATTGTCGTAAGACTGTTCGACATGCAGTCGGCCGTTACGTTCCCGACTATCGACCTCCCCGGCCACCCGGCCTCCGCATACGGGGCACGCGCCCCATTCGATGTTCTCCGTCATCATCGGCTCCTTTTCGTTCTTCCACCGCCTTCCATGCGTCCCGGCCGCGACGCATGCGGCCGGGCATGAAGCTTTCATCCGACGGCATCGATTGGACCATGGTCGCCCAAGCCCGCGAACCGCATCCCGAACACCTGCACCTGGTCGAAGACAGGCGCCGCGCCAGACGCAAGGCGGCCGACGCGGCCTATTACCAGGCGAACAAGGAGCGCATCGACCAGCGCAACAGGGCCTGGCGCGAGGCGAACAAGGAGGAGATGCGCCGATATGACAAGGCGTACGCGGCCTCGCACCGCGAGGAGCGCCGCGAGGCCGCCCGCCGCTGGCAGGCCAGGTTCAAGGCCGAGCATGGCATCAGCTACTCCGCCTGGCGGCGCAGGCGCCTGAGGGAGACGGACCCGCAGACGGCCGCCAGCACGCCGCAGACGACCGCGCCCGCGAGGAACGCGGGCGAGAACAGGCAGGCGGCGGCCGACAGCAGCATCAGGTCGGTCAGCGCCGCGTCGGCGGAACCCCACAGGTCCGGCCGGCGCCTGTGACGGCCCCGGCTCACAGCCAATCGCCCCCGATGACGTTGCCGGACGCGTCAAGCACGCCGTCCCCCACGAGCCAGTCGCGGATGTCCGCGTCGAGGGCGGCCCGCTCCCCTTCGGTCAGCCGCAGGTCGAAACGCCCATCCTCGTCGCCGAGAAGATAGACGCGCAGCTCCGCATGGACGGGGCCGCCCAGCCGGCCGCGCGCCACCCAGCGCCAGTCGAGACGCGCGATGGCCAGTCCGTCGCGGTCCCCCACGCCGTACGCCCCGAGCGCGCCGCACCGACGCATCCATTCGTCCTCCATGCCGCCCGCATCCAGATCGGCCTCCCAGCCGTTCGGCGCCGTCAGCTCGTACGCATTCCATCTATTCAGTCCGAAATCCATATCCGGCCCCTTTCCTTCCGCCGACAGGCATGCGTCCCAGCCGAAAGACGGAAGGCCCCGTCGTATCCGTTATCGGATGCGACGGGGCCTTCCGTGTGGAATGGCGCCTACTTGCGCTTGCCGAGGATGGCGAGCGCGGTGGCTCCCGCGGCGAGCATCACCACGGCCACCGCAACGGCCGCCACTGTGACGCCGGTGGAGGCGAGCCCGTCCTTCGGGGATTCGGCCTTGGACGTGGCGTCCGACTGGCCCTTCGGCGTGTTGGTATCGGACGGTTTGTCCGCATCCGTCTTGCCGGAATCATCCTTCGACGGGACGTTGGTATCGATGTCGGATGGCTTGTCCGTGTCCGTCTTGCCGGAATCGTTGGAGCCATTGTCGTCCTTGCCGTCATCCTTTGATGGAGTATCGGTGCCGGATGGCTTATCCGTATCGGTCTTGCCGGAATCATCCTTCGACGGCTTGTCCGTGTCCGTCTTGCCGGAGTCATCGGATCCATTGTCGGTCTTGCCGGAATCGTCCTTTGATGGCGTATCGGTCTTGTCGCCCTTCGGAGTGTCCGGCTTCGTCGGAGTCACGTCCTGCCTGACCGGGGTCCACTGCGCGACCACGGTCACGTCGGAGCCGTTGTCCTCGACGCCATCGCCGGATTCGACATTGTCGCCGTCGATTGTCCAGCCGTCGAACTCGTATCCGTCGCGGGTCGGAACCATATCGGTCACGTCGGCCGGCAGGTCGGAATCCTCGAAATCGCCCTTGCCGCCGTTCATGTCGTAACGGAGCACATGCCTGGCCTCCCACTGCGGGTACAGGGTGGTGTTCTTCGGAATCGAGGTCACAGTCTCGCCCGGCCTGTAGGAGTCGCCGGTTCCGTCCGGATTGGTGGTCCAGACGATGAAACGGTAGTGTTCCCTGGCGGGCTGGGGCACGACGAACGGCGTGGTCTCGGTCTTGTCCTGGCCGTCCAATTTCACCTCCACATGGCGGGTGGCGGGCACGTTGACGCTGTTGCGGTGGAACTCACCGCCGATGGTCACGGTCTTGGCGATGATCTGCCCCTCGACGTTCTGCGAGGCGTCCACATCGGCCTTCGGCGCGAGGATGACGGACGACGTGGCGCCCGCCGTGCCGACGCGGCCGTGGTACTGGCCGTCGCGGGACTTGGAGTCGGTCAGATTGTAGATGACGCACTTGTCGGTCCAATACGCGTATTCCGCGTGGTTGATGCCGTCCACATCCAACTGGGGCAGGGTGACGGTGTCGGCGCCCTTGGCGTCGACGTCCACGACGAGCCGGGTGTTGTCACCCAGCGTGGCGGTGACGCGGTTGCCCTGCAATTCCGTGGCGTCGATGTCGAGGTGGGCCTCGTCGCCGTCGGCCGTGATGTGGCGGCGGTTCATGTCGGAGAAGTCGTATGACGCGTTCGCCGGCGCGGCCTTGGCCCACTTGGCGGACAGCGCCGTCATGCTC
>ERZ827520.4752-NODE-4752-length-9955-cov-3.328081_pt1 | contig 9955 bp, 8 predicted proteins | sample MGYA00519581_ERZ827520 | MGnify/ENA primary metagenome ERZ827520 (study PRJEB31778, sample SAMEA3449339) | human gut metagenome | biome: human gut; feature: human-associated habitat; material: faeces | place: United Kingdom | collected 2010/2012 ...
GGACCATCTGCTTCTATTGCAATGGAAGAGCTTTATCGCTGTGGTGCAGATACGTTTGTCCGTATCGGAACCTGTGGTGGAATGCAGACAGAAGTAAAGAGTGGAGATATTGTCATTGCGACAGGGGCGATTCGTATGGAAGGTACCAGCAAAGAGTATGCTCCGATCGAATTTCCGGCAGTAGCAAATCTGGAAGTGCTCAATGCTCTTGTGGCAGGCGCAAAAAAAGAAGGCTGTGAATTCCACACAGGTGTGGTACAGTGCAAGGATGCATTTTATGGACAGCATGAACCGGAAACCAAACCGGTCAGCTATGAATTGATGAATAAATGGGAAGCATGGAAACGTCTGGGCTGCCTTGCTTCCGAGATGGAATCTGCAGCACTTTTTGTAGTAGCAAGCCATTTAAGAGTACGTGCCGGCTCCTGCTTCCTGGTATTAGCAAATCAGGAAAGAGAAAAGTTAGGACTGGAAAATCCGGTAGTACATGATACAGATAAGGCAATCCAGGTTGCGGTGCAGGCAATCCGTGAGCTGATCCGCGCAGATAAGGCCAAGGAAAGATGACAACAAAGACAAAAGCATTTGAGACAAAGGATGCACTTGATCTATATAAAAAGATAATCTATACAGAAGGAAAGGCAGGCAGGAGAATGGACAAAAAACAGATTGAAGAAATGATCGATCTGGCGATAAAACAGCTGGGTTATTCTTATGCGCCATATTCACATTTTCATGTGGGAGCGGCACTTCTGGCAAAGAATGGCACGTATTATACAGGATGTAATATTGAAAATGCTGCTTATACACCAACAAACTGTGCTGAGAGGACTGCTTTTTTTAAAGCAGTCAGTGAAGGAGTAAAGGAATTTCAGGCAATCTGTGTTGTAGGCGGCAGGGATGGAGTTCTGACAGGGTATGCGGCACCGTGTGGTGTGTGCAGACAGGTCATGATGGAGTTCTGTGATCCGGAAACATTTCAGATCATTCTGGCAGTCAGCAAAGATAAATACGATGTCTTTACTTTAAGGGAACTTTTTCCGCTTGGATTTGGACCGGCAGATCTGGCATAGTTTAACGGACATTCGCCTGATGGGAACAGGCAGAAAGGAGTGTTTATGGAAACTTATAAGAGAGTATTTGTGATCGTTCTGGATTCACTGGGGATTGGAGCAATGCCGGATTCTGAGAAATTTGGCGATAAGGGTGTGGATACGTTCGGACATATCCTGGATAAGATGGGAACTTTGGATATTCCAAATCTTCAGAAACTTGGAATGTTGAATCTGCATAAGGGTGGTACGATGGAAGGTGTGGAAAATCCGATTGGCCGCTATATGCGAATTGGGGAGACCAGCAATGGAAAGGATACAATGACAGGCCACTGGGAAATGATGGGAATCTATACACAGAAGCCGTTTATTACTTTTACAGAAACCGGTTTTCCTAAAGAACTGATCGATGAACTGGAAAAGAGATGTGGCAAGCGTGTGATTGGAAATAAGAGTGCCAGTGGAACAGAAATCATCGAGGAACTTGGTGAGGAAGAAATCAATACAGGAGCGATGATTGTCTATACTTCTGCGGATTCGGTAATGCAGATCTGTGGAAATGAAGAGACATTTGATCTTGCCAACCTGTATCGCTGCTGTGAGATTGCCAGGGAACTGACCATGAAGGATGAGTGGAGAGTCGGCAGAGTTATTGCGAGACCGTATGTCGGAAAGAAAAAGGGTGAGTTTAAGAGAACCAGCAACCGCCATGACTATGCGTTGAAACCGACTGGAAGAACAGCCTTAAATGCATTGAAGGATGCAGGTCTTGATGTGATTGGTGTTGGAAAGATCAATGATATTTTCTGTGGTGAGGGAATTACACAGACTTACCATTCAGACAGTTCTGTGCATGGCATGCAACAGACGATTGATATCTGTAAAAAAGATTTTCATGGTCTCTGCTTTGTGAATCTGGTGGATTTTGACGCTTTGTGGGGGCATAGAAGAAATCCGGAAGGATACGGACGTGAAATTGAGAAGTTCGACAGAGGACTTGGAACTCTGATGAATGAGTTGCGAGAAGATGATCTTCTGATCCTGACTGCGGATCATGGAAATGACCCAACTTATACCGGAACGGATCATACAAGAGAATATGTACCATTTATTGCATATTCAAAGAAAATGAAAGAAACAGGAGCTATTGAGAATCAGGATACATTTGCGGTGATCGGTGCATCTGTTGCAGAAAATTTTGGGGTACAGATGCCGGAAGGCACGATTGGAAGATCAATATTGAAGGAGTTGCAGTAGGTAAATAAAACTGTTGGTGGGGAGAATATGGGCGAACAGTATTTATATCAGAAATTCCCCTTCTTAAGTCAGAAAAAAAGGAGCTGTCTGAAATATATTTTCGGACTGCTCCTTCTTTTTACTACCTATCGAATGCCTTTGAAAGTGACAGTTTTGCGCATTCCTCGTTTCAGGAATAATTTTTTATAATTTTTGGACTGTTTTCTTGGAACATAGGCTTTCATTTTTGCAGGTGTTCCTTTAAAGGCATTTGAACCAGTGTATTTCTGCGATAATCCTGGAGACTGAATGTTCAGTGTTCTTAATTTCTTACATCCGTATAATCACTGGTGTCAGAAGCTTTTTTGAGAATCTGGGACGCAGGCAGATTGGCTGCGCTGCTGCCAGTGCTGAGATAAGAAGAGACAGTATCTGTACCATCGTCAAAAACCAGAGTTCCGGTATTCTGAGATGAAGAGGTGTTACCATCAGACTGGTGTAAAAGCTATTCTTTTCGCAGAAAATGCAATATCATGAAGAAAAGTAAACAGAAACGTAACCTGCCTGTGATTCAGGACAATAATTTGTTCTGTTGGCGATATTGTCTTGGTGACATCCCGTAAATGTTACGGAATGCTCTGGAAAAATGAAGCTGGTTTGGATATCCAACCTGAACGCTGATGTCACCAATGGACAGGCTGGTGCTGGTAAGCAGAGAGGTTGCTTTACTCATTCGATAGCGGATCAGGAAGTCCTGTGGAGACTGTCCGATCATATCTTTGAAAACTTTACCAAAATAGCTTCGATCAAGATTGCATCGATTAGCCATATCTTCGACTGTAATAGGTAATGCATAATTTTGTTCAATAAAAGAAAGTGCTTCCTGTGCGTAAAATCTAGAAAGCTTTCCGCCCTGAAGCCTTTTTTTATTGGAAGAACCCTGGATAAGGGCATCCATAATAAGATATAACTGACCAATGATTCCAAGTGGGCGGGAATTGTCCGGGTATTGTGTCAGACGCAGCATTTCATCGCGAAGCTTATCTGCTGCTGTATCGGAAATGGGATGAAAGACCGGATGATCGTTGGACAGTCCGGCTTCTTCCATCAGCTCTTTTGCACGCAGTCCATCGAACTCTACCCAGACGTATTCCCATGGGAATTTCTGGTCAGCACTGTAAAGATTGATACGCCCCGGTTCAATGAGAAAGCCGGAATGTGCTTCCATATGGTAAACAGCATTGTCATCTTTTTCTGTAACACTCAGCATTCCTTTGCCGGAAATAATATAGTGAAAAAGATAATGATTACGTACAAATGGACCATAAGAATGCAGCGGTTCACATTTCTCGTAGCCGTACTGATACACGGTCAGGTCAAGAAAACGTTCATCGGAAAATATATGAAAAATAGAATCTGACATGGTTTTTATCATTTCCTCCTACAAAATATAGTAAAATATGCATAAAAACGAGATACAGAAATCGTACAATTTTAACGAAATATCGCTATTTAGTACTATTATATACCATAATGCGTAGTAACATCAACATTATTCTGGAAATAACGCATTATGGTATATTTTGATGTTATCGATCTATGTACGAAGCTTTTCTTTTGGTGTTAGAATCAAATCAAACAGAGATGACCGGTCTGAATCTGAACTGCCAGATGGCAGTGAATAGCTGTAAAGAAGGGAGAAACAAATGGGAAAGCATAAGGTAGGTGCTGTTTTCCTTGCGGGAGTTCTGGCAATGGGAACAGTTATGACAGGATGCTCCGGAAAGGACGAAACAGAGGGCAAAACTGTAATTGAAATGGTACAGTATAAACCAGAGGCGGTAGATATTTTTGAACAGTTTCAGGATGAGTTCAATGCGACACATGATGATATTTATTTAAAGATTGATTCACCGAACGATGCAATGACAATCCTGAAAACAAGATTTATCCGCGAGGATAATCCGGATATCATCGGAATTGGCGGGGATATTAATTATTCCAATTTTCTGGATGCAGACATGCTGATGGATATTTCTGATTTTGAAGGACTGAACGATATTAAAGAGAAATATCTTGAGATGAACAAAGATCTGGAATATGTGCCGAAAGATGGTGTTTATGCCGTTCCGTATATGGCAAATGCAGCTGGAATTCTTTTTAACCGGGATATGTTTGAAGAACATGGCTGGGAGGTTCCGACCACATGGACAGAATTTACGAATCTTTGTGATCAGATCCAGTCAGAAGGAATCCAGCCATTATATTTTGGTTTTAAGGATACATGGACTACACTGGCACCGTGGAATGCAATTGCAGTAAGTCTGTGCGATTCTGATCTGACTTATCAGGTAAACAGTGGAAAAACAACTTTTGCAGAAAATTACAGAGAAGTGGCAGAAAAGGAAAAAGCGCTTCTTACATATGGACAGAAAGATCCGGTGTCTCAGGGATATAACGATGCCTGCACTGCATTCGCAAGAGGAGCATCTGCGATGTTTACAATTGGAAGCTATGCGATCTCTCAGATCAAATCTGTAAATCCGGATATGAATATTGGTTCTTTTGTATTTCCGGCAAATGAAGATGCGGATAAAAATGTGCTGAATTCCGGAAATGATCTGATGTTCTGCGTGATGAAAGATTGTAAAAATAAAGAGGCAGCCTATGAAGTGCTCAGTTATATGCTTGAAGATGAAAGCATTAAAAAATATCTGAATGCACAGAGTGCTGTTCCATGTAAAAAAGGTGATTTTGAGATTACTCCGGAGCTGGAAGAAATGCGTGATTATATCGAAAACGGTATTGTAGCGGATTATCAGGACCATCATTACCCGAGCGAAATGTCAGTAGATGCAATGATCCAGACATATCTGATGGATGACAGTGCTGATGCGACAGATACATTTATGAAACGATTTGACAAAGAATGGATCCGCTATAACAGAGATATCGTGGCAAAAGTAAAAGCATATGAGGAGGGCAATGATCATGAATAAAAAGCATGGTGCGTGGAGCAAAAATGAAAAGATATTTCTTGGCCTGCTAGCACCGATTCTGGTTCTTTTCTTCTGCTTTAATACATTACCGCTGATCAAAGGTTTTTATTACGGACTTACAAACTTCCGCGGATATGGAAGTTATGATTTTGTAGGACTGCGGAACTTTGCAGAAATTTTCCAGGATTCCCGTGTGGGTCACTCATATCTGTTTACATTTAAATATGCACTGGTTATGACAATTGTGGTCAATCTTCTCAGCCTGATCCTGGCACTGGGACTGAACAGCAAGATCCGTGGAAAAAATGCACTCAGAGGAATCTATTTTGTACCAAATATTCTGGGAGGTCTGGTTGTCGGTTATATCTTCAGCTTCATTTTTACCTATATTCTGCCGACGATCGGAGAAGTAACAGGAATTGGTTTCCTGAAAACGAGTCTGCTTGGAAGCACAAAATGGGCATGGCTTGCAATCGTGATCGTCGGAGCATGGCAGGGAATCGCAATGAATACGATTATCTATATTTCCGGTCTGCAGACAGTACCGGAAGAAGTTTATGAGGCATGTATGCTGGATGGAGCATCCGGATGGAAAAAATTTAAGAGCATTACACTTCCATTGATCATGCCATTTGTAACAATTAACCTTGTCCTTTGTATGAAAAATGCGCTGATGGTATTTGACCAGATCATGTCTTTGACAAAAGGTGGCCCGTCACAGAGCACAGAGTCCATTTCTTATCTGATCTATAACAATGGTATGAGTGGAGGACAGTTTGGTTTCCAGAGTGCGAATGCATTTGTATTCTTTATTGTGATCGTTGCGATATCACTGTTTCAGATGAAATTCCTGGGAAGTAAGGAGGAGCAGTTATAATGAGCAGAACAAAGAAAAAAGAAGGCGCTGTTCGTGGTAAGACTACAAACAGGATTATTAATATTTTACTGGCACTTGGCTGCCTGACGGTTTTATTTCCACTGTATATGACAGTGATCATTGCATTTAAGAAGCCATCGGAAATGACAAATGATGTAGCTGGTGCACTGGCATTCCCACAGAAATGGAGTTTTGAAAACTTTGCAGAGGCAATGCGTGTAACTGATTTCTGGCATTCTCTTGGAAACAGTCTTCTTATTACCGGGGTAACTGTGGTATTATGTATATTAATACATTCACTTGCCGGTTATCTGATCGGAAGAAAGATGAAGCAGCGTAAGATATTTAAGATTTCTTACTATTACATTGTAAGTGGTATGTTTGTACCGTTTGCGGTTCTTATGATGCCGCTGGTAAAAGAAACTGCACAGCTGGGAATCGCAAACCGCTTTGGTGTTATTGTATTGTATGTTGTGTTTTTTATGCCGATGAATGTACTGCTTTATTCAGGATATCTGAATAATATCCCGATGGCACTGGAAGAGGCTGCCTGTGTGGATGGAGCCGGAGTATGGCAGACTTACTGGAAGATTATTTTTCCAAATATGAAACCGATGCATGCAACAGTAGCAGTTCTCACAGCAATGAGTACCTGGAATGACGTTATGACTCCACTGGTCATCATGTCCGGTACAGATCAGAACACACTGCCGCTGGCACAGCTGAATTTCCAGACACAGTTCGGAACGAATTATAACCTGGCATTTGCATCTTATCTTCTGGCATTACTTCCAATTTTAATCTTTTATATCATCTGCCAGAAGCAGATTATCAATGGTGTTGTAAACGGAGCAGTAAAATAATTCTTAAAAAAGACAGAAAGGGAAAACGACAATGGCTATCAATATAAAGAATCAGATTTTTACTCTTCATACAAAAAATAGTACTTATCAGATGAAAGTGGACGAGCAGAATATGCTTATTCACACTTATTACGGAAACCGTACGGATGATACGGACTGTTCCTATCTGATTCGTATGGCAGACCGTGGATTCAGCGGAAATATCCCGGGGACTGACAGAGAGCGTGTATATTCTCTGGATTTTCTTCCGCAGGAGTTTCCGGTATATGGCGACGGAGATTATCGTGTAGACTGTCTGAAAGCAGACCTTGGAAGCGGTGTACAGGACGGGATGTTTTTCTTTGACAGCTATCAGGTAAGAGAAGGAAAATATAACATTCCGGGGCTTCCGGCATTCTTTTCTTCTGAAAAATCAGAAGGAGAGACACTGGAGATCGTTCTGAAAGATGCTGTTGAAGAAGTCTATGTACATCTTCTTTATGGAGTCTTTGAAGAGCTGGATATCATTACAAGAGCAGCAGTAGTCGAAAACCGTACAGAGGGTGATATCCAGATTTCCAGAATTATGAGTGCGTGTCTGGATCTTGGAATGGGAAAATATGATCTGATTCATTTTTATGGAAAACATGCCGGTGAGCGTCAGATGGAAAGAAACAGTCTGCCACACGGCATCACGGAGCTTCGCAGTACCCGTGGAACTTCCAGCCACCAGCATAATCCTTTTGTGATTCTTGCGGATAAAGACACTACAGAGAGTACTGGTGAGTGCTACAGTGCATCTTTTCTGTACAGTGGCGGTTTTCATGCACAGGCAGAAGTAGATCAGTTTAATCAGACAAGACTGGTCATTGGAATTGATGACTATGATTTTTCCTGGAAACTAAAAAAGGGTGAAAGCTTCAGCACACCTGAGGTATGTCTGACATACAGTGCAGATGGATTTTCAAAGCTGTCCCAGACGCTGCATCAGGCAATCGTGTCGAATCTGATCCGCAGCTGCTGGAAAGACAGAGTGCGCCCGATTCTGGTAAATAACTGGGAAGCAACCTATTTTGATTTTAACAAAGACAATCTGATTGCAATTGCAAAAGAAGCGGCAGAACTGAATCTGGATATGCTGGTACTGGATGATGGATGGTTTGGAAAACGAAATAATGATGATTGTTCATTAGGTGACTGGTTTGTAAATGAAGAAAAAATTCAAGGTACATTAAATGATTTAGCAAAAGATATAAATGAAATGGGATTAAAATTTGGTTTATGGTTTGAGCCAGAAATGATATCTCCTAGGAGTAAGTTATATGAAGAACATCCAGATTGGTGTATTCATATTGATGGAAGAATAAGATCCGAAGCAAGAAAACAGCTTATATTAGATTTATCTAGAGATGAAGTTTGTGAAGCTGTAATAAAAATGCTTACAGATGTGTTGAAATCAGCACCTATATCATATGTTAAATGGGATATGAATAGAAATATGACAGAAATAGGATCAACAGCATGGCCTGCAAAAAAACAAAAGGAAATTGCTCATAGATACATGTTAGGTTTATATAAAATATTAGAAAATATAACTTCTAATTTCCCTAATATACTATTCGAAAGTTGCTCTGGTGGCGGTGGAAGATTTGATGGTGGAATGTTATACTATATGCCACAAACTTGGACAAGTGATGATACAGATGCAATAGAAAGATTAATGATTCAAGAGGGAACGTCATTAGTATATCCAACCAGTTCGATGGGAAGCCATGTATCCGCTGTACCGAATCATCAAGTTCATAGAATTACACCACTTAATACAAGGGGAGTAGTAGCAATGGCAGGAAGCTTTGGTTATGAATTAGATGTAACTAAAATGAATGAAGAAGAAAAAGAAGAAGTTAAAAAGCAAGTTGAGTTTTATAAAAATATTAGAAGTACTGTTCAATTTGGAGATTTGTATAGATTGAAAAGCTCATTTGATAGTAATGAAGCAGCTTGGATGAATTTATCTAAAGATGGCAAAGAAGTAGTAGTAAGTTATGTTAAGAAGTATGCTGAAGCTAATGTAATACCAAGAAGATTAAAAGTTAAGGCTTTAGATGAAAATTCATTATATGAAGTAATTGAAACTGGAGAAGTATTTGGTGGAGATGAACTTATGTATATAGGGCTTGAAATTGGAGAACTTATGGGAGACTATCAAGCTAAGAACTGGACTTTAAGAAAAGTTGATTAAAAATTTATAATATAAATATTAAGATAGCATAAATTTAAATAGTAGTTTTATGCTATCTTTTTTAGAGTTTTAATAATATATCTAACATTTAACCATATTTTAAAAACATTAATACGTTTTCGAGAGCAATAGCGATGATTATAATTAAAATGTAGAAACAAACATAATAGTGACAATAAAACAATTATAGCAAAAAAAGTAATAATAAGAGAGGTATTAAATATGGAAGTATTAGAGAAAGTAAATAGGAATGAAAGTGACGTTTCTATGAAAACGTTAATTTCTTTTGGAATGGGGAGTTTAGGCAATAATATTATATGTGCAATGATAGGTACATATTTAACAATTTATTTAACGGATAGCTTTGGGATAAGTGCAGCTGCTGTAGGTACATTGTTTTTGGTTGCAAGAATAATCGATGCAATTACAGATCCTATTATGGGAATGATTGTTGATAATACAAAGTCTAAGATGGGGAAGAGTAGACCATATCTTTTATTTGTTCCAATATTCATGGGAATAGCGACGATAATGTGTTTTTCATCACCAAATTTAAGTGATACAGGAAAAATAGTTTGGGTATATATATCTTATATACTATGGGGTATATGTTTTACAGCTATGGATACACCTTATTGGTCATTATCTGCTAATATAACTCAATCAGCACAAGGAAGAACTAAAATTATAACATCAGCTAGAACCAT
>ERZ827520.4754-NODE-4754-length-9952-cov-6.651915_pt1 | contig 9952 bp, 11 predicted proteins | sample MGYA00519581_ERZ827520 | MGnify/ENA primary metagenome ERZ827520 (study PRJEB31778, sample SAMEA3449339) | human gut metagenome | biome: human gut; feature: human-associated habitat; material: faeces | place: United Kingdom | collected 2010/2012 ...
CACGGTACAACTGCTGCGGTTCACTTCCGAAGCTATCCAGGCACCATTTGAAGTAGAGTCTAACCTTATCACAGTATCCCAGTGCTGTATTCTGTGACTTGCCGATGCTTCTTAAATACTCTTGGAATTCAGTTAACATTTTTATCGCCTCCTACATTTATTACACGAAGGAGGAAGCGAGGATACAACGAAAAAATTATGTTTAACTCGGTTTGGTGGAAAACAATGTTGATTATGTTTAACTCAAATATCATTTCTAATTGTGCTGATTTCGTGGGTTAAACATAATTAGCATTATATTTAACCCAGTCTGAAGTGTAAAATCAGAGTGCTTATAAATGAGAATTCGTGAAAAGGTCTTGATATTATTCCTCAAAATGAATATAATATTAAATAGAGATTTTGAAAGGAGTGTTTGCAGTGGATTACATCTCTACAATTGAAGCCGGTGAAAAATGGAATCTGTCACATAGACGTGTTGCTACTCTTTGCTCCGAAGGACGAATACCCGGGGTCAAAAAGGTCGGTAACACATGGCTTATTCCGGCAGACGCAGACAAACCTGCAGATGCTCGTATTAAAACCGGAAAATATATGAAGTCTAATAATGAGGTGATTGACGATGGCAATACCAACTAATATAAAAACTCTCTTGTCCGGAGATGTAGTTGAGTGGGCAAGAATTGAATTTAAGGAAACTTGGGATCCTGAAGCATCACTAAAGACAATTTGTGCATTCGCAAATGATATTGACAACTGGGGCGGCGGCTATTTAGTCATCGGCGTCAAAAACAAAGACAATGGTGAGCCGGACACGCTTTTGGGAGTATCTCCGGATAAAATTGATGGGTATCTAAAGGATATGCTTAATAAATGTAAGCTTATCCAGCCTGAATACATGCCTATAACAGAGGTTGTAGACTATGTCGGCAAGAAATTCATCGTTGTGTGGGCTCCTGGTGGAAGTGTCCGTCCTTATTCTTCTCCCAAAACCATGAGCAAGGATAATAAGGAACGCATTTACTATATTAGAAAAATGGCAAATACAATTTCGCCAACACAGGAAGAGATTCGCGATCTTTTTGCATTGGCAAACAATGTGCCTTTTGATGATCGTGTAAATCACGAAGCCGATATTACTGATCTTAATATCACCCTGATTCAGAGCTATCTGAAGGAGGTTGGAAGTTCTCTTTATGAAGCTTCTAAAAAGATGGATTTCGTGGATCTCTGCAAGAGTATGAATATCGTCAACTCGCTACCAGAATACACGAAACCTAAGAATGTCGGTCTGATGTTTTTCAGCTTTAATCCGGAACGCTTTTTCCCATACGCACAGATTGATGTGGTACAGTTCCCTGATGACCTCGGCGGTGATAGGATCATTGAGAAAACATTCAAGGGACCTTTACATCAACAGCTTAGGGAGGCATTGCAGTATATCCAGAACAGTGTTATCCAAGAGCACGTTTTGAAACTGCCGAATGTTGCTGAGGCGAAACGCCACTTCAATTATCCGTATGCAGCAATTGAAGAAGCCCTGTCAAACGCCGTTTATCACAAGGGCTACGATGTGCGTGAACCTATAGAGGTACGTGTACTCCCAGACCGAATTGAAATCGTAAGTCATCCAGGCGCGGACCGTTCCATCACAGACGAGGGGTTAAGAACGTATCATGTCTTTAACCGTAGATACAGAAACAGACGTATCGGCGAATTCCTGAAGGAAATGCATCTTACAGAGGGACGTAATACCGGTTTCCGAAAAATCCTCAATGCTCTTGAAAGAAACGGTTCCCCGAAACCTATCTTTGAAACAGATCCGGAACGCTTATCTTTCTCCACCACCCTTCTTATTCATCCGGATTTTCTCCATCATCCTGATGGTGTAAATGATGGTGTAAATGATGGTGTAAATGATGGTGAAAACAGCAGTTTGAATGATAAGGAAGCCAAAGTTTACCATGAACTTTCCAAGATGCCTTCATTAACTGCCGCAAAACTTGCCGAGATTATCGGTGTATCCAAGCCGACTGTAGAGCGAGCTATTAAAAGTCTGAAGGAAAAAGGATTCATAGTTCGTGAAGGTTCTTTCAAAAACGGAAAGTGGATCATATTGAAATAAAGAAAAGGTGGTGGGGATACTATGGCACGACAATATAAAAATGCTCGTAAGGCACAAAAGCTAATGGCTAAGGATGCTGCAGCTAAACTTGACGTATCTCCATCCACACTGGGCGCCTGGGAAGCTGAAAGGAAAACTCCTTCCATAGAAAGCTTAGAAGCAATGGCAGATCTGTATAAAGTATCAACAGACTATCTTCTCGGCAGAGGAAATCCAAGCATAGTAACATCTCTTCCACTTTCTCTGGATCTGCTGAAAATCTATCACGGCAAGTCTGTATGGTCATCTGACTTTGGTTGGGTTCTCGTAGACTCAGTTAAAAATGTTCTGGTCCGTCTGGATGGGTCTACGGTCCCATTTGACAATGCCGGATCAGTCTACGCAGCACAGCCTCCATTCTATGAGGCAGCTCTTCCGGATACAAAGCCGCTGAATAAAAAAGATTTGGGCAACAATAATGAGATATGGCTTGAACCGATCTCTCACGATGCAGAGCTCAGAGAGCAACTGCGCGGAACTTATCGTGTTTATGAACACTGGGTTGAAAACAACCACGGAAACAGATTCGCAATTGATACCTACGGAGCTAAATGGCTCGCATTTATGATAGAATAGAACGAAGGCGCCGCATTTCTGCGACACCTTTTGTCATGACTATACCGTTAATTATGAACTTTTGGTTTGGCTAAAATATTCGTTTGCAAGTCGCCAATTCTTTTTGATTAGATCCTCGGCAAACTTTTCGCTGTTTAACGCATTGTCAGCTGAATCACCAGGGAACTTATTACGAACATCCTTCTCGTAATTGGTACCGGTTCTTGGAGTCCAATATTCTTCCAACGTGTATTCACCAGATTCGTTGGCTTGCAATGCTGTGCAAAGATAATTTGCGAGGTTGCAATGTTAGGCAAAGATGTTTTGCGAGATTGACAAGCACTGTTGATAGACTGCAAATATAAAATCGAGTAAAATATAACTGCAAGAAAAGGAGGTGCTTCACATGAGCAAAAAACTTGCAGATAGCATTATTTCTCTACGAAGAAAACATGGATTTTCACAAGAACAACTTGCTGAAAAGATAGGTGTTACCAGACAGGCAATCTCAAACTGGGAACGCGGAACGGCGACTCCAGATGTAGAGACCTTAAATTTAATCGCAAAACTGTTTGATACGGATTTATTAGCGATAATAAATGGGGAAAGCAACGAACAGGAGAAAGCGAAGGATACAATCCCACATCGAACAGCACTTTTGATAGCAATAATCGTGCTGATGATCGTGCATTTCCTCCTCGCCTTTCTTAACAAGATTGAAATGATACAAGTGGTATTAGTTCCGGGAGTCCTTGTTGTGCTGTCAGTGTTAATCCACTTTATTTTCCGTCATGTAACTGCACAGAATGATTTTTCCATCATTGCTGGATTTGACAAGAAGAAGGACAACATAGAGATTGTAAAAAAACAACTTGCTACAATCGATTTGCTCAATCTTGCCGTTGTGCTTTTTATTAATGTATTGTTTTTTGCAATGTATACCGGGCCGAAGGAAGGGCATCTTATTGGCAGTTTAATCTTTCTGGGTGCATATTTTATCATGATTATAATTATTATTGTTGGCGTGAATCTGAAAATTAAGGCAAGATAAGCATACCGCACAATAGCCAAGTAATTGTTAAACATCTACCAGTTTAGGCTGGTGGATGTTTTTTTGCTGTACTAATACTTATTACTCCTAAAAGCGTAACTATAACCATTACACAGTAACCGTCAAACCTCCCCGCGTATGATAATGTACAATAAATTGCGCAAATTGAAAAAAGCATAAAAGAAGACATAGCTTGCAGGCTCTGGTAGAATGAAGTCACGACACACCATTCTGAAAGGAGACAGCAAACTATGTCCGAGAAAATTGTACAGCTGAATGAGGAAATTATCAAGGGGCAAATCAAGGAATTGGTTCGCGGCAGCGTGGAGGAAACCCTCATCGAGATGTACCTTGCCGGCGTCTCTGTACGCCGTGTGGAGGATATTACCGAAGCCCTGTGGGGCAGCAAGGTCTCTCCTGCCACCATCAGTGAGCTGAATAAGAAAGCGTATGTTCACATTGAGGACTGGCGAAACCGTCCCCTGCAGGGCGGCAGGTACCCGTATGTCTACGTGGATGGCATCTATCTGCGGCGGAACTGGGGCGGAGAGTACGAAAATGTGGCCGTTCTTGTGGCAATCGCCGTGAATGAGGACGGCTTTCGTGAGGTTCTAGGAGTCGCAGAGGGCATGAAAGAGGACAAGGCCAGTTGGGTCAGCTTCTTCCAATATATAAAATGCGTATTTCTATGAACAATTCTGTAAAAGACAAAGGTGCCGCCGAACGACGCCTTTAGCAAATATACGCAACTATTTTTCCTTGATAAAGCAGGTTCCAAATGTTCCTGCCAGAAGCAAAGTAATGATCACGCCAATCACCGTGATGTAATCAAAACCGAACATCAACGGCATAAGGGATGCTACGGTTGCAAAGCCGGATACATTCAGGATAGCCGTTTTCACTCCCTTGCGTGGTTTGAACAGATAGATGACTGCCAATGCAAGCAGGGCGCAGGTCAGTATGGCAGTAATGAAAGGACCAAAGTTTGCATATCCAAATGGTGTCAGACTGAAATAGGAATACGTCCTACGCCAAGGCTCGCCTTCAGGGTTCGCAAAGTTCAGTACAACGCCGTAAGGAAGTAGTTCTAATACGAATGCTATAATCGGAAAGGATACGAGAAGTAGCTTCTTCATCTTCATACAACCACCGCCTTACTTTATCTCGGTGCCGCCCCATTCTACGACCGTAAATCCGGTGCGTTCGGGTGCGGTCAGATCTTGCTTTTCCAGTTCTACATATTCATCTGCAGACTGCCAAGCCATAAACACGCGAATCAAAGTGTCAGGTGCTGGATCCACCATGAGCTTCGCATTGTCGGTGTAGATGTCAGTCTGGAATGAGATGATGTTGTACAGATTCTGTTCCATCAGCGGCAGCCAATATACGATAAACTCATTGGCTTCACGTCGGGTAAGGCCGAGCTGTTCAAGCGCACCCTCAAGGAATGCTGCAGTATCTTCGCCCTTAACACAGAAGCCTTTAGACAGGTCATACTGTGCATAGGACTCGCCCTCCCAATAGAGATAATTATAGGTCTGACCGTTTGCATCGGTGAGTGCTCCGTCCGGAGCTGCTGTTACAGTCCAGCCGTCTTTATAGGCAGGATAGGTGCAAACCAGGTTTCCATTATAGTCGAGTTTAACTGATACCTCTGTTTCAACTTCGGGATAAAGATAGATAACCGGTTTATAAGCAACACCGGGATCCGGCTGCCAATCACTTGCTTCGACTGAGGTAAAATCGACTTCTACACGCTGGTTTTCATCATCATAATAGACATTGGAATAGGTTGCGGTAATCTGGTCGCCTACGCACCATTCATCCGACAAAGTGCCATTTAGCTTAATCTCATAAGGCATTGGAATGACCGTTCTTGCAAAGAAACAGTTAGAGTATATCTTGGTGATCGTAATATGGTCAAAGATGTTGTTATCGCATTTTTCGGCTGTTTCTTTATCCAACCATTGCTCGGTATATTCCATGTGGCGTAAATCATCTGACAATGACCAGCTCTTCGCATTAACCTTTGCCGGATAAGATTCCATCACGCCTCCTGTATAGATGACCTTTACAACGCTGCCAACCTCTGCATCAATCTTTTCAAGGTCTGCAGTTCCAAAGGAAACCTTATCAGAACTCATTAAGATAGCACTGTTCTCAACCGGCTGCACTGTAACAGAAGTTCCATTGATTTCAAGTATAGTTGCAATAAAGGTGTGTTCGACCTTCGGTTCTTCTTTATACCATAGGTTGTCAATGGAACGGAAGTTATTCGGGAAGAAATACACCTTAGTGGTGCTGTATGTGGAGCCATCATCGGTCAAGCGGTTCCAATCCACGATCTTATAGGTCAGTGATGTGTATTCCCGTGTTCCACCATCCTTATAGGTTCCGGTTGGAATCGGAATAACAAGGATAGCGATAACTGCAACTATCAAAATCGGTATCCATATCTTCTTTTTCATCAAGGCACCTCCTTCAGTTTCAAATATTCATCATCAAGAATTTTTCCTTCAAGCGTCATAATGATATCCTTAACGCTGGCAGAAGAGTTTTTCTCATGGAAACTAATTCGCCAAAATCCGTTTGTGGAATCAAACCTTGCGCGGATCTCATCGTATTTCACATCTATTGCTTTCTTAGCAATCTCAATGGCTTCGCCTTCGCTGATATACCCCTCAGCAACATTTATCGTATCGAGTATCTGCATCAGTTCAGTTTCATACTCTCCGAGCCATTTATCTGCACCTTCATTCATAATAACGTAAGAACCGGGAGTATTTCTCAAACTTATATAATCCCAATGCTTCTTGTTATCATAGGTTCCTTTCCATGCGCTATAACCGCCAACGGTGATTTCTTCCTGCTCAAGACCGGTTCCGCAAACACCAAAAGCGTTATAGTACCATACCTTAATCTTTCCCGCTGTCTGTCCTTCCGGCCAAATGGCAATACAATACTCGGTGGAATCGTTCTTACGTTCCGTCTCATATTCCCAATCGTGAGGAATAGTAAGCGTAATGTTTGAATAGTTTTCGTTCTCTCGCACTGTTGCAGGCTGAGTCTTAGGATTTACTCCATCCAGATAAACAATAACATCCGACTCACTTGCAACGATGACATCTTTCTTCATCTCAATTAGAATATGCCATTCAGCCATGTCAGCTGTACCAACTTCAGGTACATCTCTTCGTATGCTAACATAGAGTTTTCCGTCCGAACCATATTTTACATTATCTACATTATGACGGACAGAACCACTGCCTTCTTCAAGCAGTACCATTACGAGAATTTGTTTCTCAAAGTATTCAGCGTTGTACTTGTCACAGGCATCAAGGAAGCCAATTGTGCTGTCCGAAGCAGGATCTTCTCTGCGTTCAAGGCTATATTTTTCCTTGTTCTCGTTATAATAAGAATTCAATTCGTCAACCGAGCGAATGATTTTCACTACCGGATACTCAACATCTTCGTAATATCCGTTTGTGCGGATGTATTGAGGGACAAAATCAACAAAGGTTTTCTTCACATCTCCGCTTGTATCACCAATACGAGTAACGGTGAACTCTACCCATAACTCGCACTCTGTGCTTTTGCCACCGCGCCCCTTATCATAGATAAAGCAATCTGTAGTAAGGCGGTATTTGCCATCTTGGGAAATATCAAAAACATCTGTTAGGTTATATGTTTTCTTTTGAGTTGCACCGGCTTTAAGCTCATATCCAATTGAAGTAAAAGCGAGGTCTTCAAGAGTAACACAGCCGGACCATTCACCATTGTTTTCACGCTCTATATCGTATGATGAGCCGTACACGACATCATATCCTGTTTTGTTGATCCAGTTGACGTCGAGTTTGATTTCTTCATCATCCCAAATTGCATTTGCGATCTGAATGTTCATACCTTCAAAAGAGCTATGTGTCTTGCCGATCTCAAAGGTTGCTTTATCGGCTTTTATTATGCCATCTGCATGCCGACCATCGTTTTGATCGCAGGCAGTGAGCATACCCAAAAGCAGAACGGTCAGTAATATGGCAATTATTCTTTTCATTTGGGTTCCTCCTCCCACGTGATCGTTGATCCAAGCATATCCAAAATTTTTGAAAGTTGGTCTGCAGTCAATAATGTTTCTTGTTTCGTTGTTTCGTTGATCAATTTGTACCCGGAAAGATAATAGATGGTTTGTGAGCCATTCTCGGTGGTAAAGATTATTCTAAATTCGGAGGATAGATTTGTTGTTCCACTTTGAGAAAAGTCCTTGTTGTCTTCCACTGACCCATCATTTTCCATGTCATTGACCGATTCTTTATTGCCTCCACCGGAGTTCTCAAAGGCCGATCGCAGGGTATAGCAGATTTGTGCCACCTCATCAGCATCATCCTTCAGTATGGTAGACTGTGTGGCTGTACCGACGTTTATAACCTCCACGCTAACATAGGCAACATTAGTACCATCAGCATTGCCCGCCATATCTGAACAATTATCGCTTAAATTTTCACCTTTCTTTGCAGGCATCATTGCCGGCAGGATCGCTGCAGAGAATATGGTAATGCAAATCAAAAACGGGATGCAGCACATTAGTATTCTGTTACGGTTACGCTTGCGCTCTTTGATGCGCTTTTCGCTTCGACGGAACACTTCCGCCGTACATTCATTTATTTCTCTCATAATAACAGCTCACCATCCTCTCCAAGAATGATGCGAAGTTCCTTCTTTGCACGATATAACAGATTATCCACTTGCTTTCGGTTTTTCTTCATAACCTTGGCTGCTTCATCGTAGGTCATTTTCTCAAAATAGATCAGATGTATGACTACGCGCATATCCTCCGACAGTTTCGCAATCGCACTATGTACTGCTCGCTTGCGCTCGTCTGCCAGGACGATCTCCTCCAAAGTCTTTTCATCCTCAACACCTTCTGCTTCGGACAGTTCGACAAAACTCAATACCTTGCGGTGCTTTATGTGATCGAGAGCACGGCTCCGACCGAGCATAAAGACATAGGTTTTGAGTGTGACTTTGAAGTTGTACCGATGACGATGTACTACCAGATCCGAAAAGGCGTCGATAGCAATATCTTCGGCTGCGTGGATGTCATGCACATAACCGTTAATGAAGAAAACAAGACTACGGAACAGCTCCTCCATTATTTCGTTAAAGGCACTTTCATCACCATCGAGGAAACGGCGGTAGCTACTTGCGCCGTTATCCACGTAAGTTCCTCCTGATTCCGGGATCACGTCTGACCCCTTCACTTATTATACGACTGAGCAGTGCCCAGTTCCTTATTACAAAACGCAAAAGCCCATAACTTTTTTGCAAGTTACAGGCTTTCATCATCGTCCGTGTTCAGTTCTCGGGTGGGCTGATGCTCCTATAACCGCACCGGGAATTTTTAACATTGATATTATAGCATATAAATATGAAATTTTCTACCCCTAATGAACAAGGCACCGCGTGATGCGATGCCTTAATCATTGAAATCTGTATCCGGATCCACCGTATGTCAATATGAACGACACGAAATCCTCCCCGGTTGGCAGAACCTTCTCAATATAACCTTCCTCTGGATGAAACGATAAAATTTTTTCTTCTTCATTGATTCACACATGCCGTTGTGTGCTTTTTTCTTCATCACCCATTTTCGATTTCTTCCCATTCCACAAGTGAAGATTTATCAATCAATGAAGCATCAAACCGATAGTGCCCGGTTACGGTTGCCTTATCCAAATAGTCTTCTTCACGGTTTGGCTGTCCGCCGTTATGAATGACATAGGGCTGTCCGTCCCTGTTTCGTTTGTCAGATATAATGCCAATATGCTTATCTGCACCGAAAATAACAATATCTCCGGGCTGCCATTCAGCAATCTCGTTAGTATCCAGCGTCAGCGAAACAGCATATTCCTCAAGGAATATCCGAAGATTTCTCACGCGGCGGAAATCAATGTTGTTGTCCCGCTTTTCAATTTTATTTAGTTTCTATGTTCGACCTATGGAACGCAAACCTTATGAAAAAGCCTTATTGTGAGACGATACTATAAAATTTTCTGCCGAAAAGTTCGGGAGAAGCAGTTGCGGTACGGGATATTCCCGTACCGCAGAGATGAAAGTGTCCAATTCTCATTCCTTTTCCACGATCGACTCAATAGACTGCGAGCTGTCTGTTGTGCCGGATTGGTTGG